>Ga0209577_10000234_pt1 | contig 56459 bp, 58 predicted proteins | sample GraSoiAngelo_109_FD_185874 | JGI IMG/M metagenome (GOLD analysis project Ga0209577, IMG submission 185874) | Grasslands soil microbial communities from the Angelo Coastal Reserve, California, USA - 14_0903_12_20cm (SPAdes) (version 2) | ecosystem: Environmental > Terrestrial > Soil > Grasslands... | reverse complement strand
TGCTCGCCGTGTAGAGGAAGAGATGCTCCGACCCCCCATCCGTGCGCGTGGTCACGGCTACGAGAATTCTGCGTGCGTCGACCGGCTCGACAAAGACTCGTCCAACCAGAGTCAGGTGCTCCTTGTCTTCCAGGCCGGCGCCCCCTGCGGCCGTGTGGTATGCGAGACCGGCTCCCGCCGTCAGGAGCAGCCCTGCGTAGCCGTGGTATGTGCGACGCATCCTGCCTCCGAACTGGTCGTCACGGCCCCCCGCCGCGCAGCGCCGGCACGTAGTGATCCACCAGCAGCGCCGCGAACAGCCACATGAGATAGGTCACCGAGAATCGGAATACCCTGAGCGGCAACTCCTCGCGCGCGGTCATCTTGAGCGCCAGCGCGTAGTAGAGGAACCCGGCGTTGAGGAGCAGCGCGGCGGCGAGGTAGACGAGGCCGCTCATGCGCGTCAAGTACGGCATCAGCGTCACGACCACGAGCAGCACGGTGTAAAGGAGCACCTGCAGGCGCGTGTAGGCGACGCCGTGCGTGACCGGCAGCATCGGGATGCCGGCGCGGGCGTAGTCGTCGCGGCGCGCGATCGCCAGCGCCCAGAAATGCGGCGGCGTCCACACGAAGATGATGAGCGCGAGCAGCAGCGCGTTCGGGTCGATGCTGTCGCTGACCGCCGCCCAGCCGAGCACCGGCGGCGCCGCCCCGGCCGTGCCGCCGATGACGATGTTCTGCGGGGTCGCGCGCTTGAGCCACACCGTGTAGACCACCGCGTAGCCGATGAGGGACAGGAAGGTGAGCACCGCGGTCAGAAGGTTCACTAGAAAGGCGAGAACGCCCATGGAGCTGACGCCGAGGAGCGCGGCGAAGGCGAGCGCCTGGCGCTCGCTGAGTGCGCCCGTCGGCAGCGGCCGCGCACGCGTGCGCGCCATCTGCGCGTCGATGCGCCGGTCGAGCACGTGGTTGATCGCGGCGGCGCACGCGGCGGCGAGCGCAATGCCGAGGTTGCCCCACACGAGAGCGTCGAGGGGCGGGAGCCCGGGACTCGCGAGGAGCGTGCCCACCACGGCCGTGAACGTGATGAGCGCCACGACCTTGGGCTTCGTCAACTCGAGGTAGCGGCGCCACAGCGCCGACGCGGCCGGTGCATAATTCGGTGTCGTCGCCAAGGGATGCGCAGCCTAGCAGATTCGAGTTCGGCCTCAGCGCGTACTGAGCGATCGCAGCAGCGCGAGGGTTGCGAGCAGGAGCAGCGCGGCTCCCGCCGTGTGCGCCGTGGCGAGCGACAGCGGAAACGCCTTGAGCACCATGGCGACGCCGATGAGGAGCTGCAGCCCGAGCGCACCCAGCACCGCCCAGGCCCGCAGTCGCGCGCCCGCGAGCCCGCCGCGGTGCCGCAACACGTGCAGCGCGGCGAGGGTGAGCGCCGCGGCCGCGATCAGTGCCCCGAGGCGGTGGGTGACGTGGATGGCGGTGCGCGCCGGGTTGTCGAGCACGCCGCCCTCGTAGTTGGTGTTGAGCGGGTGCGAGAGCGCAAAGGCGCTTCGGTAATCGGTGTGCGGCCACCACTGTCCCTGGCAGGTGGGAAAATCGAGGCACGCGATCGCCGCGTAGTTGCTGCTGGTCCAGCCGCCGAGCGCGAGCTGAAGGGCGAGCGCCGCGAGGGCGAGGACCGCGAGCTGCCGGCCGCTCACGATCGGGGAGGCGCCGCCGCCGCGGATCGCGCGGCCAGCGCTCTGCAGCGCCGTCGCGCCCCAGGAGCTTTTCGGGAGCGAGAGCACGAGCCACCAGAGGAGCCCGAGTGTCGTCAGGCCGAACAGCAGGTGCAGCGTCACGACGAGCGGCGTCAGCCGCCACGTCACGGTGAGCATCCCGAGGATCGCCTGCACGATCACGGTGGCGAAGAGCGCGAGCGCGAGCGGCACGCTCGCGACGCGCGCCCGCCGCGCGCTGATCGCGAGCGCGGTGATCACGAGGATGACGAAAGCGAGCGCGCCCGCCGCATAGCGGTGGGTCATCTCGCGCCATGCCTTGGCGGGCGCCAGCGGCCGCCCGGCCCAGGCGGCCGGCGTGTCGGCGCTGCGCTCGGCGCCGGGCGGTATCAGGTGGCCGTAGCAGCCGGGCCAGTCGGGACAGCCGAGCCCGGCGGCGCTCAGACGAACGTACGCGCCCAGCACCACTACGCTGAAGCATAGCAGCACGCCTGCAACGGCCAGGCGGCGCATCCAGCGGGCAACCGGCATGGGTGAGGTGGACTCCCTGCGTGTGTCAGCCGATGTGCGACAGCTTCAAGAGCTTCTTCAGGTCCTCGAGCAGACCGTGCGGATCCCGGCGGGCATCGTAGCTCATCATCAGGTTGCCGAGCGGATCGACCACGAACAACACGTGCTCGCGTGCGGGCGAGGGAAACTCCTCGAGGAGCCGCCTCGCATCCTCGCCGCTCGCATCCAGAGCGAGGAGCCCGGGGTGCTCGCTCGCGAGGAATGAGCGGGCGCAGCAGTCGCCGCTGGCGAGGAATACGCGCTCGACCCGCGTCATGTCATTGTTGAGCGCGAGACGCGTCTGGCGCATCACGTAGAGCGCCTGGCGGCAGGAGGCGTCGCAGGCGCCGCTGCCGACATACACGAGCGACCAGCGGTCGCGAAACGGCGCGCCCGGGGCCGCCGCGGCAGCGTGCGGGTCGGGCTGCGCATCGTGCGAGCCGGCGCCGGCATCGGGCACGAGGCTCACGCGCGGCAGCGCAAGCTGCGGCAGGGCCCGTGGGGGCAGGATCAGCACGCCGTGGTTCACGAGGTGCGCCGGGCGCCAGGCGGCGCCGTAGTAGGTGAAGAAGGCGACGGCGAGAGGCAGCAGGAAGAGCGCCGCGAGCGCCGCCAGCGTGCGCAGGTTCCGCGCGCGGAGCTCGCCGGCCGCGCGGCTCACGGGCGCACCGCTTGGCGCGCGCGCGTGCTGAGCACGGCCCACCCCACGAGGGCGAGCGCCGCGAAGATCCACCACTGGATGGCGTACGAGAAATGCCGCAGCGGCGGCAGCCCCGGCGGCTGCCAGTCGCGCACGTAACCGTAGGATTCGCCGGGATCGAGCAGCAGAATGCACGCCGCGAGCGGCTCGGCGAGCGCCGCCCCGAGCTCGGCGGACGTCGGATAGCTCGTGACCTTCGGCCACGTAGCGCTCGCCCCGGGCGCCGCGCGGCCGCTTGCGAGGCCCGGGCTCGGCAGGTCGGCGATGCGTCCGGTGAGGGTCACGGGGGCGGTTGGCTCGATGGTGGCATTGGGGCCGAGGGTGACGTCCGGCAGTCGGGCGCGGCTGCCCGTGAACGGCACCCAGCCGCGATCGACGAGGAGCGCGGGCGCTCCGGCGCGCAGCAGGGGCGTCACTACGTCGTATCCGGCGCGTCCGCGGTGAGTGCGGTTGTCGAGCAGGAACTGGTGCGCGCCATCGAGGCGCCCTGTGACCCGGACGCGCTGGAAGAGGGCTACCCCGGCGGGATCGAGCGCATCGAGATCGAGAAGGCGTTCGGCGCCCCGCGCGAAGCGCGTCCATGCCTCCTGCCGCTCCGCTCCGCGATGCCATTGCCAGAAACCGAGCCGCACGCAGAGTGCGGCGAGCAGGAGCGCGACGATCGTCGCGGCGGGAGAGGGGGCGAAGCGCCGCTCAGCGGCGCGGGGCTCGGCCGGCATGGGCTCGCTCCGCTGACATCGGCGACCTAAGGGACACGCCGCCGCGCGGCGGCGCTACACTGCCTCCCGCCATGCGCTCGCTCATCTCGCTGCTCATCTTCGCGACTCTCGCGGCGATCCTCGCGAGCCTCGGCTTCGGGCTGTTTCATCTGTCGCGCGGCGGTGCCGACGATTCGCGCAAAATGGCGCGCGCCCTGACCGTTCGCATCACCATGTCGCTGATGCTGTTCGCGCTGCTGATGCTGGCCTGGTACCTGGGGCTGATCTCGCCCCACGCCCTGCGGTCCGGCAGCGCGCCGCCCCATCCCTAGGAAGCGCGTCCTGTCCGCCTCCCGCTGCCTGCCGCGAGGTGAGCGCTCATCTACAGCCAGTAGACGAAGATGAACAGGGCGAGCCACACCCAGTCGACGAAGTGCCAGTACCATGCGACCGCCTCGAACGCGAAGTGCCGGTCGGCGCTGAAGTGCCCGCGCAGCACCCGCAGCCAGATGACCGTGAGCATGATCGCGCCCAGTGTTACGTGCAGGCCGTGGAAGCCGGTGAGCATGAAGAACGTCGAGCCGTAGATGCCGGTCGAGAGCCTGAGGCCCAGCTCCCGGTAGGCCTCGCCGTACTCGCGGGCCTGGAGGCCGACGAACGTGAACCCGAGGAGGAACGTCAGCGCCAGGAACAGCGCCAGCCGGCCGCGCCGGCCGGCGCGCAGCGCGAAGTGGGCGAAGGTGACCGTGAGTCCGCTGGTGAGCAGGATCGCGGTGTTCAGCGCGGGTACGCCGATCGCGGGAATGACGCCGAAGGTAGAGTCGGCCCGGCCGCCGACGTGCCCCGGGCCGTTGGTCGGCCAGACGGCCTCGAACTGCGGCCAGAGGATGAAGTTGCTGAACACCTTGACACCCTCGCCGCCGAGCCACGGCACCGCCAGCACGCGCGCATAGAACAGTGCGCCGAAGAACGCGGCGAAGAACATCACTTCCGAAAAGATGAACCACATCATCCCCATGCGGAACGAGCGGTCGACCTGCAGGTTGTAGACGCCGTGCTGATTCTCGCCGATCACGGTTGAGAACCAGCCGAAGAACATGTAGGCGAGCAGCACCGCGCCGGGCAGGAGCGACCACGCGCCGGTCCAGTCATTCAGGTAGCCGATCGCCCCCAGCATGATGGCGAACAGCGCGATCGAGCCGCGGATCGGCCAGGGGCTGCCGGGAGGGATGAAGTAGTGACTGCTGTCGGGGGCGTGTGCTCTCGCCATGTCGTTGGACTTTCCTGCTGCGCCTCGCGTGTGCCTAGCGTCGGCTGACGCGCGAGGATTCGTCGTAAAACGTGTACGCCAGTGTGATGAGATCGATGTGGCGCGGCAGCGCCGGATCGATGAAGAAGCGCACCGGCATGTCGCGCCCCTCGTTGAGCCGGAAGTGCTGGGGCGAGAAGCAGAAGCATTCGGTCTTGTGGAAATACGCGGCTACCTCCGAGGGCGCGATGTTGGGCACCGCCTGCGCCACGGTGTCACGCCCAGTGAGGTTGTGCGCGTAGAACTGCGCAGTGTAGAGCTGCCCGGGGTGCACTTCGACGGTGCGTACCACGGGGCGGAACTCGAACGTGCCGGAGCTCGCGACGTCGCCGAGGAATTCCACCGTCACGGTGCGCGTCACGTCCGGGCGCTCGACGCCCACGGCGCGCTCGAGGAGCTTGCTCTGATCGCCGTAGCCGGTGACTGAGCACAGCACGTTGTACAGCGGCACCAGTGCGAAGCCGAAGCCGAAGCTGCCGGCCGCCATGGCCAGCAGCTGCCACAGTAGATGGCGGTTTTCGCGCCGCGGGTCGCTCATGGCCAGCCGCGCACCAGCGTCATGACGATGAAGCCGAAGTAGAAGGCCGCCGCGATCAGCGCGAGCAGCAGCGCGCTGCGCCGTATGCGCCGGCGCCGCGGGTCCTCAGCGGTCGGCGCCGCAGGCGCGGTGCTGGTGTGCGGCTGCATCAGTGCTCCGCGCCGCGTGCGATGACCGCATCCGAGGGGGGCGTGGTCCAGGAGTGATACGGCGGCGGTGAGGGCAGCTCCCACTCCAGTCCATGCGCGCCCTCCCAGGCCTTCTTGCCGACGCGCTCGCCGGAGCGCACGCACTTCCAGATGATGTACGGGAACAGCAGTTGCGCCAGGCCGAAGCCGAAAGCGCCGATCGAGGACACCATGTTCCAGTCGGTGAACTGCACCGCGTAGTCGGGAATGCGGCGCGGCATACCCGCAAGTCCCAGGAAGTGCTGCGGGAAGAACAGCACGTTCACGAAGATCGCCGACAGCCAGAAATGCCAGGTCGCGAGCTTCAGGCCGTACATCCTGCCGGTCCATTTCGGCAGCCAGTAGTACACCCCCGCCATGATGCCGAAGACCGCCCCCGGCACCAGTACGTAGTGAAAGTGCGCCACAACGAAGTAGGTGTCCTGGTACTGGTAGTCGGCCGGCACGATCGCCAGCATCAGGCCGGAAAAGCCGCCGATGGTGAACAGGAACAGGAAAGCCAGCGCGAACAGCATCGGTGGCTCGAAGGTGAGCGAGCCCTTCCACATGGTCGCGGTCCAGTTGAACACCTTCACGCCCGTGGGCACCGCGATCAGCATGGTCGACAGCATGAAGAACAGCTGCGCCGCGAGCGGCATGCCGACCGTGAACATGTGATGTGCCCAGACGATGAAGGACAGGAAGGCGATCGAGGTGACCGCGTACACCATCGCCTCGTAGCCGAACAAGGGCTTCCTCGAGAAGGTCGGAATGACCTCCGAGACGATGCCGAACGCCGGCAGGATGAGGATGTAGACTTCCGGGTGGCCGAAGAACCAGAAGATGTGCTGGAACATCACCGGGTCACCGCCGCCGGCGGCGGTGAAGAAGGTGGTGCCGAAGAAGTGATCGGTGAGCAGCATGGTCACCGCGCCGGCGAGCACCGGCATCACCGCGATCAGCAGGTAGGCGGTGATCAGCCAGGTCCACACGAACAGCGGCATGCGCAGCAGCGTCATGCCCGGCGCGCGCATGTTTACGATGGTGACTATGACGTTGATGGCGCCGAGAATCGAGGAGGCGCCCATCAAGTGGATCGAGAAGATCAGCATCGGGAAGGACGCCCCGGTCTGCAGCACCAGCGGCGGGTACATGGTCCAGCCGCCCGCGGGCGCCCCACCGGGCACGAACAGTGACGACAGCAGCAGCGTGAACGCGAACGGCAGGATCCAGAAACTGAAGTTGTTGAGGCGCGGCAGTGCCATGTCCGGCGCCCCGATCTGCATCGGAATCATCCAGTTTGCCAGTCCCGTCCACGCCGGCATCACCGCGCCGAAGATCATGAGCAGCGCGTGCATGGTGGTCATGGAATTGAAGAACTGCGGATCGAAGAACTGCAGGCCGGGCTTGAAGAGCTCGAGCCGGATGAGCATCGCCATGAAGCCGCCGATGAAGAACATCGTGCCGGCGAAGATCAGGTACATCGTGCCGATGTCTTTGTGGTTGGTCGCGTAGACCCAGCGCCGCCAGCCGTGCGGCTTGTGGTCGTGGTCGTGAGAGGCAGCGGGTGCGAGCGGCTCGGCCATGTGCGCTTCTCTTTAGAGCGTTTGAGGCTGATCAGGAAGCGGTCGCCGGAGATGCGGTCGTGGCCGCCGCGGGCGCGGCAGAGGGCGTTACCGCGGGCGCGGCGGGCGGTGCGGCCGCCTGCTTCTGCTCGGCGGCCTTGTCCTTGAGCCAGGTGGCGAAGTCCGCCTTGGAGCGCACGTCGACCACGATGGGCATGAAGGCGTGATCGCGGCCGCACAGCTCCGCGCACTGGCCGCGGTACAGCCCCGGCTTATCCGTGTCCACCCTGAACCAGGCTTCGTTCACGAAGCCGGGGATCGCGTCTTTCTTGACGCCGAACTTCGGCACCCACCAGGAATGGATGACATCCGCCGCGGTGACCAGCAGGCGCACCTTGGTGCCGACCGGCACGACCAGTGGGTGATCGACGTTGAGGAGGTAGTGCTCGACGGTGTTGGGATCGATCCCGGAGAGCAGCTCGCGCGCCGCATCGCTCTTGCGGTCGAGGCGCGAGTAGTAGGCCACGCCGTCGTCGAGGTAGTCATATTGCCAACCCCACTGGAAGCCGGTGACCTTGATGGTGAGCTCGGTCTTGGTCGTGTCCTCGATTTCCACCAACGTCCGCGCCGCCGGCACCGCCATGGCGATCAGGATGATCACCGGCACCACGGTCCAGATGCATTCGACCTTGGTGTTGTGGACCAGGGTACCGTCGGGGATCGCGCCCCTGGACTTGCGGTAGGTGATGATGGACCAGACCATCGCGCCGAACACCACCACAGCGATGGCGACGCACACCCAGAAGATCTCCATGTGCAGGTCGTAGATCTTGCGGCTGATCTCGGTGACCCCCCGGGGCATGTTGAGCTGGCTCCAGCCTGAGTCAGCCTGGGCCGCGGGGAAGCCGGACGCCGCAGCGGCAGCTAGGGCGAGCGGGGCGAGCTTTGCGCTAATCATCGTTACGTGCCTTACAGCGCGCACCCCGACCGTTGCAGGCGGCGCATCTCAAAAAAAACGGACCAGCTCCGCCTGAAGGCCCTGGGGCCTACGGCCAGGAGGGCGACTCGTTGACGCGGCCGATGAGACGCTGCAACCGCAGCGCCAATCCACGCCGCTCCTCTTCCGTGAGAAAGCTGCCCAGCTCGCATTGGCGGCCGTGCGACTCGATGGTGAGCCGGCTCGGGTGCTGCTGAGCTGCGGAGCGGCGCAGTTTAACCTGCGCCCAATGCCGCGGGAACACGATCCGTGAGCAGCGCTCGCGCACCCGCGATTCGATGCTCACGTCGGCGTCGGTCACGGTAATGGTCTGGCGGTGGAAGCGGCGCTCCATGGACAGTTTGAGGGCCCAGCCGAGCAGCGCCATCTCGAGCCCGGCGAAGGGCAGGACCGGCCAGAAGCCCTTCATGGCGAGGAACGCGCCGACCCCACATGGGAGCACGCAGGCGCCGGCAAAAAACACCTGCGCCCCGCGCACGCTGAGCGAGCAGTTCGGGCAGATCTCGATGCGCAGTGGTTCGCGGTCCACGGGCGTCACGATGGTAACGCGCAACGGCCTTTATTCAAGTCGCCTCAGACTAACTTTGTCAGCGGGCATCCTTTCGGGTTTAGAAGCGACCTGCTGCCGACCCGACTTCTGCGGCTCGCGAGAGTGCAGTTCGACAATTAGGCCGTGCTCGCGGTCGTTTGTGCATCCCACCACAGGTGCCGCAGCCCGGGAAACGTAGCGTGCCAGCGGTCCATCGTGAACCCCGACACCGTCACAACGGACTCTCCGCAGCCGCGATAGCAAGTCCTTGAATGCACGGCCGGAATCGCGATCGGCCTCTGAATTTGCGGGGATTTGTTAGGGGATCCCCTACTGATCCCCTACCTCCACTTACAAGGGGTAGAATCTCTCTCGTCAGACGAGGCACTGCCTGTACTCCAACCGTCAGGAGGGAGACATGAGCGCTGTTTTACTCGCCGTGTTCAACGACTACGAGACCGCTGAGCGCGTGCGCGTGATGCTGGTCCGAGACGGGTTCCCTACGGATCGCGTCGAACTCACCGCCTCTTGTGACTTGGGCCGGGCCAGCTGCGAACCCGCCGACTCGCTGCACGGCAAATGCGTCCAGTACTTCCGCACACTGCTAAAAGGCGACGACGAGCGGCAGTACGCCGAAATTCTCGCCCAACGTGTCGCGAACGGAGCAGCGACTATTACCGTGCTTCCGCGTGGTGCGATCGAGACGGCACGTGCGACCGAGATTCTTCAGCAAGCTCATCCGGCAGACGTGGTGGGGCACGATCTCGCGAACCAGGGATGGGAGCACGCGGCTGCCAAGCATGAAGGCTATTGGGTTCAGCACGTCTGGCTCGAGAGCTCGCCCGAGACCGACTGTATCTACTGCCGTCTGTTCCCGGGCAGCTCGCACTGACTGCCCACCGACTAAGCGGCGCGTCGCGGCCGCGTGCGCAGCTTGGCCTACACTGGGGATCACCGAAAGTGTGGCGCGGCAAGCGTGAGCCTCAGCCGGTCCGTTTACGACAATGCCTTGGCCCTCAGCTTAGATATTTCCAATCATGGCGACATTGCTGCAAATAGCCGGTCTGCTGCTGTTCCTGGTTCTATGGGGCGTGGCCTGGCGCAGGCAGCCAAATCTGGCCTTCGGAATCTTTCTTGGTGTGGCAATCGCAGCAGTGGTAGCTGCAGTCGTCAGGCCCTTCGATATGCGCAGCGTGCCAATCTGGCTGCCGCCGCTGCCATTCGCAGTTGTCGCCATTTCCCTGCTCTGTTTTGGCATTTGGGCTTGGTTTTTGGGAAGAAACCGGTAGGCCAAAGCCCTTCTGAAGCCGCCTCGATCACCGAGCCAGAGCGCGACCTATGCTTCGACAGTCACCCGACGCGCACCTCGACCGCGCAGCGCGGCATCGCTCCCACGTTAGACAGCGCTCATCATATTTCGGATGATCTGCATGCCATGGGCGGCAAGGATTTTTCCGTGAGGCGCAGCTCCGAACGTCCTCCTCCGCAAGGTGGACTCTTGCAGGGGGCTTAGCGGATGGTGATGGCAGTTGCATTGGTCCTGCTGGTCGTTGGAACGATCCTGTTCCACTTCCTGAGCCCGTGGTGGTTCACGCCAATCGCATCCAATTGGAAGATGATGGATGACACGGTGAACATCACCTTCGTGGTCACCGGGATCGTCTTTGTGGCCGTCAACCTGTTCATGGCCTGTGCGGTCTTCCTGTACCGTCACCGCCAGGGACGACGGGCGGAGTACGCGCCCGAGAATAAAAAGCTCGAGTGGTGGCTCACGATACTGACGTCGATCGGCGTCGCTGCGATGTTGACACCGGGTTTGTTTGTATGGGCCAAGTTCGTCACCGTACCCAAAGGGGCCACGGCGGTAGAAGTGGTGGGTCAGCAATGGACATGGAGTTACCGTTTTCCCGGGCGTGACGGGGTATTGGGCAGCACTGATGCCAGGCTCATCACTCCTGACAACCCGTTCGGCATCGATCCAAACGATCCCAGGGGCGCAGACGACATCTTGATATCGGGCCCCGAGCTGCATTTGCCCATCAACAAGCCGGTCAAGATGTTGCTGCGCTCCAAGGACGTCAATCACCAGTGGGCCGTGGCGCAATTCCGCGTCAAGATGGATATGGTCCCGGGCATGGTCACTTATTTCTGGGTCACTCCCACCCGGACCGGGCAGTTCGACGTGCTTTGCGAGCAACTGTGTGGGCTGGCGCATTTCGCCATGCGTGGCCGCGTAGTGGTGGATGAGGAGAATGCGTTTCAGGCATGGTTGTCCAATCAACCTACTTACTCCGAGACGAGAGCCCAGGTCGCGGGCAATGCTTCGGCAGGCCAGGCCCTCTATGTCGTGTGCAGCGCCTGTCATGGACCCCAGGCGCAGGGTAATCAGACGCTCAACGCCCCGAAGTTGAGCAGCCAGGCAGGCTGGTACCTGGCCACGCAATTGCGGCATTTCAAGCAGGGAATCCGCGGGGCAAGCGATCAGGACATCTATGCCAAGCAGATGATACCGATGGCTGCGACGCTGACTGACGACACGGCAATAAACAACGTCGTCGCCTACATCAATTCTCTGCCCGATGAGCGCCCGCGACCCACGCTTTCGGGAGATCCTGACAGAGGCAAGTCGCTCTACACGACCTGCGCGGCCTGTCACGGCACTGCCGGCCAGGGTATCTGGTCGACGAAGGCCCCGCGACTAGCCCACATGAGTGACTGGTATCTGGCGCGACAGCTGCATAACTTCCAGCAGGGTATTCGCGGCACCCATCCACAGGACTTCGCCGGTGCACAAATGGTGTTGATGGCCAAAATTCTGCCAGATGAGCGGGCGATCAATGATCTTCTTGCCTACATTCATACGATGTGACGGCTGGGCCGGCGACCGGATCAGCTGCTCGGCTGCGATGCGCTAGCGCGCGGCGAAAGGATGCGGAGGAGGTTTCTTTAATGGCATACGTTGCAATCGCCGACCGCGACCACGCACTTCATGACCCGCAGACCTTCATCACGAAGTACATCTGGAGTCAGGATCACAAAGTCATCGCAATCCAGTACGCGATTACCGCCATTGGAATTGGCCTGGTTGCTCTGGGGATGTCAGTGTTGATGCGCCTGCAATTGGGGTTCCCGCATTTCTTCTCCCTCATCGTCCCGAGCAACTATTACCAGTTCATCACCATGCACGGCATGATCATGGTGATCTACCTGCTCACCGCGCTGTTCCTCGGAGGCTTTGGCAACTACCTTATCCCGCTGATGTGCGGCGCCCGGGACATGGTCTTTCCCTACATGAACATGGTCAGTTACTGGGTATATCTGGTCGCCGTGCTGGTGCTGGTGGCCGCCTTTTTCGTGCCCGGCGGACCTACCGGCGCGGGTTGGACCCTGTACCCCCCGCAGGCTGTTCTTCCGGGTACTCCCGGAGCGAGTTGGGGCATCATTTTGATGCTGCTGTCGCTCGCCATATTCATCGTCGCATTCACCATGGGCGGATTGAACTATGTGACAACGGTCCTGCAGGCCCGCTGTCGCGGGATGACCTTGCTGCGCATGCCGTTATCGGTGTGGGGCATTTTCATGGCCACCGTTCTCGGGCTGCTGGCCTTTCCCGCCTTACTGGTCAGCGCCGTCATGATGACGCTCGACAGCGTCCTGGGCACCAGCTTCTTCCTGCCCGCGGTCGTCTCGATGGGACAACCCCCCACACACAGCGGGGGCAGCCCGTTGCTGTTCCAGCATCTGTTCTGGTTCTTCGGTCATCCGGAGGTCTATATCGTCGCGCTACCGGCCTTCGGCATCGTCTCCGACCTGCTCAGCACCCATGCGCGCAGGCATATATTCGGCTACCGCATGATGGTCTGGGCAATTCTGGCCATCGGATGCCTGAGCTTCGTCGTGTGGGCCCACCACATGTACGTCAGCGGCATGAACCCGTATTTCGGCTTCTTCTTCGCCACGACCACCCTGATCATCGCCGTCCCGACCGCAATCAAGGTCTACAACTGGGTACTCACGCTGTGGCGCGGTGACATTCATCTCACCGTTCCGATGTTGTTTGCCATCGGGTTCATCTTCACGTTCATCAACGGGGGCCTGACGGGCCTGTTCCTGGGCAACGTAACGGTGGACGTACCCCTGTCGGCCACCTACTTTGTCGTCGCCCACTTCCATATGGTCATGGGCGTGTCGCCGATCCTGGTGGTGTTCGGGGCGATCTACCACTGGTACCCCAAGATCACCGGCCGCATGTTGAATGACACCCTGGGCAGGATCCATTTCTGGCTGACATTCCTCGGAACTTATGCGATCTACCTGCCCATGCACTATCTGGGCATCCTGGGTGTGCCACGGCGGTATTACGCCTTTGGCGGCACTAACTTTATCCCGCCGTCGGCCGAGTGGGCGAATACGGCCATCACCATTTCGGCACTGTTCGTAGCGGCCGTCCAGATGGTGTTTTTATTCAACCTGATTTGGAGTCTCTCCAAGGGCAAGCCGGCGGGCAGCAACCCCTGGAGGGCTACGACCCTCGAATGGCAGACACCCGACACGCCGCCGAAGCATGGCAACTGGGGTGCAAAGCTGCCGGTGGTCTATCGTTGGGCTTATGACTACAGCGTACCGGGCGCCAAAGAAGATTTCATACCGCAAAACCAACCGGTCGATGCTCGCACCCCCCCTGGACGTGAGCACGGAATCAAGCCGTGAGTCTTTCAGTTGCGTTTGTCGCTCTGCTTGCCGGCGTCGTTGTCTGGGGCCTGCTGGCAAGAAGACTCACCGCCAAATCGTGGGAGACGCCTGGATCGCGTGACGACGTCGAAGCGGAGGGCGCGGTAAGTCTGCCGCCGGCCAAGGTCGGTCTGTGGATTTTGTTGGCGGTGATCACGTCATTGTTCGGGCTGTTCATCTCCGCCTACTGGATGCGTATGGAGCACGCGCACGGGGACTGGAGTCCACTTGCGGTACCGCGACTGTTGTGGCTGAACACCGCCCTGCTGATCCTGAGCAGTGCCGGCATGCAAGGGGCGCGCGGGGCGGCAAGACGGGCACAGCCGGATCGTGTCAGGCTCGCCCTGATCGCGGCGGGTGTACTGGCCCTGGCGTTTCTGGCCGGGCAGCTGGTGGCGTGGCGCCAATTGAGTGCCTCCGGACATTTCGTGGCGAGTAGCCCGGCCAGCGCGTTTTTTTACCTGCTGACCGGGGTGCACGGGCTGCACCTGCTCGGGGGCCTGTTGGTTTGGGGCAAGACCGTCGTCAGAATGGCGCACCCGGGCGTCGAGCTGCTGGATGTGGCCCTGAGCGTGGAGCTGTGTACCGTGTACTGGCATTACCTGCTGCTGGTGTGGCTGGTCCTGTTCGCTGTGCTGCTGTCCACCTGAATCCTCGGATCAAATTCGTATGGCAGAACATGCCCCGACAACTGCTGGAGAATCCGCCGCCGCGCCCGCAGGCTTGCCGGGAGTCGTCGCCGACTGGTCGGGGGACAAGCAGGCGTTCCCTGTCCCCTGGGGCAAGGCGATGATGTGGATCTTCCTGCTCAGCGATACCTTCATCTTCACCTGTTTCCTCACTTCGTACATGAATGTACGAATATCCACCACCGTGCCCTGGCCGAATCCGAGCGAGGTCTTCTCCCTCGATATCGGCGGCGCGCACATCCCGCTGATCCTGATCGCGATCATGACCATGGTTCTGATCACCAGCAGCGGGACCATGGCGATGGCCGTGAACTTCGGCTACCGCCGCCATCGCGCCAATACCACGGCGTTGATGCTGATCACCGCGGCGTTCGGCGCCACGTTCGTTGGCATGCAGGCTTTCGAGTGGACCAAGCTCATCCGGGAAGGAGTTCGTCCCTGGGGGAATCCTCTGGGCGCGACGCAGTTTGGATCGTGTTTCTTTATGATCACCGGGTTCCACGGCCTGCACGTATCGGCGGGTGTTGTCTACCTGACTGTCGTAGCTCTGCGGGTTTGGCGCGGATTTTATGACCGTAAGGGGAGCTATGAGACGGTGGAGATCACCGGCCTGTATTGGCATTTCGTCGACCTGGTGTGGGTATTCATTTTCGCATTCTTTTATCTTTGGTAGGCAAACATGGACACAGTCGCCGGACACCAACGTGCCGAAGAGCATCAGCAGCATCCCATCGCCATCTATTTATGGATCTGGGCACTGCTGTTCATCTTCAGCACTTTCTCCTACTTGATCGACTACTTTCATCTGCATGGCTATCTCAGATGGTCTCTGATCATCACCTTCATGCTGCTGAAGGCAGGCTTCATCGTCGCCGTCTTCATGCACATGGCGTGGGAGCGCCTGGCGCTGAAATTTGCGATTCTCGTCCCGCCGCTGTGCTTGCTGATTCTGATTGGGCTTATGGCGGTGGAAGGGGACTACACCTTCTTAACGCGCCTGGCAGCATTTTTGCGGTGAGCGAAACGCATTGTGAGCGCAGCCGCCGATCGTAAGTTTCTTGATTTGTTCATGCGAGCCGTCGGCATTTTCGCCGGCGTGGTCGTCGCTACCTTCTTCCTTTCCATGTACCTGGCGAGCGGCGCTCGTACCGAACCGATCAAGGACGACATGCAGTACCAGCGACTGGTCGCCGAACGCATCGCCCCGCAAGCGAAAGTCGCAGTCGCGGGCAAGGACAACGCCGCCCTCAATGCGGGTGATACGACTCGGGCGGCCCCTCCCCCGGCGGCCGTGCTCACCGGTGAGCAGGTTTACAGTACGACTTGTATCGCTTGTCACGCCGCCGGAATTGCCGGCGCACCGAAGTTTGGTGACAAAGGAGCGTGGGCACCGCGCCTCGGACAAGGCCTGGCAGTGCTTCACAAGCACGCGCTCGAAGGCTTTCAAGGCAAGTCCGGCGTGATGCCACCCAAAGGCGGCCGGGTCGACCTTGCCGACCAGTCGATCGCGAATGCCGTCGACTACATGGTGAACGCGGCGAAATAGCGCTACGCCCCGACCGCCATGCCGTTCCGTGCGGCGGCTCCCCTGGCGTGCTCCGCACCGCCTCGCGACGTGGCCACCGCGAGGTTTCCGCGTCACTCGACACGATCTGCGCGTCGCCTTTGAATCAGAAGCTGATCGCCTTCTGCGCGAGCTGGCCCGCCGCCGCCTTCAGCGTGAGGAAGGAGAGCGTGCCGGCCGTGTGGCGCACCACGGCGAGCGCGGGCTCGCCGAGCAGCCGCTCGAGCGAGGCGAGATTCTCATCCGCGCGCATCATCTCCGGATCGACTTCGCTCGCGATCCAACCCGCGAAGGGGACGCCGCGCGCCTCGATGCTCGAGCGCGTCAGCTGCGCATGATTGAGGCATCCCAGGCGGACGCCCACCACCATGAGAGCCGGCGCCTCGAGGACCAGGGCGAGATCGGCCATGCTCTGGCTCTCGTTGATCGGCGCGAGCCAGCCCCCGGCACCCTCGACCACGACCCAGTCGGAGTCTTTCGCCAGGATGTCGAAATTCACCCTGATCGTGCCGATATCGACATCGATCATGGCTTCTTTTGCAGCGATATGAGGAGAAACGGGTGGCTCGAAGCAGTAAGGATTCACCCGAGGGTACGGGGCCGTGGCCCCCGCCGCCTGGATGAGGGCAAGGGCGTCGGCGCTGCGCAGACCCTCCGGCGTGCGCGTGGCGCCGGACGCCACCGGCTTCATGACCGCAACCCGCGCGCCGAGCTCCCGGAGCCCCCTCACCAGGGCGCAGGCGACGACGGTCTTGCCCACCCCCGTGTCGGTGCCGGTGACGAAGAGGCGCCTCGCCATCACGGCCGCCCGCGCCTGCGGATCGAGCCGGGCGCGATGCGCGCCTCGCCGGAGATCGCGGGTGCGGCGCTGCGACCCGCCGCACCCCAGCTCGCGCCGTAGATGATCTCGTAGGTGGCGGGTAGCCCGCCGTCGCGGCGAAAAGCCTCGTAGGCCTGCTGCATCCGCGCGAAGCGCGCACGGCCCGTGAGCGCGCGCGGGCGACCGGCGGTCACGTTGTGCGCGCCGATCGCCTTCAAGTCGCGCATCAGCGCGCGCACATCCGCGTAGTCGACCGCGATGCGATCCACATCGAGCACCGGCTCCGTGAGACCGGCCTGGACGAGCGCATCGCCGACGTCGTGCATGTCGATGAAGCCGTTCACGTGGTTGTAGCCGTCGGCGCTCGCCCAGGCGCTGCGCAGCTCGTTGAGCGTGTCGGGGCCGAAGGTGCTGAAGGCGAAGAAGCCGTCGGGCTCGAGCACCCGGCGCACTTCGGCGAGCGCGGCGGAGAGCGGCTCGCACCACTGGAGCATCAGGCTGCTGAACACGACGTCGACGCTCGCGTCGGCGAGTGGCAGCCGCAGCGCATCGCCGCACACCCGCTCGAAGCGCCGCCACGGCCGCTGATGGCGGCGCGCCTCGCGCAGCATCCCCGCAGAGAGGTCGAGCGCGATCACGAGCGCGCGCCGGTAGCGGCGCTTGAGCTCGCGCGTGAGGCGACCGGTGCCGGCACCCAAGTCGAGTACCACGGCGGGCAGAAAATCGAACGCCGCGAGGCGCTCGAGGAGCTCCGTGGCCACCCGCGTCTGCAGCTCCGAGGCCGACTCGTAGCTCGCGCTCGCGCGATCAAACGAGGCGCGCAGCTGCGCGCGATCGAGTCGGAACGCCTCGCCCCCCTCAGCCACGCAGGAACTCCGTGAGCACTTGCGCGAAGCGCGCCGGGCTCGACAGGAACGGGGCGTGCGCGGCGCGCGCGAATTCCACGTACCGGCCCTTGGGGAGCGCGGCGGCGAGCGCCCTTCCGGCCGCCGCGGGCGTGATGCGGTCGAGCCCCCCGGAGACGACGAGCGCCGGGATCCGGACGAGCGGCAGTGCCGGCCGCAAGTCCCCGCACCGAAGCCTGTCGAGCCCGCGCGCGAGCGCCTCGGGCTGCGCGGGCCCGTGCGCCGCGAGCGCGCCCTTGAGCCGCGCGAGCACCCGGGAGGCGGTGCGCGGCGCGACGCCGCGCACCTGGAGCTTGAGGAACTCGCGCACCGTGCGCCCGGAGTCTTCCCGAAGCTGCCGCTCGAGCCGGGCGAGGAGCGCGGGAGCGGTGCCGCAGCGCCAGTCGGGGCCGGTGAGGAATCGCGGCGTCGTGGCGATGAGCGCCAGGCGCTCTATCCCCGAGGGCAGGGCGGCCGCGAGATCGAGCGCGAGCTGGCCGCCCAGCGACCAGCCGAGGAGCGCATAGCGGCGGGTGAGCGGCGCGAGCGTCTCGTGCACCCGCCAGGCCTGCGCCGCCGGCGTGCCCGCGCTCGCGTCCCAGTCGCTGCGGCCATGTCCGGGCAGATCGATGGCGATGACCCGGAAGCGCGCGGTGAGGGCTCCCGCGAGGCCGTCCCAGACCCGCAGGTTCAGCCCCCAGCCGTGCAGCAGCACCAGGTCCCGGCCGCGACCCGAGATCTCGCAGTACAGCGCGCTCACGCGAGAGCGCTCCGCGCGAGGGCAGAGCAGCAGCGCGCGAGGCGCCCGACGAGCTCGTCGACTTCCGCGTCCGTGTGCGCGGCGGACAGCGTCACGCGCAGGCGCGAGCTCCCCGGGGGCACGGTCGGCGGCCGGATCGCCACCACCCAGAAGCCCGCCTCCTCGAGCTCGCGCTGCGCGGCCAGCGCGGCGGCGGCGCTGCCGAAGAGCACCGGCTGGATCGGGGTGGGCGAGTCCGCGAGCGGGACGCCGGCCTCGCGCGCCTGCCGGCGAAAGCGCGCGGTCAGGCAGAGCAGGCGCTCGCGCCGCCAGCTCTCGGTCTGGATGAGCTCGAGCGCGCACCGGGTGGCCGCGGCCACGGGCTGAGGGAGCGCCGTCGTGTAGATGTAGGGTCGCGCCTTCTGGATCAGGAGCTCGATCAGATCGGCCCCGCCGGCCACGAACGCCCCGAACGAGCCGAAGGCCTTGCCGAGCGTGCCGATGAGCACCGGCACCTCTCCCGCGTCGAGTCCGAAGTGCTCGAGCGCGCCCCGGCCGCTCGCCCCGACGACGCCGAGCCCGTGCGCGTCATCGACCACGAGCCAGGCGCCGGCGTCCCGTGCCGCGCGCGAGAGCTCCGGGAGCGGGGCGAGATCCCCGTCCATGCTGAAGACGCCGTCGGTGCCGAGGAGCGCGGTCCGGCCCGGAGCGCGCGCCAGCAGGCGCGCCGCGGCGCCGGCGTCGGCGTGGGGGTAGCGCCTGAGCTCCGCGCCCGAGAGCCGCGCGCCGTCGATGAGCGAGGCGTGGCTGAGTCGATCGAGCAGCACCCGCTCGCCGCGGCCGGCCAGCGTAGCGAGCACCGCGAGGTTCGCCATGTAGCCGGTCGAGAAGACGAGCGCCCGCTCGCGATGCGTGAAGGCCGCGAGCTCCTCCTCGAGGAGCTCGTGCTCGGCGCCGTGCCCGGTGATGAGATGGGAGGCGCCGCTCCCGGCGCCCGTGCGCGCGGCGCACGCGCTCATGGCCGCACCGAGCGCCGGGTGACGCGCGAGAGCGAGGTAATCATTGCTCGAGAAGTCGACGAGGCGCCGCCCGCCCCGGAGCACTACCGCGCGCGTGTCGGATGCGGGGAACGCCTCGACCGTGGTGCGCGAGCGCCGCAGCTCGAGCTGCGCCAGCCGCGCGAGCTCCGTCTCAAGTGCCGATGCGACCCGCTTCATGGCCCTCGGCGGTGAGTCCGAGCCGGGCGAAGAGCCGCCGGTCGCGCTCGACGTCGGGGTTACCGGTGGTGAGGAGCCGCTCGCCGTAGAAAATGGAGTTGGCCCCGGCGAGGAAGCACAGCGCCTGCAGCTCATCGCTCATGTCGTCGCGGCCGGCCGAGAGCCGCACGTGCGCCCGCGGCATGAGAAGGCGCGCGACCGCGATGGTGCGCACGAAATCGAACGGATCGACGTCCGGGCGGTCGGCGAGCGGCGTGCCCGGGACCCTCACCAGGCGGTTGATCGGCACGCTCTCGGGATGCTCGGGCAGATTCGCGAGCGTGCGCAGGAGCTGCGCCCGGTCCTCGGGCGACTCGCCCAGGCCGACGATGCCGCCGCAGCACACCTTGAGCCCGGCCGCGCGCACCGCCTCCAGCGTGTCGAGCCGGTCCTGATAGGTGCGCGTGGTGATGATCTCGCCGTAGAACTCCGCCGAGGTGTCGAGATTGTGGTTGTAATAGTCGAGACCGGCCGCCTTGAGCTGGGCTGCCTGCTCCGGGGTGAGCATTCCGAGCGTGGCGCAGCTCTCGAGACCCGCTTCGCGCACCGCGCGGATCATCTCGGCGATCACCTTGAGGTCGCGCGCCTTCGGCGAGCGGTAGGCCGCGCCCATGCAGAAGCGGGTGGCGCCGGCCGCGCGGGCGGCGGCCGCGCACTCGCGCACCGCCGCGACCTCCATGAGCGAGCGCGGGGCGAGCCCGGTGTCGTAGCGCACGCTCTGCGGGCAGTAGGCGCAATCCTCGGGACAGGCGCCGGTCTTGATCGACAAGAGCGTGCTCATCTGCACCGTGTTGGGTGCGTGGTGCGCGCGATGCGCGCGCTGCGCGCGCAGGATCAGATCGGCGAACGGCAGGGCGAAGAGCGCGCGCACCTCGACCAGCGACCAGTCGTGGCGGATGGGGTCGGAGTCGCTGTGGACGCGATCGACGTCGGGGTGCGGCTTCATGCGGAACAGGACGATGCCCGACCCCGCAGGGGCGTGTCAACGAGGCGCGGAGCGTCGAGTCGACAGTTGCTCATTTCATGAGCAGGTGCGCGAGCAGCGCGAGGCCGACCGCCAGCGCCCCGAGCACGGCGACGAGGACGCCCGCGGCGGCGCAGTCCTTCGCGATGCGGATGCCGGGGTGCTGCCCGGGGTGCAGCTCGTCGGCGAGTCTCTCGATCGCCGTGTTGAAGAGCTCCGCCGCGAGCACCACGGCGGCGGACAGCAGCACCAGCGCGCACCACAGCGCCCCCGGCCGCAGGATCCCGAGCGCCGCGAGCGCCGCGGCGAGGGCGAGGAGCTGCACCCTGAGGCTCCGCTCGGAGCGCACGCCGTGGGCGAGTCCCTGGAGCGCGCAGCCGAGCCGCGCGAGGAAGGGCCGATTCTTGTACTCGCTCATGCCCCCGCGCCGCCCCCTTCAGTCCGCGTACACGTACTCGAGCAGGATGCCGACGAACACCGCGAGCCCCACGTACTGGTTATTCAGAAACGCGCGGAAACACGCCGCAGGCTCGCGCCTGCGGATGAGCCACTGCTGCCACAGGAACAGCACGCCGGCGGCGGCGAGGCCCCCCCAGTAGTCGCCTCGGTAGTGCATGTTGCGCCCGACGAGGTAAAGGGCGCCGAGCGTCATCGCCTGCATCACGCCGATCAGGAGCTTGTCCATGTCGGCGAACAGCACCGCGCTCGACTTCACGCCGATCTTCAGGTCGTCCTCGCGGTCGACCATGGCATAGAGCGTGTCGTACATGGCCGTCCAGATGACCGCGGCGATGTACAGCACCCAGGCGACCCGCGGCAGCTCGCCGGTCTGGGCCGCGAAGGCCATCGGCACGCTCCAGCCGCCGAAGGAGATGCCGAGATAGAGCTGCGGCATCGGGAAGAAGCGCTTCAGCAGCGGATAGGAGACCGTGAGGAGCGCGCCGATCGACGCGAGCTCGACGGTGAAGAGATCGAGGCGCGACACGAGGTAGAGGGCGGCCAGCAGCAGCAGCGCGAACAGCGTGAGCGCCTCGCCCGGCGCCACGCGCCGCGCCGCGAGCGGCCGGTCGCGGGTGCGCTGCACGTAGGCGTCGATGTTGCGGTCGAGGAAGTCGTTGATCACGCAGCCCGCGGCGCGCATCACCACGACGCCCAGCACGAAGATCCCGAGCACCTTCGGACGAGGGCGGCCGGCGCCCGCGATCCACAGCGCCCACAGCGCCGGCCACAGCAGCAGCCACGTGCCGACCGGGCGGTCGAGGCGCATGAGCCGCGCGTACTCGGTCACGCGCCGCGTCAGACGGTAAGCGAGTGGCGCCTCGGGCGGAGGCGGCGTCGGGGCGAGCTCCGCCGGCGCCGCGGTCATCCTCGGTGCAGCCCGTTGCGAGGCGACGCTCTCATGCGCGCTCAAGTCTACTTCCCTCCCGGCCCGAGAGCGCATACCAGGCGATGTACGCATAGCAGAGCGCCGGCAGCACGAAGGCGCGCTGCACGCCGATGCCGTCGGCGAGAAAGCCCTGCAGCTGCGGGATCACGGCGCCGCCGAAGATCGCCATCACGAGCAGGCTCGACGCCCTGGCGGTCATGGGACCCAAGCCCTCGATGCTGAGCGTGAAGAGCGTCGGGAACATGATGGAGTTGAAGAATCCGACTGCGATCACGCTCCACATCGCGAGCGCACCGAGGCTCAGGATGGTGCTCGCGAGCAGCGCGATCGCGGCGAGCGCGTACGCGCACAGGAGCGAGCGCGGCGCGATCCGCCGCAGCAGGAGCGAGCCGATGAAGCGCCCGATCATGGCCGAGCCCCAGTAGTAGGAAACGTAGTGCGTGGCGCTCGCGGGGTCGATGTTGCCGATGCGCGGTGTGGCGATGTAGTTGATCATGAAGCTGCCGATGGTCACCTCGGCGCCGACGTACACGAAGATCGCCACCACCCCGAGGCGCACGTGCCGCTGCCGCAGCACCTCGCCGAAGCTGTGGTGGCGGGGGTCGGCGCGCTCGGTGGCCTCGGTGAGCGGCGGCAGGCGCAAGAGGTACACGAGGCTCGCCAGCGCCAGCAGTCCCGCGGCGATGCCCAAATACGGCAGCCGCACCGATTGCGCCTGCGCGATGCGGTAGGCTTCCTGCTGCGGCGGCGGCAGCTGCGCGAGCGCCGCCCCGGAGAGCACCGCGACCGACAGGATCAGGGGACCGATCAGCCACGGCGACAGCGTGTGGCCGAGCGAGTTCACGGCCTGCGCGAGGGTGAGGCGGCTCGAGGCCCCGCGCGGCTCCCCGATGAGGCTGATATACGGGTTGGCCGAGACCTGTAGCAGCGTGATGCCGCTCGCGAGCACGAAGAGGGCCAGCAGGAACAGCGGATACGACGGCACGGTCGCCGCCGGATAGAAGGCGAGCGCGCCGGCCGCGGCGACGATCAGCCCCGCGACCATGCTCGGCTTGTAGCCGAGGTGCGCCACGACGCGTCCCGCCGGGATCGACATCACGAGGTAGGTGCTGAAGAAGGTGAACTGGATGAGCATCGTCCGGGCGTAGTTCATCTCGAACACCGCCTTCAGATGCGGAATCAGCACGTCGTTGAGGCTGGTGAGACCGCCCCAGGCGAAGAAGAGGATGGAAAGGACCGCGATCGCGGCGCCGGAGGAGAGAGTGCCGCGACCCACGGCCTTCAGCCCACCCGGCCGTAGCGCTCGCCCGCCCCCACCCAGCGGGCGGCGAGCGCGGCGACGTGCTCCGGGTAGGCACCCAGCAACAGTTCTGCCGTCCGCTGCACGCCGGGCAGCAGATCCGCGTCGCGCATGAGATCGGCGACACGCAGCTGCGCGAGCCCCGTCTGGCGCGTGCCGAGGAGCTCCCCGGGCCCGCGGAGCTCCAGGTCGCGCCGCGCGATCTCGAAGCCGTCCGAGGTCTCGCGGATCACCTTGAGCCGCTCGCGCGCCAGGCCCGAGAGCGGCGCGCGGTACAACAGCACGCAGCTGCTCGCCTCCGTGCCCCGCCCGACGCGCCCGCGCAGCTGATGCAGCTGCGCGAGCCCGAGCCGCTCGGCGTTGTCGATCACCATGAGGGTCGCATTCGGCACGTCGACCCCGACCTCGATGACCGTGGTGGCGATGAGCAGCTGGATCTTCCCTGCCTGGAAGGCGAGCATCGCCTTGTCCTTCTTCGCGCCCGGCATGCGCCCGTGCACCAGACCGACGCGCACCCCGGGCAGCGCCTCGGTGAGGCGCGCGGCGGTCTCCTCCGCCGCCTGTGCGCGCAGCTCGTCCGACTCGTCGATCAGCGGGCAGACCCAGTACGCCTGCCGCCCGGCGCGGCAGGCCTCGGCGATGCGCGCCACGACCTCGACCCGGCGCGGCTCCGGCACCACGACCGTCTGCACCGGCGTGCGCCCCGGAGGCAGCTCGTCGATGACCGAGATGTCGAGATCGGCGTACGCGGTCATGGCGAGGGTGCGCGGGATGGGCGTCGCCGTCATGATCAGCTGGTGCGGCACGCGCCCCTCTTTCTGTCCTTTTTCCGAGAGCTTGAGGCGCTGCTGCACGCCGAAGCGGTGCTGCTCGTCGACGATGACGAGCGCGAGGCGCGCGAACTCGATGCCTTCCTGGAAGAGCGCGTGCGTGCCGATCACCACGCGGACTTCCCCGGAAGCGATCGCCTCCAGCGCGCTGCGCCGCGTGCGCGCGGGCGTGCCGCCCGAGAGCAGCGCGACCGTCTCGCCGAGCGGCGAGAACCAGGCGCGGAAGCTGCGCCAGTGCTGCTCGGCGAGGAGCTCGGTCGGCGCCATGAGGGCCGCCTGTGCGCCCGCGCCCGCCGCGCGCGCCGCGGCCGCGGCCGCCACGACCGTCTTGCCGCAGCCGACATCGCCCTGCAGCAGCCGCACCATGGGCGTGCCCGCGGTGAGATCCTCGTGCACATCGGCGAGCGCGCGGGCCTGGGCCCGGGTGAGCCTGAAAGGCAACGCCCCGAGGAAGCGCCGTGCGAGTCCCGGGTCGTCGGGGAGCGGCCAGGCCGCGTCGGACTTGAGCGAGCGCTTGCGGAGCTTCAAGGCGAGGTGGTGCGCGAGCAGCTCCTCGAAGGCCAGGCGCCGCTGTGCCGGGTGGCGGCCGGCGGCGAGCTCGGCGAGGCGCGCCTCGCGCGGCGGGTGGTGAAGGTAGACGAGCGCTTCCTTGAGCGACGGCAGGCCCGGCGGCAGGGCGGAGGCTGCGGGCAGCCAGTCGCGCAGCGCCGAGCGCTCGAGCTCGCGCAGCGCCTGCTGGATGAGCGCGCGCAGGCGCCCCTGCGGCACGCCTTCGGTGAGCGGATAGATCGGGGTGAGGGTCTCCTCGAGCGGCATCGCCGCCCCGGTGAGGCGCCGGTACTCCGGGTGCACCATCTCGAGGCCGAGCGGGCCGCGGCGCACCTCGCCGAAGCAGCGCAGCCGCGTGCCGCGCGCGAGCCCCTCCTGCTGGCTGGCCGAGAAGTGGAAGAACCGCAGCGTCAGCATCCCCGAGCCGTCGGAGACGCGCGTGAGGAGCTGGCGGCGGCCGCGGTAGGCGATCTCGGTGAGCTGGATCTCGCCCTCGATCGCGGCACGCGCCCCGCCCTGGAGCGAGCCGATGGCGGTGAGCTGCGTGCGATCCTCGTAGAGCCTCGGCAGCACGAACAGCAGATCCGACACGCGCCGGACGGAAAGACGCGCCAGGCGCTCGGCGAGCGCCGCGCCCACTCCGCGGAGCGAGGTGACTGGGCGGTGCTCGGCTCGCTCGGCCGGGGACGGCCGGCCCTCAGGCCCTGGCCGGGGGCTCAGGGAAGGTGCAGGACGCACTCGATCTCGACCTGCGCACCGCGCGGCAGCGCCGCGACGCCGACCACCGCGCGCGCCGGGTAGGGCTTGGCGCAGTAGCTCGCCATGATCTCGTTCACCTTGCCGAAGTGCGCGAGGTCGGTGAGATAGACATTCATCTTGACCGCCTGGGCGAGCGAGCCGCCGGCCGCTTCCGCCACGGCCTTCAGATTGTCGAACACGCGGCGGATCTGCGCTTCGATGTCGCCGCTCACCAGCTGCATGGTTGCCGGGTCGAGCGGCACCTGGCCGGAGAGATACACGGTGTCGCCGGCGCGCACGGCCTGCGAGTAGGTCCCGATCGCCTGCGGCGCGCGCTCGGTGTGGATGTGGACGGTCTGGCGGCTCATGTGAGCGGATCCTCCCGTGGCTTTGCCCTTAGTGCGCGCTTCATCCGCTGCTGTCGGCGTCAGCGTCGGCTTCCGCGTCGCCGCGGTGGCCGGTGCGCGCATGCGCGGCGATGGTGCGCGTCACGCGCGTGACATCGGCCATGCGGCGGATGACCCGCACCAGGCGGGCGAGATGGCGGCGGTCGCGGACCCGCAGCTCGAAGGTGAGCGCCGCGGTGTCGCCGTCCTGCTCGTCGATCGACACGTGATCGATGTTGGTCTCGGTGCTGGCAATCGCCGCGGCGACCGCCGCCAGCACCCCGGTGCGGTTTGCGACGTAGACCCGGATCTCGGACGAGAAGAGCCGGTCGGGGGCGCTTTGCCAGTTGACCGGCAGCCAGTTCTCCGGATGCTTGCGATAGTCCTCGACGTTGACGCAGTTCTCGCGGTGGATCACCACGCCGCGGCCCGTGGACAGGAAGGCGAAGATCGGGTCGTAGGGGATCGGGAAGCAGCAGCGCGCGTAGGTCACGAGCAGCCCCTCGGTGCCGGCGATCGCGAGCGGCGCGGCGCCGCCGGCGACGTTGGCGGGGACAGTGCCCGGCAGCAGCCGCCGCGCGACGAGCGGCGCGAGGCGCTCGCCGAGGCCGAGCTTCTCGTGCAGCTCGTCGAGGTCCTTCATGCCGAGCTCCCCGAGCGCGGCGTTGCGCACTTCCTCCGCGACGTCGTCGAACGACACCGAGAATTCCCCGAGCGCCTGCGCCAGGAGCTTCGAGCCGAGCGCGATCGCCTCCTTGCGCCGCAGCCCCTTCAGGTAATGGCGGATGGCGCTGCGCCCCTTGGCGGTCACGACAAAGTTTACCCAGGACGGGTTCGGGGTCGCGCCCTTGGCGGTGATGATCTCGACCGTCTGGCCGTTGCGCAGCACCGTGCGCAGCGGCGTCAGGCGCCGGTCGACCTTGGCGGCGACGCAGCGATTGCCGATGTCGGTGTGCACCGCGTAGGCGAAATCGACCACCGTGGCTCCCGAGGGCAGGCGCAGGATCTGGCCCTTGGGCGTGAACACGTACACCTTGTCGGGGAACAGGTCGACCTTGATGCTCTCCAGGAACTCCTCGGAGGAGCCCGCCTCCTGGAGCGACACCAGGTTCGACAGCCACTCGCGGGTGCGCTCCTGCTGGCCGGACTCGGCACCGCCGCCGGTCTTGTATTTCCAGTGCGCGGCGATCCCGGCTTCCGCCACGCGGTGCATGTCGGCGGTGCGGATCTGCACCTCGATCGGCACGCCGTTCGGGCCGAAGAGCGTGGTGTGGAGCGACTGGTAGCCGTTCACACGCGGTATCGCGATGTAGTCCTTGAAGCGCGCCGGCATCGGCTTGAACACCGAGTGCACCGCGCCGAGCGCGCGGTAGCAGGTATCGGGGCTGTCGACCACGATGCGGATGCCGTAGACGTCCACGATCTCGTTGAGGATCGCCCGCTTGCGGCGCATCTTGCTGTAGATGCTGTACAGGTGCTTCTCGCGCGCCAGCACCTGCGCCTGGATGTTGCTCTTGGCGAGCGCCGCATTCAGCTGCTGCTCGATCTTCTTCAGGAACTCCTTCTGGTTGCCGCGCGCGCGCCTCAAGGTCCGCTCCAGCACCTGGTAGCGGCGCGGATAGAGCGCCTTGAAGCCGAGGTCCTCGAGCTCGAGCTTGATGCTGTAGAGCCCGAGCCGCTCGGCGATCGGCGCGTAGATCTCGAGCGTCTCGCGGGAGATCGCCCGCCGCCGCGCCGGCGCCATGGCCTCGATGGTGCGCATGTTGTGGGTGCGGTCGGCGAGCTTCACGAGAATGACTCGCAGGTCGCGCACCATCGCGAGCAGCATCTTGCGGAAGGACTCCGCCTGGGCTTCCTCGCGGCTCTTGAACTTGATCTGATCGAGCTTGGTGACGCCGTCGACGAGCTCGGCGACCACCGGGCCGAAGCGCGACGCCAGCTGATCCTTCGGCGTCGGGGTGTCCTCGATCACGTCGTGCAGGATCGCGGCCACGATGGTGTCGGCATCGAGGCGCAGGTCCGCGAGGATGGCGGCGGTCGCCACCGGGTGCGCGATGAACGGCTCGCCCGAGAGGCGCTTCTGGCCGTGGTGCGCCGAGGTGCCGAACTCGGCCGCCTCGCGGATGCGCGCCACCTGCTCGGAGGGCAGGTAGGCGCCCACCGAGGACAGCAGCTCCTTCAGTCCCGGAGTGCGTCTTCCGCCGGGCAGCAGTCCCAGGAGCGAAGACGCGTAATCCATCTTCGAGGTCTGGCCGTCAGTCTCCGAGGCCGAACTGCGGAGCGCGGAAGGTGGACTGGTTGTCGGCGTCGGGGGCGGGGGTTTCCGGCGCGGGCTCCGGCTCGCTCAGCATCTCCACGGTCACGTTTCCGGCCGCGATCTCGCGCAGCGCGACCACGGTCGGCTTGTCGTTCTCGAGCGGCACCGTCGGCTCGGCGCCGTTGGCCAGCCGGCGGGCGCGTTGCGCCGCCAGCAGCACCAGCTGGAACAGGTTGTCGACGTTGTTCAGGCAGTCTTCTACGGTGATACGGGCCATGGCTGTCAGAGCGAGTGGAGCGCGCCGCAAGGAGCACGCAGGGCCTTTCACTATAAGGCAAGAGCGGTGCATGAGGCCAGTCCACGCACTCCGTCGCCGCGGGGGCCCGCCGCCGCCCGCTCACGCCGGCGCCAGCAGCTCCTTCACGAGGTGGGCGAGCTCGGGGCGCGAACTCCGCAGGTCCTCGCCCTTCCCGGCGACGATGCGCTCGAGGTCGGCGAGCGCCCGCTCGAAATTGTCGTTGACGATCACGTAATCGAACTCGCGGTAATGGGACATGTCGGCGGCGGCATCGGCGAGGCGCCGCGCGATGATCTCCGGGGAGTCGGTCGCGCGCCGCGCCAGCCGCTCGGCGAGCGCCGCCCGGGAGGGCGGCAGGATGAAGATGCTCACGCACTGCGGCATGGCGCGCCGTACCTGCTGCGCGCCCTGCCAGTCGATCTCCAGGATGACGTTGCTCCCCGCCCGCAGCTGCTCGTCGACGAACGCACGCGCAGTGCCGTAGTGGTTGTCGAACACCCGCGCGTGCTCGAGGAACTCCCCGCGCGCGACCCGCTGCTCGAACTCCGGCACCGAGACGAAGTGGTACTCGCGTCCCTCGGCCTCGGTCGGACGGCGCTTGCGCGTGGTGTGCGAGATCGACAGGCGGAGCGAGACGTCGCTCGCGAGCAGCGCCTTGACCAGCGAGGTCTTGCCCGCCCCGGAGGGGGCAGCGATGACGAACAGCCTGCCGGGCTTCAGGGGGCGGGGGGCCACGCTTCACTCAGGCGGAGGGGCCACGCTTCATGGTGCGGCAATATAGCCCTGCTGCCCGAGCATCGCGATGAGCTCGCGCAGCGCCTGTCCGCGGTGGCTCACGGCGTTCTTCTCCGCCGGGTCGAGCTCGGCGGCCGTGCGGGCGCTCCCCTCGGGAACGAACACCGGGTCGTAGCCGAAGCCGCCGAGGCCGCGTGGTGAGGTGGCGATGTGCCCCTCCCAGCTCCCGCGCGCGATGAGGGGCTGCGGGTCGTCGGCGCCGCGCACGAGCACGATCACGCACTGGTAGCGCGCCCGGCGCCTAGGCGGCGGCACCGCGGCGAGCTCGTCCAGCAGCCGCTCGAGGTTCTCGGTATCGCTCGCGCCCGGGTGCGCATAGCGCGCCGACTCGACGCCCGGGCGCCCGCCGAGCGCATCCACCTCGAGGCCGGAATCGTCCGCGAGCGCCGCCAGTCGCGCCCGCGCTGACGCATGGCGCGCCTTGAGGAGCGCGTTCGCGAGGAAGGTCTCGCCGGTCTCCGGCACGGCTGCGATGCCGAGCCCGGCCTGGGGGATCAGGGAGAGGGACAGCGGCGCGAGGAGGGCGGCCAGCTCGCGCAGCTTCCCCGGGTTGCCGCTCGCGAGCACCACCCGCCTCACGGGCGCTCGAGCGTCTGTGCCTGCAGCGTGAGCAGCGCGCCGATGCCGTGCGCGGCGAGATTGAGCAGCGCATCGAGCTCGTGGCGGCGGAACGCGTGGCCTTCGGCGGTCCCCTGGATCTCGACGAATGCGCCGCCATTGTTCATCACCACGTTCATGTCGGTTTCCGCCTGGGAATCCTCGGCATAGTCGAGATCGAGCACCGGGACGCCACCGACGATGCCCACCGACACCGCCGCCACCTGCCCGTGCAGCGGGTTCCCCGCGATCAGGCCCCGCCGCACCAGCTGCTCGCAGGCCTCGGCGAGGGCCACGAAGCCGCCCGTGATGGAGGCGGTGCGCGTGCCGCCATCCGCCTGCAGCACGTCGCAGTCGATGGTGACGGTGCGCTCGCCGAGCGCCTTGAGGTCCGCCACCGCCCGGAGCGAGCGCCCGATGAGCCGCTGGATCTCCTGGGTGCGCCCGCTCTGCCTGCCGCGGGCCGCCTCGCGCGCGGTGCGGGTGTGCGTCGAGCGCGGCAGCATGCCGTACTCGGCGGTGATCCAACCCTGGGACTTGCCGCGCAGGAACGCGGGCACCGTCTCCTCGACGCTCGCGGTGCACAGTACCTGGGTGTCGCCGCACTCGATCAGGACCGAGCCTTCGGCGTGGCGCGCATGGCGGCGCGTGAAGCTCACGCGCCGCAGCTCGTCGACGTCGCGTCCGGAGGGTCGGCCCATGGGTGGGTTCCTAATCCCCGAGCCAGCGGAGCGCCGCCGCGGAGGTGTTGTCGCTGGCGGTGCCGCCACGCTTCACGGCGCGCGTGCCGAGCTCGAGCAGCTTCCCGCGCAGCTCCCCGGGGCTGCCGAGCTCGGCGGCGATCTCGGCGTCGGTGAGCGCGCCCCACAGTCCGTCGGTGCATCCCATGACGACGTCGTTCGGCTCGAGCGGACGGCGCCGGGTGAGCGACATGTCGGGCAGGATCGGGTCGCCGCCGAGGCAGGACTCGACGAAGTTGCGCATCGGATGATTGTGCGCCTGCTCGTCGCTGATCAGCCCCTCGCGCAGCAGCAGCTCGACGTGACTGTGGTCGCGGCTGCGCGCCATCACCTTCCCGTCCCGCACGTGGTAGAGGCGGCTGTCGCCGATGTGCGCCCACCAGCTGGCGTGCTGCTGCACGAGGCACACGGCGCAGGTGGCGCGGGGACGCTGCTCGAGCGGCAGCTGCGCGCCGAGCTTCACGACCTCGTCGTGCGCCTTCCCGAGCGTCAGGTGGAGGAACCCGAGCGGATCGAAGAGCGGCTGCGGCGCGTGCCAGAAAGCGTCCAAGATCACCCGCTGGGTGACGGTCGCGGCGCGCGCGCCGTCGGCGTGGCCGCCCATGCCGTCGACGACCACCAGCAGCGCCGCGCGTTCGGCGACCGCGGCCACGACCCGGTCCTGATTCTCCTCGCGCCCGCCGAGCAGGCTCATGTCTGCGTATTCGACCCGCAAGAAGAATTCCATGCATCTGTTAGACTTGCCCGCGCTTTATATCACCTGCGCAGTGCGCCGGCGTAGCGAGGCGACTTAAGCCGCTGCGCCCGCGGACCACCGCATCAAGGGCCGCCAGGCGGACGCATCCACCATGATCGCGAGCATGACGGGCTTCGCGCGCCGGGAGACCAGCGGGCCATGGGGCACGCTCGTGTGCGAGCTGCGCAGTGTCAATCACCGCTTCCTCGAGGCTTCCTTCCGCCTGCCGGACGAGCTGCGCGGCGCCGAGGGCGAGCTGCGCTCGCACCTCATGCGGCAGCTGCGCCGTGGCAAGGTCGACTGCACCATCACCTGGCGGCGCCCGCAGGCGGCCGGCGGTGCACTCGAAATCGACGCGCAAGCGCTCGAGCGCGTGCTGGCCGCCGTGCACGCCGTGATGCGTGCGCTGCGCGAGCCGGGAGCAGCGGTGAGCGCGCTCGAGGTACTGCGGTGGCCGGGCGTGCTGCGCGAGGATGGCGGGACGGGCGAGAAGCTCCTGGCGGCGGCGGGCGAAGTGTTCGCGGCCACGCTCACCGAGCTGGTCGCGGCTCGCGAGCGCGAAGGCGCGCGGCTGCGCGAGCTCCTCGGGCAGCGCTGCGCCGGGCTCGAGGCGCTCGTTGCGGCCGTGCGCGCGCGCTTGCCCGAAGTGCGCGCGCGCGCCCGCACGCGACTCAACGAGCGCGTCGCGGAGCTGACCGCGAGCATCGACCACGAGCGGCTCGAGCAGGAGCTGGCGCTTCTGCTCCAGCGGCTCGACGTCGACGAGGAGCTCGAGCGGCTCACCGGCCACATCGCGGAGGTGCGCCGCGTCATCGGCGGCGGCGAGCCCGCCGGACGCCGGCTCGATTTCCTCATGCAGGAGCTCAACCGCGAAGCCAACACGCTCTCCTCGAAATCCCAGGACCTCGAGACCACGCGCAGCGCGGTCGACATGAAGGTTCTCATCGAGCAGATGCGCGAGCAGGTGCAGAACGCGGAGTAGGGACTAAACAGTCTCCCGGCGGCACGGCCAAGCTCGCGTCTACCGGATTGCCCGCATTGACTGCCGTTACGATCCTGCTCAGGATCCTCACGTCGCAGGTGGTCGCTGCGAGCACGAGATAACAACGATCGGACGGAACTCCGGGGGCCCGTGCAGGGAGGCATGGCTCGTGAAGATCTCAAATGTTGTAGTTCGTTCAGCACTGGTGTCAGTGATCGTCGGCTGCTGTGTCGCGGCCGGAAACGGGCCGGCTTCGCGAGCGCTCGGCGAGAATCCCTTCGCCCCCGCGTACGGGCACCCCTATCGGCACGGAGCCGTGGCGACGCGGGAGGCATTCGAGAAGATGAAGGCGTGGGAGGCCTCTCGCCCGCTCAATCTGGCTGCTGCGTCGCCCCTCGGGCTGTTCACCACACTCTCCTACGGCGGCGGTGTCGACGGCATCGGCGTCACCAGCGGCACGCCCAGGGTTTACCTGGTGTTTTACGGCACTCAGTGGACGAGCGGCGGCGATCCCAACGGAGCTGCCACGTACCTGCAGAGTCTCTTCGCCGGCATCGGCACGGGAGGCGAGCTGTGGTCCGGGACGATGACCCAGTACTGCGACGGTCCGCTCGTCTCGCCCGGGGCGACCTCTTGCCCCAGCGGCGCGCCGCACGTCGGTTACCCGAGCGGCGGAGCTCTGGCGGGAGTCTGGTTCGACACCGCGGGCCCCTCGCCGAGCAACGCCACCGCTTCGCAGCTGGCGGCGGAGGCGGTGAACGCCGCAGCCCATTTCGGCAATACCACGCAGGCTTCCAACCGCTACGCGCAGTACGTGGTCGTGTCGCCGTCGGGCACCCACCCGGATGGCTTCAACACCATCACCTCGATGTTCTGTGCCTGGCACGATTACACCACGTCTTCGTATGGCGATCTGGCGTTCACCAACATGCCGTACGTCACCGATCTCGGTCAAAGCTGTGGTCAGAACTTCGTCAACAGCGGCTCGGCCGGGACTCTCGACGGCTTCTCGATCGTGAACGGTCATGAGTACGCCGAAACGGTCACCGACCAGAATCCGCCGGGCGGTTGGACCAACTGGCTCACGGGCGAGGAAAACGGGGACGAGTGCGCGTGGATCAGCTCGGGTCAGGGCGCCGCGGCGAACGTGAGCATGGGCAACGGCGCTTATGCGATGCAGAGCACCTGGTCGAACGACACCAACGAGTGCGACATCTCCCACCCGATCGTGCAGTGAAGGAGTGACGGGCCCATCGACGAAGCGCTACGGTAGGCTTGAGCCCTAGGTCTTCCCTCACCAAAGCAACGTCCCGCTGAACGGCTCCGGCTCCGGCTGAGCCTGCCCCGTTGATCCGCACCCGCGCACGGGTGTGTGAACTTTTGCGCCCGACGTGGATCGAGTACCATACCTCGCGCCGCGAGGTATGGGAGGCATCGATGGCCGCGCAGACTCCATCCTTCATGGCGGGGGTGCCCGAGCTCCTGGTGCTGCGGCTGCTCGCCCGGCGGGAGATGTATGGCTATGAGCTCGCCCGCCTCATCCGCCTCGTCACGCGCGAGGCGATCTCGCTCGGCGAGAACGTCCTCTACCCGGCCCTGCACTCGCTGGAAGCGAGGGGTCTGCTCCACGCGCGCCGCCGAACCGTCGGCGGCCGCAGCCGCGTCTACTACGGCATCACCGGCGCCGGGCGCCGCCGCTTGCGTGATCTGACACGGCAGTGGCAGCGAATCTCCGGCGGCGTGGCGACGGCGCTCGCGGGGACCGGGCCATGAATGACGCGCGTCTCGAGGCCCTGACGGAGCGGCTGCTCCGGGCCGGGGTTGCGCCGCGACACGCGCGCCGGGCGGTGCAGGAGCTGCGGGCGCACCACGCGGACGTCGTGGCCGAGCTGCGGGCAGCGGGAATCCCGCCAGCGCAGTCGGAGGCGCTGGCCGCGGAGCGGGTCGGCCCGGATGAGGCGTTCGTGCGCGACATGCTCGCACGCCCGGAGCTTCGCTCCTGGGCGTCTCGTCGCCCGTTCGTGGCGTTCACGCTGCTGCCGCTGCTCGCGTTCATCGCACTGTCGGCACTGTGCGTAGGCTCGCTCATTGCAGTTCTCGAGGCCGCTCGGCACTGGCGCGCGTGGCTGTCACCCGCCCTGATCGAGGGCGCGCGCGGGCTGGGCGCGGCGCTGTTCGTCGCGGCGATGTGGCTGGCACCGCTCGCCGCGGCCGCAGTGGCGTGCCTGCTCGCGGCGCGGCAGCGCATCGCGGCGCGCTGGGTGATTGCCGGCGTGTTCCTGGTGGGGCTCCTCCGAGCGATGATCAATGGAAGCTTCGATGTGCCGACGTCGCTCCACGGGTCGGTCTCCATGGGTATCGGCTGGGCACCGCATCGCTTGCCCGAGACTGCCGTGCGCGCCGCTATCCTCATTGCGCCCGTGCTGCTTCCATACCTGTGGTGGTTGCGCTCGCATCGGGTGCTGACGGTCCGCCCGCGGCACTGAGCGCCTGCCATGCACGCTGCCGCCGCCGCGCGCCGCGTTCCAGCGCTCGCGGTGGTGGTGGGTGCGCACGCCCTCGCGCTCGCCTTCCTTCTCGAGCTCACCCGCACGCACCCGACTGGCCGTAGCGCCGAGGAGAGTCTGACGCTCATCGCTTTGCTGCCCGCCGCGCGGCCGCAGTCGCCGGAGAGCCCGGGCACGATTCTGCCGGGGCTCGCCCGACGCGAGCGCGACGCTGCACCCGCGGGGGAGACCGCGGCGCTTCCGTCGGAGCCGCCAACGCCCGAAATGCGCTCGTCGGCGATCGATTGGGCCGCCGAGGGCGCGGACGCTGCCGCCCGCGTGGCGAGGGGCGAGGACAACTCACACTCGGCGCGTGCGTTCGGGGTGCCTCCCCCAAGCGCGATGTTCGATCCTGCGCCTGTGCGAAGGCCCGCCCTCGCGTGGAACCACGCGCGCACTCACCGGGTGGAGGCCTTACCGGGCGGCGTCACGGTCTTCAATCTCAATGACCACTGTGCGGTCGCGCTGCTTTGGGTCGTGCCTTTCTTCGGCTGTACGCTGGACAAGATCCCGCCGCGCGGCGACCTGCTCGAGCACATGCGCGAGCAGGCCGAGCTCGGCGACTGGAAGCAGTGACCGTTGGAACCGCCCCACGGTGGGCGTAGTCTATGCACCGGGCAGCGGAACGTGGCCGCAGTGCGGAGCGCTCACCATGCGACGCAAGCTTTCCCCGGGAGCCGTGGCGGCGGCCTGCGCGGCCGCACTGTCGGCAAGCGGTATCCAGACCGTGGCGGCCGGTGGCATACCGGCCCAGGTATTCGACAGGACGGTGTATCTCGATTCGCGCGCGCTCGAGGAGCTGCGCTCCTCGAATCCGGATCACTTCGCGCGCGCCGAGCGCATCCTCGCGGCGGCGAACCACCTGTGCCGTCCGCACGTGCCGGAGGTTTACCTCGCGGAATTCGGCGTGCGCGGGTTCTCCTGCGCCCCGATGCTGTTGCTCACGAGCCTCCCGCCGAAGCGGGAGATCGGCTTCCGGCTCGACGACACGCGCTATGCCGCGACGGTGGTAGTCACCGACGACCCGCCGCGGCTCCTGCCGGCACGTTAGGCGACACGAAGGTCGAGCGGAAGGCGCACTCGGCGCGCTAACCGAACACCGACAACGCATGTCCGCCCTGACGACCCCGCCGCTCGCGCTCTACGTGCACTTTCCCTGGTGCGTGCGCAAGTGTCCGTACTGCGATTTCAACTCCTACACGCTCGCCGGGGAGCTCCCCGAGAGCGCCTACCTCGGCCGTCTCGCTCGCGATCTCGAAGCGCAGGCGAGTGAGGTCGCCGGGCGCGAGGTGATCAGCGTCTTCCTCGGCGGCGGGACGCCGAGCCTCTTCTCACCGCGCTCGATCGGCGAGCTCCTCGCGGCGGCGCGCCGCGTACTCAAGCTCGCCCCGCGCCTCGAGGTGACGCTCGAAGCCAACCCGGGCGCGATCGAGCGCGGCGCATTCCGCGAATACCGGGCGGCCGGCGTCACGCGCGTATCGCTCGGCGCCCAGAGCTTCGATCCGGAGCGGCTCAAGGCGCTCGGGCGCATTCATTCGCCCGCCGAGACGCGGCGCGCCGCCGAGGAGCTGCATGCCGCGGGCCTCGCCAACTTCAACCTCGATCTCATGTACGCGCTGCCCGGTCAGGACGTCCCCGCCGCCCGGCTCGACGTCGCGGAAGCCCTCGAGCTCCGGCCGGCGCACGTCTCGCACTATCAGCTCACGATCGAGCCCGGGACGGTCTTCGCGGCGCGCCGACCGCCGCTGCCCGATGAGGACGCTGCGGCGGCGATGCTGGACGCGTGCGCTGCGCTGCTCGGTGACGCGGGACTCGCCCAGTACGAGGTCTCCGCCTACGCGCGCCCCGGGCGGCAATGCCGTCACAACCTCAATTACTGGCGTTTCGGCGATTACCTCGGCGTGGGTGCCGGCGCGCACGGCAAGCTGACGTTCCCGCACGCGGGGCAGATCGTGCGCACCCTTCAGCCGCGCGAGCCGCGCCGCTATCTCGCCTCCTCCGGCGCCGAGCTCGTGCGCCGCGCGGTTCGCAAGAGCGAGCTGCCGTTCGAATTCATGCTGAACGCGCTGCGGCTGAAGGGCGGGTTCGACGCGGCGCTGTTCCCCGCGCGCACCGGGCTCGACTGGCAGGCGATCGCGTCGCCCATCGATCGCCTGCTCCGGCGCGGCATGCTCCGGCGCACTCCCGAGAGGTGCCGGCCGAGCGCCCAGGGGCTGCGGTTCCTCAACGAGATGCTGCTCGAATTCATGCCGGAAACAGCGGAATTGCCCGGTCCGTCAGCGTTGTCAACGGCCGCATTGGGCGACCCGGGGCTGCACCGGCGCCCTTTATTCACAGGCTCCGGTGGCGCTATCGGAGAATGAGTAAATTACGTGGCAAACCCGTCAAGCCGCTGGACAAGAAGCCCGTAACTCGTTGAGCAGCCAAGCTAAAAATGGCTGCTCATTTTTTGACCAAGGTAACAAAAATGCAATCTGACCGCGTAATCGGCGCGGGGCGACAGCGGCCGTCCACAGAGTTATCCACAGCTTCTGTGGATAATGGCCCGTTAGAGGGAGGCGGCCGGTTCGAGACTCTTGAGAGCACGCGACACTGCGGCTAAACTCGCGCGCCCTTTAATCTGCGCCCGCGGGACCCCACTTCCGGGTGAGCCCTTGGGAAAGCGTGAGCCCGCCATGAAAGCCGCAATCCACCCCGACTACAGAGAGATCACCGTCACCTGCACGTGCGGCAACACGTTCAAGACGAGCTCGACCCTCGGGCACGATCTGCAGGTCGAGGTGTGCTCGAACTGCCATCCTTTCTATACGGGCAAGCAGAAGATCGTCGACACCGCGGGCCGCGTGGACAAGTTCCGGCGGAAGTACGCGGCCGCGGGCGCCAAGTAACCGCGCGGCAGGCGCGCCGACCTTGCAGCCGCGCTCTTTCGGCGCCCCGGGCGGGTGGCGCGGGCGGCGGGCGCGGAACTTCGGTGCGTGGCGAGGGCTCTACAGCCTAGGCCTCGTCTTCGCGCCGCGGCCTGAGGCCGCACTCGCCCGATCGGAGTCGCCCATGCGCCGCACACTCGCCACCGCCGCCGCCTGCGCCCTCGCGCTCGCCGGTGTGAGCTGCGCCACGAACCCCGAAACCGGCACGCACCACGTGGTGTTCACCACGGTGAAGGGCGAGCAGGAGCGGGCCCGCCACATCCACGAGGAGATCGTCCGCTTCTACGGCCTGTACCAGGACCAGGCGCTGCAGGACTACGTGCAGATGATCGGCACGCGCGTGGCGCGCAACACGCCGATCGCGGACTGGGATTTCAAGTTCTACGTGCTCGACGACGACGATATCAACGCCTTCACGGTCGGCGGCGGTTACGTCTACATTCACCGCGGGCTGATGGCGTACCTGAATTCCGAGGCGCAGCTCGCCGCCGTGCTCGGTCACGAGATCGGTCACGACGTCGCGCGCCACCCGGCACGGAGCGAGGCGCAGGGGGTGCTGCTCGGCACCGGCGCGCTCGCCACGGCGATCCTCACCGGCAACCCGGCGCTCGCGGAGATGGCGAACCTCGGCGCGACCGCCTGGTACCAGGGTTACGGCCGCGACCACGAGTCCGAGGCCGATCGCCTCGGGCTCGAGTACGCCACGCGCAGCGGCTATAACCCCCAGGCGCTGGGCGATGCGATGAAGGTGTTCAAGGCGCAGGAGGCCTTCGAGCTCACGCGCGCCAAGGACGAAGGCCGCGACCCCAACATCTATCACGGCGTCTTCTCCGACCACCCGGCCCCCGATGAGCGCATAGTGGCGGCGACGCTCGGGGCGGCGAACATCACCACCGTGCCGCGCGGCGGCTGGCTCGACAACCGCGAGCAGTACCTCAAGGCGATCGAGGGCATGCCCTTCGGCTCCTCCCGCGAGCAGGGCATCGTGCGCGACAACCGCTTCTATCACGCGGGCATGAAGCTCACGATGGCATTCCCCAAGGGCTGGAAGGTGAAGAACGAGCGCGACCGGCTGCTGGTGACGAAGAAGAAGGAGTCGGTGATGCAGGTGACGCTCGAGAAGCGTCCCGAGAAGAAGTCGCCGCGCGAGTTCCTGCTGCAGAAATTGCGGGGCGCATCGTTCTCGCACGGCGATGCGCTCGCCGTGCACGGCATGGAGGGTTACGCCCTGATCACGCGCTCGGGCTCGCCGCTCGATGCCGGCGAGGGCCCGGTGCGCTGGGCGGTGCTCTATCGCGGCACCCAGGCGTTCATGATCGCCGGCGCGAGCCGCTCGAGCGAGTCCGGCGCGCCGCTCGATGACGGGGTATTCATGTCCTCCATCGAGACGATGCGCGACATGAAACCCACGGAATACCCGCTCGCGGAGCCCTACCGGATCAAGATCATCCAGGCGGACGAGAAGACGAAGATCGAGGACTACGCGAAGGACATGCCGGTCGAGAAGTTCAAGCAGGAGGAGCTGCGCCTCATGAACGCGCTCTACCCCAAGGGCGAACCGAAGCCTGGGGATCTCGTCAAGGTCGTGGAGTAGCGCGCGGCAAGCGCGCGACGTCATTCCTCGCAAGGGTTGCCGCCGGCCCCTGCCGGCGACCCGCCGCGCCTTGATTCGGCGCTTGGGTCCATGTAAACCTGCCCCGTGGTGCGGCGCGCCCGCAGTGCTCGGCGACCGCCACGTGGAAGTGCGGCCGTGGACATGAACGGGAAGACGGAAACAGCGTTCGAGCTCAGCGACGGCGCCAGCGGGCGCAGCAGCCAACTGCCGGTGCGCACCGGTACCATCGGACCGGCGGCGCTCGACATCGCGGGGCTGCACAAGGACCTCGACGTCTTCACCTACGATCCGGGCTTCGCCGCCACCGCCGCGACCGAGAGCCGCATCACCTACATCGACGGCGATGCGGGCGTGCTGCTCTATCGCGGCTACCCGATCGAGCAGCTCGCCGGGAAAAGCTCCTTCATGGAAGTCGCGTACCTGCTGCTGCTCGGGGAGCTGCCGACCAGGAAGCAGCTGGAGGAGTTCACCGGCAACATCCGTTATCACACGATGATCAACGAGACGTTGCTGCGCTTCTTCAACGGCTTCCACCACAACGCGCATCCCATGGCGATGGTGTCGGCGGTGGTGGCGTCCATGTCGGCGTTCTATCACGACACCATGGACATCTATAACCCGCGCCATCGCGAGATCTTCTCCCACCGCATCATCGCCAAGATCCCGACCATCGCTGCCGCCGCTCACAAGCACTCGCTCGGACAGCCCTTCATCTACCCGCGCAACGATCTCGACTACGCGGCCAACGTGCTGCACATGCTGTTCGCCGTGCCGTGCGAGCCCTACAAGCTCGACCCGGTGGCCGCGGAGGCGCTCGACCTGCTGTTCATCCTGCACGCCGATCACGAGCAGAACGCCAGCACTTCCACCGTGCGCCTCGCCGGCAGCACCGGCGCCAATCCCTATGCGGCGATCTCGGCGGGCGTCTCGGCGCTGTGGGGTCCGGCGCACGGCGGCGCGAACGAGGCCGTGCTGGCGATGCTCGAGCAGATCGGCAGCGTCGACCACATCCCGAAATACCTGGCGATGGCCAAGGACAAGTCGAGTCACTTCCGCCTCATGGGCTTCGGCCACCGCGTCTACAAGAACTTCGATCCGCGCGCCAAGATCATCCGTGAGATGTGTCACCGGGTGCTCACCGCGCTCGGGCGCACCGACAATCCGCTGTTCGAGCTCGCCCTGCGGCTCGAGGAGATCGCTCTCAAGGACGAGTACTTCGTATCGCGCAAGCTCTACCCGAACGTCGATTTCTACTCGGGCGTCATCTACAGCGCGATCGGCATTCCGCGCCCCATGTTCACGGTGATGTTCGCAATCGCGCGCACCGTGGGCTGGGTCGCGCACTGGCTGGAGATGATTTCCGACCCCGCCATGCGCATCGGGCGGCCGCGCCAGCTGTACACGGGTCCGCCGCGCCGCGAGTACGTCGAGGTCTCGAAGCGCCGCTGAGCGCAGCGCGCCGCCGAAGCAATGCCGGCTCCGCCTGCCGGCCGCCTCAGCTCCGCGCGAGCAGCGCCTCGACCTCGCCAGCGTCGGCGCGGCGCATCGGCCGCCCGTCCACCGGGCTCATCGGGGCCTGCCGGATGCCGTCGGTCGGAAACACCGTCGCCTCGATCGGCTGGTCGTCGACCTCGAAGCGCACGCCCGGAAAGGGCCGCACGAGCTCGGCGTTGAGCTTGAGGCGTTTCTCGGTGAGCTCGTGGGGGATCCCGCCATCGAGGAGCTTCAGCGTGACCGACTCGACGCGCTCGGCGAACAAGTGCAGCTGCACCTCGGTGTACTCCGTGGCCGTGCCCGAGAGCACCGGGCCCACGAGCCGCGGCGCGAACTCCCGCAGGTAACGCATGGCCGCGAGCGCCGCACGGCGCTGGGCCTCGAGCGCCTCGAGGTGCGAGGCGCCGCGGAAGAGGCGCTGGTACTCGGCGAGTGCGCTCTCGATCTCGCTGTTCTTCGGCAGCAGCGCCACGCCGTCGATGACCCCGAGACGCTCGGCCGCCTTCCTCTTGGCCACGAGGAAATCGCGGATGCCATGCTCGGCCATGAGCCGCGCGGCTTCCTGGGCCAGCGCGCGGCGCAGGTTCTCGACGCGCGAGGGGTGTCGCTTCGATCGCATCGCGTGTCAGAAGATCGGCTCGCCGCTCGCCTGGCCCTCCGGGCCCTGCGCCAGCGCTCCGGTGTTCCCCGAAGGCAGGTGATCCGCCATGAAGATTTCCGGAATGCCGTCGGGATTCTCGGCGCTCACCAGCGTGCCGGTCTGCGGCGAGATCCGCAACGTGACCAGGCCGTCGGGCATGCTGCGGGCCTGCTCGGGCACCCCCTTGAGCGCCTCGCGCATGAACTGCATCCAGATCGGCAGCGCGGTGCGCGCGCCCTCCTCCGCCTCCCCGAGCGGCCGCTCCTGATCGAAGCCGACCCACACGGTGGCGACGAGATTTCGCGTGAAGCCGTTGAACCAGGTGTCCCGGGCCTCGTTGGTGGTGCCGGTCTTGCCCGCGATGTCGCCGCGCCCGAGCGCGAGGGCGCGCCGCCCCGTGCCGCGCTTGATGACATCGGACATCATGTCGGCCATGAGGTAGGCGTTCTGCGCGCTGATGACGCGCGGCGCTGCCTGCGTCTCGGGCAGCGGCGCCGGCTCGCCGTGGGTCGTGTCCGAGATTCGTAGCGCCGCGCCCGCCGCCGGCGGCTCGCCCTGTTCGCACTGCGTGCACACCATGCGCGGCGCGGCCTGCCACACCGCCTTCCCGGTGGCGTCCTCGATGCGGTCGATGAAGTAGGGCCCGACGCGATAGCCGCCGTTGGCGAACACCGCGTACCCGGCGGCGAGGTCGAGCGGCGTCGCTTCCAGCGTGCCGAGCGCCAGCGTCAGGTCGCGCGGCATGGTCTTGGGGTCGAAGCCGAAGCGCGTCATGTAGTCGATCGCCGTCTGCACCCCGAGCTCCTTCAGGATGCGGATCGACACGAGGTTGCGCGAGCGCACCAGCGCCTCGCGCAGCCGCATCGGTCCGCCGAACTCGCGGGTCGAATTCTCCGGCCGCCAGGCTTCCTCGCTCCCGCTGCCGTCGAGGACGATGGGCGCATCGAGCAGCACGCTCGCCGGAGTGAAGCCGTTCTCGAGCGCCGCGGAGTACAGGAACGGCTTGAAGCCCGAGCCCGGGAGGCGCCGCGCCTGTGTGACGCGGTTGTACTTGTTGGTGAAGTAGTCGAAGCCGCCCACGAGCGCGCCGATGCTGCCGTCGTTGGGATCGAGCGCCACGAGCGCGCTCTGCGCTTCCGGTATCTGCGCGAGCTGCGCGTGTCCGGCGGCATCGGCGACCACGTAGACGACGTCGCCGCGGCTCAAGACCTGGCTCGCGTCCTTCGGCGGCGGCCCGGGCGTCTCGTTGCGCTGCTGACGGTGCGCCCAGGAGAGTCCGTCCCAGTCGATCTGCACCGTCCCGAGCGACTTCACGTAGGCGCGGGCGCTTTTTTCGGCGACCGACACCACGACGGCCGGCGAGAGGTTGCCGATCGCGGAGTACTCGTCCACCAGGTCGTCGTAATCCGGCTCACCGTGCGCGGGCAGCTCGACGTGCCCGGCCGGCCCGCGCCAGCCGTGGCGGCGGTCGTACTCGATGAGTCCCACACGCACGGCGCGGTTGGCGGCGGCCTGCAGCCGGCCGTCGATGGTGGTGTAGACGCGGTAGCCGGCGGTCTCGACGCTCGGGCCGTACCGCTGGCGCAGCTCGAGGCGCGCCATCTCCGCGACGTACGGCGCCTCGACGTCGAAGAGCGGCGCGTGCGCGCGCGCCTGCATCGGCTCCTTGTTGGCGGCCTCCGCGGTGGCGGCGTCGATGTAGCCGAGCTCGCGCATGCGCCGCAGCACGTAGGCACGGCGGTTGCTGGCGGCCTCGGGATCGACGATCGGGTTGTAGCGCGAGGGCGCCTTGGGGACCCCGGCGAGCGTCGCGGCCTCGGCCACATCGAGCCTGTCGAGCGGCTTGCCGAAGAACGCCTCCGCCGCGGCCGCGACGCCATAGGCGCGCTGGCCGAAGAAGATCACGTTGAGATACAGCCCGAAGATCTCTTGCTTCGTGAACTCGTGCTCCATGCGGTAGGTGACGAAGGTCTCCTGGAGCTTGCGGCGGTAGGTCTTGTCGAGCGTCAGGAACATGTTGCGGGCGGCCTGCATGGTGATGGTGCTGGCGCCCTGGGTCTTGTCGCCGGCGAGGACGTCGATCAACACCGCGCGCACCACACCGAGGTAATCGATGCCGTGGTGCTCGAAGAAGCGCTCATCCTCGGCGGCGAGAAACGCGTGCTTGACGAGCTCGGGAATCTGGTCGTAGCCGACCGGGATGCGGCGCTGCTCTCCGATCTGCGCGATCAGCGCGCCCGAGCGCGTGTACACGCGCAACGGCACCTGCAGTTCGACGTTGCGCATCGCTGCCGTCGTGGGAAGCGAGGGCAACAGATACACGTAACTGCAGGCGAGCGCGTACGCGCCGAGAAGTGTGATCAGGATCACACATCCGCCGATGAGCGTCGCGAGGCGAAAGTAATTCCATTTCACAGAAACCAACTCTGTCTCCTTGCGCTCGCTGCGGGGGCTATGCATAGTACCCGCGACTCAAGGGCAAACTCACCGAAAGGTGGGGACGCAAAGCCTCCGGTCTACGGGCGTACGTGCCTACGACAGCGGGGTTGCCGGTTCGAACGTTAACGCACTCCGCAGTCACTCGGCCACGTGCTGCGGATCCTGAGCGGTTCGACCGAACTCCCGCAGCGCCCGCCGCCCGTGTGCTGACGGTTTTCGTCCCCAGAACGCTTGGACAAGAGGACACCGCATTTGTTGATCCCAGACGCCGCAGCGCGCGCCGCGCGTGATGCCTTCGGCACTGCGCGCATTTGCTGCATGGCGAGCCTGCGGATCCGTGAGCCCGCTCACGTTCAATTTAACAGTGCACTGATATATAGTGATCCGGGGTCATGTTCGGGGCGGTCATTTTCAGGCGTAAAGACCTGAAAAGGATATAAAAAATGTTCCTTCTCCAGCGCAAATACCGCCCGCTCCTGGGACTTGACATAACCACCTCGTCGGTGAAGCTGATCGAGCTGGCGACGGCGGGCGGGCAGTACCGGGTCGAGGCCTATGCGGCCGAGCCCACGCCCCAGAACGCCATCAACGAGAAGGCGATCGTCGATGCCGAGGCGGTGGGCGAGGCGATCCGCCGCGCCGTGAAGCGCGCCGGCGCCAAGGCCTCCGAGGTCGCGGTGGCGATCTCGGGCGATGCCGCGATCACCAAGGTGATTCAGATGCCGCGCGCGCTGCGCAGCGCCGACCTCGAGGCGCAGGTCGAGATGCAGGCCGACCAGTACATCCCCTTCCCCATGGACGAGGTCAGCTACGACTTCGAGGTGCTGGGGCCGAACGAGAAGGATCCGGAATCGAGCGACGTGCTGCTGGTCGCGACGCGCACCGAGAATGTCGAGCAGCGCCAGGCGGCCGTCAAGGCGGCGGGACTCACGGCCAAGATCGTGGACGTCGAGGCGTTTGCGCTCGAGAACGCCTGCAAGCTGATGACGCACCAGATGCCCGATGGCGGCATCGATCGCACCATCGCGGTGGTCGACTTCGGCGCGAGCAGCACCACCTTCAGTGTGCTGCGAAACCTCAAGGTGGTGTACACGCGCGATTTCGCCTTCGGCGGGCAGCAGCTCACCGAGGAGATCATGCGCACCTACGGACTCGCCATGGAGGAGGCGGGGCGCGCCAAGAAGGAGGGCGGCCTGCCGGGCAACTATCAGTCCGAGGTCCTCGACCCGTTCATCGACGACATGACCCAGCAGGTGAGCCGCTCGCTGCAGTTCTACCTGGCCTCCGGGTCCGGGCGCGAGCAGCCGGAGAAGATTCTGGTGTGTGGCGGTTGCGCCAACATCCCGGGCGTGGCGGAGGTGATCTCGAGCCGCGTCGGCATTTCCGCCGAGAAGGGCGACCCGCTCGGCCAGATGAAACTGTCCTCGCGCGCCAAGGCGCAGGCGGTGCAACGCGACGCCACGGCGCTGCTGACGGCCTGCGGGCTCGCACTGCGGAGTTTCGACTGACATGCCGCGCATAAACCTGCTTCCCTGGCGTGAAGGCCAGCGCAAGGAGCGCAAGCTCGCGTTCCTGGTGGCTCTCGGGGTGGCGGCCGTCGCCGCCGGCGTCGCCTCGTTCGCCGCCTATCTGCTGTATGGCTCGATGATCGAGTCGCAGCAGCACCGCAACGACCAACTGCGCCGCGAGGTCAAGACGCTCGACAAGCAGATCGAGGAGATCAACAACCTCGAGACCGACAAGCTCAGGTTCATCGCGCGCATGGGGATCATCGAGAAGCTGCAGCGCTCGCGCCCGGAGATCGTGCATGTGTTCGATGAGATCGTGCACACCCTCCCGGAGGGGGTGTACCTCACCGGTGTGAAGCAGACCGAGCGGCGCCTTCGGTTCGACGGCGTCGCGCAGTCGAGCACCCGTGTTTCCTCGTTCATGCGTAACATCGACGCCTCGCAGTGGCTGCGCAACCCCGAGCTCGAGGTCGTGCAGACCGGCAAGGGCACGGGCCCGGGCTCGAGCTTTACGCTCACCGCCGAGCAGGTCTCGGCGACGTCCCAGGAGAGCGGCAACGCCGCGAAGACCAAACTCCGCAAGGCGAGCCTCGGCGGCGCGGGAGGACGGCAATGAACCTGCTCGAGGAGCTGCGCTCACTCGATCCGCGCGAGCCCGGCCGCTGGCCGCTGCCGGTCCGCGCCGGTGCGGTCGGCGTGGCGTTCCTGGCGCTCACGCTCCTCGGGATCTACTTCCTGGTGTGGAACGAGCAGCGGCCCGAGCTGCAGCGCCGTCAGGAAGAGGAGCAGCAGCTGCGTCAGGAGTTCCACAACAAGCACGCCAAGGCCGTCAACCTCGAGGTCTACAAGCTGCAGCTGAAGGACATCGAGCGCTCCTTCGGCGCGCTGCTGCGTCAGCTCCCGGGCAAGACCGAGGTGCCGAGCCTGCTGGTCGACATCTCGCAGACCGGCCTCGCCGCCGGCCTCGAGGAGAAGCTCTTCCAGCCGCAGCCCGAGCAGAAGAAGGACTTCTACGCGGAGCTGCCCATCAAGATCCGGCTCACCGGCAGCTATCACCAGTTCGGCGAGTTCGTGAGCGGCATCGCGGCGCTGCCGCGCATCGTCACGCTGCACGACATCGACATCAAGCCGGACAGCAAGGACTCCTACGACCAGTTGTCGCTCGAGCTCACGGCCAAGACCTACCGCTATCTCGACGAGGACGAGGTCGCGGCGGGCGAGGCGCAGAAGCGCGACGTCGCCCACCGCCCGAAGCCGGCGGGTTGACCCACATGAACGGCGTGAATGCGGTACTCACCCATGCTTAAGCTCTCACACACATCGGGTCTGCGCCTGCTGGGCGCCGCGCTCCTATGCGCCGGCTACGCCGCGCTCACCGCCTGCACGAGCGCCGACAGCGACCTGGCGCGCTTCATCGAGGATACGAAGAAAGAGCCCGGCGGGCGCGTCGAGCCGCTGCCCGAAATCAAGCCCTACGAAACCTTCGTTTATACCGCCGCCGATATGCGCTCGCCGTTCCTGCCGAGCACCCCGGGCGCAGGCGCCGGCTACAGCGGCATACGCCCCGATTCCAAGCGCAATCGCGAGTTTCTCGAACAGTTCTCGCTCGATACGCTCAAGATGGTCGGCACGCTGCGCCTCGGCGGGCACATGTTCGGCCTGGTGCAGACCAAGGACGGACTGGTGCACCGCGTGACCGCCGGCAACCACATCGGACAGGCGGAAGGCAAGATCACCGACATCACGCCCGCCAAGATCAGCTTGATCGAGATCGTTCCGGACAGCCTCGGGGGGTACATGGAACGCCCCGCCGCGCTGGCCCTGAACGAATAAAGGTCCAGCAGGGAGTCTCACGAATGCAAGCGTCCAGCCTGATGAATCGCCTTCTCGGCACGACCGCGCGCCTCATGATCGCAGGGGTGCTCGGCCTCGCCGCGGGCACGGCGGCACAGGCCGCGGACAATCCTGCGCTGCAGGCCATCGACGTGCAGCCCCTGGCGGGACAGCAGCTGCAGCTCACCCTGCGCCTGTCGGGCCCGGCCCCCCAGCCGCTCTCCTTCACCATCGACAACCCGGCGCGCATTTCCTTCGATCTGCCGAACACCACTCTGGCGCTGCCGTCCCGCCGCATCGACGTGCACGCCTCGGGGGTCGACACCATCCTCGCCGCCGAGACCAAGGACCGCACGCGGCTGGTGCTGAATCTCGACAAGCTCATGCCCTACGACACGCGCGTCGAGGGCAACAACATCATCGTCATGCTGGGCGGGAGTGCCGGGCATGCCGCCGCGGCCGCTCCCTCGGGCGCCGCGCCCGCCGCGCCGCTCGCCGGCGGGCCCCGCGAGCTGCGCTCCATCGACTTCCGGCGCGGCGCCGACGGCGCCGGACGCGTGGTCGTGAGGCTCTCGGATCCTCACATCCGCATCAACCTGCACCAGGTCGGCAACCAGGTGGTGGTCGATTTCAGCGACGCCGCCGCGCCGGCCAACCTGCTGCGCCGCTACGACGCGACCGACTACGGCACCCCGATCAGCGGCTTCGACGTCACGCGCGTCGGCAACGGCTCGCGCATCGCGATCACCGCCACGGGCGACTACGAGCAGCTCGCTTACCAGTCGGACGATCAGTACGTGGTGGAGGTGGCCCCGAGGCGCAAGCTCGCCAACGCCCCCGAGGAGCGGCCGGTGTACACCGGCGAGCGCCTGACGCTCAACTTCCAGGACATCGAGACCCGCGCGGTGCTGCAGCTGCTCGCCGATGCCAGCGGCCAGAACATCGTGGTGTCGGACTCGGTGAGCGGCAACGTGACGCTGCGGCTGCAGAACGTGCCGTGGGACCAGGCGCTCGACATCGTGCTGCGCACCAAGGGGCTCGACAAGCGCCGCCAGGACAACGTCATCATCGTCGCTCCGCAGGCGGAGCTCGCGGCGCGCGAGAAGGCGGAGCTGGCCGCGAGAAAGGACGTGCAGGAGCTCGCGCCGCTGCGCTCCGAGTACCTGCAGGTGAACTACGCCAAGGCCCAGGACATGGCGGCGCTCATCAAGACGCAGACCAACTCGCTCCTGTCGGCGCGCGGCAGCGTTGCGGTCGATGAGCGCACCAACACCCTGCTGCTGCAGGACACCGCCGAGCGGCTCGCGGACGTGCGCCGCCTGGTGGCGACGCTCGACATCCCGGTGCGCCAGGTGCTCATCGAGGCGCGCATCGTCATCGTGAGCAACGACTTCCAGCGTCAGCTCGGCGCGCGCTTCGGCGTGACCAACTGGCAGAGGAACGGCCAGAACGGGCTGGTGAGCACCACCGGCACGGCGGCCGGCGTCGACACCATGAACACGACTTACATCACCGGCCAGAACGCGATCAACAACGCGATCAACGCCGGCACGGTGCCCGTCCCGCTGCCGACCTACGGCATACCGGCCGCGGCCAACCGCTACAACGTCAACCTGCCGGTGACGAGCCCGGCGGGCAGCTTCGCGCTCGGCATCCTCGGCAACAACTTCATCGTCGACCTCGAGCTCTCGGCCGCCCAGGCCGAGACCCAGGCCAACATCATCGCCTCCCCGCGCGTCATCACCGCGAACCAGAAGGAGGCGACCATCGAGCAGGGCGTCGAGATTCCGTACCAGCAGTCAGCCTCGTCGGGTGCGACCACCATTCAGTTCAAGAAGGCAGTGCTGTCGCTCAAGGTGACCCCTCAGATCACCCCCGACAACCGCATCATCCTCGACCTCGACGTCAAGGACGACGCCGTCGGCACGGTGGTCGTGACCTCGGGCGGAGTGAACGTGCCCTCGATCGACACGCGCGAGATCGCCACCCAGGTGCTGGTGAATGACGGCCAGACGGTGGTGCTCGGCGGCATCCTGACCACGACGCAGCGCGAGGACGACACCAAGGTGCCGTATCTGGGCGATATCCCCGTGCTCGGGCATCTCTTCAAGACCACCAGCCACAAGGACGACAAGGACGAGCTCATGATCTTCATTACTCCGAAGATCGTGCGCGAGGGCGTAAACGTCTACAACTGACGCGCCCGACGTTCCGCTCACCGGTTGCGGCCGCCTTCGGGCGGCCGCGTCGTTTTCGGTATCCTCTCGTACCTGCATGCTCGGCAAGCCCAGCGTATTCCTCATCGGCCCCATGGGCTCGGGCAAGACCGCCGTCGGGCGCCACCTGGCCCGCGCGCTTGGCCTTCCCTTCCACGACAGCGACGCCGAGATCGAGCGCCGCACGGGGGTCGACATCCCCTTCATCTTCGAGAAGGAGGGCGAGGCCGGATTCCGGCAGCGCGAGCGCGAGGCCATCGACGCGCTCACCGCGCTGCCGCGCATCGTGCTCGCCACCGGGGGCGGCGCGGTGCTCCTGCCCGAGAACCGCCGCCACCTGGCCGAGCGGGGCTGCGTGGTGTACCTCGAGACTTCGGTGGCGCAGCAGGCGCACCGCGTACGTCACGGCCGCAATCGCCCGCTGCTCGCCGAGGGCGACGCGGCGGCGCGCCTCGGGCAGCTGATGGACGCGCGGGCGCCCCTCTACGGCGAGATCGCCGATATCACCGTCCCGACCGATGGCCGCCGCGTGGCAAGCGTCGCCGAGCACGTCCTGCGCGAGCTCGCCGCGGTGCGCCCGCCGCCTTAGATGGCGCGGCTCGCGCGGGCCGGCCTGCGAGGGCAGCCGCTCAAGCTATACTGCGGCGCGCGGCGCGCGTGGGCTCGCGGCGCCGCGCGAACGTGGACACACTCAACGTCGAACTCGGAACCCGCAGCTACCCGATCCTGATCGATGCGGGCCTGATCGGCCGTGCCGAGGTCTTCCGCCAGCACCTCCCGGCCCGCGATGTGCTCATTCTCAGCAACACCACGGTGGCGCCGCTCTACCTGCCGGCGCTCGCCGCCAGCCTCGGCGGACGGCGCATCGTCGAGGTGATTCTTCCGGACGGGGAGGCGCACAAGACTCTCGCCAGCGCCGCGCGCGTGCTCGACGTGCTCGTCGCCAACCGCTTCGGGCGCGATTGCGCCGTCCTGGCACTCGGCGGGGGCGTGGTCGGCGACCTCGCGGGCTTTGCCGCCGCCTGCTATCAACGGGGTGTGGCGTTTGCGCAGGTACCGACGACGCTGCTCGCGCAGGTCGACTCGGCGGTGGGCGGCAAGACCGGCGTCAACCACCCGGGGGGCAAGAACCTGATTGGGGCCTTCCACCAGCCGGTGCTGGTGGTGAGCGATACCGCGACGCTCGCGACGCTGCCGGAGCGCGAGCTGCGCGCGGGGCTCGCCGAAGTGATCAAGTACGGACTCATCTGCGATGCGGCGCTGTTCGCCTGGCTCGAGGAGCACCTCGATGAGCTCCTGGCCCGCGACGGCGCGGCGCTCGCGCACGTCATCCGCCGCTCCTGCGAGATCAAGGCGGCGGTCGTCGTCCGCGACGAGCGCGAGCAGGGCGAGCGCGCGCTGCTGAACCTCGGTCACACCTTCGGCCACGCGCTCGAGTCGGCCACCGGATACGGGGAGTGGCTGCATGGGGAGGCGGTGGGCGCGGGCCTGTCGATGGCCGCGGCCATGTCGCGCGAGTGCGGACTGCTGACGAGCGCCGAGGCCGGCCGGATCGTGCGCCTGCTCGAGCGCGCGGGACTCCCCACCCGGATCGCCTCGGTCACGCCGGCCGCAGCGCTCGAGCACATGCGTATAGACAAGAAGGTGCTGGGCGGGCGGCTGCGCCTCGTGCTGCTGCGCGGCATCGGCACGGCTTACCTCGCCGCGGACTATCCGCCGGCGGCGCTCGAGCGCACGCTGGCGGCGCACTGCGGGTGAGCGCGGTGAACGACGTCTCCGCGACGACGGCCGGGCTGCTCGCGCCCTACGCCGCCCACGACGGCGAGTCCCGGGGCCGGCGCTACCCCGAGAGCCCGCCCCAGTTCCGCAGCGAGTTTCAGCGCGACCGCGACCGCATCATTCACTCGAACGCATTTCGCCGCCTGGTCTACAAGACCCAGGTGTTCGTCAATCACGAGGGGGACCTGTATCGCACGCGCGTGACGCACTCGATCGAAGTGGCGCAGATCGCGCGCTCCGTGGCGCTCGCGCTGCGGCTGAACGAGGCGCTGACCGAAGCGATTTGCCTCGCCCACGACCTCGGCCACACGCCCTTCGGGCACGCCGGTCAGGACGCGCTCAACGAATGCCTGCGAGAGTACGGTGGCTTCGAGCACAACCTGCAGTCGCTGCGCGTGGTGGACGAGCTCGAGGAGCGCTACGCCGAGTTCCGCGGGCTCAACCTCACCTTCGAGTGTCGCGAAGGCATCCTCAAGCACTGCTCGCTGCGGCACGCGCGCGAGCTCGGGGAGCTCGGCGAGCGCTTCATCATGCGCCGCCAGCCCGGGCTCGAGGCGCAGATCGCCAATCTGGCCGATGAGATCGCCTACAACAACCATGACGTGGACGACGGCATCCGCGCGCAGCTGCTGGATCTCGCCGCGTTGCGCGAGGTGCGCATCTTCCGGCGTCAGCACGATGCGGTCGTGGCGCAGTATCCGCAGCTCGGCGAGCGCCGGCTCGTGCACGAGACCATCCGGCGCATGATCAACCACCTCGTGGTCGACTTCATCCGCACCACGCAGACGCAGCTCGAGCGCGCGCAGCCGCGCTCGATCGACGAGGTGCGCGCGCTCACCGCACCGCTCGCGATGTTGAGCGACGCGTGCCGCGAGGAGCACCTCGAGCTCAAGACGTTCCTGCGCGAGCAGGTCTACCGGCACTACAAGGTGCTGCGCATGACCTCTAAGGCGCGGCGCGTGGTCCAACAGCTTTTCGAGGCGTTTTTCAAGGACGTGAGTCTCATGCCGAGAGAGCATCGCGATCAGGCGGTGCAAGCGGAGACCCAACATGGAGCCGCCGGTCGCGCTCGCGCGGTGGCTGACTACATCGCCGGAATGACCGACCGCTACGCCATCCTCGAGCATCGGCGGCTGTTCGAGCCGGCCGAGCGCACCTGACCCTCCCGTTCCCGACATGGCACTAGGGGGATTCCCTACTCCATGTAAAGCCCCCACGACGGATCCTGTAGCTCGGAACCGACAGGCGTAACCCGCTGTTCCCATTGAGCTTTGCTCTTAAATGGGCGTTCAACCGTCGCGTTGCGGCAAATACTTAATTGACATAAGTACCTCTAAAACTTAGAGTTATGTCACAACAACGTAGCAGGCGACATGAACAAGTCGACCCGGGAGAAAGAAGCCGTTCTGAGTGTGTTCGCCGAGCTGGTGCGACCGCTCATGCGCGTTGCCTTTGAATATGGAATATCGGCGAGTGAGATCGCCGGCGTTGTGCGCCGCACATTCATCCAGGCGCTCGAATCCCGCCTGTTGGAGCAGAAGCGAGCGACCACGGACGCGCGGCTCGCGCTCGTGGCGGGCCTGACCAAGTCCGATGTGACCGCTCTCAGGCAAGCGCTTCGGTCGGGCGCGCCGCACAGCATGCGCGCGCCGGTGAGCTCCGACCAGGTCACCAACCTGCTCACGGTCTGGCATACCCACACGGGCTTCTCCGGTGCCTACGGACTCGCCATGGAGTTGGATCTCGTTCCAACTCACGGCTCCCCGCGTCGAAGCTTTCAGGACCTCGTCGATCTCGCTTGCCCGGGTGTCGATCCGGAAGCGTTGCTCGATGAGCTGGTCGCTTCAGGCTCCGTCGAGATAATCGAGTCGGTCACCGTTCGCTGCCTCTCGCGTGCCTACCTTCCGAAAGAGGCTGACGTGAAGCGGATCGAGTGGATGGGTCGAGCTCTGTCGAATGTCGCGACCAGCTTCGTACACAACCTGCTGCGCACGACGCAGGAGCCTGCGTATATGGAGCGAGCCGTCGTTTCGGACGAGGCGCTCTCCGAAGTTGGACGCGACAAATTCCTGACTATAGCCGGTGAGCGGGGTCAGGAGCTGCTGACCGAGCTAGACACCTTTCTGACTCGTCTGGCTGCGTCGGAGAGAAGCGACACTGGAAAGAAGTACGGCGTCGGCGTTTACTTTTTCGAGGATCGGTCGACCGAGAGACCGCCAGATATTCAACACAAGCCCTACATCCAGAAGACTGCCCGTAGGGAATCGCCCGTTGAGGAAATCGACGTTCTTGCGGGACTGGTACCCAACAAGAAATAAGCGATACGCGACGAATATTGGAGAGCACATGAAGAGATTTATATGCGCTGCGATTGCAGCGCTCGGGGGGATTGCTGCGACCTCAACCTCGTTTGCCGGCACGGCGGGCTCCGCGGGCCAGCTGCTGGTTGTAGGTCCAGTAGAAACTGTCGATTGGGCGAATAGCACTGCCACGGTACTCGGACAGCGCGTTCACACAACGTCGCTAAGCGGGCTCACCGTCGGCAGCGAAGTGGCCGTCTTCGGGACGGTGGGGGGTGACGGAAGTATTAGGGCTTCGTCGATTCAATCCCGGGGACTTTATGTTCCTGGTGCAAGCTCGATCTTTCTTTCCGGAGCGGTTCAGAAGGCTGAACCTTCACTCGGCAGAGTGGTGGTTAACGGCGTCACCGTAGATCTGACTCCGGTGATGTCACAGGGCACCCTGTCCCCCGCCGTGGGAACAGAGCTGACGATCTCAGGGACACAACCAGTAATCCTCGGCTTGGTGTTGGTGACTAGCGTCCGTGGCATCGCAGGGACTGGCGGCATCGCAGGCACCGGTGGCATTGCGGGGACGGGTGGCATCGCTGGCACGGGCGGCATCGCTGGTACGGGTGGTATCGCTGGCACGGGCGGCATCGCTGGTACGGGTGGCATCGCTGGCACGGGCGGCATCGCCGGCACGGGCGGCATCGCCGGCACGGGCGGCATCGCCGGTACGGGCGGCATCGCTGGCACTCCGCACTAGCTTTGTCGCGGGGCGGCGTCAGATCGCCTTCGGCGCTCGCCCCCGCGCAACGTACTAGCGCGACCGGACTAACGGTGCGCGAAGCCAGTTTCTAGGCGAACGGCCTCAATATTCCGCCTTCCCTTCCATGATGATTTCGGCTCATGCTTAGGACACGCGTTCGCTTGCCGTAAACTTCACACCCGCTTGTTGCCAGGGACGGCGCGTGGATGAGCCTTGGCCCGCCAACGACGTACAGAAGCGACGAAGTCTAAGTCGCAAACTGTGCGGGATGCTGCCGCGGTGTCAAGGCGCCGGCGAGGCGGTGCACACGCCTTATCACAGCTCGGACTCTACTCACACCTAGACAGGGCAGAAAGCAAGCGCCCCGCAGAGCGCAAGGGTGACTCGTGGAAAGCCAGCGTCTTTAGAGTGGCGAAGGCTGCGTTTGAAGGGCTGGCTCCTCTCCTTGTTGAATGCGGTATTACGAGCTCAGAAGCGGAGACGCTGTTGAGGGCAGTCTGCGTGCACGAGACTGCCAAAGCATATGCCGGCAGCGAACGTCGCCCAAACGTGTCGCGAGTAGCTGTAAAGACCGGGCTCAGTCGCCAAGTAGTGTCTGCGCTTCTCAAGAGTCCGCCGGAAGTAGATGGCGGACTAAGCACGCGGCGCGATTCTATGAGGCGAGTCATCGATGGGTGGTTATCGGACCCGAATTACACCAATAAGGGACGCCCAAAGGATTTGGAGATCGGCAGCCCGAGTTCCAAAGGGCATGATGCCTGGACGCTGATTCAGCGCTATGCGCCCGGCGTATGGCCGCGCCTCATAATCGACGAGCTTATCCGAGTCGACTACGTGCACGTGCAATCAAATGGACGATTACGGTGGAGGGGCAACGTGGCAGGGAGATTCGTGTCGAGACGCGACGCACCGGACGCGGCTGGGCAGCGAATGCGTGATGCCATGCGGGCAGCATTTCACGATAGCTGGAAACCGGAATCAAAGCGCACCTGGCGGACAGCTCAAAGTGTTGAGATCGGTCGGAGTGATTTGCCGCTGGTTCGTAACATGCTCGCGGATCGACTGGAGGCAATGATTACGTGGCTCACGGAAGAGCTGAATAGCCAACGATGGCGACGGAGTGTATCAAAGGGTGGTCGGACGCGAGTCGGGTTGAGCGGTTTTATATTCGAGGAGTCTCTCTCTGAGGATATGGGCAGTGGACCCGACAAAACAAACGTGCGCATGAAGTAAACCCGGGGCCTCCGGTTCGCGTCGACGTCGTCGTGTGTCCGGCAGAGAAAGCATGGATGCGCAGCTTGGGAGCAAGACAAATGACAGTTGCGAGGCCGAGCGCTAAGCGCGAGACAAGGGAGAGGCATGTGCTGCGCGACGCTGTCACGCGCCCCGGGGGAATTCGAAGCTCCGATGGACGCGCCTTTCTATCTCACGCTGCGCTTAATGCTTTGCTCGCCGAAACCACGGCGTTTCTCCTGGCTGCCGGCTTGCCAAGGACGAGGCTTGCAGCGCAGCTGCGAAAGCAGGCTGGGCGTGTGGCTGGCGGCCACCGCCTAGAGAGGTCGCAGGCCGCCAAAGTCATCAAGGAGAGCTACGAAGACTTGGTGGAGATTGCAGGTGTAGTTCACGACTGGCATCGTCAACACCGTTACACCGACAAGACGACCGGCCTGCCACTTCCTCTTCGGGCGACAGGACTCAGGAGACTGATTGGTCAGCGTTTTCCGAGGGAAAAAGTCGGGAGCGCGCTTCGTTGGATGCAGGCGAACGGAGTCGTTAGCAGGCGCAGAGACGGTTCTTTCGTTCCAGCCATGGGACGCCAGGTCGTTCTCAAGGGTTGGCGAATGTCGGCGATGGAGCGTACGGCCGCACTGGTGCCGCAGTACCTGAGAATCGCGATGCGAAACGCGCGCGCGACCGACCCACGAGATAGGGACGTAGACCGTGATGCACGAGTGTTCTTTCTCCCGCAGAAATACGTCAGGCTGTGGCGTGCTGTAGCATTAGAACGCACGCAGTCGTTCCTTGAGGGACTCGATAACTGGCTAGAAGACCATACACAACCCGACTCTTCGGGCCCGACAGTAGAGGCGGCGGTCCATTCATACTCTTACACAGGGGAGCCACGATCGGCGAGAGGCCGTCGCGCAACCAACAGACGGCTCGAACGGCGGGCTTTCGACAGTCTCGCGAAGGGGCAATAGTGCGGCGACTCTAGTTAAGTTACAAGCACCTGGCGAGAATGGTGGAGCTGGGGGTACTGGTTGCCGGCAGAAACCACCTAATCATTTCGTCAAGCCCTACCTAACTCCTCTCTCAACGCCTTTCTCAAAATCTTGCCGACGTTTGACTTCGGGAGCTCGCTTCTGAAGTACACGTGCTTCGGCACCTTGTACCCGGCGAGAGATTTGCGGGAGTGCTCG
>Ga0209577_10000233_pt1 | contig 56509 bp, 49 predicted proteins | sample GraSoiAngelo_109_FD_185874 | JGI IMG/M metagenome (GOLD analysis project Ga0209577, IMG submission 185874) | Grasslands soil microbial communities from the Angelo Coastal Reserve, California, USA - 14_0903_12_20cm (SPAdes) (version 2) | ecosystem: Environmental > Terrestrial > Soil > Grasslands... | reverse complement strand
CGGACGTCACGCAAGGGCTGCACTTCAAGTCCATCACCGGCTATCGGCAGACCAAGTGGAACATCGGCATCGACCTCGACGGCACGCCGGAGTCGATCCAGGAGGTCACCGACACGCAGCACCAGTTTCAGGTTTCCGAGGAGCTGCAGCTCTCCGGCAAGCTGCTCGAGAACAAGCTCGACTACGTCTCCGGCCTGTATTTCTTCCACGAGGCCGGCTACGTGCACGACTTCGTGCCGTTCGAAGGCATCCTGTACATCTACGACGCCGCCAACGACGTAGACACCAAGACCTATGGAGCATTCATCCACGCAGACTACCGCCTCATGGACGCGATCGGCTTCAGCTTCGGCGGCCGATATACGTGGGATCGCAAGACGTTCACCGGCGGACAGGAGGACCTGAACGGCTTCGCCTACAAGTTCCTCGGCTGCAATCCGCCGAATGCCGTCCTGAATCCGGTCCCGTTTGGACCGCCGGGCGGCATCCCCAACCCGGCCGGCTTGCCGTGCGCGGTATTCGTGGGCTTCCCTGACCCGACTCAGCCGCTGCGTTACTTCCCGCCGGGCGACCTCAGCCAGAACTACAACATCTTCACCCCCACGGTGGGCGCGCAGTATCACATCAGTCCGGACGTGATGGCGTATCTGAGCTGGTCAAAAGGGTTCAAGGCGGGCGGCTGGTCGACGCGTCTGTCGCGGGCAATCAAGAGTGGCAACGACGTCGCCTTCAAACCCGAGTACAGCAAGACGGTGGAGTTGGGCCTGAAGTCGGAATGGCTAGACCGCCGCCTGCTGGCGAACGCCGCCGTGTTCTACACCAATTACGACGGGATTCAGCTCAACGTCCAGACCGGCGCCTCTCCCGTGTACGAGAACGCAGGCAACGCCAAGATGAAAGGCGGTGAGCTGGAGATGCAGTCGCTGCTCGCGCGCGGCCTGACGCTCAATTTCGCCGGCGCGTACATAGATGCCTACTATACTTTCGTCGATCCTGCGATCGGCATTCCCCAGTACTTCGATCCGAATCGAGGTCTCGTGTTGCTGCCGCCGCTCAGTGCAAGGTTACCGAAGACGCCGAAGTACAAGCTCACCCTGGGTCCGACGTACGGCTTCGGCCTTGCCAACCAGGGGAAGATTCGCCTCGCCGCGGACTACACCTACACGGCCGAGATGTGGAACGATTCACTCGATACGCCGCAGCTGAGCCGTCCGGTGACGCGTAATCTGAGTGCAAGCATTCATTACTTCTCGCCGAGCGGCACTTACGAGTTCGCCCTCGGTGGCACGAACCTGACCGATGACCGCTACGTCACCGTCGGTGCCGTCAACTACGCGGCGGGCGAGATTCAAAGCGGTTTCAACCCGCCACGGGAGTGGTATGCGACCGTGCGGGTGTCAGTTGGACAATAGCTCATGTCGTAGAGAGGACGCGGATATGTCAGCCACGACCCGCACAATAACCGCCCCGCCGTCCACGGCGTACAAGATCGTCGATGTCCCCGAGCTGCAACGGGACGTGATCAAACGGTACGCCGTGCCGGGAACCTTCGTCGGGGCCTCGGAGAAGGAAAGCCCGTGGGTGCCGTTTGGCACCAACGCGGCCATACGCCACCTCGCGTTCGACGTCCGACACAACATCTTCAGCAACATCCTGTGGATCAAATCCAAGGGTGTGGTCGGCACGCACAAGCATCGCGGCACGGTGGTCATGATCTGTCTCGAGGGGAGCACCCGGTATCTCGAATACGACTGGGTGGCGACACCCGGGGCGTTCATCTACGAGACCCCGGGACTCACCCATACGCTCGTGACCGACGATCCGAACGGCGTGAAGCTCTTCGGCTGGCTCCAGGGGCCGATCGAGTGGTACGACGAGCACGGCAACTTCGTCGAGACGTCCGACGTGTGGTGGTTCATGAACCACTACGAGACCTACTGCCGCGAGCACGGTATCCCGATCAACAAACAGTTGTATCTGTGAGCCGGCTCCTCGCGGGGCGCTCGAGGACGGTTTGACATGGCCAGGATCGTGGGCGGGATCGGCTCCTCGCACACCCCGACGATCGGGTTTGCGCTGGATGCGAACAAGCAGACCGACCCGGTCTGGGCGCCGATATTCGCGGGCTTCGTGCCGGTGCAGCAGTGGCTGCAGGAGAAGCGGCCGGAGGTCCTGTTCTTCATCTACAACGACCACGTCACCTCGTTCTTCTTTGACCATTACTCGCACTTCGCGCTCGGGGTGGGGGAGGAGTACGCGGTGGCCGATGAGGGCGGCGGGCCGCGCAATCTGCCGCCGGTGAAGGGCCACCCAGGGCTCGCCCGCCATATCGCCACGGCGCTCACCGCGGATGAATTCGACCTCGCGTACTTCCAGGCGAAGCCACTCGATCACGGCTGTTTCTCGCCGCTGTCGATGCTGTGGCCGCACGCCGGAAGCTGGCCCGGCGCAATCGTCCCGCTGCAGGTCGGCGTGCTCGAGTTTCCCATCCCGACGGCGCGGCGCTGCTTCAGGCTGGGCAGGTCGCTCCGTCGGGCGATCGAGAGCTACCCTGAGGATCTCAAGGTGGCCATCGTCGCGACCGGAGGCCTCGCGCACCAGGTACACGGCGAGCGCGCCGGATTCAACAACACGCCCTGGGACATGGAGTTCCTCGACCTGCTCGAGCGGCAACCTGAGCGCTTAAGCGAGCTGACGATCGCGCAGTACGCCGAGCGGGGCGGGCTGGAAGGCGCGGAGGTGATCATGTGGCTCATCATGCGCGGCGCCTTGTCCGCGAAGGTGAGGAAGCTGCACAGCGCCTACTACCTGCCGTCGATGACCCCGATTGTCACGGTGATCTACGAAGACGACTCCCCGGTGGTGGCGACGGAGACGGACGCCGAGTTCCGGGAGCGCATCGAGCGTGAGCTCTCCGGAGTGGAACGGCTGCCCGGCACTTATCCGTTCACGCTGGAGCGCAGCGTGAAAGCCTACCGCCTCAATCACTTCCTGCACCGGCTGATCGAGCCGGAGTACCGGCGGCGGTTCCTGGCCGATGCGGAGCCGATGTTCGAGGAGGCGGGTCTTACCGCGCAGGAGCGCGACCTCGTGCGGCGGCGCGACTGGCGTGGGCTGATCCACTACGGGGTGATCTTCTTCCTCCTGGAGAAGCTGGCCGCCGTGCTGGGCATCACCAACCTGCACGTCTATGCCGCCATGCGCGGTCAGACCCTCGAGGATTTCCAGAAGACCCGCAACGCCCAGGTGCTCTACTCGGTCGCCGGACAGGGTCCACAGCTCAAGCGATTGAATGCCAGTGAGGAATAGCAGCGATGGGTGGCCAGAGTCTGGAGAGTTTGCTCAAGCGGGCGGGTAACACGGTCGATCTGCTGCGCAACTCGCAGATCGGGGCCTACGTCTATCCCGTGGTTCCGATCGAGTTCAGCAACTGGCGCAGCGAGCAGGTCGGCTGGCAGAAAACAGCGGTGCTCTTCGATCAGTCACACCACATGGCCGAGTTGACGCTTTCCGGCCCCGACGCCCTGCGGCTGCTGTCCCACCTCACGATCAACAGCTTTGCCAACTTCACGCCGAACAAAGCGAAACAGATGGTGCCGTGCAGTCACGACGGCCATGTGATCGGCGACGGCATTCTCTTCTATCTCGACAAGGATCAGCTGCTGTTCGTCGGACGCACCCCCACCGTGAACTGGATACAGTTTCACGCGGAGACGGGCGGCTATAAGGTCGAGGTCATCCGCGATGACCGCTCGCCGTCCCACCCCCGCGGCAAGGCGGTCTCCCGCCGACATTACCGCTATCAGATCCAGGGGCCGAACGCCGCCCGGGTGCTCGAGAGGCTCAACGGTGGGCCGCTGCCGGACGTGAAGTTCTTCCAGATGGATTCGATCAACATCAGAGGGCGCAGGGTGCGCTGCCTGCGGCACGGCATGGCGGGGGCGCCGGGGCTGGAGGTCTGGGGTCCCTACGCGGAGGCGGATGAGATCCGCGAGGCCATTCTGGAAGCGGGCAGAGACTTCGGTCTGGTGCAGGTGGGCGCGCGCGCCTACTCCAGCAACACGCTCGAGTCAGGCTGGATTCCCTCGCCGCTACCCGCGGTGTACACCGGGGAGCGGATGAAGAAGTATCGCGAGTGGCTTCCCGCTGACGGATACGAAGGCACCGCCTCGATCGGCGGCAGCTTCGTGTCCAGGAATATCGAGGACTATTACCTCACGCCCTACGCGCTGGGCTACGGGCCGTTCATCAAGTTCGACCACGACTTCATCGGGCGGGAGGCGCTGGAGCAAATAGCGAAAGGGCCGCACCGCAAGAAGGTGACCTTCGCCTGGAATGCCGAGGACGTGCTGAAGATCTTCGCTTCGCTGCTGGTCCCGGGCGGGGAGAACTACAAGTACTTCGATTTCCCGAACTGCAACTATGCCTCTTCCTCTTTCGACAAGATCGTGACGGGTACCAGGACGGTCGGCTTTTCCATGTTCGGCGGCTACAGCTACAACGAGCGCACGGCGCTGTCGCTCGGTGTCGTCGACCCGGACATCGAGATCGGGGACGTTCTGACACTCATCTGGGGCGAAGAGAACGGCGGGACCCGCAAGACCACCGTCGAGCCGCACCGCCAGCTCGAGGTCCGGGTGCGAGTCTCCCCGACCCCGTACGCGCGGGCGGCGCGCGAGGCCTATCACGAGGGCTGGCGCACGCGGCAAGTCCATTCGTAGTAGGCTTTCAGCCATGGCGGACGAAGCTCCCGTCCTGATCGCAGGCGGAGGGTTGGTCGGCCTGTCGGCCGCTACATTCCTCGCGCACCAGGGGATTCGCTCGGTAACCATCGAGCGTCTGCGGGCAAGCTCACCACTGCCGCGAGCCGCATTCTTCCATATGCGCACGCTCGAAATGTTCCGCTGCGTGGGAATCGAGAGCCGCATGCGGGAGCAATCGGCGCGGGACTTCGCCCCGGAGGGCGCCGTCATCGTGATGGATTGCCTCGCGGGCCGCAAGCTCGCGGACATCATTGCGAACCTGAACGAGGGCGTTGAGGCGGTGAGCCCCTGCCGCCGATTGTTCCTGAACCAACCGAGCCTTGAGCCGCTTCTTCGCGAACGTGCGCGGGAAGCCGGAGCCACGATCATTCAAGGCGCGCAGATCATCGATGTGCGCCAGGACAGCAACGGTGTCAGCGTCACCGTGGAGTATGTCGATGGCGGAAACATGCGCGAGTTGCGTGCCGAGTATCTGATCGCCGCGGATGGCGGCCACTCCAAAGTACGCGAGTGCCTGGGAATCGGTTACGAGGGGCGCGGCGCGTTCTCCAATTCAGTCACCATCTATTTCACCGCGGATGTGTCGCCCTGGGTCGGCAACAATGCGTGGAGCGTGATCTACGTGAACAATCCGGTCCTGCGTGGATTCTTCCGGTTGAACCGCAGCGCGCAGGCTGGCTTCCTCGCCATCAATGCGGTGGGCGATCCGAAGCTCGATCCGCAGGCTGCCGCGGATGCGGCCACTGACGTCAGCGAGCATCGACTCATTGATCTCGTCCGCGCGGGCGTGGGAAATCCGAATCTCGCGGTCCGGATAGATGGCCACACCCGCTGGCACGCGACCGCGAACGTCGCGCAAAAATTCCAGGACAAACGCATCTTCATCGCCGGCGACGCCGCACATCTGATGCCGCCCAACGGCGGCTTCGGTGGCAACACGGGAATTCACGACGCGCACAATCTTGCGTGGAAGCTCGCTCTGGTCATTCAGGGACACGCGAGTGCGAAGCTGCTCGACACCTACGCGATGGAACGCAAGCCCGTCGCCCGGTTCACGGTCGAGCAGGCCTTCTCGCGCTACGTGGCACGCACCGCGCCGTGGCTCGAGTCGAGTCAACAACCTGAAGCCCTCGTAGATGACTTAGACATCGAGCTCGGCTACCTGTACAACTCCCCGATCGGCGTTCACGCCGATCCGCGGACCACGCTCGGAGTTCCCGGCTCGCGGGCACCGCACGTCTGGCTCACGCGCGCAGGCAAGCGCCTTTCCACGATCGATCTGACTGGACACTTCCTGCTGCTGGCCGGCGCTGAAGGCCGCTCGTGGGTGGATGCTGCCAGGGCAGCGACCGAGCGCTTCGGCGGACTGCCGCTCCAGGCTTACTGCATCGGAATGGACTTCGAGGATGCCGAGGGCCGCTTTCCACAGGCCTACGGGATTTCGAGCTCGGGTGCATCGCTCGTGCGGCCTGATGGCTTCGTCGCATGGCGCAGCGAGCAGTCCGCGCACGATGCGTCAGCCGTCTTCAACGACGCCCTGAGCCAGAGCCTCGGGCATACAGCAGAACGGCCGTGGGCGTCTCAGAGGCGGTAGTCCTGTTGCCGCTCGGCATAATCGATGAAGAAGTCCAGCGCGCTCGGGTCGGACACGCCGCTGCGGTTGGCGGCCTTCTCGGGAGGCACCCCCATCAGGATCCGCCGCACCGGCACCTCCATCTTCTTGCCGGTGAGGGTGTAGGGGATGCCCGGGACCTGATAGATCCTGTCCGGCACGTGGCGTGGCGTGTACTCGCGGCGCAGCGTGTCGCGGATCTTGGCCTCGAGTTCGGGATTGAGTTCCACCCCCGCGGTGAGCTTCACGAACAGCGGCATGAAGAAGCCGCCGCCGGGCAGGTCAAGGTTCACGATGAGTGCATCCTGCACGTCGGGGATCAAGCCGAGCGAGCGATAGACCTCGGCCGTGCCAATGCGCACCCCATAGCGGTTGAGGGTCGCATCCGAGCGTCCCAGTACCCAGCAGTTGCCTTGTGTATTGATCTTGAAAAAGTCCCCGTGACGCCAGACGCCGGGAAACTCCTGGAAATAGCTATCGAGGTAGCGACGGTCGCCCGGATCGTTCCAGAAGCGCAGCGGCATCGACGGCATGGGCTCGGTGATCACGAGCTCGCCGACCTCGTCGACAACACTCTCGCCGCGCGCGTTGTAGGCCTTGACCGAGACCCCGAGCGAGGGGGCCTGGATCTCGCCGGCCCGTACCGGGAGCGTCGGCACGCCCCCGACGAACCCGGTGCAGCAATCCGTGCCACCGCTGCCGTTGGCGACCCAGAGGTCCTCCTTCACATTGAGGTAGAACCAGCCCATGCACTCCGGGCTCGCGGGCGAGCCGGCGAGATTCACCGTGCGCAGCGCCTCGAGCCCGAACCGCTCGCGCGGCACGACACGCAAGCGGCTGAGCTGGTCAACGTAGGTGGGGCTCGCGCCGAAGGTGACGACGCTCGCCTCCTGCGCCATCTTCCACAGGACGTCAGGGGTCGGATACGCCGGGTGCCCGTCATAGAGGACTGGCACGGCGCCGCAGAGTGGTGTGCTCACCAGGAAGTTCCACAGCATCCAGCCGGTCGTGGTGAAGTAAAACACGCGCTCGCGCGGGTGCAGGTCGAAGTGGAACGTCGCGTTCTTCAGCGTCTCGAGCAGGATCCCCCCGTGACCATGGACGATCGGCTTCGGGAGGCCCGTTGTGCCGGAGGAGAACAACGTCCACAGGGGATGATCGAAGGGCACCTGGGCGTACTCAAACTGCCCCGCGCCGACCGCGGGCCGATCGAATAGCGTCCGCCAGTGTCGGGCGGACGGGACCGGCAGCGTGGTGTCTTCCGGGTTCAGGTACGGCAGGTAGATGAGGTGCTCGAGGGAGGTGAGGCCCGCGGCGATGCGGCGCAGCTCGCTCCGGCGGTCGAAGGCTTTACCCCCGTACCGGTACCCGTCGATGCCGAAGAGCAGCTTCGGAGAGAGCTGCACGAGGCGATCGAGGGTGCCGCGTTCGCCGAAATCCGGCGAGCAGCACGCCCAGATCGCGCCGATAGCGGTGGTCGCCAGCATCGCGATCAGGGTCTCGGGGATGTTCGGCATCCAGGCCACGACCCGGTCCCCGGGCTCAACACCCAGGGCACGCAGCTCGGTGGCGAGGGTGCGTACGCGGTTGCCGAGTGCCTCCCACGTCAGCGCGGTGAGCGGTTGGCTTTCGCTCACGTGGAGCAGTACATCGCCCCCTGAGGGCTCGCGCCGTAACACGTGCTGGGCGTAGTTGAGGCGGGCCCCCGGGAACCATTCGGCACCCGGCATGCCGCGCCGGCCGAGCACCCGCCTGTGCGGTGCCGAGGAGTCGATATGGAAGTAGTCCCAGAGCGCCTGCCAGAAGCCTTCCAGGTCCTCGACGGACCAGCGCCAAAGCGCGGTGTAATCGGCAAATCGCCGGCCCCGCTCGCGTGCGAGCCAGTCGGCGAACGCCGTCACGTTGGCGCGGCGGATCCGCTCGGGCCCCGGGGTCCAAAGGAGGTCACCTGGCTGCATGCGTCGCAATCCTCGCCCGCCGATCGATCTCGGCGTACGCTTGAAAGATAACTCAGGCGCCCCGGTTCGACCCTATGAATACCCAAACTGCGGCCTTTCCGGCCCCGAGCTCGCTGCAGGTGCTTCCGGGTACCGAGCAGGCGCAGGCCGCCTACCCCTACTACATGCAGTTCACTGCCGCGGACGATGCGCGGTTCTGGTTCTACAACTCGATGCATTTCCCGGAACCGATGTCGGCGTTCGACATGGTGACGGCCGAGGCCGCGTATTGTGCTCTCGGCTCCTCCACCACGCGCGTGCACTGCCTGCCGACCACGCTCGGGATCGACTACCGGATCATCAACGGGCGAGTCTACATCGGCGGCAACGCCGTGACGGACCCAGCGCAAATCGCCCGCCGCACCGGCGAGTTCCAGCAGCGCGCCTTCTACTACTACGGCAACTGGGAGCGCCTGTATGCGCAGTGGCGCGAGAAGATGCTGGCGCTGATACGCGAAGCCCAGGCGCTTCCGAAGCTCGAGCTGCCGGAATTCGAGCCGCTCGCGAACGTACACGCCGGGCGCGGCATTGCCGCAAACCATGCGCTCCTCGACATCTACCAGAAGACGCTCGAGGGCTACTTCCGGATGTGGCACCACCACTTCGAGTTCCTGCTCCTCGGCTATGGCGCATACATGACCTTCTTTGCCTTCTGCAAGAAGGCCTTCCCGGAGATCAGCGACCAGACCGTCGCGCGCATGGTGGCGGGGATCGAGGCGGAGATCTTCCGTCCCGATGAGGAATTGCGCCGCCTGGCCCGCCGGGCGGTGGAGCTCGGCGTCGATGATGAGTTCAAGGAGGGGCGCACGGCGCAGGCTGTTATGGCGGCGCTCGAAGCGCGGGGAGCCGCCGGGCGGGCATGGCTCGGGGAACTCGCGACCTCGCGTGACCCCTGGTTCAACATCAACGTAGGGGACGGCTTCTACCACTACCACCGCTCCTGGAACGATGACCTGTCCATGCCCTTCGCAGGCCTCCCCGGCTACATCGCCCGGGTCAAGGCGGGTGAGTCCCTCAAGAGGCCGATCGAGAAGCTCCAGGCGCAGCGCCGGCAGCTGATCCAGGACTATCGGGACCTCCTCGGCTCCGAGGAGGAGCGGCAGGCCTACGATCAGATGATCGCTCTCGCCCATCGGGTCTTCCCGTACGTCGAGGGGCACAAGTTCTACTGCGAGCATTGGTACACGAACCTCTTCTTCAACAAGATCCGCGAGTTCGGGGCCTTACTCGCGGCGCATGGGTTTTTCGCGCGCGAAGAGGACGTGTTCCAGCTCACGCACTACGAGGTCGAAGCCGCGATCATCGACCTCATGACCTCCTGGTCGAACGGCTCGCCGCCGCGGGGACCTGAGCGCTGGCCGCAGATCGTGAGCGCACGCCGGGCGGCGATCGCCGAGTGGGCCAGGCACAGCACCCCGCCCGCCTTAGGTCCCGTCCCCGACGTGATCGACGATCCGGCGATCGTGATGCTCTGGGGCATCACGCGCGAGAGCCTGGACCGGTGGCTGCGCGCCACGGGCGATGCGGGGAGCCGTGAGCTGCGCGGGTTTGCCGCCTCGAGCGGCATCGTCGAGGGACCGGCGTGCGTCGTGAGGTCGGTGGAGGAGATCGCGCGCGTACGCCAGGGTGACATTCTGGTCTGCCAGATCACCAATCCCACCTGGGCACCGATCTTCCAGAAGATCGCCGGCGCGGTGTCCGACATCGGCGGCTCGATGAGCCACGCCGCCATCGTGGCGCGGGAGTTTGGTCTTCCCGCGGTCGTCGGGACCGGAAACGCAACCTCGCGGATAAAAGACGGCCAACGCATCCGCGTCGACGGCGGCCGCGGCGTCGTCACGCTCCTCTCGTAGCGAGCCTCATGGGTGCCGGCGCGCACATCGCCTGGTTCGACGAGATCGGGCTCGGCGATCGGGAGCAGGTCGGCGGCAAGGGCGGGAGCCTGGGCGAGCTCACGCGGGCCGGGATCGCCGTGCCGCCGGGATATGTGGTGAAAACTTCAGCGTTCGAGCGGTTCCTGGAGTCGCTCGAGCGCGAGGCACCGGTGCGCGCGGCGGTGGCGGCGCTCAAGGCGGACGACCTCGAATCGATCACGGCCTGCTCGAGGGCGCTGCGCCGCCGGATGGAAGGGGCTGAGCTGCCGGGTGAGGTGCTGGAGGAGCTCACCGCCGCCCAGGCGAGGCTCGTGCGCGCGGGCACCGAGCAGCCGGTCGCGGTGCGCTCGTCGGCCACCTGCGAGGACGCGCTGGATGCGAGTTTCGCCGGTCTTCAGGACACGTACCTGTGGGTCAGGGGCGCGGCGCAGATGCCTGAGCGCGTGCGCAGCTGCTGGGCGAGCCTGTACTCGGTGCCCTCGATCAGCTATCGCCGCAAGCACGAGTTTCCCGAAGAACACGTCGCAATGGCCGTCGTGGTCCAGATCATGGTGGATGCCGGCACGGCCGGTGTGATGTTCACCCGCAGTCCGACGACCGGTGACCGCTCGGTCGTGACGATCGAGGGCGCCTGGGGCTTGGGTTCCGCCGTGGTGGGCGGTGAAGTGACCCCGGATCGCTGGGTCCTCGGCAAGATTACCGGCGAGATATCCGTGCGCGAGATCTCCGACAAGCTGATCCAGCACGTCCCGGCTGCCAACGGTGGCGTCGAGGCCGTCGCGGTGAGTGAGGAGCGGCGGCGCGTGGCCTGTCTGAGCGACACCCAGCTCGAGCAGCTCAGCACCATCGCACGCCAGGTCGAGCGTCACTACGGGCGCGCCCAGGACATCGAGTGGGCGATCGACCGGCACAGCGGCGCAATCCTGCTGCTGCAGAGCCGCCCGGAGACGGTCTGGTCGGCCCGGGACGCCGCGCCGATCGCGAAGCCCCAGCAAGATCCGCTGATGCACGTCATGTCCATCTTTGGAACGCGTCGGTGCCCCTGAGCGCCCAGGACGTCGCGGAAATCACCCGGCTGCTGGAGGAGTCGGAGTTCGACGAGCTGCATCTGGAGCACGAGGGGTTCAAGCTCACGCTGAAGCGCGGCGCCGCAGTGAGGCGCGAGGGGCCGGATATCGCGACGGCATCCGCGGTGTCGCCGGCTCCTGGGTCCGCTGTGGGGCCAGCGCCGGCAAGCGGTGAGCTGCGCGGCGAGCCCCCGGGAGCCCCTAGTTCGTTCCTCAACGTTACCGCGCCTTTTGTCGGCATCTTCTATCGCGCCGCCAAGCCCGGGGATCCGCCTTACATCGAGGTCGGATCGCAGGTAGAGGAAGACACCATCATCGGCATCATCGAAGTGATGAAGCTCATGAACACCGTGCGGGCGGAGGCTCGGGGCACCGTCGTCGAGATTCTCGTGCAGGATGGCGCGGTGGTCGAATACGCTCAGGTGCTGGTGCGGATTGCGCGAGGGCCGGAGCGTGGCTGAGATCGCTCTCGTCGACACTTCGCTCCGCGATGGCAATCAGAGCACATGGGCGGCGGTCGGCATCGACACCGCGAAGACCCTCACCGTCGCCCCGGTGATGGACCGGGTGGGCTTCAAGGCGATCGACTTCACGACTTCGACCCACATGGGCGTGGCCGTGCGCTACAAGCGTGAGGACCCGTGGGAGCGCATTCGCCTCACAGCGGCGGCCACGCCCAACACGCCGCTGCAGTTCATGTCGACGGGATTCCGCTTCATCTCCTGGGAAACGGCGAGCCCGGAGTTCATGGCGCTCGCGTTCGAGGTGCTCGCGCGCAACGGCATACGGCGCTTCTGCCTCGCCGATCCGATGAACGATGCGCAATCCAACATCGCCTGCGCCCGGATGGTGAAGGCCGTGGGGGGTGAGTTCGTGATTGCGGCGCTCGTCTTCACGCTCAGTCCCATCCACGACGACCGGCACTACGCCCAGGCGGCGCGCAAACTCGCCGCCTGCCCGGAGGTGGACGCGATCTACATCAAGGATCCGGGGGGACTCCTGTCACCGCGACGCGCCGGCACGCTGATTCCGGCCGTCCAGGCCGAGATCGGGACGAAGCCCCTGGAGCTCCATTCGCATTGCACGATCGGGCTCGGGGAACTGCTGTACATGGATGCGGTGGACTACGGGGTGAGCGCCCTGCAGTGCGCATCGGGGGCGACCGCGGACGGGATCTCCAATCCCCCCTCGCTGCGCGTGGTGGGGAACCTGCGCGCGCTCGGCCACACGGTGCCCGTCGACATGCAGGCCCTGACCGAGGTGAACCGCTTCTTCACTCGCATCGCGCAGGCGGAAGGCCTCCCCGTCGGCGCGCCGCAGCCCTTCGATGCCGCCTACCTGCGCCATCAGCTTCCCGGCGGCATGATCGGGACCATGCGCCGGCAGCTCGCCGAGCAAGGGCTCTCCCATCTCGAAGGGGCGGTCATCGAGGAGATCGCCCGCGTGCGCGAGGAGCTGGGCTGGCCGATCGTCATGACGCCGTTTTCGCAGATACTGCTGACGCAGGCGTTCCTCAACGTGACCGGCCGCGAGCGCTACGCCGTCATTCCCGACGAGGCCATCCGCTACGTGCTCGGGCGCTTCGGCCGCCCCAACATCCCGATCGCGCCCGAGGTGATGGAGCGCATCGAGTCCCTGCCCCGCACCGCAGAGCTCCGGGCTGAGCCCGTGATGCGGCCGCTGTCGGAGCTGCGCGCGCGGCTCGGCCGGGAGCTGTCGGACGAGGAGTTTCTGCTGCGGGCCACCATGCCGGTCACCCAGGTGGATGCGATGCGGGCGGCGGGGCCGGCGGCGCGCCACTACGATCCGGAGTCGAAACCGGTGATGGAGCTTCTGCGCCGGGTGCTGAAGCTTCGCAACGTTTCGGAACTGAGCGTGGTGAAGAGCGACTTCAGGTTGGAGCTGCGCGGCGCGGGCTCCCGGGCGCTGTCGGGGTGAGTTCGGTCATGCGAGGCGGCGCAGCGCGCGAGACCGCACGGACCCCGATACGGGGCGTCGTGTTCGATGTCGACGGCACGCTGCTGCTCAGCAACCGCTCGCTCGGTGGCTACGAGGTGTTGCCGGGAGCGATCGAAGTCCTGAGCACACTCAAAGAGCGGCACGTGCCCTTCGCGCTTCTCACCAACGGCAGTGCCTACCCGCCGGCGGAGCAGGCCGCGAAGCTGCGCGAGGTCGGACTCCCCGTCGATGACGAGCAGATGATTACGCCCTCCAGCATCGCGGCGGATCACATGCAGCGCCGCGGCATCCGGCGGACGCTGGTCCTCGGGAGCATTGGCGTGGGGCAGGCTCTGCGCGACGCCGGCATCGAGACGGTGCACACCGGAGAGGCCGGGGCAACGGAGGTCGGGAGCGTCTTCGTCGGGTGGCACCCGGAGTGCGGCATGAAGGACATCGAGACCGCCTGTCAGGCCATCTGGGGCGGCGCTGAGCTCTGCGTAGCCTCCGACGTGCCCTTCTTCGCCACCAGGCAGGGGCGCACGATTGGCTATTCGTTTGCGATCACGGCGGCCATCCGCCGCCTGACGCGCGCACCCATGACGCTCACCGGGAAGCCCTCGATCCGGGCCCTGCGCTTCGTCGCTCGGCGCCTCGGTGTGCCGGTGCGGTCCCTCGCGGTCGTCGGGGATGATCCGATGGTCGAAGTCCTCATGGCGCGCCGCGGGGGTGCGACGGCACTGGCGGTGACGACGGGGACGACGCGCCGGGAGGAGTGGGCGCGGCAGGCCCGCTTGCACCGGCCGCACGGCATTCTCGGCGAGCTGGGCGAAGTGCTCGGTTGGGTCGCGGGCGCCGAGGAGACGGCGGGTGCCCGCCCGCGCTTGAGATCGATGCGCGCACGCGTGAAGGCCGGACGCTCGCGCACCGCCGTGCAGTCCCGGCCGGCGACCCAGCGCGGCGTCGGCCGCCGTTCAAGTTAAGCTCGGAGCGCCTATGTCATTGACCAAGCCTTATGCCGACATCCCCGGAACCACGGTCTTCGACACCGACCAGGCGCGCCGCGGCTATCACCTCAACATGTTCTGCATGTCGCTGATGAAGCCCGAGCACCGCGAGCGCTTCAAGGCGAACGAGCGTGCGTATCTCGATGGCTGGCCCATGAGCGAGGATCAGAAGCGCGCAGTGCTCGACCGGGACTACAATCGAATGATCTCACTCGGCGGCAACATCTACTTCCTCGCCAAATTGTTCGCGACCGACGGCAAGAGCTTCCAGTACGTCGCCGCGCAGATGGCCGGCATGTCGCAGGCGGACTACGCCAAGATGATGCTCGCGGGCGGACGCGCCCCCGAAGGCTGAGGGCGGCGCGCGTGGGCATCTGGTGAGGGCAGCGATGCGCGCGGCGCTGTACTACGGCCGGCAGGACCTGCGGCTCACGTCGGTGCCCGAGCCCGAGCCCGGGCCCGGCGAGGTGAAGCTGCGCGTTCTTTACAACGGGATCTGCGGCAGCGACCTGCTCGAGTACTTCGACGGCCCCGTCACCACGCGCAGCACTCCGCATCCGCTCACGGGCGTCCAGAACCCCGTGATCATGGGTCACGAGCTGTGTGGGGAAGTGGTCGTGCTCGGCGCGGGGATCGAGGACCTCGCCGTCGGGACTCTGGTGGCGGTGGAACCGGTGGAGACCTGCGGACGCTGCCTTTACTGCGGCCTCGGGCAGTACAACCACTGTCCGTCGCTCGCGATCCACGGGTACAACCGTGCCGGCGGCGGTCTCGCGCAGTACACAGTGGTGAAGCGGCGCATGGCACACGCGCTTCCGCCTGCGGTCTCGGCGCTTCAGGGTGCGCTGATCGAGCCGCTCGCGATCGCGTGGCACACGGTGAATCGCTGTGAAGTGAGTGCCGGGCAGATGGTTGCCATCCACGGCGCCGGCCCGATCGGCGCAGGCGCCTTCCTGACACTGCGGCGGCGCGCAGTGGAGGCGATCGTCGTGGATCCGTCGCCGGCGCGGCGCGCGGCGCTCGCGGGCCTCGGCGCGCGCACGGTGCTCGATCCGAGCGCGTGCGACGTGGTGGCGGCGATCCGCGATCTCACCGGTGGCCGCGGCGCCGATGCCTCGATCGACGCGGCGGGGGGAGCGAAGGCCTTTGCCGCGATGCTGCACGGCACCCGGGTCGATGGGACCGCGGTGGTGGTGGCGATCCACCACGAGCCCGTGGTCATCCCGCCCTTCGACCTGCTGATGCCGGAAGTGCGCTTGACCGGAGTGGCGCTGTCGGTGAATGCCTTTCCGGCGGTCATCGCGGAGATGGCCCGCGGCAGCTACCCGCTCGAGGGCTGGGTCGAGACCATCCCCTTCGACGGTGTGATCGAGCAGGGGATCGAGCGTCTGCGACGGCAGGAGGGGATGAAGATCGTGGTGGATGTTGCCGCAGGGGCGGGCGAGCGGCGGCCGGGAGAACGTGCGTGAAGTGCGCAGAGCTCTTCAACATCGCAGGCCAAGGCGCGATCGTCACGGGCGCGGGCAGCGGCCTCGGGCTCGCCATCGCCGAGGCGCTGGCTGAGAGCGGGGCACGCGTCACGCTGCTCGATGTGGACGCCGGCCGCATCGCGGGGGAAACCGAGCGCCTGAGGACGCTCGGTTACGCCGTGCGCGGGGCGCCGGTCGATGTCTGCGATCACGCCGCGCTCGAGCGCGCCTTCGATGCCGCCGTCGCGGCCCACGGCCGCCTCGACATCGTGTTTGCGAACGCCGGCATCGACTCGGGGCCGGGATTCGTCACCGGCTGGGCCGGCTCGCAGCGCGCGCGCAACCCGGACGGAGCACTCGAGACCTACAGCGACGAGCGCTGGAACCGCGTCATCGACGTCAACCTCGGCGGCGTGTTCGCGGCGCTCCGGGCGGCGGCGCGTCTCATGAAGCCGCAGCGCTCAGGGAAACTCATCGTGACGACGTCCGTCGCGGCCTACCAATGCGAGCCGGCGATCGGCTCGGCCTACATGGCGGCGAAGGCCGGCGCGGCACACCTGATGCGCTGCGTCGCGCTCGAGCTGGCGGCCTTCAATATCACGGTGAACGCGATTGCGCCGGGGTTCTTTGTCACCAACATCGGCGGCGGACATGCGAAGAACCCGGAGGTGCAGCGTGCGATGGCGAAGCTCATGCCGATGCACCGGGTCGGTTTTCCCGACGACATCAAGGGGCTCGCGCTGTTCCTCGCCTCTCCCGCCTCGGCGTATCTCACCGGCCAGCAGATCACGATCGATGGGGGCTGGACGCTCGGGGTGGCCGACTGAGGGGCTAGTCCTCGACGCACACCTCGATGAGTAGCGGGTGCGTGGCCGCGAACGCCATGCGCAGCGCCCCATCGAGCTCGGCGCATCGGCTGACCCGCACGGCTTCGACACCCTGAGCGCGTGCCAGGGCGCAGAAATCGAGGTGCGGCAGCAGCGTGCCCGGCGGCGTTGCGAGGCCGAAGTGCGCTGCGAATTCATTGAGCGCGCGATAGCTGCGGTTGTTGACGATCACGAAGGCGACGGGCAGTGCGAGCTCCGCCGCACTCCACAGTCCCTGGATGGAATACATGGCCGACCCGTCCCCCAGCAGCGCGATCACCTTGCGGTCGGACCGGGCGAGGGCGACCCCGACGGCCGCCGGGAGACCGTGGCCGAGTCCGCCGCTCGCACACGTATAAAAGGAATCGGGCTCGAGCATCGGCAGGTAATCGTGCATCGGTCCGCGGCTGCTCGGCGCCTCTTCCATGACGATGCTGTCAGGGGGTCTGAGGGCCGCGATCTGTTGAAGCAGATACCGGTCGGTCAAGCGGTCGGGCGGCACGCGAGGTGCGCGCGCGGGGACTGCGGGTGGCGGCCGGGCGGGAGCCTGCACCGCGAGCAGCGCGCGGATGCCGAGCTTGAGGTCCGTGACGATGGAAAGTCCGACCGCCGCGCGCGCGGCGGCAGCCGGGTCATCGATCAGCTGCACGAGGGAGGCGTCCTTCGGAACATGCGGACCGTGTCCCCCGACGTGGTACGTGAAGACCGGAGCGCCGAGCACCAGGATCAGGTCGCACCCCTCGAGGCGGGCGACGATCTGCTCGCGGTCCGCGGGCAGAAAGCCTGCGAACAGGGGGTGCTGCTCGGGAAAGCTGTTGCGGGACGAGAGGGGACTCACCCACACGCCGGCCTGGTGCCGCTCGGCGAGAGCGATGACTTCCTGCCAGGCCCCATCTCGGGCGACCGAGGCGCCGACGACGATCACCGGGCGGCGCGCGGCGCTCAGCATCGCGGCCGCGCGGGCCAGCATCGAGGGGTCGCCGGCCACCGTGATGGTGACCTCGCGGTGAGGCAGCGGCGTGCACAACCGGTCCCAGTCATCGACCGGCACCGACACGAAGGTCGGACCACGGGGAGGCTGCATGGCGGTGAAGAAAGCGCGGGCCAGAGCCGCCGGCACGTCCTCGGCGCGCGCGGGCTCGCAGCTCCACTTGACGTACGGCCGCGGCAGATTCGTGGCCTGTTCCGAGTACAGGAACGGCTCGAACGGCAGGATCGAGCGCGCCTGTTGGCCCGCCGTGATGAGGAGCGGCGTCTGGTTGCGATACGCCGTGAACAGGCTCCCGACGGCGTGTCCGACGCCGATGGCCGAGTGCAGGTTCACGAACGCGGCGGTGCCGCGCGACTGTGCGAACCCGTCCGCCATGGCGACGACCACGGACTCCTGTAGTCCCAGCACATAGCGGAAATCGGCGGGAAAGTCGCGGAACATCGGCAGCTCGGTGGAGCCCGGATTGCCGAAGACAGTGGTGAGGCCGAAGTCGCGCAGCTGCGCGAACACCGCCCCGCGAACCGTGACGCCGCCCTTCACGATGCGCGCACTCCGTCAGGTCGCCAGCTGTGACCGTGCCGCGACCGCCGCAACGCGCCGCGGCGCGGTCTCCTTCAGCGCGAGCGCCAGCAGTGCTCCTGCGATAGCGCAGCCCGCCTGGATGAAGAGCGGTGCAGTGAGCCCATAGTGATCCGCGGCCGTGCCGGCGAGCGCGGGCCCGCTGACACCGCCGAGCACCTCGCCGACGCCTACGGTGAGTCCCATCGACGTGGCGACGTAGCGCGCCGGAATGGTCTCGGACGGGATGGTGCCCATGAACAGCGGAAGCACCCCGCTCGCCGCCCAGCCGATGAAGATCAGCGCCCCGAGCACGTACAGCGAGCCGTGCCAGTAGAGCGCCGCGAGCGGCACCAGCAGGCCGAGCAGGCTGCAGCCGGCCACTACCGGGCGCCGGCCGAGACGGTCGGAGAGCCCCGGAACGACGAAGCTGAAGAACGCCGCCGAGAGTCCGAGCAGGCTCATGAGCACGCTCATCTCGCCCGCTGATAACTGGCGCACCTTGACGTAGAAGAGCGGCAGGAAGGCCCACCCGAGCACCATCCAGGCGACCATGAAGATGCTCATGAGCACACACAGGATCATGTTGCGATGGCTGAGCATCGCGAAGGCGCTCATGGCGGACGCGCCGCCGGCGCTCCCGGCCGCCGGCTGCGACTTCTTCTCCGGCTCGTGCACGTAGCGGGCGATCAGCACCGCCAACACCAGCCCCGGAACGCCCGCCAGAAAGAACGCCACGCGCCAGTTCCAGTGCGCCGCGATCGGCACCAGCACGAGCGGTGCGACGAACGAACCGAGAAAGTTGCTGCCGAAGTTCTGCATCACCCCCATATTGTGTCCGCGCCGGGAGTCGTCCGACTCGCTGGCGAGCAGCGACTGGCACACGGGCATGAACGGTCCCTCGACGAGTCCCATGAGGAAGCGCGCCGCGAACAGCGCGAGGAACGAGCCCGCGAGGCCCGAGAGGACCGAGCACAGCGAGAAAGCAATCGCGCTCGCAAGCAGCACGGCCTTGCGCCGGCCAGTAAGGTCCGACAGCGCACCGCCGAGGAATGCCGAGACCGCCCAGGTGAAGGAGAGCGCCGAAGCGATGAGACCCACCTGCTGGTTGGTGAAGCTCAGATCCCTGGCGATGAAGGGCATCAGGAAGCTCGCCGCGTTGCGATCGAAGAACAGGAACCCGAAGGTGATGCCGAGCACCCAGATGAGACGTTGTTCGTAGCGCATGTTGTTTCAGGAGTAAGCTGCGTCCCGGGGCACGGGGGTCCGCGCACGCGTGGGACAGGGGGAGGCGTTATGGGCCAGGTGGGGTTCGGTCAGCCGGACGACGGCATCATCCAGATGGCCTACATCGTCCCGAACCTGCGGGCGGCGATCGGCGAGTGGACCACGAAGCTGCGGGTCGGCCCGTGGTTTGTCCTCGAGCACTTCACGGGCATCGACCCCGTCTACCGCGGGCAGCCCTCGCAGGCGGATATTTCGCTCGCGATGAGCTTTGCTGGTCACATGAACGTCGAGCTCATCCAGCCAAACAACGATGCGGCCTCGGTCTACCGCGAGATGATCGAGCGGCGCGGCTACGGCTTTCATCACTGGGGCGTGGCGACGTGGGAATTCGATGCGGCGGTTGCGCAGTATGAGCGTGCCGGCCACGCGCTCGCCTTTCGCCTCGCCGTCCCGAGCGGCGGGCGGGTGGGGTACATGGACACCACGGGGGTGCTGCCGGGCTACACCGAGCTGATCGAGCTCGGGGGCGCATTCGAGGAGGTGTTCGGACGGTTCTACCGCGCGAGCCGCGGCTGGGACGGCAAGGACCCCATTCGTTCCTTCATCTGACAGCCCGTGGCGCAAGGCGCTAGCTCTCGGTGATGAGCTGCCGCTCGAGCTCCGCGAGCGTCCGATAGCAGGGCAGCACCTGGGCGACGCTGGCGTTCGGTTCCCGATGCTCTTGTATTGCCTTGAAGAACTCCCGATCCTGCAGCTCGATCCCGTTCATTGATACGTCCACCTGCGACACATCGATCTTCTGCTCCTTGCCATCGATCAGGTCGTCGTAGCGGGCGATGTACGTGCCGTGGTCGCAGATGTATCGAAAGAAGGTCCCCAGGGGGCCCTCGTTGTTGAAGGACAGGGAAAGCGTACAGATCGCCCCGCTTGCGCTCTTGAGCTGGATCGACATGTCCATGGCAATGCCGAGGGTCGGGTGCATTGGACCCTGCACCGCGTGGGCGATCTTCACCGGCGAGCCGGTCTGGTAGGCGAACAGGTCGACCGTGTGGGCCGCATGGTGCCATAGCAGGTGGTCGGTCCATGAGCGGGGCTCACCGAGGGCATTGATGTTGGTGCGCCTGAAGAAATAGGTCTGCACGTCCATTTGCTGGATCGCGAGCTCGCCTTTGGCGATCCGCCTGTGGATCCACTGGTGTGAAGGATTGAAGCGCCGCGTGTGCCCGACCATGCAGGTGAGGCCGGTCTGCTGCTGAAGATCGGCAACCGCCTGCGCCTCAGACCAGCGGTCAGCGAGCGGTATTTCGACCTGCACATGCTTGCCGGCTCTCATGCATGCGATGGCCTGCGCAGCATGCAGGGGTGTCGGGGTCGCCAGGATCGCGGCTTCCACGCCGGGGCGATTCAGCGCTTCAGACAAACCGGTCGTGACATGGCCAATGCCGTACTTTTTCGCCAGCTCGCGCGTCCGCTGGAGGTTCCCGCCCACCAGCGAGAGCACCTCAACGTTTCCAATGGCCTGGATCGCGTCCAGATGTTTAGCGCCAAAGGCGCCCGCGCCGGCCAGGATGATCTTCATCGCAGGTTCTCCAGGATGAGGTGACCCACCGCCGTGTTCGAGGCGGGCACGTGGTAGAAGCGGTGCACGGTACGGACCTTCTCGTTCAGCGCGCCGCGCATGATGAGCCACATCACGAGCTCTATTCCCTCGGACCCCGCCTCGCGCACGTATTCGATGTGAGGCATGTGCGAAAGGGCATCCGGCTCGTTGATCAGGCGGTCGATAAAATTCGTGTCCCACTCCCGGTTGATGAGACCTGCTCGGAGTCCCTGCAGCTGGTGACTCATTCCGCCGGTGCCCCAGACCTGTACGTTCAGGTCAGCGTCGAAGGAATCGACTGCCTGGCGAATTGCCTTCCCCAGCTCATAGCAGCGGCGGCCGGAGGGAGGCGGATAAAGCACCACATTGACCGGAAAAGGAATTACGCGGACCGGCCAGGCCGGCACCTGTCCGAACATCAATGACAGCGGCACCGTCAGGCCGTGATCGACGTCCATGCGGTTGACGATCGTGAGATCGAAATCCTGCTGGATCACCGCCTGGGCGATGTGGCATGCCAGCTCGGCATGTCCCTGGACCACCGGCACCGGCCTCGGGCCCCAGCCCTCGTCGGCCGGAGCAAACTGCTCCGCGCATCCGATCGCGAAGGTCGGCACGATGTCGAGACTGAAGGCGGTGGCGTGATCGTTGTAGACCAGCAGGATGACGTCCGGCTTCTGCTGCGCGATCCAGCGCTTGGAGAACTCATAACCGGCGAACATCGGTCCCCAGTACGCATCCTGCGACTTGCCGTTGTCGATCGCGGCGCCGATCGCCGGGACATGCGAGGTGGTGACGCCGGCAGTGATGCGGGCCATTACTGTGACTCTCCGGCTGTGCGGTAAGCTGGCACATCGGTGTGCGCTTTGTCCGGTTCCATGGGGCGGTCCTCAGCGGCTCCAGTAAAGGCGCGTCGGGTTATCGATGAGCAGCCGGTGCTGAAGCGCAGCGGTGGTCGCCACCTTCGGGATGAAATCGACCAGCGCGCCATCGTCAGGCATATGCGACTTCATGTTGGGATGCGGCCAATCGGTCCCCCACAGGACCCGGTCGGCAAAGGCTTCGACGATCCGCCGGGCAAACGGTACGACGTCCTCATAGTCCGGCGGACCACTCTTCGAGAGCCGGTCGGGGCAGCTCACTTTCGACCAGATGTCGGAATGCTCGCGCATCAGCTTGACGAACAATTCGAACTCAGGTCCGTCCACGGACTTCGTTACGTCTGGCCGCCCCATATGGTCCACGACCACCGTCGTGGGGAGGGATGCGAAGAAAGTATAGAGCTCCGGCAGCTCTGCGGCCTCGAAGTAAATGACGACGTGCCACCCGAGCGGCGCGACGCGCCGCGCGATCTCGAGCAGCAGCTCGCGCGGTGTCGTATCGACCAGCCGCTTCACGAAGTTGAATCGCACGCCACGCACCCCGGCCGCATCGAGCGCCGCAAGTTCCCGGTCGGTGACGCTGGCCGCCACCGTCGCCACCCCCCGTGCGCAGCCGGCGGAAGCTCGCAGTGCATCCACCAGGGCGCGATTGTCGCTCCCGTGACACGTGGCCTGAACGATGACGTTGCGCTCAAACCCCAGGTAATCCCTCAAGCCCCAGAGCTTGGTCTTCGGCGCGTCACAGGGGGTGTAGCGGCGCTCCGGGGCATAGGGGAACTGCGCACCGGGTCCAAACACGTGACAGTGAGCGTCCACCGATCCCTTAGGCGGTACAAACCGCGGGCGACGAGGCGCGGGATGAAACGGCAACCAGTCCCGGTCCATCGTGAAGGGGCCGGAGGCGGAGCTCGAAGGCCAGGCCGCTTCGCCGGGACGAATGGTCTGCGGCGGACTCACAGGCCCCTCGCCTCGAGCAGGGCATCGAGCCGCGGGAAGACCCGGCGGGCGTTTTTTTCGTAGATCCGCTCTTTCACTGCAGCCGCTAAGGAAAGCGCGTCGATATAGCGCCTGGTGTCATCGAAGTAGTGGCCGGTGCGCGGATCGATGCCGCGCACGGCGCCCACCATCTCCGACCCGAACAGAATGTTGCCGATGTCGATGACACGCACCAGAAGATCGATGCCCGGCTGGTGATACACGCACGTGTCGAAGAACACGTTCTTCATGACGTGTTCCTCGAGCGGGGGGCGCTTGAGCATGTCCGCCAGTCCGCGGTATCGACCCCAGTGGTAGGGAACGGCCCCGCCGCCGTGCGGAATGATGAACCGCAGCGTGGGGAAATCCCGGAACAGATCGCCCTCGATGAACTGCATGAACGCCGTGGTGTCGGCGTTGATGTAATGCGCGCCGGTGGCGTGGAAATTCGGATTGCATGAGGCGGAGACGTGGATCATCGCGGGGACATCCAGCTCGACCATCTTCTCGTAGAAGGGGTACCAGTGCCGGTCGGTGAGCGGTGGGGCTGTCCAATGTCCGCCTGAAGGGTCGGGATTCAAGTTGCAGCCGACAAAATTCAACTCGCGTACGCAGCGCTCGAGCTCGGCAACGGAGTTGGCAATGGGCACTCCCGGCGACTGCGGCAGCTGGCACACGCCGACAAAATTCTCGGGATACAAGTCGACCACGCGCTTGATGAGATCGTTGTTCGCGCGCGTCCAGGCGCTCGAGATCGCCTCGTTTCCGATGTGATGACCCATGGCCGAGGCGCGCGGCGAGAACAGGGTGAGATCCGAGCCGCGCTGCTTCTGCAGCCGCAGCTGATTCTTTTCGATGGTTTCGCGAATCTCGTCATCGGAGATAGCGCCGGGTTTTGCGGCCGGGGCCGTCGGGTCCTTGAGGGCCGCGATCTGGGCGTCGCGGAATCTCTGGTGTGCGCCGGGCGCCGTCGTATAGTGACCGTGACAATCGATAATCATCGGCGCGCTGCCTCGGTCGACCGCGCGGGCGCGGGCATGCGCGCCAACATGTGGTCGAGCATGCCTGTCAGGGCTTCCTGGCTCAATGCCTCCGCGTGCTCGGCAGCCCACTGTTGCCGCTCGACACTGCCACGGCTCATCCAGGGCTCGAAGCCGGCCTCCGCCACTGTCTTTACAGCCTCTCTCATCTCCTCGGCTCGCCGACGACCGTGCTGCAGCGAGCGCGAAATCATGTAACGGGCGAGTGCCCGCCAGTCGCGTACGGGGAAGAGATCCTGGAGCGATGCGAGCACGGCGTCCTCAACCCCATGACGTCGGGCCGTGAGAAGCGACTCGGCGAGCAGCGCTTCCATCCCCTTGATGATGACGCTGCGGCACATCTTGGCCGCAGAGGCAGCGCCGATCGCGTCCGAATACACGTTGGCGCCGGCGAAACCGAGCGACTGTGCCAGCGGCAGGAAAGCCCTGGCATGCGGACCACCCAGCCACATGGGCGAGGCGATCCGTTTCGGCGCGATCGGCGACATCACCGCAGCTTCGACGTAGCAGCCTCCGGCGGCTTCGATCGTGCGGGCGGCCTCCGTCTTGGTTCGAGGCGACACGGAGTTGAGGTCGAGATAGAGCGCGCCGCGGGTGAGCGCCGGGGCGGCTTCGCCAGCGGCCGCCCGACATTCGGCCGCGGTGACGGCGCAGATGACCATCGAGCTGCCGCTCACCGCCTCGGCCATGGAGCTCGCCGCCCTGACAAAGGTCAGCGATCGTGCGGCTCGCCGCGGCTCACTGCTCTCGACCGTGAAGAGGCGATCCCACGCGCACAGCTCCACGCCTCCCGCCCGGTGTAAGTCGTTCGCAAGCACCTGGCCGACTTCTCCGAGCCCGATGAGACCGATGCGGCGCGGGTTCGTCGTCATGCATCGCTCCAGACGCTTGCCGGGACGAAGACCTCCCCCTGCATCAGTTTCCGCGCCGTGCGCAGCAAGGCGGAACGGTTCACCGTGACGTCGGCTCCCTGCACCGTCACATCCATCTCTACCGTAAAGAACCCGGTCGGATGCTCGATCTCCAGGCGTTGTGACCCCGAGCGGGGTTTAAGGCCCGCAACCTGCGCGGCCACGGAGCCTGGAGTGACGCAGGCCGTGGCCACACTGACTGCGCCCAAGACTCCGATCGCTTCGTGCACGCGATGCGGGATGAAGGTTCGCGTATGGATGGTGCCTCCGTGCCGCGCGGGCGAAACGAGGCACATCTTCGGCACGGTCTTTTTGCCGACGTCGCCGAGATTCATCCGCGGGCCCATCGCCAGCCGGATTTCCTCGATGCGGGCTTTGAGCGCCTCGTCGCCTTCCAGCGCTTCGGGGGATTCATCGCCCCGCTTGCCGAGATCGGCCGCTCGCATCAAGACGACGGGCATCCCGTTGTCGATGCAGGTGAGCTCGAGTCCTGCGATGCGGTCGATGGGGGAGCCGGTCGGCAACAGGCTGCCGCACGAGGATCCGGCAACGTCCAGAAAGTCGATCGGGATCGCTGCCGCACTTCCCGGTACACCATCGATACGAGCGTCACCCTCGTATTCCACCGTCCCATGGGGCGTCGGGACATGCGCAACGGCGATGCTTCCCGTGTTGAGCATGTGGATGCGCACGGGCGTGGATTCACCCGCGATGCGCACCAGACCGTGCTCGATCGACCAGGGACCGACGCCCGCGAGGATGTTGCCGCAGTTCTGGGAATCGCTCACCTCCGCCTTGTCGACGACGACCTGAAGAAACAGGTAGTCGACGTCCGCGTCCGGGCGCTTGGAGGGGCCGATGATCGCGACCTTGCTGGTCAGCGGGTGCGCACCGCCCACGCCATCGATCTGGCGCGGATCGGGCGAGCCCATGGCCGCGAGCAGAGCCCGGTCGCGCGCAGGCGCGGATGGCGGCAGGTCCTTGGCGTGAAAATAAAGTCCCTTGGACGTTCCACCACGCATGAGGGTGCTGGGAATGGCGCGCATGTCGGCTCACTCCGCCAACGCTTGCGGACGGTAGACCAATCCGCGCTTGGCCAACTTCTCCCGCATGGAGTAGATATCCAGACCCAACTCGCCCTTTTGCAGCCGCTCGCGTACCGTGGCTTCCTTGGCTTCGCGGGCCTCACTGGCCTTGAGCACGGGTGCAGCCTCGAGGCGCGCAACGATGCACACACCGTCGTCGTCAGCGATCACCACATCACCCGGATTGACGAGGCCGCCTGCGCAAACCACCGGAACATTCACCGAGCCCAAGCTTTCCTTTACGGTTCCCTGCGCGTGCACGGCCTTGGACCAGACCGGGAAGCCCATGCTGGTCAGATCACGGACGTCCCGGACACCGGCATCGATGATGAGCGCGCGGACAGCGCGCGCCGCGAGCGATGCGGCAAGCAGCTCGCCGAAATAGCCAGCGTCGGAATAGGAAGTGGGTGCGACGACGAGAACGTCCCCTGCCTGGCACTGCTCAACCGCGACGTGGATCATCCAGTTGTCCGCCGGCGGGACACTCACCGTGACCGCCGAGCCGGCGATGCGAGCCCCCGGATAGATGGGGCGCAGCGTCGGACCGAGGAGCCCGGTTCGGCCCTGCGCCTCGTGGACGGTGGCAACGCCGTAGCGCGCCAACCCATTCACCACCTCAGGATCGGCGCGGCGAATTCTGGTGTACACGACATTCATGGAATCTCCGCAAGGAAACCTGCGACTTCAGGGAGCGGTAATTGTCCAACCGCGCCCGCCCGGGCGGGTAATTGCAATTGGCGGCCGGGTATAAGAAATTGTGAACATGACCTCTGCATGCTCCGGTCCTGGCGCGACGCCCAACCTGCGACATCTCATGCTCTTCGATCAGGTGGTCCGGCGCGGCAGCGTGAGCGCGGCCGCCCGCGCGGCGCACCTCAGTCAGCCCGCAGTCACCCAGGCGGTCGCTCAGGTCGAGGCCGCCCTGGGAGCGCGCCTCCTGCACCGCAGCTATTCGGGGCTCGAGCTCACGGGTGCGGGGCGCGGGGCCGCGCAACGCGTCGACCGGGCACTCCAGATGCTCCGGGATGCGCTCGGGGCGGTGCGCACGCGAGCGGCCGACGCGGTGGACGCCGATGCCCTGAGGGGCATAACCAGCACGCAACTCGAGGCGCTCATCGCCGTGGTGGAGGAGGGCGCTTTTGCCCGCGCGGCACGGCGCGCCGGGCGCGCCCGGACCGCCGTGCACCGGGCGGCGCGACAACTGGAGAAATCTCTCGGCACCGAGTTGTTCGAGGTCACGAGCTTCGGGGTGCGCCCGACCCGGGAGGCGGAGAAGCTCGCCTTGCGCACGCGCCTCGCGTTCGCAGAGATCGCCCAAGCCCAGGCTGAGGTGGCCGCCGCCCAGGGGACCGGCAGCGGCTCAACGACCATCGGGGCCATGCCGCTCGCGCGCAGCGTGCTGCTCGCACGGGCAGTCCTCGAATTCGCCGCGGCGCGACCCGAGCACGGGATCAGTATCCTTGACGGTCCCTACGAAAGCATGCTGGCGGCTCTGCGCCGCGGCACCGCGGATGTGCTGGTCGGTGCACTACGCGATCCCATCCCGTTCGAGGACATTGTGCAGGAGCACTTGTTTGATGACCCGCTGGCGATCGTCGTGGGGGCCCAGCATCCACTGGTCGGTCGCGGTGGGCCCACGCTGGCGGCGCTGGCGCGATTTCCCTGGATCGCGCCGCGGCGCGATTCTCCTCTGCGGCGGCACTTTGATGCTCTCGTCGGGCGACTGGACATGCAGCGCACGGTGGCCCCGATCGAGTGCAATTCCCTGATCGCGGCACGCTCGATGCTCCTGGCCAGTGACCGCGTCATGCTGTTGTCGGAGCACCAAATCCACCACGAGCTTGAAAGCCGGCAGCTGGTCGCCTTGCCGCATCCGCTTGGAGACGTGACGCGCTCGATCGGACTCACCGTGCGGCGCGACTGGTGGCCAACGGAGGTGCAGGCGCAGCTCGTCGAGGGACTGCGGCGCCACGCGCGGGCGGTGGCTGCTTCCAGCAGCGCCACGGCGGGCGCGAAGCGCGTGCTTGGCAAGCTGCAGCCGCAGCGCGAGCAGGCGCAGGATTGACGGTCAGGCTGCTTGACCGGCGGCCGCGTCAATGCTATGCAACACTTACAAAATGACGGTCGGCCTGATGCATAGCGTCACCTTGTATCACTGGGAACCCAACGCCAATTCGGGCAAACCCATGCTGGCGCTGATGGAAAAAGGTGTGGCGTTTGAAAGCCACTACCTGGACCTCCTCAAATTCGATCAGCATCAGCCGGATTACCTCGCCATCAATCCGCAGGGGACGATCCCTGCGATGGTGCATGGGGAGCGCGTGCTCACCGAGTCGACTGCGATCATGGAATACGTCAACGAGGAGTTCCGCGGTCCGCGCCTCATGCCCGAAGATCCTCGCGACCGCTGGCGCGTGCGTTGGTGGATGAAGTTCATGGACCAGTGGCTCGGTCCCAGTTTCTCGATGATCGGCTGGAAGGTGTTTGTTGGCCCGGCGGTCAGTTCCAGGGACCCCGGGGAACTGCAGGCGGCCATCGCGCGGATTCCGCTCCCGGAACGCCGCGTTGCCTGGCGCAAGGCGATCTACGGTGAGTTCGGCGAAGAGGAGCTCAAGGAGTCCCAGCGCCGCGTGGCGCTCGGCATCCGCATGCTGGAGCAGGAGCTTGCGAAGCGGCCGTGGCTCGCCAGCAATCAGTACAGCCTCGCCGACATCAACGGGTTCAATCTTGCCTATGCGCTGCCGCTGTCCCAGCCGGCGCTGTCCAACGACGAGCTGACGCCGAACATACTGCGGTGGCTGCGTGCCATCTATGCGCGCCCCGCCGCCAAGGCATGCTGGGCCTTGGGAAGGACCAACCTGGTCAAGCGCGTCACGATCCTCGAACAGCCGCACAGCGGCGGGGGCGGGTGACATGAGGATGACCTTGTACCACGGGGAGCCCAACGGCCCGTCCCTGACCGTGCTCGCGACGCTGTTCGCCAAGGAAGTGCAGGCCGAGCTGGTGCGCATCGATCTCGAGAGCGGCCAGCGGCACACCCTGCCGTGTGCGCAGGAGCCTCTGGTGGCGATGAGCGTCGAGGGAGAGGGAGCGGTGCTCGTGGTCGCGGGCGAAGCGATGACCGACTCGGTGTTCATCGCCTGTTATCTCGATGATGTGGGGCCGGGAGCGGCGCTGCGTCCCGCCGACCCGTACGGCCGCTGGGAGACGATGCACTGGTGCCGGCAGATGACTGAGCGGACCGCGCCCGCTGCCGCCTATCTGGGCTGCTGGGCGCACCCGCCGAAGGCCGACGCAGCGCTGCTTGAGAGGATCGGGAGCGTCGATTTGCGCGCGCGCTGGCAGCAGATCGCTGCCGGCAAGTTCTCAGCGGATCACCTTACCGACAGCCGCACCAAGATCCACCAGGCGACGGAAAAGATCGAGGCGCGACTCGATGGACGGCAATGGCTGATGGGCAGGTTCTCGATCGCCGATATCGAGACCTATGCCTGGCTTGCCGGCATGGTGAGGCTGGTGCCCGCGGCCTTTGCCGCGAAGCCGCGCACGACGGCGTGGCTCGGACGCGTCAGGACGTCGCCTGCCGTCGCGCAGGCGCTCGCGCTCTCGCGGACTGGCGACCCGGCCGCGAGCTGGAGCGTGGGACCGGAAATCAACCGCTGGGGCTGAAGGCGAAGGAAACGATGACCATCAAACTCTATACGGCAGCGACGCCGAACGGCTGGAAGATCTCCATTGCGCTCGAGGAGATGGGCCTGCCCTACGAGGTGCGGGTGATCGATTTTGCGACCCAGGAGCAGAAGGCCGACTGGTACCTGAAGCTCAACCCCAACGGCCGCATTCCGACGCTCGATGACGACGGTTTCATCATGTTCGAGTCCGGCGCCATCCTGATTTATCTGGCCGAGAAGACCGGTAAGTTCCTGCCCCGGGACGTGCACGGCCGCAGCCGCGTGCTTCAGTGGCTGATGTTCCAGATGTCCGGGATCGGTCCGATGATGGGGCAGGCGAACGTGTTCTTCCGCTACTTCCCTGAGAAAATCCAGCCGGTGATCGAGCGCTATCAGCGCGAGGTGATGCGCCTGTTCGGGGTGCTCGACCGGCAGCTTGCGAGTCACGAGTACATCGCGGGAAAGTACTCGATTGCGGACATGGCACTGTGGCCGTGGGTATCGGGCTACGAGTGGTCCGGTGTCAGCGTGGCCGAGTTCCCGAGCCTCGAGCGCTGGCTGGCGCTCGTCGGCGCGCGGCCGGCGGTACAGGCGGGGCGGGACGTGCCGATCAAGCGCGACCGGGCAGCGGAGATCGAAGCGGCGAGACAGACAGGCCCCAAGATGCTGGTCTGAAAGCATGATTGATCTGTCCAAGGTCCGCGCGATCGACGTCCACGTGCATGCCGAGGTGTCGTGCCACGACCCCGAGGATCCGGTCATGGGCCGGTTCTTCGATGCGGCGTCCGCTTATTTCAAGGCGCCGCGCGAGCGGCCCAGGATTCCCGAGATCATCAGCCTGTATCGCGAGCAGCAGATTGCGTTCTGCCTGTTCACGGTCGACTGCGAGAGCAGCGTCGGCGCCAGGCGCGTCAGCAACTACGAAATCGCCGAGTACGCCGCCAGGAACGACGACATCGTCATTCCTTTCGCTTCGATCGATCCGCGCAGAGGCAAGATGGGTGCGCGCGAAGCGCGCGACCTCATCGAGAATCACGGGGTGCGGGGGTTCAAATTCCACGGCATCATGCAGAACATCCATCCTGCCGATCCCGTCGGCTACCCGATCTACGAGGTGATCGCCGCACACAAGCTGCCGGCGATCTTCCACACCGGCCATTCGGGCATGGGCACGGGGCTGCCCGGCGGCGGCGGCGTGCGCCTGAAGTGGGGCCAGCCGATGCTGATCGACGACGTGGCGGTCGATTTTCCCGACATGAAGATCGTGCTCGCTCATCCCAGCTGGCCGTGGGTGGACGAGAGCCTGTCGATGGCGTTGCACAAGGAGAACGTGTACCTCGACCTCTCAGGCTGGAGCCCGAAGTATTTCCAGCCGCAGATCATCCAGTACGCCAACGGTCCGCTGAACAAGAAGATGCTGTTCGGCTCGGACTTTCCGCTGATTCGCCCCGAGAAATGGCTGGAGGCGGCGCAGCAGGTCGGCTTCAAGCCCGAGGTGCTGCCGGGCATCATGAAGGACAACGCGGCGCGGCTCCTGGGGCTGGCGTGAGCGATTTCGCAGGGCTGACATGACTCTCAAGTACTACCACGCGGAGCCGGCGGCGAACTCGCTGAAATCCATGATTCCGCTCATCGAGAAGGGCCTGCCGTTTCAGAGCGTCTACGTCGACCTGCACAAGTTCGAGCAGCACGCGGACTGGTTCGTGGCGGTCAATCCGGAGGGGCAGGTGCCGGTGCTCGATCACGACGGCGTCATCATCACTCACACGACCGTCATCAACGAGTACCTGGAAGACGTCTTTCCCGACATTCCCTTGCGGCCGCGCGACCCGGTCGGCGCGGCGCGCATGCGCTACTGGAACAAGTTCTGTGACGAGCAGGTGATGAACTATGTCTCGATACACGGCTGGCACCGCATGGTCAGCATCATCGCGCGCAGTATCGAGAGCGACGAGTTCGAGCGGCTGATGCAGCACATTCCGCTGCCCGATCAGCGCAGGAAATGGCGCGCGGCACGCTCCGGTTTCAGCGAGGCGGATCTCGCCCACGCGACGGAGAAGATCCTCTTTGCGGTGGACAAGGTGGAAAAGCAGCTCGCGCAAACCGCCTGGATTGCAGGCGATGAGTACACGCTCGCGGACATCAATTTCTATTCCTATTGCGGCATGTCGGTGGAACGCATGTTTCCGGAACTAGCCATAGGTAAACGCTGCCCGCGCCTCATCGAGTGGCGGGAAAAGATGACGGCGCGCCCGGCAGTGGCGCGCGCGCTCGCGGGCGAGGACCGAACGGCGCCGGGGCTGAGGACCTGGACGGGTGAGGCGCGATGAGCGGGGGGCGGAGAATGCGCGCGTGGCAGCTGCCCGCGGGGTGCACATCCGTCGAGCAGCTCGAGCTCGTGGAACTGCCGAGGCCCGATCCGGCGCCGGGGGAGGTGCTGGTGCGCGTGCACGCCACGTCCCTCAACTACCGCGATCAGGCCATTGCCCAGGGACGCTATTTCGGCGCCGCCATCAAGGTGGCCGGGACTCCGCTGTCCGATGGTGCCGGGGTCGTGGAGACTGTCGGTGCAGGGGTGAAGGCCCTGGCTCCCGCAGATCGGGTGGCCGGCACCTTCTTCCAGGCCTGGCTCGAGGGGCCGCCGGCGCCGGCGAAGGGCGAAGCGCTCGGCTGTCCGCCCGCCAAAGGAATGCTCGCCGACTACGTAGCGCTTCCCGAGACGGGTGTGGTGAAGCTCGCCGGCTCGTTGACCTTCGAAGAGGCGGCGACGCTCCCCTGCGCCGGGGTGACCGCGTGGAATGCGCTGATGACGGGCGTGCGTCCGCTCGAGCGCGGCCAGTGGGTGCTGTTGGTCGGGACCGGTGGCGTGTCGCTCCTCGCGCTGCGGATCGCCAAGACCGCCGGCGCGCGGGTCGTGGCGACTTCCTCGAGCGACGCCAAGCTCGCGCGCGCGAGGAAGCTCGGCGCCGACGCCACGCTCAACTACAAGTCCGAGCCTCAGTGGGGCGCCAAGGCGGCCGAGCTCGCCGGCGGCACCATCCACCACGTGGTCGAGGTGGGCGGGCTCGGTACACTCGCGCAATCCATCCAGGCCGTCGGCTTCGGCGGCGAAATTGCGCTCATCGGCGTGCTGTCGATGCAGGGCGATGCCAACCCGATGCCGCTCATGATCAAGGGCGCGAGTCTGCGGGGGATATTCGTCGGCTCCGCCGCCATGGCGCGTGATCTGAACGCCTTCGTGGACGCGCATCAGCTGAAGCCCGTCGTGGACCGCGTGTTCGCTTTCGCCGACGCCAAGGCGGCCTACGCGTATCAGTCCTCGGGAGAGCTGTTCGGGAAAGTCGTGATCGCGAATCCGCCGTAGGCGGGCACCCGCAGCGATTCGTTTGTGTTGCATACAAAATGCGATATGATGCGAAATCCAGCAACGGGGGATGAATAATGGGCGCGCGCAATCTGGAAGAAATCCTGGCGGCAGCCGGAAATACCGTGGAGATGCTGCGCAACTCGCAGCTCGGCGCCTACGTCTACCCGGTGGTCGCGTCGGAATTCAGCAACTGGCGCAGCGAGCAGTGGGCGTGGCAGCACAGCGCCGTGCTCTCTGACCAGACACACCACATGGTGAATCTGTACCTGCGCGGCAAGGACGCGATCAAGCTTCTCAGCGATACCGCGGTCAACTCGATGCAGGGCTTCACTCCCAACAAGGCGAAGCAGTACGTACCGACCACGCCCTACGGCCACGTGATCGGCGACGGCATCATCTTTTATCTCGCGCCCGAGGAGTTCGTGTACGTGGGGCGGGCGCCGGCCTCGAACTGGCTGCGCTTTCACGCGACGACGGGTGGTTACGACGTCAAGGTCGAGCTCGATGACCGCTCACCGATGCGCCCGATGGGCAAGCCCGTGACCCGTTCCGTCTGGCGCTTTCAGATTCAGGGGCCGAAGGCCTGGCCCATCATCGAGAAGCTCAATGGCGGCCCGCTCGAGCAGCTGAAGTTCTTCAACATGTCCACCATGCGGATCGCCGGCAAGACCGTGCGCACGCTGCGGCACGGCATGTCGGGAGCCCCGGGGCTCGAGATCTGGGGTCCGTATGCGGAGCAGGAGGAGATCCGCACAGCCATTCTCGAGGCCGGCAAGGAGTTTGGCATGGTCCCCTGCGGGGGGCGCGCTTACCCCTCGAACACTCTGGAATCGGGCTGGATTCCGTCGCCCCTTCCGGCGATCTACACGGGCGACAAGCTCAAGCCCTATCGCCAGTGGCTCGGTGCCGACAGCTACGAGGCCACCGGCTCAATCGGCGGCAGCTTCGTGTCCGACAACGTCGAAGACTACTACCTGAACCCCTGGGAGATGGGCTACGGCTCGTTCGTCCGGTTCGATCATCAGTTCCATGGCCGGGAAGCGCTCGAGCGGCTCAAGCCCGAGGCACAGCGCAAGAAGGTGACGCTCGCCTGGAATCCGCAGGACATGACGAAGATCCTGGCTTCGCTCTTCAATCCCGACGGTGAGCAGTACAAGTTCTTCGATGTCCCGCTCGCCAACTACGCCTCGTCCAACTACGACCGCGTGATCGATGCCGACGGCAAGACCGTGGGCCTGTCGATGTTCACCGGCTACAGCTACAACGAGAAGCAGGCTCTGAGCCTTGCCACGGTACGCCCGGATATTCCGATCGGCACCGAGCTGCGGGTCGTGTGGGGAGAGGAGAACGGCGGCACGCGCAAGACCACGGTCGAGCCGCACCGGCAGATCGAAGTGCGTGCCATCGTGAGCCCCGTGCCCTACAGCCGCGTGGTGCGTGAAACCTACCAGCAGGGCTGGCGCACGCGAGGCACGGCCTGAAGGGCTGCACCACGCGACCCGGCCCGTCCACCTGCGTAGCGCGCTCGGCTAAGCGAGGAGGGCGCGGAACCGAGCACACATTCTCAGGAGCGGAGTATGCACGCGGTTAGCCTCACTGCTGAACTGTTGAGTCAGATCCAATCGCAACGCGGACGACTCCATCCCTTCGAGCGACTCGATATGGGGCACACCGCGCACATCGCCGTCGACCTGCAGAACGGCTTCATGGAACCGGGCGCTCCGATCGAGGTACCGGTGGCACGGGAGATCGTCCCGAACGTCAATTTGATCTCGGCTGCCGTGCGCCGTTGTGGCGGCCGGAATGTCTATCTGCGCATGACGGTTGACTCCGGTTCCCAGTCGAGTTGGTCGAATTGGTTCGCGTACCTGAATACTCCGCAGAGCGCTGCGACTACCGCGAGAGCCTTCGCGCGCGATGCGCATTACTGGCAGCTGTGGCCGAAGCTCGAGCTCGCCGAATCCGACCACTTCGTCGAGAAGACCCGCTTCGGGGCCTTTGTGCCCGGTGCGAGCCACCTGCATGAGCTCCTGCAGAGTCACGGTATTGATACTCTGATCGTCACTGGCACGCTGACAAACTGCTGTTGCGAATCGACGGCGCGAGATGCCATGCAGATGAACTACAAGGTCATCTTCGTGTCGGACGCCACTGCGACATTGACCGACGCTGCGCACAATGCGACGTTGGAAAATATGGCGATGTTGTTCGGCGATGTCATGACGACTGCGGAAGTGTTGACCGCCGTGACGCGCTCGGTCCCCCATCGCTAGCCCTCACTTGCCGAAAAAATTCAGCTCCAGCAGCACCTGGTTCGGGTCGAGGACGAAGATCTGCTTTAAGCCGATCGCGGTGACCTCATTGAGCCGATGCTCGAGGCCGCGGCTCTTCAGTCGCGCCCGCAGTTCCTCGTAGCCCGAGCATCTGAGTGCCACGTGATGTAGCGCTCCGGTCGGCCCCGGGCGTACCTCGCGGTCGTAGTGGCGCGGGCACTCGAGACTGTTGATGTGAAGGATGGCGCGGCCGGCGTCATCGTACATCCAGCGCGCATTCTCGTGCGTCAGCGGCGGGGGGCCGTCGCGCGGCTCGAGTCCGAACAGCTCCGCGTAAAAGCGCGCGCTGCTCTCCACATCGGAGGTGATGATGTTCACGTGATCGAGTGCGTCGACGCGCATGCTCAACTCGCCTTCAGGCCCCGGCGCTGCTTGCGGTAGCTCTCGCGGCGCGTCTTCTCGAAATCGGTCCGTTGCCCGTGGCCGGGATCGACGGGATAGTCGCGGAAGTCCTGCAGGATTTCGGCGAACACCTCGCTGAGTTCGTCCTTGAACTCGGGGTGCGTGAAGATGTGGAACCGATCCTCGCGCATCGCCTCCAGTACCCGCGCGGCGATCACGTCCGGCTCCATGCCGAACTCGTGCACCGCCGCGAGGCGCTTCACATTCTCCGGGTTCACCGGCTTGGCGCCCGCCTTGAGTCCCGTCGGCCGCACCTCGTCGCTCGCGTAGATGTAGGACTTGACGAGCCCCGGGCACAGCACCGACACACCGATGCCGTGGGGCGCCAAGCTCGCGCGCAGTGATTCGGACAGTCCGCGCACGGCGAACTTGGTGGTGTTGTAGATACCGCACACGCCGGCCGCGAGGAAAGCGGCCATCGAGGCCGTATTGACCACATAGCCGCCCTGGCCCGCGCGGATCATGCGCGGCACGAAGGTCATGACGCCGTTGATCGGGCCGTGGAGATTGACCCCCATGAGCCAGTCCCAGTCGTCGTAGCTCGAGTCCTCGATGGTCTGAAACAGATTGACGCCCGCGTTGTTGAATAAGAGGCTCACGACGCCAAATCTCGCCTCCACCGCCTCCGCGGCGCGTGCCAGATGCTTGCGCGAGGACACATCCACCTCAACGCCCATGGCTCGCGGGTTGTCGAGCGCTCTCAGCGCGGCGTCGATGGAGGCGGGGCGGATGTCGGCGACGGCGACGTTGCAGCCCTGCGCGAGCAGCGCCCGAACGAGCCCGATGCCGACGCCGTTCGCGCCGCCGGTGACGAACGCGGTGCGGCCTGCGAAGTCCTTCATGTCGTGCCCTTTTTCTGGCGGGCCGTCTCGGCGGCGTGGATCGGATTGCGGAACAGGAAGCTGAATGTGCGCTTGTACTCCTCGTTCTCGGGGAGATCGGGCACCGCCGCGCACAAGGCCCGCGCGCGATCCTCGACCCCCTGGCGGAACTCGCTGTGGGTCATGATGTAGAGCTCGTCGTTGAGGATCCCCCGCAGCACCCGCTGGCCGACCTCTTCCTTCGTGCGGTAGAGGTGAAAGAAGTTGCCGCCCTGCTGGCGGCGCTTGTCGGTCTCGGCATAGCCGGTATCGGCGAGCGCCGCCGGTCGGGTCTTGCCGGCTTCGGCGATGTTCGACTGCACCGCTCCCGGGCAGAAGGCCGAGCAGATGATGCCGTGGGGCTCGAGCTCGCCACGCATGCATTCGATCATGTGCACCACCGCGCCCTTGGAAGTTCCGTACAGCGTGGCACCCGGATGCGGCACGAGCCCCGACATCGAGGCCGTGTTGACGATATGCCCGCCCTCGCCGTGTCGCAGAATGCGCGGCAGGAGGATGACGATGCCGTTGACGGTGCCGCCGAGGTTGACCCCGAGCACCCAGTCCCAGTCGGCGAAGGTCGCGAGCTCGGTGGGTCCTACGACCCCGACGCCGGCGTTGTTACAGAGGACGTGAATCGTGCGGAAACGCGCTTCGGCAGCGTCTGCGGCGCGGGCGTAGGCCGCGCGGTCGGTCACGTCGAGTTTCAGCGCCAGCACGCGCTCGGCCGCACCGAGCTCGGCCGTCGCGGCCGCGAGATGGTCCGCGCGGATGTCCGCGATGACGACGTTCATCCCGGCGCCGAGCAAGGCCTTGGCAATGCCGAGCCCGATGCCGCTCGCGCCCCCCGTTACGAATGCGGTTTTGCCTGGCAGGTTCTGCATGCCGCGCTTCCCCTTGAGTCTTCAGCCACGGTGCGCCGGCGCGGGTGAACAAAGCGCTGGACAAACCGCCGCAAGTCATATTGTATCGAACACATACAGTCTGAGGGGGAGGCTATGGTCGCGGAGGTACCCGGGGCGATCGGTCGGGTGGCGGAGGTGGCAGCGGGCGTGCAGGGGTGGCCGGCACGCAGCGCCGCCTACTACGGCCTCTTCGTGATCATTCTCGCCACGGCGCTGAATTTCCTGGACGCGCAGGTCTTCGGCATGCTCGCCCAGCGCATCAAGATCGATCTGGGTCTGACCGATGAGCAGCTCGGATTCCTGATCGGGCCGGCTAACATCATCTTTTATGTGCTGGTCGGCATCCCGCTGGCGCGCCTGGTGGATATCTACCCGCGCAAGTACGTGCTGGCCGGCGGCATCACGCTGACCGGCGGCATCACCGCGCTCGGCGGGCTCGCACAGAACTTCGCACAGTTGTTCTGCAGCCGCATGCTGGTCGGAGCGGGCGGTTCGGCGCATGCCCCGGGCGCGTACTCGATGCTGGCGGACTACTTCCCGCCGGCGAGGCTCCCGCGGGCCATCGGCTTCTTGCAGCTTGGCTTTATCGGTGGCAATACGCTCGGCATCTACCTCGGGGGCTTTTTGCTCAGCCTGGTCACGGCCTGGCCGGTCGGCCATTGGATGGGCCTGACCCTGCACGGCTGGCAGTGGGTGCTCATGATGGTGGGTGCACCGGGGCTTTTGATCGCAGGCCTCCTGCTGCTCGCGCGGGAGCCGCCGCGGCGCGGGGCGATGGTGCAGGGGCGGGCGTTGCCGGTGAAGGCCGTGCTGCGTGAGATCTGGGCACGCAAGTCGATTTACCTGCCTTTGTTTATCGGCCTGGCCTTCAGCGCTACTGAATTCCTTGGGCTGCAGGTTTGGCGTGCGCCGTTCCTGATCCGGACCTACGGCTGGAGCGAGGCGAGGATCGGCAGATGGATGAGCCTCGTGTTCCTGGTGTCTTCACTTGCCGGGGCCTTTTTCGGCACGCTCTTCGCCGAGTGGCTCGCCAAGCGATACAAGGACGCCAACGTGCGCGCCGCAACGATACTCTTCGCCATCGCCGCGCCGTGTGAGATCGTCGCACCGCTGATGCCTTCGGGTGAGCTGTCACTGCTGTGCATCGGTGCGGCCTTGGTGTGCGGTCTGGCGTCGGCGGTGCCGCAGAACGCGGCCATTCAACGCGTCACGCCGAATGCGATGCGCGGTCAGGTCACCGCCGTCTACCTCTTCATGTTCATCGCCTTCGGAGCACTCGGGGGGCAACTGATCGGGTCCGTCACGCAGCGCGTCTTCGGCAACGATGCGGACTTGTGGAAGAGCATGGTGCTGACGGCCTCGATCCTGCTGCCGCTGGCAGCGCTCACGATCTCGCGCGGCATCAAGCCCTACGGACGCGAGGTCGAGCGGCTCGAGAGACTCGAGGCAGGGAGCGCGTGAGCTGTGACCTATCCCGAACTGCACATGATCATCGAGGGGGAAAAGATCCCCGTCGGCCACCGGCGCGTGCACACGGTCGTCAACCCCGCGACCGGGGCCGCACTCGGCGCACTGCCGCTCGCTGACGCGGCCGATCTCGACCGCGCGCTCGCTGCCGCGCAGCGTGGCTTCCGCCTCTGGCGCGATGCCGCACCGCAGCAGCGCGCGGCGGTCCTGGCGGGCGCCGCGCGGCTGCTCCGGGAGCGACAGGAGCAGATCGCGCGCATCGCGACGCTCGAGGAGGGGAAGACGCTCGCCGAGTCGCGCATCGAAGTCATGATGAACGTCACGCTGTTCGAGTTCTATGCCGGCGAGTGTCACCGTCTGTACGGACGCCAGCTCGTGCGTCCCACCGGCATGCGGTCGACCGTAGTCTGCGAGCCGGTCGGGCCCGTCGCGGCCTTTGCACCCTGGAACTTCCCCATCGGCAATCCCGGCCGCAAGCTCGGTGCGCCCATCGCCGCCGGCTGCTCGGTGATTCTCAAGGCGGCCGAGGAAGCGCCGGCCTCGGCACTGGCGGTCCTGCAGTGCCTGCTCGATGCGGGGTTGCCGAAGGAAGTCGGGCAGGCCGTGTTCGGCGTGCCCGACGAGGTGTCGCGCCACCTGCTGTCCTCGCCGATCATCCGCAAGCTGAGCTTCACCGGTTCGACCGTCGTGGGCAAACACCTCATGAAGCTGGCCGCGGAGGACTGCAAGCGCACCACCATGGAGCTCGGCGGGCACGCCGCGGTGCTGGTGTTCGACGACGTGGACGTCGAGCAGGTGCTGAATGTGATGGTGGCTTCGAAGTTCCGCAACGCGGGGCAGGTTTGCATCTCTCCGACGCGCTTCATCGTGCAGCAGGACGTGTACGAGAGTTTCCTCGCCGGTTTCACGGCGCGTGCGGACCAGTGGCGCGTGGGTAACGGACTCGAAGCCGAAGTGCAGATGGGCCCGATGGCCAACCCGCGCCGCCCGGAGGCGATGGAGCGCCTGATCGGGGGCGCCGTGAGTGCGGGGGCGCGCCTGCACACCGGCGGCCGGCGCATTGGCACGCAGGGCTATTACTACGCACCGACCGTGCTGTCCGAGATCCCGCTCAGCACCGCCATCATGAACGAGGAGCCCTTCGGTCCGGTCGCACTCGTCAACTCGTTCCGCACCGAGGAGGAGATGATCGCGGAGGCCAACCGTCTGCCCTATGGCCTGGCCGCCTACAGCTGGACGAATGACGCGGCACGGCAGAAGCGGCTGGCGCGCGAGGTGGAGACCGGCATGTTCTGTATCAACACCATCGTGCTGGGCGGCCCCGACGCGCCGTTCGGTGGCGTCAAATGGTCCGGCCATGGGTCCGAGAACGGGCCGGAAGGGGTGATGTCGTGCATGGTCGTGAAGGCCGTCCACGAAGGTGAGGCGTGAGCCACGAGCTCAAGACCGGCGGCGATCGCGGCTACCTGCGCATCGCGACCGAAGAGGCGTTCGCGACGCGCGAGCAGATCGACTGCTACCTGCGCATGGTGAAGGACGGCACGGCGGACAGAGGCATGGTGTCGCTCTGGGGGTTTTACGCGCGCAGCCCCGCCGAGCGCGCCACGCAGATCATCGAGCGACTGCTCGACCTCGGCGCGCAGCGTATCCGGCACATGGATGAAACGGGGATCGACAAGGCGATTCTCGCGCTCACCTCCCCCGGTGCGCAGCCGCTGCTGGATGCCAAGGAAGCCCGAGGTCTCGCCCAGCGAGCCAACGACTACCTCGCCGAGCAGGTCGCGGCTCACAGGGACCGCTACGTCGGGATGACCACCGTCGCCCCGCAGGAACCCGAGTGGTCGGCGCGCGAGATCGCGCGCGGCGCCCGTGAGCTCGGCTTCAAGGGCGTGCAGATCAACAGTCACACCCAGGGCGAGTATCTCGATCACCCCAAGTTCGATCCGATCATCCGCGCGCTTGCCGACACCGGTCAGCCCCTCTACATCCACCCGGCCACTCCGCCGGACTCGATGATCGGACCGATGCTCGAAGCCGGGCTCGACGGCGCCATCTTCGGCTTCGGCGTCGAGACGGGGCTGCATCTCTTGCGCCTCATCACCAGCGGCATCTTCGACCGTTACCCGGATCTGCAGATCATGGTCGGTCACATGGGCGAGGCACTGCCCTTCTGGGTCTACCGGCTCGACTACATGCACCAGGCGAGCGTGCGCGCGCAGCGCTACGCGCGCATGAAGCCGCTGAAGAAATCCATCCTCGAGTACCTGCGCAGCAACGTGCTGATCACCACCAGCGGCATGGCGTGGGCGCCCGCGATTCTGTTCACGCAGCACGTCGTGGGCGAGGACCGCGTCATGTACGCGATGGATTACCCGTATCAGTTCCACGCGGATGAGGTGCGCACCCACGACACGCTCGACATCCCGCTCGCGACCAAGAAGAAACTGATGCAGACCAACGCCGAGCGCTGGTTCAGGTTGTGAGCCGCACGCGACTCGCACACACGGCCGGGTACGCACTCGCATTGGTCGCGCTCACCAATGCGATCAGCCTCCTCGACCGCAACATCCTTGCGATCCTCGCGCCGCGGATCAAGCACGATCTCGGCATCGGCGATGCAGAGATGGGACTGCTGTACGGCACGGTGTTCGCGCTCTTCTACGCCCTGTTCTCGCTGCCCCTCGGGCGGCTGGCCGACGGCTGGGTGCGAACGCGGCTGCTCGCGATCACGCTGGCGTTCTGGTCGCTGGCGACGGCGCTCGCTGCCGCCGCGCAGGGCTTTGCGCTGCTCGCCCTGTCGCGTCTCGGCGTCGGCATCGGCGAGGGCGCGGCGCAACCGGCGGGGTTCTCCCTGGTATTCGACCAGTATGCGAAACCGCGCCGCGGTTTTGCTACCGGGGTGATCGCTGCCGCGATCGCGCTCGGCCTCGGCGGTTCCTTCGTGCTCGGCGGCGTGGCGGCGGACTGGTGGGACCACCTGTACGCCGGCGGCGCGGCCCCCCTCGGGCTCAAGGGCTGGCAGTTCGCCTTTCTCGTGGCTGCGCTTCCCGGCTTCATCCTCGCTGCGCTCCTCGCGCGGCTGCCCGAGCCGCGCCGCGGGCGGCTCGACGGCATCGAGTCACCCCCGGATCCGCAGCCGTTTCGTGCCAGTCTCGCGCTCCTCGCCGCGGTGACCCCCGGCGCCAACTGGCTGGCGACGGCCGGGCGCCGCGCGGGCGCGCGGTACTGGGGCGTGAACCTCGTGGCGACGATCCTCGTCATCGCGGCCGCTACCGTGCTCACCCGGATCACGTCGGCTTTTTCACCGCGCCCGCTTCTGCACTTCGGTCCCCTGGCGGTGAATCCGCATGCGCTGCAGTGGGGTGTCGTGGGCTTCGGCGCGCTCGTGGTGGTCAACCTGTTGCAGCGGCTGCGACTCGCGGACCGCCCCACCTTCGAGGTCATCACGCGCTCGCCCGCGCTGCTGCTGTGCATGGGCGTCGGTGCGCTGCAGATGATGATCAACTACGGCACCATGGGCTTCACGCCTTCGTTTCTGATGAAGCACTACGGCCTGTCGCCGGCCACTACGGGCCTCGAGTTCGGTGTGCTGGCCGGCGCACTCGGGATCATCGGGCCGCTGCTCGCCGGGCCGCTCTCGGATCGGATCAACATGCGCTTCCCGGGCTCGGGGCGTGCGTGCGTCACGCTCGTCTCGCTGAGCGTCTCGCCGCTCATCGCAATCTGGGTTTACCACGCCCAAAATCCTGCGACCTTCTACGCGCGCTTCGTGCCCTACGCTCTGGTGCTGACGGCGTGGTACCCCCCGCTCTATGCCATCCTGTTTGAGCAGGTGCTGCCGCGCATGCGCGGCATCACCTCGAGCCTATACATCATCGTGACGACCCTCTTTGGTATCGGCATCGGGCCGTTCGTGGTGGGCATGATCTCCGACGCCAACGGCGGGGATCTCGCAGCAGCGATCCTAGCCATCAACTGGGTGGCCCCTGCGATCGTCGTGATGCTCGTCGCCCTCGCGCTGCGTGTGAGAGGCGATGAGGAACAGCTCATCGCGCGCGCGCGGCGGGGCGGGGAGGTCCTCGCTGGAGCACGCGCCACACCCACCGGCTGAGGCGCGCGAGCGCGCCGGCCTGGGCGGGCGGCGCCGGGCTGTGACCTAGGCTGCAAGTCCGATATCCGACGCATCCACCCAGTTGCCGTGCAGGCCGAAGCGCATCCGGAGCGGAATCTGGATTGTCGCGATCGGTCCCTTGGCGACTTCCAGCGCCTCGAACAGCAGCAACTCACTGCCGTGCTCTTCCAGGCGGTTGCAGATCTGCACGATCCAGCCGTCACCCTCCTGCGCCGCCTTGTGGCGCGCAATGAAACACGGCTCCTGCAGGCTCGAGACGGGTCCGCACCACCAATGCTGCTCGGCCCCGGTCGAGAGATCCTTGTGGAAGAGGCAGTTCATGAGCAGGCCCCCGGCGCTGCCGCCGCGCAGCTCCACCGGGCGGCGCGGGTCCATCTCGAGCAGCCAGCCGTGGCGATACGGCACACCGGTGAAGCGGTTGTCGATCCGGGGGAATTCGGCCGCGGTGTCGGTCAGGCGCTCGATGCGCGTGAGTGCCGTCGAACCGGAGCTCATGTCCACCGTCCAGCGCGTGAGGTAGCTCATCGCTTCCTCGCCGTTGAACGGCGCGCCGTGCACGTCGGGGAAGAATGGAAACATGTTGTTCTTGGCTTCAGGGGTGTCGAAGTGGATCTTCGTGCCGTGCTGGAACGCATTCAGCACGTGGCTCGCGAAGCAATTGTCGCGCTTGAACCAGCGGATGTCCTTGGCGGTGGCGTCGGCGCGGCGCGGCAGCACCCCGAGGTGCACCGGCAGGGTCGTGTCGAAACCAAAGTGCGGCAAGCCCTTCCTGAGGCGCTCCCAGCTGCCGATCGACGGCACGATGTGAAACAGCGCGTAATCGGCGGTGATCGCGAAGTCATGCATCATGCAGTAGTAGGGCGCCTTGAACCATAACTCGCGGATCAGCTCGCCCGCCGGTGTGATCTCGTAGAACGTGCAGTCCTCGCTGCACAGGCCCGATGAGGCGTAGCCGAAGGCGATCATGTTGCCGGTCTTCGGATCGACCTTCGGATGCGCGGTGAAGGTCTGGCCAGTCATCTTGCCGTTGAATGAGGTGTAGCCCTCGGTCTCGAGCGTCGCGGCGTTCATGACCAGCGCGGGCGAATCCTCCTTGAGGGCGTAGAGCTTTCCGCCATAGATCCAGGCGTTGGTATTAGCCGTGCCGCGAATCCTGCCCTGCACCGATTCGTCATCCGTGAGGGGGTTGCGATAGGCGCCGAACAACGCACGGCCCGCGGCGCGCTCCAGCTTCCATTTGTCGGTCCGGGCCCAGCGCTGCCGGAAGTCGCAACGGCCGTCGTGGATATGGAAGCGGCTGATCATGCCATCGCCGTTGAAGGCAATGTCGTCGCCGAGGCGCGGCGGAAACTGGGGATCGGGCTGCACCCGGAAGAACGCGCCGTTCAGTTCCCGGGGAATTGCGCCCTCGTGCGCGAGATCTACAATGTCCGCTTCGATGCGCGAGGGCGTGTTGAAGTCCGTGAAAGCGGCTGTCTTGGGAAAATGGGCCATGGCACGTCCCCTCGGCGGCGGTCTTTGTAAGCTATACTAACAATCACATTCTGGGTATGCCGATGTCAGCACAGCACAGAGAGACGGTCGCCATCACGACCCGGCACGTCCCGGGTGATGAGGACCTCGGCGAGATCCGCGATATCGTGGGCTTTCACATCCGCCTGGCTCACGGTGCGGTCTACCGGCACTTCACCGAGACCTTTGCGGACCTCGATCTGACGCAAAAACAGGTCGCCGCGCTCTGGCTGGTCGCGGACCACCCGGGCATCGCGCAGACCGGTGTCGCCCAGCGCATGCGCATGGATCGGGCGACGACGATGGCGATCGTGAACCGTCTCGAAGCGAAGGGCTACCTCGCGCGCAGCAAGTCCCACATCGACGGACGCAAGCAGGAACTGACCCTCACGCGTGCGGGCCGCGGGACGCTCGCGACGGCGAAGCGTGCCATCCGGCAACACGAGCAATGGCTCAAGTCGCGCTTTACCGAAAGGGAAGTTGCCAAGCTCATCGAGCTGTTGACCCGCATTCACCAATAGCACCGCGTTGCTGGCGCACCGGGGGGAGCATGACGGGCAGGGACCCGAAATCCATCATCGACGATGGCGCCATGGCGGTCGGGCAATGGATCGCCGTGCTCGTCACCCTCGGACTGAACGCCATGGACGGGTTCGATGTCCTGTCGATCAGCTTCGCTTCCCCCGGCATCGCGCGCGACTGGGGCATCGACAAGGCGACGCTCGGCTGGGTTCTCTCCATGGAATTGCTCGGCATGGCGCTGGGATCGCTCCTGCTCGGCGGGGTGGCCGACAAGGTGGGGCGACGCCCGACCATCCTCGGGTGCCTCGCGGCCATGGCCGTCGGCATGTTTGGAGCGGGTCACGCGCAGGGTGTCGCCTGGCTGCTCTTGTGGCGGCTGCTCACCGGCCTCGGCATCGGCGGAACCCTGGCCGCGATCAATGCCGCCGCCGCGGAAGTTTCCAATCGCCGCTGGCGCAACTTTGCCATGGCGCTGATGGTGATCGGATATCCGCTGGGCGGAATCGTCGGCGGCCTGTTCGTGCAGAGACTGCTGGCGACCGCCACCTGGCACGAGGTGTTCCTCTACGGTGCCTGGGCCACGACCGGCTTGCTGCCCCTGGTGTGGCTGCTGGTGCCGGAATCCGTGGCGTTTCTCGACCGCCGCCGCCCGCCGGGAGCGCTGGAGCGGATCAATCGCATTCTGGTGCGCTTCGGTCACCCACCGGTGAGCGTGCTGAGCGAGGCAAGCCCCGGGGCCGAGCGGCGCTCGATCGCCGACCTGTTCAAGCCGGGACTCGTGACGACGACGGTGCTGATCACCTTCGTGTACTTCGCCCACATCACCAGTTTCTACTTCATCATCAAATGGGTGCCGAAGATCGTCGTCGACATGGGGTTCGAGCCCAGGGCGGCAGCCGGCGTGCTGACCTGGGCGAACGTCGGCGGTGCGGTCGGGGGCGCGATCTTCGGCCTGATCGCGACGCGCCTGGGCCTCAAGGGGCTGACCGTGTGCGTGCTCCTCGCCACGTCGGTGATGATCGTCTGGTTCGGTCACGGTGCGGCAGATCTGGCCAGCCTCAAGACCACGCTCGCGATCACCGGCCTGTTCACCAATTCGGCGATCGCCGGTCTCTACCTGTTGTTCGCGCAAGTGTTCCCGACACACGTGCGCGCCACCGGGACCGGCTTTGCCATCGGCGTGGGCCGTGGCGGCGCGGTGCTTGCACCCGTCGCCGCCGGTTACCTCTTTCACGCGGGCTTCGCTCTGCAGACCGTGGCCCTCGCGATGGCGAGCGGCTCACTGATGGCAGCGGCGGCCCTGCTCGCGCTCAGGGTGCGCGAGGCCGACTGAGGCGCGCTGTCCGAGCGCGGCGCTTTCACTTCGACTTGTCGTACTCGCTGAGGCCGGGTTTGTACGTCTTGTCGTCGAGAAACTGGTTCATGCCGTGGTGCCGGCCGTCCGTTTTATCGTGCCAGTTGAGCGCCTCCTGGGCGCGGATCAGGTAGTCTTCCGCGCTGTCGTAGTTCATCTCGCGTACGCGCCGCAGGGCGTCCTTGGTGGCCTTGAGCGCTTCCCAGTTCTTCTTCAGGAGTTTCTGCGCCACCTCGGTCACGCGTCCCTCCAGCCGCTCAGCGGGAAGCGCCTCGTTGACCAGCCCCGCGGCCTCGGCCTGCTTGCCCGTCAGAGTCTCGCCGAGGAGCGCGTGATACATCGCCTTGCGCATGGGCATGAGCTCGACCGCAACCTTGCCGGCGCCGCCGCCCGGAAGGATGCCCCAGTTGATCTCCGAGAGGCCGAACTGCGCATCCTCGGAACAAAAGGCCAGGTCGCAGGCAAACAGCGGCCCATAGGCGCCCCCGAAGCACCAGCCGTTGACCATCGCGATCGTGACCTTCTGGTACCAGCGCAGCCGCTCCCACCAGGCGTACGCCTCGCGCTGCGAATGGCGCACGCCTTCTAGCCCCTGCGCCTCGGATTCGCGGAAATACTCCTTGAGGTCCATCCCGGCCGACCAGGCAGTGCCCTCGCCGGTGAGCACCAGCACGCCCACGTCGTCGCGAAACTCGAGCTCATTGAGGATGCGCAGCATCTGCCGGTTGAGCTTCGGGCTCATGCAGTTGCGCTTCTCCGGGCGATTGAACCTGACCCAGGCAATTCCGTCCTGGATGTCCACGGCAACGGTGTCGGCTTCAGCCCGTTCGCTCATGAGTCGTCTCTCGGGTCACCGGCGGACCACTTCTGGCACGATTGCTATACTATATAGCAGTTTAGCTCACCACCGGCTCCGCTGACAATTGCCACGCGCGCGCATCAAAGATCCTCTGCTCAAGCTCCCGGGCTACGTCCTGCGGCGCGCGTCGGCTGCGGCGCTCGCCGAGCTCAATCAGCGGCTCGCACGACTTGATCTGCGGCACGCAGACGTGGCCATGCTGATGTTGATCGAGTCCTCGCCCGGCATCACCCAGAGCCAGGCCGGGCGCGTGCTCGACATCCAGCGGGCCAACATGGTCCCGTTCGTCGCCCGCCTGGAGGGGCGCGGCGTGCTCCAGAGGCGGCAGGTCGACCGACGGTCGCAGGCGCTCGATCTGACGCCGCGCGGGCGTGTGCTGCTCGTCCGGGCGCGCCGCGTGGTTGCTGCTCACGAGGCCGCGCTTCTGAAGCGCGTGCCCGATAGGCTGCGGCCGATGGTGTTGCCCATCCTGATGGCGCTGTGGAACCGCGACACGCCGTGACGCCACGGCGCTGCGCGTTCGGGGCTGCCGCCTGCCTCATCCATCCTTGAACCCCTCGCGTGCGCGGCTGTTGTCGAGCACGATCGGCTTTCCGGTCACCGGATGCGGGTAGTGGAACGGGACCGTGTCGGTCGCGGGCCAGAGCCGCGGCGGTGGATTGATGAGTTCATCCGGTCCGATAGGATCGTGCGGATAGCGCGCCTTGGCCATGGGGATAAAATCGATCGGGGTCTTAGGCCAACCCTCGGCGAAGCTGCCGTGCCAGAAGGGGAAATAACGCAGCGCCCTGATCTTCCATACATCGTTCTCGCGCACGTAGTCGTTCTCGTAGATGCCACCCTCCCACCAGGCGCGCGGATTGCCCTCGGCCGTGTGGTGCAGGCCGGCCTGCATCAGCGAGCGGCCGCGTGCCTGGGCCGTGCGGCGGTCCGGTGCGACGTCGATGACCATTTGCAGCTGCGGGTGATCGAGCAGCCAGCCGTAGCGCGGGCCGTTGTGCCCCTGGGTGAACTGCTTCTGGAAGCGCTCGACGTACAGGCGGCGCACGCCGGCCTTGCCCCGGTAGATTCCGCCGAGAAACCACACCTCACCGTCGTCAGCGAACAGGTCGACCACCTCGTTGTACTGCGACTTGTCGATAAAGTAGCCGTACGTGTACTGAACGCGGCGGACCTGGTGGATATCCCGCTCGATCGCAAGCTCGTGCTCGAGCTTTTCGATTCGGGCTGTCAGCGCGCCAATGTCGCTCATGTGCTTTCTCCGCCCGACATGAGCCGGCGGGCCGTTCGGCGGCGCACGCGCGCCCGGGTAGCTGCGCCATGGAAGTCTGCCTCCTGGTGCGCGATATTTGTATGTGCCGCCTACAAAAGGCAATAGTACGTGGGAGACTCGCATGCGCCTGTCCGTCATCCTGCTGGCTGCGACGCTGAGCCTGGTCACCGGGCTTGCCCATGCGGCCGAGTGCCGCCTGAAGCCCAAGGAGGTTGTCACCCGATTCATCAATGAGTTCTACGTCCAGAAGCAGGTGCGCGCGGCATTCGAGACCTGGGTGGAGCCGGGCTACATTCAGCACAATCCGCTCGCCGCGACGGGGCGCGACGCGGCGATCGCTTTCCTCGAACCCTTCTTCCGCACCCATCCGGACGCGACCTATTCGATCAAGCGAATCATCGCGGACGGTAATCTGGTGGTCGTGCACTCGCAGGCGACATTCACGGCCGGCGATCGCGGGCTTGCGGTCGTCGACATCCTGCGCGTCGAGCACTGCAAGATCTTAGAGCACTGGGACGTGGCCCAGCCGGTGCCCGAAAAGTCGGCCAATGACAACGGCATGTTCTGACCCCATGCGCTTTTCGGGCAAGAGCGTGGTCGTGCTCGGCGGCAACAGCGGCATCGGCCTTGCTGCGGCGAGGGCATTCCAGGCCGAAGGGGCTCGCGTGGCGATCACGGGTCGAAACGAAGCGACGCTCGCAGAGCTCGCCGGGGCGAGCGGCATGCTTGCGGTGCGCTCCGACATGAGCTCGGTGGCCGCCACCCGGGCGGCACTCGCCCGCATCGCCGAGCAGCTGGGCAGCATCGACGTGCTGTTCGTGAATGCCGGGGTCGGCGGCTTTGCTGCCGTGCACGAGGTCACGGAAGAGTTCTGGGACAGCGTGCACGGCGTCAACCTGAGGGGTGCTTTCTTCGCCCTGCAGGCCGCGCTGCCCCATCTTCGCGACGGCGGCAGCATCGTCATCACAGGCTCGATCGGCGCGGCTCTGGCCCTGCCTGGGAATGTGGTCTACGCGGCCGCCAAGGCCGGCTTGCGCGCGGTGGCGCGCATTCTGGCCGCGGAGCTGCTGCCGCGACGGATCCGCGTCAACGTGGTCTCGCCGGGCCCCACGGAGACGGAGATTTTCAAGCGCGGGGCGAGCCCTGCACAGATCGCAGCGGTGCGTTCCACCCTGGGCGGCGCCGTACCGATGAAACGTATGGGCGAGCCGGACGAAGTGGCGCGAGCTGTTTTATTCCTCGCCTCCGAGGAGGCGAGCTTCATCAACGGCGTGGATCTGAACGTCGATGGCGGTTGCCTCGAACTTGGCAGGCGGTGAACCCACCGGATCCGTCGTCGTCCAGCGCAAACCGGTCCCCGGATCCTTGCGGCCGTCGGCCGTTGCATGGGGACCACAGACGCTTTCCTCCGGCGACGATGTCTTGCAAACGGCAAATTTGTTTGTTCTACTTACAAAAAATAAAGGGACGCTCCGGTAACTAGCGGGTCGCCAGTCATCGAGGGGGGACGTGAGATGGAGGGGTTTCCGCGCCTGATTTCCACCTTGCGGTTTGGGCTGAGCGGCTTTGTGGCGCTTGGTACATTGAGCAGCGGCTTCGCTGTGGCGCAGAACGCACAACCGCCAGAGCCGTCCACACAGCTTGCCGAGGTCGTCGTGACCGCGCAGTACCGCGAGGAGAAACTGCAGGACACGCCGATCGCGATCACGGCGCTCACGCCGCAGCAGATCGAGGCGCAGGGCGCGACCAAGCTCTCGGATATCCTGAACGACGCGCCGAGCGTGTACCTGCGTCCCCAGTCGGCCGCCTTCGGCGAATCGGTCGTCGCCTACATCCGTGGCTTCGGCCAGGCGGATTTCGATCCGGCTTTCGAGCCCGGCGTGGGGCTCTACGTCGACGATGTCTACTATCCACGCCTGACCGGCGCAAATCTCGACCTGCTCGATGTCGAGCGCGTCGAAGTCCTGCGCGGACCGCAGGGTACGCTCTACGGGCGCAACTCCGAGGGCGGCGCCGTCCGCTTCGTGACGCGCAAGCCGACGGGCGAGGGCGGCGGCTATGTGACGGTCACCTACGGCAGCGGCAACCGCATCAACCTGCGCGCCAGCTCCGACTTCAAGCTGGCCGACCATTTCACGGGCCGGCTGTCCGGCACCTACGCGAGCCAGGACGGCTATGTCGACGCTTACGACTACGGCTGCACGCATCCCGGGAGCGGCGTGCCGTCCTACACCGCGGGCCTCAAGTGCAAGGAGTATTCGCTCGGCGACGTCGGCTACACCGGTGTGCGTGGCCTCCTGCGCTACAACCCGTCGGACGAGCTCGACATCATGCTGAGCGTCGACTATGAGCGGGACCGGCACAACAACGGCGGGGAGGTGCTGCTGTACGGCAACAATCCTAATCCCAACGTGGCGACGGTCAATGGGCTCCCCTTCGACTCGCGCTTCATCTGCGGCAAGTGGTGCAGCTACACCACCACGGGGCAGGAAGCTGCCTCCTGGGTGGCGGGCGCCATTCCGCCGCTGCAGGGATTCCCGGTGCCCGCGACGTCCGGCTCACAGTTGAACAACCTGTCGAGCTACGACGGCGCGCTCAACATCGGTATCGGCATCACGGACGCGGTGAGAGTGGCGTCGATCACCGGCTATCGCAACTGGAGGAACGAGTTCAGCATCGACGGCGATCTGTCGCCGGCGCGCACCCAGTTCGGCAACAACATCCTCACGGACTGGTTCTGGAGCGAGGAGCTGCGGCTGAGTGTGGATTTGAGCAAGAGCGTGCGCTTCACCACCGGGGCATATTACTCCGACGAGAAGACCACCTACTACACGCTGCAGGACATCCGCTACGTGGCCATTCCCACGCCGGGCGGACCGCTGCCGCTCTTCCCGCTGCAGTTCATCGGCAATGACCCGGTGCACACCAATTCCAAGGCGCTCTTCGGTACGCTGTTCTTCGATGTCACCGACGCGCTCAGCCTGACTGGCGGCATGCGCTACACGAAGGACTTCAAGAGCTATACCTACTACCGGTTGAATCTCGACGGCACGACGATCAATCCGTTCCTCGACCCGACCCACACGCTCACGGGCCACGAAGCCGTCTTCGACGGCAGCCGGCCCGACTGGCACTTTAGCGCCGACTACCGCTTCAATCCGGCCGTGATGGCTTACTTGTCCGTCGGCACGGGCTATAAGGCGGGCGGTGACAGCCCGCGTCCGTTCAACGCCGCGCAGGCGATCGGGTTCGGCCCGGAGAAGTTGACGTCGTACGAACTGGGACTCAAGACCGATCTGCTCAACCGCACGCTGCGCTTCAATACCGCCGTCTTTTACAACGACTTCAAGGATGCGCAGCTCGTGCTGCTGAGCTGCCCGCAGTTCGGCGGTCCCGGGCCCTGCGCGCTGCCCCAGAACGCCGGCAATGCGAAGGTCAAGGGTATCGAGGCCGAGGTCCAGGCCACACCCATCGCGGGCCTCGAGCTCGACGCGGCGGGGTCGTACCTCAAGTGGGACTGGGATTGCGTGAACCCGGAGGTGGTCGGTCTCGCCAATGGTCCCTGCTCGAGCGATCCGGCGGTGATTGGTCGCCTCGCTTCGACGCCGATCGGCTTCACCAAGGAGCTCTATCACGCCGGCATCCAGTATCAGACCCCCCTCGGTACCGCGGGATCTCTCACGCCGCGCTTCGACGTCAGCTACACCGGTCCCTCGGTGGGCGCCGATCTCGCGGCCGCGCCGGGCTCGGCGTCGGCCATTTACGGGCAGAACCAGGGCTACACGGTAGCCAACTTCCACCTGACCTGGGCCAACGCGAAGAAGGACCTCCAGGCTACGTTCGAAGTCACGAATCTCTTCAACAAGTACTACTTCTTCGGGAAGTTCGACCTCACCGGCGCAGGTCAGGGAGCCATCATCGGCTCGCCCGGCCGCCCGACCGAGGTGGCGCTGACGATGAAGAAGAGCTTCTGAAGCGTTTTCTGAAATGTGGAGTAGCCTGTCCCGCAGCCTGTCTTTCCCGCGCATCCGCGCGGGAAAGCCTTGAACCAGCATGCGTTATCCTCGCGGCGTCAGGGAGCTCCGATCTGGTGCCCGCGGATACATCACAGCACTTTCTGTCTTCAATGTGGGCGAGCCTTCGCGGGACACCCGACATGCCATCACGCGTGGAGTTTGTCGGCGCTGGCGCTTTGCCATCCGTGTTTGCCGTTGCGGAGTTCGCCGCGGCCGCGGTTGGCGCGGCAGGTCTTGCGGTCAGCGACCTGCTGCGCGCTCACGGCGGGCGTTCCCATCAGGTCACGGTCGATCGAAGGTTGGCTAGCCTATGGTACGGATGGTCCATTCAGCCGGTGGGTTGGGCACTGCCAGCGCCACGGGATCCGATCGCAGGCGACTATGAGGCCGCTGACGGATGGATTCGCCTGCACACCAACGCGCCGCATCACCGCGCCGCTGCACTCGCGGTGCTCAGCGTAACACCTGAGTGCGTAGCCGTGGCTCGTTCAGTAGCGGGTTGGAGAGCCGACGCGCTGGAAGATGCCGTGGTGCTGGCTGGTGGCTGCGCGGCAGCGATGCGCTCGTTGCAAGAGTGGCGCAGTCATCCGCAAGGCTCGGCAGCGATGGCTGAGCCGCTTGTTCACATACAGCGCAGTTCAGATCAAAGCGCTTCATCGTGGCGACCCAATTCCTCACGGCCATTGCAGGGACTCCGGGTGCTCGATTTGACGCGCGTGCTGGCCGGTCCAGTAGCCACCCGATTTCTGGCCGCCTTCGGTGCGGATGTACTGCGTATCGACCCGCCGGAGTGGGACGAACCCGCCGTCGTGCCCGACGTCACCATTGGCAAGCGCTGTGCTCGTCTGGATCTGCGCACTCCATCGGACCACGCAACACTCGAGCGGCTGCTGAGAGAAACCGATGTACTGGTTCATGGCTACCGCGCCGATGCGCTGGAGGCACTGGGCATCGGCGCAGATCGCAGAAGGGAGCTGCGCCCAGGGCTTGTCGATGTCTCTCTCAATGCCTACGCTTGGTCGGGGCCGTGGCGCAACCGGCGCGGATTCGACAGCCTGGTTCAGATGAGTGCGGGCATAGCTGATGAAGGCATGCGCCGGTTAGCACGACCCCGCCCCACACCGCTGCCCGTTCAGGCGCTGGATCACGCGACCGGGTACCTGATGGCTGCAGCCGCCATTTGCGGACTGACTGAACGCCTGACAGCTTCCTGCGGTTATGCGGCGAGGCTGTCACTCGCCCGTACCGCCGCGCTCTTGGTCGATGGACCTCGCCACGATGCAATCGGTGAAATGGTGCGCGCAGATGAGCCCGATTGGCGCGATGAGCTGGAACAGACTGAATTCGGGCCTGCTCGCCGACTCCGCGGTCCAATCACGGTTGGCGAGGTAGGCATGCAATGGGATCGACCGGCGGTGCACCTCGGAAGTAGTCCGGCCGCGTGGTAGGCGTTCAGAATGATCTCGAGCTGGTTTGAGTCTCGCCCCCTCGCGGTGCTGAGGGGTACGACTCGAGGCGCAGGAGAACAGACCGTCGGCGGGCTCTTCGCCGCGATCTGGAACTTGGCCTCATCGAAAACGGCGTGGGTGCTCTACGAGTTCGTCCAACCGGGCAATATGCCCGAGTGGCAGGAAGCGGTTGAGTTGTCCGGTTCGAGCAGCTCATCGACACACCTGTCTCCTTCTGTTGACAGTGAGACTTCGCAGCGGGTTTTTTGGCAGGATTGCGTTCGGCTAATCCGCACTGAGGGAGAACGCGATGTTTCGGGAACAACGTTTTGTGCCACTGGTCCTTGGCGTGTCGCTGCTCCTCCCTGGCTGCGGCGGCAGCACCGAAGGCGTGTCGCCACTCCAGCCGCTCCCCGCCGCCCGCGGACAGCTCCTCAACAGCCCCCCGACCAAGCTCGGCTCGTTTTCGGTCTCTGATCTGCTCTCCAGGCTGAGCGGCGGCCAGCTGGGCCGGGAGCTGATAAAGCTCGTCTTCTCGCCGACCTGCTCCGTTGATACCTACCATCTCGAGTACGACACCGTCGGCGCCCGGGGTGAGGCCACCACCGCTTCCGCGGCACTGATGATACCCACGGGCTCCCATCCGAGATGCCAGGGCCCGCGACCGATTGCGCTGTACGCCCATGGGAAGCGGACCCTCAAGTCGTTCAACATTGCCGACCTGACAAGCCAGAGCAACGAGGAAGGCCTGGCGCTCGCAATTGTCGGTCCGGCTCGAGGCTACATCGTCGTCGCTCCGAACTACGCCGGTTATGACACCTCCAGCCTGGACTACCATCCGTATCTCGACGCGGATCAACAGTCCAAGGACATGATGGATGCGTTGACTGCCGCACACAGCGCGTTGTCAGCCTTGAACGTTGCGGACAATCACAAACTGTTCGTGACCGGCTACTCGCAGGGAGGCCACGTGGCCATGGCCACTCACCGCGCGTTGCAGGCGGCGGGTATCGCGGTCACGGCCTCGGCACCGATGTCGGGTCCCTATGCTATGTCCGCCTTCGGAGACGCCGTCTTCATGGGCCAGGTCGACGACGGTTCGACCGTGAACTTCATCATGCTGGCATCGAGCTACCAGCACGCGTACGGTAATCTCTACACCACTCCAACCGACATCTTGGAGCCCAAGTACGCATCCGCAATCGATGCGCTCAGCACGACAGACGCCAACACCCTCATCTCACAAGGACTGCTGCCGAGCCACGCCCTCTTCGACAGCATGCCGCCGGCGCCTGAGTTCGCTTCCATGACCCCCGCGACCAAGCCCGCAGACCTCGCACCCGTGTTTGCAATGGGATTCGGCGCAGACCATCTGGTGAGCAACGCCTATCGTCTGAGCTACCTGCGCGATGCGCAGTCCGCGCCTGACGGCGGCTTCCCGATCAAGACGACCGGCGTACCGCCAGCGAGTCCGGCAAACACGCTTCGGCAGGCTTTGAAGAGCAATGATCTCAGGAACTGGTCGCCGACCGCGCCCGTGCTGCTATGCGGCGGCAACGCGGATCCCTCCGTGTTCTTTCTCAATACGCAGTTGATCCAGCAATACTGGGCAACGAATACGCCAAGCGGCCGGGTAACCGTTCTGGACGTCGATTCCAGCGGCGGTGCGTACGCGGATATCAAGGACGCGTTTCGCGCGGCGAAGGACCTGATCGCTCTGGATGCGATCGTACATGGTGCCACTGACGGTGGCGCCGCTGCCGTCCGTGAGATCTACCACGCCACGCTCGTACCGCCGTTCTGTCTCATGGCGGTCACGTCGTTCTTCGACGCTCACTGAGCGCAGAGCCCCTGCCGATGCCCCTCGCGGCTGTCGCCGACGCCCGCGAGGGACACTGGCTGTTGGCGCTCGGCTTCGATTGAAGCAAGGGAGTTTTTTATCTCACCCTCACGGCAACCTTGCCTTTTGCATGTCCTCTTTCGAGGTAAGCCATAGCCTCGTTGGTCGAGTCGAATGGAAAGACCCGATCCACGACTGGCCGAATAATCCCAGAATCGATGAGGCGACCGATCTCGCGTAACTGATCTCCGTTGGCTCAACACGTCATCCTGCCGCAGCTCCGGGTCTGGCATTTCGCCGATCCGGGCGCCGTCCTTTTTTCCATAGTGATCGACGATGAATGCTTTCACGATGTTTTCGCTACCGGTACCGCGTCGAGGCGCAGATCTCTTCGAATCCCGGCGTCCACCAGGCCAGCGGGCGCAAATCTGCGTAGCAATCGCAGGCGGCTCGCGAGCCCGCCGGCTGTGTAGCGGAGTTTGGGGCGAGCCGCACTGGCAGCTCTCAGCACGACCTCAGCCACGACACCCGGCTGTTCCGCAGTTGCCATCACTTCCTTCACCCTCTTGTTCACGGCCGCACGAACCTCGCGATACTCATCGAGCTTGGCGTCGGGTTCCAGGAAGTTCGCGTCGAACGGCGTCTTCGTGTATGCGGGCTCGATGACCGAGACCCGGATGCCCCTCG
>Ga0209577_10000231_pt1 | contig 56608 bp, 42 predicted proteins | sample GraSoiAngelo_109_FD_185874 | JGI IMG/M metagenome (GOLD analysis project Ga0209577, IMG submission 185874) | Grasslands soil microbial communities from the Angelo Coastal Reserve, California, USA - 14_0903_12_20cm (SPAdes) (version 2) | ecosystem: Environmental > Terrestrial > Soil > Grasslands... | reverse complement strand
GTCGGGTCCCACGCGTGCAAGGCGCTCGCACGGGCGGGCTACACGCCGATTGCCTATGACAATCTCGTCCACGGGCATGAATGGGCTGTCCGTTGGGGCCCGCTGGAGAAAGGCGACATTCTCGACAGAGTCCGCCTCGACGAGGTATTGGGCAAATACCGGCTCGAGGCGGTGATGCATTTCGCCGCCTTCGCCTACGTCGGGGAGTCGGTGGGAAATCCGGGAAAGTACTATCGTAATAATCTATGCGGAACCGTGACGCTGCTCGAGTCCATGCGCGATCACGAGGTGGACAGGATCGTATTCTCGAGCTCCTGCTCGACGTACGGCGTGCCGGAAAGTTTACCCATCAAGGAAACCCATCCGCAGAACCCCGTCAACCCTTACGGGGCGAGCAAGCGGATGGTGGAGCGTATGCTCGAAGATTTCGATGCGGCTCACGGGATCAAATCCGTTTGCCTACGGTACTTCAACGCGGCGGGTGCGGATCCGGACGGAGAGATCGGCGAGGACCATGATCCGGAGACACACCTGATTCCGCTGGTTCTTCGCACCGCGCTGGGGCAGCGCCCGGCGGTGGCGGTGTATGGTGGAGACTACCCGACTCCGGACGGCACCTGCGTCAGGGATTACGTTCATGTGGCCGATCTTGCCGACGCACACGTCGGCGCGTTGCGGTTCCTGGAAGAGCGGGGGGCATCCGACAGGTTCAACCTCGGAACCGGCCGAGGGGCATCCGTTAAGAACGTGCTGGAAGCCGCGAGACGCGTAACCGGGCGTCGAATTGCCGCGGACGTGGTGGCGCGAAGGCCGGGAGATCCGCCGCAATTGGTTGCCGACCCGACCCGGGCCGTCGAGACGCTCGGGTGGCGCCCGAAGTATCCCGAGCTCGAGGTGCAGATCGAGCATGCGTGGAGGTGGCAAGCCCCGGACAAGGCGGCGGGCGCATCCCGGACGGCAGGCGCTCGTCAATGACGCTCGAACGCACAGCTATCTCCCCTACCGGCATCGAGGTTAATACAGCGGCCGTCAATCTCGGCGGACGGAACTGGCAGCTCAATCAACGCGGCCAGGGTTGGCAATATGTCGACGGTCTCGAGCGGTAGCGATTGCTCGAAGCCTACGACACCCGGTCGATAAAAGAGAATCGGAACCTTGCGGTCATAGTTCCACGGTGAACCGTGGGTCGCCACGTAAGTGCTCACGTCGATGATCGGTGTTATGTAGGGTTTCGGCGCGACCATGAGATCACCTGAGCGCTCCGGATCGAAGCTGGCCCGGAAGCGATCCGCCAGTGACCATTCGTCCGCCGGTCCCGAAGGAAGTGGCAGCCGGCGAAGCTCAGCCGGGGTAAAGACTGCGGCCACCTGTGGGTGTGCAAGATAGCGTGCCTTCGCGGCTTGCAGCACTCTCGAGCGTACATTGCCGGGAATGCCTCGAGCGAGATAGATATCGCCAAAGGGCGCGACACCCAGCAGCACGGGCTCGGGAAGATTGAACTCCGCCGCGAGCTGCCTGCTCATGTTGGCAGGCAGGAGCGCCGCATCCACGCGAGTGGCATCGGGGAAGCCATGGATTTTATTGCGCTCGGGGAGGTCGTGGGCACCGTGATCGGCGGTGAGCACCACGACATAGGGCTGGTGCGTGGCGTCGAGGGCCGCCAGAATTCGTCCAACGTTCTCATCCACGCCCAAGAGCTGGGCGCACATTTCAGCGCCTTCCGTGCCGAATGCATGACCCACGTAATCGGTCGCGGAAAGACCGATCGACAATACATCGGGCGCTTTGCCCGCGCCCAAATGGAGCTCGCGAATCAGTCCGATTGCAATATCGGTCGTCGCTCGATCAAACGCCAGTGAGGTCTGGAAACCTTGAAAATCGCCCGCTCTGCGCTCGTGTGGAACGCCGACCGTCTTGTCTGCAACGGCCACTGGAACCGAGCGGACACGACACGGTTCCGGCAGTACCGGTAGATCGGGCTTCATGACCCCAACCGCTATCGAGGCGTTCACTTTGTCGACGATGGCCGGCGTCGGCTGATCCATGCCCTTCAGCGTTACGAAGGATTTCCCGCTCCAAAACCACACCTGATCCATTGCGTGGCCACCCATCATGATCGCCGCGCGATCCTTGCCAGCGACAGAGACGACACGACTGCTGGGGCTAGCCGACTTCAGACGGTCACCCAACGTCTGAGCCTTGAGGAATTGCGCAGAAACAGTAAAATTCGTTGAAGAGGAACCTGGCAGTGAGGGGTCCTCCGAGCAGTACACTTTCTTATCCGCCCTGCCGAGCGACTGGTCGTACCATTCGTTAGCGATGATGCCGGTGCGCGCGGGACGAGATCCGGTCAGTATTGTGGAGTGACCGGGACAGGTCTCGGTCGCAGCGTGACTCTGGTATCCGGCCGGAAATACAACGCCGGTCTGCAGGCGCTGCAATCCAGCCTTGAACAGCGGCCGGTATTCAGTAAACAGATCGGCCGAGAACTCGTCTACGGAAATTGCCACGATGATCCGCGGTCGCGCTATCGATTGCGCTTCGGAGGCCGCTGCGACGGCGGCGACAATGACCGGGAATAGCGCGCTGAATTTCATGTGTGCCCTTTGGACGTGCCCTACAATCACTACTCGATGCTGCGCACGCTCGAGGCGATCTGCTCGCTCGCCCCGCTCGGCTATTTGGCGCAGCCCGATCTGGCGCGCTTCGGGCCGGGCGTGTTTTCTCCTGGAGCGCTGCCTCGACGCCTCGAGCGGCTCGATGAGCCGCCAAACGCCCTAGTCCTCGCGCCGCTGCGCAGGCGCGACCACGGCGCCGCCGCCCGAGGGCGCCGCGCCCGCGCTTCTCGAGCCCGGCTCATCGAGCTGGTCCCCGATGAGCCGCCGCACGGCAACGTAACACACCGGGATCCAGAGCACGCCGAGCACCAGCGCGCTCAGCATCCCGCCGACGACCCCGGTGCCGATGGCGTGGCGGGCGTTGGCGCCCGCGCCGGTCGAGATCGCCATGGGAAAGACCCCGAGGATGAATGCGAAGGAGGTCATGAGGATCGGCCGGAAGCGCAGCCGCGCGGCCTCGAGCACCGCTTGGTGCAGCGTGCGGCCCTCGCGCTGCAGTGTGACGGCGAATTCCACGATCAGGATCGCATTCTTCGCTGACAGCCCGATGATAGTGATGAGCCCCACCTTGAAGAACACGTCGTTCGGCAACCCGCGCAGCAGCGCCGCGACGGTGCTGCCGATGAGGCCCACGGGCACGGCCATCAGCACCGCGGCCGGAATGCTCCAGCTCTCGTAGAGTGCGGCGAGGCAGAGGTACACGACCAGGATCGAGAGCGCGAACAGCATGGGCGCCTGCGCCCCCGAGATCAGCTCCTGCAGCGACTGTCCCGCCCAGTCGTTGCCGAAGCCGCGCGGGAGCTCGCGGTCGATGATCGTCTGCATCGCCTGCATGGCCTCGCCCGAGCTGTGCCCTGACGCGTTGGCGCCGGTGATCTCCACCGCCGGATAGCCGTTGTAGCGCGTGAGGGAAGGCGCGCCCACCATCCACTCGGCGCGCACCACGTTGGCGAGCGGGATCATGCCGCCCGCCCCCGCGACGTAGAAGTGCCCGAGCGCCTCGGGCGTCATGCGCCAGGGAGAATCCGCCTGTAACAGCACCCGCAGCACCCGACCCTGGTACACGAAGTCGTTGGCGTACACCGGCGCCAGCATCAGCTGCAGCGCCGTGTACACATCGCTCGCGGAGAGCCCCATGGACTGCGCCTGCACGCGGTCGACGGTGAGCCGGAGCTGCGGCGCCGGCGGCAGCAAATTGGCGCGCGCCCCGGTAACCGCCGCCTGACGCGCGGCCGCATCGAGGAGCGCGCTCTGAGCGGCGGCGAGCGCCTCGCGCCCGAGCCCGCCGCGATCCTCGAGGTACAGGTCGAAGCCCCCGAACACTCCGAGCCCGCGCACCGTCGGCAGGTTGAGCGCGTACACCTTCGCATCGTGGATCTCGCGCGCGAAGGCCTCATTCGCCCAGCGGATGAAATCCGCGGCCTTGTCCGGGCGCTCGTCCCAGGGCTTGAGTTTGATGAACGCACGGGCGGCGTTCTCGCCGGTGCCGGTGAAGCTCGAGCCGGCGATGAGGAACACCCGCGAGACGTCCGGACTCGCCGTCAGGATGGCGTTGATATGCTGCAGCACCTCGCGGGTGCGCGGGAGCGAGGCGCCCGCGGGCAGCTGCACGTCGACCAGCGTGTAGCCCTGGTCCTCGTCCGGCAGGAAGCTGCCCGGGAGCCGGAGGAACAGCAGCACCCCCACCGCCAGCATCGCGGCGAAGCCGGCCATCCAGCGCGGCACGTGGGCCACCGAGACGAATACGCGGTGCACGTAGGCGCGCCGCGTGCCCTCGTAGGCGCGGTTGAACCAGTCGAACAGGACGTTGCCGCGCAGGTGCCCGGGACGCAGGAGCGATGCGCACAGCGCCGGGGTGAACGACAGCGCCAGCAGCGCCGAGAAGCCCATCGAGAGCGCGATGGTGAGCGCGAACTGGCGGTAGATCACCCCGGTGCTGCCGCTCTGCAGCGCGCTCGGAATGAACACCGCTGCGAGCACTGAGGTGATGGCGACGATCGCGCCGGTGATCTGCTGCATCGCCTTGCGGGTCGCTTCCTTCGGCGGCAGCTGCTCCTCGCGCATGATGCGCTCGACCGCCTCGACGACCACGATGGCATCGTCCACCACGATGCCGATCGCGAGCACCATCGCAAAGAGCGACAGCTGATTGATCGAGAAGCCGACCGCGTACATGCCGACGAGCGTCCCGAGCAGCGCCGAGGGCACCACCAGCGTCGGAATGAGCGTGGCGCGAAAGCTCTGCAGGAACACCAGCATCACCAGGAACACGAGCGCCACGGCCTCGGTGAGCGTGACGATCACCTCGCGGATCGCCACCTTGATGAAGGTGGTCGAATCGAAGGCCCAGAACCAGCTGACGCCGGCGGGGAAGCTCGGCGCGATGTTGTTCATCCTCGCCTCCACCGCCTTCGCGACATCGAGCGCGTTGGCGTTGGGGGCCAGCTGGATGCCGAATGCGGCCACGGGCGTCGCGCCGATGCGCGTCTCGAAGCCGTACTGCGCCGCGCCGAGGGTGACGCGCGCCACGTCGCGCAGCCGCACCGAGGCACCGTTCGGCTCGGTGCGCAGCAGGATGTTCTCGAACTGCTCGGGCGTGCGGAAACGCCCCTCGGCCGTGACGGTGGCGGTCATGGCCTGATCGCCGACCGCCGGCTGCGCGCCGATGGCGCCGGAGGCGAATTGCGCGTTCTGCGACTGCACGGCGGAGAGCACGCTGGAGGCCGACAGGCTGTAGGCCCGAAGGCGATCGGCATCGAGCCAGATGCGCATCGCGTACTCGGAGCCGAACTGCACCGCGGTGCCCACTCCGGGGATGCGTTGCACCTGATCGAGAATGCGCGAGGCCACGAGGTTGTTGAGCTCCTCGGCGCCCGGGCCGCCCGCCGCCGAGCGCAGGCCGATCGCGCCGAGAAATCCGGCGCTGACTTTCGCGATGCGGATGCCCTGCTGATTGACTTCGGCGGGCAGGCGCGGCTGCGCGAGCGTCACCCGATTCTGCGTCTGTACGGCGGCGATGTCGGCACTCGTGCCGGTCGCGAAGGTGAGGACGATGGCCGCCGAGCCGTCGGAAGCGGACTGCGAGGTGAAATAGAGCAGGTTGTCGAGGCCGGTCAGCTGCTGCTCGATCACCTGGGTCACGGTGGTCTCGACCGTCGCCGCGCTGGCGCCGGGGTAGGTGGTGGACACTGCCACCTGCGGCGGGGCGATCTCGGGGTAGGCCTCGGCCGGCAGCCGCATGAGAGCGAGGAGTCCGCCGAGCGCGATGAGAATCGCCACCACCCAGGCGAACACCGGGCGATCGATGAAGAACTGCGGCATGCGCGGTCAGCGTCCCGGCGCGCCCGCCGCCGCGGCGCCGCCCGCGGCCCGCGCGCTCGCGCCCGGCGAGCCGGAGAGCACCGCGGCTACCGTGGCGCCCGGGCGCGCATTCTGCGTTCCGGAGACGATCACCCGGTCGCCGTCGGCGAGGCCCGCGGTGACGATCCATGACGGCCCCTCGAGCGCCTCCACCGCCACGCGCTTCTCGACGACCCTGTCGTCGGGCCCGACCGTGAGCACGTACGGCCCGGTGCCGTCGCGCAGCAGTCCCGCCTGCGGCACGAGAAAGGCGTGGTTCACGACGCCGGAGGCGAGGCGCACCCCGACGAACATGCCCGGCAGCAGCTGGTGCTCGGGGTTGGGCACGAGCGCGCGCAGCGCCACGGCGCCGGTGGCCGGATCGACGCTCAGGTCGCGAAAGTCGAGTGTCCCGCCGTGCGCATAGACGCTGCCGTCGGGGAGCGTGAGCTCGACGCTCGCCCGATCGTGAGCGAGGCTGACGCTGCCTGTGGTCTGCGCGCGCCGCAGCCGCTCGATGTCGACCGCCGGCTGCTCGAAGTTGACGTAGATCGGATCGATCTGCTCGACCGTCGTGAGCAGCGTCGGGGTGCCTTGCCCGACGAGGGCGCCCTCGGTGACGCCCTGCTGGCCGGCGCGGCCGGCGATCGGCGCCGTAACCGTCGCATAGGAAAGACTGATGCGCGCGGCGCCGACCACGGCCCGCGCCTGCTGCACGGCGGCGGCGCTCGAGCGCTCGGCGGCCTCGGCGTTGTCGAGGTCCGAGCGCGACACGAGGCCCCCACGGATGAGCTCGCGGGCGCGCTCGGCGGCGATGTGCGCGTTGGTGGCGTTGGCCTCGGCCTGCGCGAGGGCCGCCTCGGCTCCATCGAGCGCGGCCCGTAGCGGCGCCGGGTCGATCTGGAAGAGCGTCTGGCCGGCGCTGACGTCCGAGCCCTCTTTATAAAGACGCTTGAGCAGCACGCCCGCGATCCGCGCGCGCACGTCGGCGACGCGCATGGCGGACAGCCGCCCGACGAGCTCGCGCGTGAGCGGCACGGACTGCTCGTGCAACACCACGACGCCCACCTGCGGCGGAGGCGGCGCCGGCGGAGGCCGCTGCGAGCCGCAGCCGCCGAGGAGCGCGGCGAGCAGCACGGCATGCCGCGCGCCCCGCGCCTCACCCGGCCGTGCGGCGCGGCTCCCCGGTCGCTGTGTCGACCTCGCATGCGCTGGCCGTGACAAGGTCCGTCCCTCAGGCGACAAATAACTGCCGAGGCAGTAATCTTACCGACCGCCATCCTACCTCGGACGGATGATCGATAACGGGCCGGCTCGAGGGGAAAATAGCGGTTTTTCGACAGGCCCGAAGCCATGACTCCCCGCAAGCTCCCCGTGGTACTTCCTCTGGCCCTCGCCGCGGCTCTCGCGGGCTGCGTCGAGCGCGGCGGCTGGAAGAGCGCGCCGCGACTCGAGCCGCACGCGCTCACCGCCAGCCAAGCGCTCGCCGGAGCGAAGATCGACGCGGCGGCCTGGCCGGCGGAGGGCTGGTGGCGTGGCTTAGGCGATCCGCAGCTGGATGCGCTCGTCGATGAGGCGCTCGCCGGCAGCCCATCTCTCGAGGTCGCGCAGGCGCGGCTGCGCGCCGCGCAGGGGGATGCGATCGCGGCGGGCGCCGCCCGCCTTCCGGCTGGGGCGCTCGACGCCGAGACGACGAGGCAGCGCTACCCGGAGCACGGCCTGTTTCCGCCGCCCTACGCCGGTAGCTACGTGACCGATGCGCGCCTCGCGCTCGACTTCAGCTTCGAGATCGACTTCTGGGGCCGCAACCGCGCGCTTCTCGCCGCGGCCCGCTCGGGTGTCGAGGCGGCCGAGGCCGACCGCGCCGCGGCCCGCCTCGCGCTCACCGTGGCTGTGGCGCGCGCCTATGTCCAGCTCGACCTCTGGTACCAGCTGCTCGACGTCACGAACGAGAACCTGAGGCAGCAGAGCGCGATTCTCGCGCTGACGCAGCAGCGCGTCAGCGCGGGACTCGAGAACACCGCGCGCGTCAAGCAGTCCGAGGGCAACGTCGCGCTGACGCGCGTCGGAGTGGCGTCGGTCGAGGCCAACATCGAGCTCGCGCGCAATCAGCTCGCGGACCTGGCGGGCGCAGGCCCCGACCGCGGCCAGCGCCTCGAGCGGCCGCGCCTGGCGCCCCCCTCCGCCATCGCGCTGCCCTCCGCGCTGCCCGCCGACCTGCTCGCCCGCCGCCCGGACGTGGCGGCGGCGCGTGCCCGGGTGGAGGCCGCGGGCTCGGGGCTCGCGGCGGCCGAGGCCGAGTTCTACCCCAACGTGAACCTGACGGCCTTTGCCGGAGCTCAGAGCATCGGGCTATCGCAGCTGTTCCAGGCTTCCGACCGCATCGTCGGCGCGGGACCTGCGGTGCACCTGCCGGCATTCAACCGCGCGACACTGCGCGGAGCGCTGCGCACGCAGCAGGCGCAGCTCGACCAGTCGGTCGGCGAGTACAACCAGACGCTGCTCGATGCGGTGCGCGAGGTCGCCGACGTGGTCGCGAACTGGCGGGCGCTCGAGCGCGAGACCACCGAGCAGCAGATTGCGCTCGAGGCCGCGCAGCGCTCCTACGATCTCACGAGCGAGCGCTATCGCGCCGGCCTCGACAACTACCTGAGCGTGCTCTCGAGCCAGAATCAGGTGATCCAGGCGCAGGGGCTGCGCGCGCAGCTGCGCTCGCGCCGCCTCACTTTCAGCGTCGACCTGGTGCGCGCGCTCGGCGGCGGTTACTCCCCGAACCGCTCGCCGGGCTGAGGCGCCGCACCCGTCCCATGCACGCTTAGGCGGTAGACGCTCTCGCTCAAGCAAGAAGCCCAATGGACGCTCCGGTCGCCACGCCCTCCGCCTCGACGGCCCAGCTCATGCAGCGGCGCCGCCGGACCTGGCTCGCGGCGCTCGCGGGGGCGCTCGGCGTCGTGGCCGTGCTCGCCGCGCTCTCGTGGTGGCTGTACGCGAGCCGCTACCAGAGCACCGACGATGCCTACGTGGCCGGCGACCTGGTGAGCGTCATGCCGCAGGTGAGCGGTACCGTGGTCGCGATCGCCGCCGATGAGACCGACCTGGTGTACGCCGGCCAGGAGCTGGTGAGGCTCGATGCCACCGATGCCCGCATTGCGCTCGCGGACGCCGAGCAGCAGCTGGCGCGTACGGTGCGCCAGACCCGCACCGTATTCGACAACCGCGACCAGCTCGCGGCGGTCGTCGGCCAGCGCCGCGCGGATCTCGACCGGGCGCTCGCGGATTACGACCGACGCAAGGACGTCGCGGCCACCGGGGCGGTATCCTCGGAGGAGCTCGGGCACGCGCGCGATGCGCTCAGCGCGGCGCGCGATGCGCTGCGGGCCGCGGACAAGAATCTGGCCGCGAGCGCAGCTCTCGCCGGGCGCAGCGGAGTCGCCGACCACCCCGACGTGCAGGCGGCCGCCACCGAGGTCGAGCGCGCGTGGCTCGCCCTGCAACGCACCAGTGTGCGCGCACCGGTGACCGGCTACGTCGCCCGCCGCAGCGTCCAGCTCGGCGAGCGTATCGCGCCCGGCGCGCCGCTGATGGCCATCGTGCCGCCCGAGCGGTTGCGGGTGGATGCCAACTTCAAGGAGGTGCAGCTCAAGCACATGCGCATCGGCCAGCCGGCGAGCGTCACCGCCGACCTCTACGGCGGGCGGGTCGAGTTCCACGGCACAGTCGAGGGGCTCGGCCTCGGCACCGGCGCGGCGTTCGCGCTGCTGCCGGCGCAGAATGCCACCGGCAACTGGATCAAGGTCGTGCAGCGCGTGCCGGTGCGCATAGCGCTCGACCGGCGCGAGCTCGCGGCGCACCCGCTGCGCATCGGGCTCTCGACGCGCGTCGCCGTCGACGTGCGCGATGACTCGGGAGCGCAGCTGGCGCAGCGGCCGCGCCCCGACCCCGTCCTCACCACCCGCGCCTACGACATCGACCGGCGCGAGATAGCCACGCGCATCGCGCAGATCATCCGCGAGAACACCCCCGAGAGCTCGGCTCAATCGAGCTTGAGGTAATCGAGCGGCAGCGCGGTCGTGTACTTGATGGTCTCGAGCGCGAAGCTGGCGCTCACATCCTGGAACTCCACCGCGGAGATGAGGCGCTTGTACACGGCGTCGTAGGCGTCGATGTCCGGCACCACGATGCGGATCAGGTAATCGACGTCGCCGCTCATGCGGTGGATCTCCGTCACTTCGGGGATGTCGCGCACCGCGCGCACGAATTTCTCGAACCACGCCTCGCTGTGATTGCCGGTCTTGAGCGTCACGAACACGGTCGTGCCGACATTCAGCGAGTGCGCATCGAGCAGCGCCACCGTGCGGCGGATCACCCCGTCCTGCTGCAACTTCTGAATGCGCCGCCAGCAGGGGGCTTTCGAGAGGCCGATCCGCTCGGCGATCTCGGCGGCGGTCAGCGCGCCATCGCTCTGCAGGAGCTCAAGAATTCTGGCATCCAGCTTGTCCATGAAACGACATGCGCCGTATCCGCCAGCAATGCGCAACATTGTTGCGCACCGGGAGGAGGTTTGCCATGCCTTCGCAACCCGGTAGCGCGCTACAGCCGCTAGCATGCTAGGCCATGAACCTGATCCGCGCCTTCACCGAGCATCCGGCCTCAGTCGGCGAGACATACGCCGAGCATCTCGTGAACGCGCTGTGTTTTGGCACCCGCATGATGCTCGCCGGGATCGCCTGCCTGGTGCACGGGGCGCTGCCGTTTCTGTTCGTGCGCACCGGCAGCCGTGCCATTACCGAGCTGAACGGGCGGCTGATCGCCCGGCAGCCCGTTCAGCCCGTCCAGCCCGTCCGGCCCGTCCGGCAGGACGTCGCGAGCGATCCGCGGCTGCCGCTCTAGCGGCACCCCGAACCCCCCGCACGCTACACTCCGTCCGCGGATGAAGGCGGACGGTGGCGTGCGCGCCGGGGGAGACGGTCACATGGGGAGTACGCGATCGCGGATCTCGCGCCGCGCGGCCGAGGAGGCGGTGCGCACGCTCCTGCGCTGGGCGGGCGAGGATCCCGACCGCGAAGGCCTGCGCGATACCCCGCACCGGGTCGTCGACGCCTACCTCGACTGGTTTTCGGGCTACCGGATCGATCCGGCCGCGTACCTCCGGCGCACCTTCGAGGAAGTCGGCGGCTACGACGAGATGATCGTGCTGCGCGACATCACCTTCGAGTCGCACTGCGAGCACCACATGGCGCCGATGATCGGACGCGTGCACATCGGCTATCTCCCCGGCAGCAAGGTGGTGGGCATCAGCAAGCTCGCGCGCGTGGTCGACGGCTACGCGCGGCGCCTGCAGGTGCAGGAGAAGCTCACCACGCAGATCGCCGACTGCATCACCGACGTGCTCAAGCCGCGCGGGGTCGGCGTGGTGGTCGACGCCGTGCACCAGTGCATGACCACCCGCGGCGTGCACAAGCGCAACGTGTCGATGATCACCAGCCGCATGACGGGCACGTTCCGCAGCGATGCCCGCACCCGCGCCGAGTTCCTGCGCTTCATCGACATCGCGGGCGCGCGCGCGCTCTAGGGGCGCGCTCTAGGGGCGCGCTGGTGGGTCAGGTCATCGCCGCCGCGGCTTCGCTGCGCGCGGCGCGCCGGCGCTCCGGCTCCTTGAGCAGGCGCTTGCGCAGGCGGATCGAGGTGGGCGTGACCTCGACCAGCTCGTCGTCCGCGATGAACTCGACCGCATACTCGAGCGTCAGCTCGATGGGCGGGGTGAGGAGGATCGCATCGTCCTTGCCGGCGGCGCGGATGTTGGTGAGCTTCTTGGTCCGGATGGGGTTGACCACCAGGTCGTTCTCGCGACTGTGAATCCCGATGATCATGCCCTCGTAGACCTTCTCGCCGGGGGCGACGAACATCCGGCCGCGCTCTTGCAGGTTGAACAGCGCGTAAGCGACCGCCTCGCCGTGCTCGTTGCTCACCAGCACGCCGTTGTGGCGGCCTTCGATCTCGCCCGCGACTCTCGCAAAGCCTTCGAAGATGTGGCTCATGAGTCCGGTGCCGCGGGTGAGCGTCAGGAACTCCCCCTGGAAGCCGATGAGCCCCCTTGCCGGAACGCGGTACTCGAGTCGCGCACGGCGGTCGCCGACACTCATGTCGGTGAGCTCGCCGCGGCGAGGGCCGAGCGCCTCCATCACCGCTCCCTGGTGCTGCTCCTCGACGTCCACCGTGAGCGCCTCGTAGGGCTCGTGTACCTCGCCGTCCACGATCCGGGTCAGCACCTGCGGACGCGACACGGCGAGCTCGTAGCCCTCGCGGCGCATGTTCTCGATGAGAATGGTCAGGTGCAGCTCGCCGCGGCCCGAGACCTTGAGCACGTCCGGCTCGTCGGTGTCCTCGACCCGCAGCGCCACATTGCCCTGCAGCTCGCGGTACAGCCGCTCGCGCAGCTGGCGGCTGGTGACGAACTTGCCCTCGCGGCCGGCGAGCGGCGAGGTGTTCACCTGGAAGTTCATCGCGAGCGTCGGCTCATCCACGTGGATCGGCGGCAACCCCTCGGGGTGCTCGGGGTCGCAGAGCGTCATCCCGATGTTGACCGACTCGATGCCGGTGACCGCGACGATGTCGCCGGCACTGGCCTCTTCCACGGGCACGCGCTCGAGCCCGGAGAAGGTCAGCACCTGCCCCGTGCGCGCAGTGCCGCGGTCCTCGCTCCCGAAGCGCAGCGCCACGCTCTCGCCGGGATGCACCACGCCGCGGCGGATGCGGCCGATGCCGATGCGCCCCAGGTAGGAGTTGTAGTCGAGCGTCGAGATCTGCAGCTGCAGCGGCAGACCGGGAAGCGCGGCCGGCGGGGGTACGTGCGCGAGAATCGCCTCGAAGAGCGCCGCCATGTCCGGGCGCCGTTCGGTGTAGTCGGTGCTCGCCCAGCCCTGGAGCGCCGAGGCATAGATGACCGGGAAATCGAGCTGCGCGTCGCTCGCGCCGAGCCGGTCGAAGAGATCGAAGGTCTGATCGACCACCCACCCGGGGCGGCTGCCGGGCCGGTCGATCTTGTTGACCACCACGATGGCCTTCAGCCCCTGGGCGAGCGCCTTGCGGGTGACGAAGCGGGTCTGCGGCATCGGCCCCTCGACCGCGTCGACCAGCAGCAGCACGCCGTCCACCATGGACAGCACCCGCTCGACCTCGCCGCCGAAGTCGGCGTGGCCGGGCGTGTCGACGATGTTGATGCGCGTGCCGCCGTACTCGATGGCGCAGTTCTTCGCGAGGATCGTGATGCCGCGCTCGCGCTCGATGTCGTTGGAGTCCATGATGCGCTCGCCGAGCCGCTCGTGCGCGGCGAAGGTCCCCGACTGCTTGAGGAGACAATCGACCAGCGTGGTCTTGCCGTGGTCGACGTGCGCGATGATGGCGATATTGCGGATCGGGCGATTCATGGGGGGGGCCGCACCTCGCCCGGCGCGCATCTGCGGCGCGGGCCGGAGCCGGCAGGCGGTATCCGAAAAGGGTGCGGAGCGTAGCAGATTCGCCCGCCGGCCGCCTCCCGCCGTGTGCTGCCGCTGTGCCGCGCACCGCGCCGTGGTGCGGCTGGCTCAGTGCCGCAGGCCGATGCGCAGCGCCGCGGTGGCGAGCCGCACCTCGATGAAGAACGTGACGAAGGCCGCGCTCAGGCACAGCATCGCGCCGACGAACAGCACCGCGATCACCACGCCGAGCTCGGAGCCGACCAAGGCGTTGGCGAACAGCGTCACGACCACCAGCGCCACGAGGAGCGCCGCGATCGCGCACAGCGAGATCGCGAAGTTGATGTAGCGCGCGCGCCGCGCCAGCACCTCGAGACTTGATTGCAGGGGCTGCGCGCTGCCCGGATGACTCTCGAGCCGCTCCTCGAGCGTGCGCGCCCGGTCGACGATGCGCGCCAAGCGGTTAGTGAGCACCCCGAGCGTGGCCGCCACCCCGGTGAACAGGAACACCGGCGCGATCGACGACTGGACCAGGCGCGCGATATCCATGGCTCTGCGACTCCCATATTGCGGCTGCAGTTCGTGCTGTTGTACGATCGTTCAACAAGGTCCGATCAGCGACACGCGACGCACTCCGCCATGAAGCCGAGCCACCTGCAGCCAGTCGAGCCCGCCGCGCCCGCCGGTGCGGACGGCGTGAGTCTACCCGCGTGGATCTACCGGGATGCGGAATTCTTCGAGCGCGAGCGCGATTGCGTCTTCCGCGGCAGCTGGCAGCTCGTGTGCCACCTGAGCGACGTGCCGCACCCGGGGGACTTCCACACCTTCGAGTTCCTCGGGGAGTCGGTGCTGGTGCTGCGTGGCGAGGATGGCGCGGTGCGCGCTTTCCATAACGTCTGCCGGCATCGCGCCGCCCGGCTGCTCGACGGTCCGCGCGGCCACTGCGGCCGCCGCATCACCTGTCCCTATCACGCCTGGACCTACGGCCTCGACGGGCGCCTCGTCGGCGTGCCCAACCGGGACAGCTTCACGGGGCTGAACCCCGCGCGCCACGGACTCGTGCCGCTCGAGCACGAGGTGTTCATGGGCTTCATCTTCGTGCGCTTCGCGCCGGGACTGCCGGGCGTGCACGAGATGGCCGCTCCCTACGCGCGCGAGCTCGCCGCCTACCGCTTCGAGGAGCTGGTCCCGCTCGGGCGCGTCACGCTGCGCGCGCGCGCGGTCAACTGGAAGAACGTCGCCGACAACTACTCCGACGGCCTGCACATCAACGTCGCGCACCCGGGACTCACACGGCTGTTCGGCAAGGGCTACGGAATCGAGTCGCGGCCCTGGATCGACAAGATGTGGGGCGCGCTGCGCGACACGCCCTCCGGCAACTGGTCGGAGCGGCTGTATCAGCGGCTGCTGCCGGAGGTGCCGTATCTGCCGCCGGAGCGGCAGCGGCTGTGGACCTACTTCAAGCTCTGGCCGAACGTCGCTCTCGACATCTACCCGGATCAGGTCGACTTCATGCAGTTCCTGCCGGTGTCGGCGACCGAGACCGTGATTCGCGAGATCGCCTACGTGCATCCGGACGCGCGGCGCGAGATGCGCGTCGCGCGCTACCTCAACTGGCGCATCAACCGCCGTGTGAGCCTGGAAGACAAGGCCCTCATCGAGCGGGTGCAGGCCGGCATGGCCTCGAGCAGCTACAGCTGCGGTCCCCTCGGCGAGGGCGAGGTGTGCCTGCGCAGCTTCGCGCGCCGCATGAGGGCCCTCATCCCCGAGAGCAGCCTGCCGCGTGCGCCGCCGCGCGGGTGGAGTCATGAGTGAGGCGGCGGAGCCGCCGCCGCGTGCGGCCGCGCGCGGTGCGCGCGCCGCGCTTCGAGCGCCAGCTCCCCCATCGGCGCCGCCAGGCGCTGATCGACGCCACCATCGAGTGCCTCAAGCGCTACGGTCATGAGGGACTCTCGATCCGCACCATCAGCGCCCAGGCGGGCGTCTCGGTCGGGCTCATCAACCATCACTTCCCCAACAAGGACCGGCTGATCGCGGCGGCCTACCGCCACTTCAACGACGAGCTGGTCGCGGGCCTCGCGGCGGCGGTCGAGCGCGCCGCGGACTCGCCGCGCGCGCGCCTGCGTGCCTTTCTCGAGGCGTCCTTCAGCCCGCCGAACCTCGACCCGGAGGTGCTCGCGGTGTGGGTGGTGTTCTGGGGCATGTTCCGGCATTCGCCGCTGATCCGGCGCGTGCAGCGCGAGAGCTACCGCGGCTACGTGCGGCTGTTGCATGGCATGCTCGAGCAGCTCTTGCCGCGGAGGGCCGCGGCGGGCCGCCGGCGAGCGCGCCGCGCGCGCGTCTCGCCGCTCGACCTGCGCTTCGCCGCCATCGGGCTCACGGCGCTCCTCGACGGGTTGTGGCTCGAATGGTGCCTCGAGCCGGGAGCCTTCCAGCCCGCCGAGGCGGTAAGGCTCTGCGAGGCGTGGGTGGGGAGTCTGCGCCGGCGCGTCGCCGGCTGAAGCACTGGAATCGCCGATAATCACCCCCACATCGGCCTGATGGCCACGGCAGCGCATCCCCCGCGCGCGGCGAGCGCCGCGGGCGCTTCCCGCGAGGCGCTCACGCTGCGCGGCTTTTTCGGCGTCTTCCGTTACAGCCGGCGCGCGCTCGAGCTGGTGTGGAGCACCAACGGTGCGCTCACCGTGGCGCTCGGGCTCCTCACGCTCGCGGCCGGCGTGCTGCCCGCCTCGGTCGCCTATGTCGGCGCGCTCATCGTGGATGCGGTGGTGGGCGCCATCCGCTCGGGCGGCGGCGAGGCGAGACGCGTGGTGGAGCTGGTGGCGCTCGAGGGAGCCCTGGTGGCGGCGATCGCCGCGGCGCAGCGGGGACTCTCGCTGTGCCAGTCGCTGCTGCGCGCGCAGCTGGGTCAGCGCGTCAACGTCATGATCCTCGAGAAGGCCCTCACGCTCGAGCTGCAGCACTTCGAGGATTCGGAGTTCTACGACAAGCTGACGCGCGCGCGTCGCGAGGCCTCGACCCGCCCGCTGAGCCTCGTCACCCGCACCTTCGGACTGGTGCAGAACGGCGTGTCGCTCGCCAGCTACGGCGTGCTGCTCGCGCGCTTCTCGCCGTGGGCCGTCGCGGTGCTGCTGCTTGCGGGGCTGCCGGCATTCGTGGCCGAGGCCAAGTTCTCCGGGGATGCCTTCCGGCTCTTCCGCTGGCGCTCCCCCGAGACGCGCATGCAGATGTATCTCGAGACCGTGATCGCCCGCGAGGATCACGCCAAGGAGGTCAAGCTCTACGGCTTGGGTCCCCGCCTCCTCGAGCGCTACCGCGATATCTTCCGCAGGCTCTATCGCGAGGATCGCGCGCTCACCATGCGGCGCGACGCCTGGGGCTTCGCGCTCGGGCTCATCGCCACCGCGGCGCTCTACGGCGCGTACGCGTGGATCGCGGTCACCGCCGTGCGGCGCCTCATCACGCTCGGCCAGATGACCATGTACGTGGCGCTCTTTCGCCAGGGACAGTCGGCCGTGTCGGCGATGCTCGCGGCGGTCGGCGGCATGTACGAGGACAACCTGTACCTGTCGACGCTCTACGAGTACCTCGAGACGGAGGTGCCCGAGCCCTTGGGTACGGCGCTCCGCGGTCCGCATCCCGCGGACGGCGTGCGCTTCGAGGACGTGAGCTTCACGTATCCGGAAGCGGAAGAGCCGGCCCTCGAGCACGTGACGCTGCACCTGACGCCCGGCACCAGCCTCGCGCTCGTCGGCGAGAACGGCTCGGGCAAGACCACGCTCATCAAGCTCCTGACCCGGCTGTACTCACCGAGCTCCGGGCGAATCGTCCTCGACGGTCAGGACCTCCGGGATTGGGACCAGGTATCGCTCCGCGAGAGGATCGGCGTCATCTTCCAGGACTTCGCGCGCTACCAGATGCTGGTGGGCGAGAACGTGGGGGCGGGCGATGAGCGCTTCTTCGAGGACGAGGAGCGCTGGCGTGCGGCGGCGGTGAAGGGCCGGGCGAGCGAGTTCATCGAGACGCTGCCCTCGGGCTATCGCACCCAGCTCGGCAAGTGGTTCCGCGAGGGCCGCGAGCTCTCCGGCGGCCAGTGGCAGAAGATCGCCCTGTCGCGCGCCTTCATGCGCACCCGCGCGGATATCCTCGTGCTCGATGAGCCGACCGCCGCCATGGATGCGCAGGCGGAGGCCGAGGTGTTCGAGCACTTCCGCCAGCTCGCGCGCGAGCGCATCACCATCCTCATCTCGCACCGCTTCTCCACGGTGCGCATGGCCGATCAGATCGCGGTCCTCGCCCGCGGCCGCATCATCGAGCGCGGCAGCCACGAGGAGCTGATGAAGCTGAACGGCCGCTACGCGCAGCTGTTCACGCTGCAGGCGCGCGGGTATCGCTGAGGCACCCCGGGAAATCAAGCATCCCACGCGGTGGCCGCAGAGCGCGCCGCTCCCTTAGTTGTCGGCCTTGGCTTCGGCCTTCGCTTCCCTGGCGCGCTGCGCATCGAGGCGCATGTCCGCCTTCATGCGCCGGTAGTCGACCTTGCGGATCTCCTCGATCTGGCAGCGATCACGCCAGCCGGGCATCTGGCCGACGATCACCGAATCGAAGCGGCTGCTCACCGAGCCGGCGGTCGATGTGACCCCGATGCGGTTGGCGAACTGCAGGTTCTGGCAGGGCTGGGCCACCTTGAGAAGATAGGCGTCGCTCGGGCTGGTGAACACCACCAGCTCGTAGCGGCCCACCGGTTGCCAGCTGTCGAAGCGGCCGAGCCAGGTGAGGCGATCGATCGGCTCGCCGGCGTAGGCGTTGAAGCGATCGCGCACCTCCTGGTCGCTCTCGTGCAGGGGGATGCCGCTGGCACAGCCGGCAAGCAGGGCGAGCGCCGCGGATACTCCCGCAAGTCCCAAGTGCTTGTGCAACATGCTGTCCTCCTGAGGGTGAAGTGTTGGTTTCATCCTGCACCGCCTCCGACCCGCTGCCCGCTCGAAAGTTCCATCGGATTTCCGTGTTTCCCGCGCTCCCCGGCTGTCAACCGGAGGCGGCGTGCGGCGTCGACGCATCGGGGTCCGCGCCCGGCGCATCGCAGCCGCCGCAGAGCAGTGCCACCGGGAACTCGGCCAGCGCCTCCGCCGCCCGCACGCCCACGCTCTCGCCGTGGCGGACCGGGGCGGGCTGCGCGCGGTCGAGAACATTGCGGAACGAGGCCCGCGCGCGCTCCTCGCGCGGCAGCTCGATCAGCGTGTCGCCCCACACCGCCTCGCCGAGCGGGAGCCCCGCGCTCTCACCGAGCAGCCGGCGGTACAGGCGTGGCGCGATCACGATCAGCGACTGCTGGCGCAACCGGCGCGCGAAGGCGCACAGGTGCTGCGCCCGCAACCCGCGCACGCGCAGCCGCCGGTAGCTGCCGTCGCGAAAGAGCTCGGGATGAGCCCGCCGCAGCTCGAGGCACTTCCAGGTGAGCAGGAGCTTCGCGCGTCCGTCCTCGAGCTGCTCGGCCGCCGTGCGCGGGGCGACGCCGCCGGAGCGCACTTCCGCGAGCAGGGCGCGCCGGCGGCCGTAGTCGACCGGGCGGCGGTTGTCGGGATCGACCAGCGAGAACTCCCAGATCTCGTTCCCCTGGTAGATATCGGGCACGCCGGGCGCGGTCAGCTTGAGGAGCGTCTGCGAGAGGCCGTTGAGCAGCCCGAAGCGCCGCACGCGGCGCTGGAAATCGACGAAGTCGCCGAGGAACAGGTTGCTGTCGCGCGGCTCGAGCGCGCTGCGCACGAACTGCAGCAGCGCTTCCTCGTAGGCCGCATCGGTCTCGGTCCAGCTGGTGCGCAATTTCGCCTCGCGCGCCGCCTTGATCATGTAGGCCTCGATGCGCTCGCGATAGGCGGCGGCGCCGGCGGCGTCGGGCTCCTCGAGCGGCCAGCTGCCGAAGAGAGTCTGGTAGAAGTGGTACTCGTCGTTCGGCGAGGGCGCGGGGAGCCCCTCGAGCTCGCGCCGGCGCGAGCGGTTGAAGCGGCTCCAGCGCCGCAGCGCCTCGCGCCACGGCGTGCTCATCTCGGAGAGCACGTTGAGCCGCGCACGCACGTCCTCGGAGCGCTTGGTGTCGTGGGTGGAGGTCGCGAGCATCTCGTGCGGCCAGCGCCTCACGCGGTATTCGGAGTCGGCGTGGAAGGCGCGCACCCCGGCGCCGTAGCCGCCGGGCTCGCCGCCCACCTCGTTGAGCGACAGCAGCCGGTTGAAGCGGAAGAACGCCGTGTCCTCGATCCCCTTGGCGGTGATTGGCGCGGTGATCTGCTGGAACTTCATGACGAAGGCGCGCAGCTGGCGGCGCAACTCGTCGGTCGGGGCCGGGAGCTCCAGCAGCAGCGTCGAGCGCACGAAATCGAACACCGAGCCCTCGATCGCGGCGCGCCGTCCCCGTGCCGCGGCGATCGCCCACTCGATGTAACGCCGGTCGCCGTCGGCGACCGTGGCCGCCACGTAGGTGCGATACACCGGAAAGCAGGCGATGACTTCGGCGAGCGCGGTGCGCAGCGTGTTGAAGGTGAAGTCGCGCGTGCGCCGGTCGGCGCGCGCGAGCCGGGCGAGGAGGTTCGTGGCGACGTTGAGCTCCGAGGCGAGCGAGCGGCGCAGTATCAGCTGCTGGCTCTGGTAGGCCACCTCGCGCCACTCGAGCGGCTCGTCGATGAACTGCCGGTACGCCCGGTCCATGCGCGTGCGGGTCGCCGAGTCGACCAGCATGCGGTTGACGACGTTGGCGAAGCGGTAGCCGGTCTCCCCGTGCACCGGCCAGTCGTCGGGCAGGTGCTCGAAGGAGGCGGTGATCTTCTCGACCACGAGATACAGGGCGCGCGCGCCGCGGCGGCCGGTGAGCTCGGCGATGCGCTGCTGCAGGCGGCGGAAATAACCGGCCGGGTCGTACAGGCCGTCGGCGTGATCGATGCGCAGCCCGTCGATCCGGCCCGCAGCGATCAGCTGCAGCAGCAGGCGGTGCGTGTGCTCGAACACCGCTTCGTTTTCGACGCGCAGCCCCGCGAGGTCGTTGACGTCGAAGAAGCGCCGGTAGTTGATGTCGTCGGCGGCGACGCGCCAGTGGGCGAGGTGCCAGGCCTGGAGCTCGAGCAGCTCGTGCAGCGTATCGAAGCTCGCAGGCTCCGCCGCCGTGCCGGCGAAGCTGCGCGCCGCGGTCTCGATGGCGCCGGCCACCGCGCTGTCGCCGGCGGCGAGCGCCGCGAGGCGCCGCTTGTGCAGCTCCTTCTCACGGTTGCGCTCGGCCACCTGCTCGGGGCCGAGCGAGTGCCGGTCGGGGAGCGCGGCCAGCGAGCGGCGGATGTTCTCGAGCTCGGTGCTGGCGAGGAGCGCCGGCACGCGATCGAGGATGCGCGGATAGGTGCGCGGGTCGAGCGGCAGGCGATGCTCGAAGTAATGCACCGCGAACGAGCCCCATTGCGGCTCGAAGCGCAGCTCGAGCTCGCCGCGCTCGAGCACCGTGCCGTAGGGCGCGGCGAGCACCGGTACCAGCACCTTGTGGGCGCGGTCCGGATTCGCCGGCGCCCAGTCGATGTCGAAGAAAGCGGCGTAGATCGAGGCCTCGCCGTTCTCGAGCACGTCCATCCACCAGGCGTTGTCGGCGCCGATCCCGACGTGATTGGGCACGATGTCGACGACGTGACCCATGCCGTGCGAGCGCAGCGCCGCCACGAACTCCTCGAAGTCGGCGCGGTCACCGATCTCGGGATTGAAGGAGTTGTGATCGACCACGTCGTAGCCGTGCGTGCTGCCCGCGCGGGCGCGGAAGTACGGCGAGCAATAGACGTGGCTGACGCCGAGGGAGGCCAGGTACGGAACGAGCGCCGTCGCATCGCGGAAGGTGAAGCCCGCGTTGAGCTGCAGCCGATAGGTGGCACGGGGAATGACGAGGTCGTGCCGCTCGGCGGCATCGGCGCGGCGCCGCGGGCGGGCGCGCCGACCGGGGCGGCTCACGGCGCGGGCTCGAGCAGCCAGGTGACGCTCCAGGGCGCGAGCTGCTCGCGGGAGAGTGAGGCGGGAAGTTGCGGGTGGGTCGCGAAGATGACGCGGCCGGGGGCACTCTCCGGCGCGGCCGCAGCCTCGGCACCGAGATTGGCGATGAGACGCAGCCGCTCGCCCGCGCCCTCCCAGCTGACCGCGAAGGCACGGCCGGCGTTCGCGCGGGTGAAGCGCCCGGCGTGCAGCTCGAGAATCCGCGGCGCGATCTCGGCGCGGCGGATCTCGAGCAGCCGCCGGTGAAAGGCGAGGGCGCGCGCATGGGCCCCCTGCCCGAGCACGCGCCAGTCGAGGCGCGCGCAGGCAAAGGTCGCGGGCGCGGCGGGGTAGGGCGAGCCGGGATACTCGCGGCTGCGGTGCGCGTGAACGCGCGCCGCGAGCTCGGCCTCGAAATCGCAGAACCACGGAAAGGGCTCGAGGGCCGCCCACTCCTCGCCCATGAACAGGAGCGGCGGCGCCGGCGCGAGCAGCAGCACCGCCGCCGCGGCCGCGAGCGCCGCCTCGTCGCGCACCAGAGTCGTGAGCCGCTCGCCGCGGGCGCGGTTGCCGACCTGATCGTGGTTCTGGAGGAAGTTGACGAAGGCGCTCGGCGGCAGGTGGGCGGTGCTCTCCCCCCGTGGCCCGCCGAGGTAGCGCGATACCTCGCCCTGGTAGACGAAGCCCTCTGCGAGGCCGCGAGCGAGCAGGGCGTGCGGGTCCCGGGCATAGTCGGCGTAGTAAGACTGGCTCTCACCGGTCAGCAGCACGTGCAGACTGTGATGCGTGTCGTCGTTCCACTGGGCGTCGCAGCTGCCGGCGGCGCCGGCGGCGCCGAGAAAGCGCACGGCGTTGTTGAGGTTCTCGAGGGTGAGATAGATCGGGCGGGTGCGCCCGGGGCCCGCGCGCGCCGCGCGGGCGATCTCGGTGACGATGTGGGTGGCGCTCGTGTCGTGAACGGCGTGGATCGCATCGAGTCGCAGCCCGTCGAAGTGGTATTCCTCGAGCCAGTAGAGGGCGTTGTGGATGAAGAAGTCGCGCACCGCATCGCTTCCCGGCCCGTCGAAGTTGATCGCCGGACCCCAGGGCGTGACGTGCCGCGCGCTGAAGAACTGCGGCGCGTAGCGGTGGAGGTAGTTGCCCTCGGGGCCGAAGTGGTTGTAGACGACATCGAGCAGCACCGCGAGACCCGAACGGTGCGCGGAGTCGATCAGGGCTTTCAGCTCGTCCGGCGTCCCGTAGCTGGCCTGCGGGGCGAAGGGCAGCACGCCGTCATAGCCCCAGTCGCGCGTGCCCGGAAATGCGTTGAGCGGCATGAGCTCGATCGCCGTGATCCCGAGGCGCGCGAGGTGCTCGAGACGCGCCGCCACCCCGCCGTACGTGCCCTCGGGCGTGAAGGCTCCGACGTGCAGCTCGTAGAGCACGGCGCCCGGCCAGGGCGGAGCGCGCCAGTCCTCGTCGTTCCAGGCGAAGCTCAGCGGGTCGACAACCGCGCTCGCCCCATGAACTCCCTCGGGATTGAAGCGCGAGGCGGGGTCAGCCACCTCGTGCTCGCCGTCGACGAGAAAGCGGTACAGGCTTCCGGCGTGCGCCGCGTCGGTCTCGAGCGCGAACCAGCCGCCCGGCAGCGGATGCATCGGCAAGAGCTGCGTGCCGTTGCCGTGGTAGAGGGCCACCTCGACCCGCCGCGCAGCCGGCGCCCACAGCCTGAAGCGCACCTGCCCGCCGGAGGTGAGCTCGGCCCCGAACGGCATGTGGTGTCGACGCCGGACCAAAGGGTTCATGAGCCCCAGGACCTCCGTGTCCGAAGCGACCCCGAGCCGCTTCCTCGAAGAGCGCGCCAGCTCACTGCGCGAGCGCGCTCAATCTGCGCAGCGGCACCTCCGCCCACTCCGGACGGCTCGCGAGCTCGCGCCGCAGATCGCCGAGCGCGGCATCGAGCTCGAACAGCGCGAGGAGCGGTGCCATCTCCTCGAACGATGCGTACAGACCCGCCCCGCGCGCGATCTCGTCGTAGGTCGCCAGGAATACACGGCGAGCCTGGCTCTCCCATTCATCGAGCTGCGGCTCCCAGCTGGCGCGCTCCTCCGCCGCGATCAGCGAGCACTGTTGTAACGCGGTGCGACGCGCGTATGCAAACGAGCGCAGCAGGCCGGCGACGTCCGTGAGCGGCGAGCGCTTGCGTCGCCGCTCCGCCACGCTCTGGTCGGGGGCGCCTTCGAAGTCGGTGATGACGAAGTCGTTGCGCCGCAGCAGGACCTGCCCGAGATGGTAGTCGCCGTGGCAGCGGATGCGGATGCCGCGCGGCGCGGGGCCCTCCCGGGGAGCGAGGCGCTCGAGGAGCGCCGCACGCCGGGCGAGGAGCGTTGCGGCCTCCCGCGCCGCGGGGGGCGGCAGATCCGCGGCGCGCTCACTGAGTGTCTCGAGCGTCGCTGCGGCAGCCTCACGCGTGGCGCCGTACCAGGCGGCGAGGTCGTCGCCGCTGATCGGCTCGGGGGCGAGCGCCGGATCGCCGCCCGGCGCCGCGAGCGCCGCGTGCAGCTCCGCGGTGCGCGTGGCGAGGGTCTTCATGAGAGCGAGGTGCAGCCCGTGCGCGTCCGCGGGCGGTGCCACGCGCGTGATGCGCTCCTCGAGATAGCGCACCAGATGATTGACGGTGTAATCCCAGCCATCGCCCTGGTTGGCGATGAAGGCCTCGAGCAGCGCGAGCGTGGATGAGGTCCCGTCGCCGCGCCGATACTCGATGAAGCCGGCGAGCGGCGCGCAGTGGGGAAAGTGCGCGACTTCGGTGAGATAGCGGCCGATCTCGACCTCGGGATTCGGGCCAGGCGCGAGCCTGCGGCAGATCTTGAGGAACAGGGTCTCCCCGATTCTGACCGTGGTGTTGCCGCCCTGGGCGCCGGCGGGAACGACCGCGGTCTCGACGCCCGGCGTGCCGCGCAGCGCCGCGAGCGCCCCGGTCGGCCGACAAACAACCCGTCCCTCCCGGGTCGGCCACTCACTCCGAAGCGCGATGGCCTCGACGAGGCTGCGGCAGAGCTCCTCGTCCGTGCCCGCATCCGCGAGCACGCCGAGGGAAGCCTGCTGGCGCACGCGCGCCAGCGCTCCCGGCTGGAGCTTGCGCGAGCGCGCCTCGTCGCTGTCCTCGAAGGCGATCGCGAGCGGCGCGAAGTAGCGCCCCGCGAGCGCGCCGTCGGCGACTTCGAAGATGGCGAGCATCCAGGGGTCCTGGTCCCGCTGCGGCATGGCGCAGTCGGCGAGCGCCGCGCGGCTCGAGCCCATGCCGCCCGGGTGAGCGCCGCGCGCCGGCGGATTGCCCGGCAGCCCCGCGCCTGCCGGCGCGGCCCAGCGCTCGCGCGCGAGGAGCGCCGGGACGAGGTGCCCTTCGAGCCGCGAGCGCAGCGCCGCCGCGAGCTCCTGCCGCCGCGGCGCCACTCGCTCGGGAAAGAAGCTGCTCCATCCCTGCACCAGCACCATCACCGGCAGATCCTCGCGCGGGCTGCGCTCGCCGTGCCACGACGGCGCCTCGGCCTCGAGGCTCAGGCGAAACCAGTAGAACCCGTGGCCAGGCAGCGTCAGCAGGTACGGCGGCTCGCCGATCGGCGGGAAGGAGGTGCGCCCGAGGAGCTCCACCGGCACGGCGCCCCGGTGCTCGCTCAAGTCGAGCTCGACCGGCTGGGCCGAGCGCGACAGGTTCGCCACGCACAGGATGGTGTCGGGCCCGTACGCGCGCAGATATACCAGCACGTGGCGGTTGCCGGGGCGGATGAAGCGCAGCGTGCCGCGGCCGAAGGCTTGGCTAGCGCGGCGCACCTGCAGCAGTCGCTTCATCCAGTTGAGGAGCGAGGAGCGGTCGCGGGTCTGTGCCTCGACGTTCACGGCCTGGTAGCCATAGACCGGATCCATGATCGGCGGCAGGTACAGCTGCTGCGGGTCGGCGCGCGAGAAGCCGGCGTTGCGGTCGAAGCTCCACTGCATCGGAGTGCGTAGTCCGTTGCGGTCGCCGAGATACACGTTGTCGCCCATGCCGATCTCGTCGCCGTAGTAGATGATCGGCGAGCCCGGCATCGACAGCAGCAGGCTGTTCATGAGCTTGATGCGCTCGAGGTCGTTCTCGAGCAGCGGCGCCAGCCGCCGGCGGATCCCGAGGTTGAGGCGGGCGCGCGGATCGGCGGCGTACGCCTGGTACATGTAGTCGCGCTCGCGGCTGGTGACCGTCTCGAGGGTGAGCTCGTCGTGGTTGCGCAGGAAGATCGCCCACTGGCAGGTGTCGGGGATGGCGGGTGTCTGCTCCATGATCTCGACGATCGGATGGCGGTCCTCCTGCGCGATGGCCATGTACATGCGCGGCATCAGCGGGAAGTGGTAGGCCATCTGACACTCGTCCCCGCCGTCGCCGAAGTAGTCACGCACGTCCTCCGGCCACTGGTTGGCCTCCGCGAGCAGCATGCGGTCCGGATGCCTCGCGGCGATCGCACGGCGGATGACTCTGACGATCTCGTGGGTCTCGCGCAGGTTCTCGTTGCTGGTGCCCGCGCGCTCGACGAGATAGGGAACGGCGTCGAGGCGGAAGCCGTCGACGCCGAGCCGCAGCCACAGGTCCATGACGCGCAGCATCGCCCGCAGCACGTGCGGGTTGTCGAAGTTCAAGTCCGGCTGGTGACTGAAGAAGCGGTGCCAGTAATAAGCCCGCGCCACCTCATCCCAGGCCCAGTTGGACGTCTCGGTGTCGCTGAAGATGATGCGCGTCCCCGCGTAGCGCTCCGCGGTGTCGCTCCACACGTAATAGTTCCTCTTCACCGAGCCGGGCGCGGCGCGGCGCGCCGCCTGGAACCAGGGGTGCGCATCGGAGGTGTGATTGAGGACCAGCTCGGTGATGACGCGCAGGTTGCGCCGATGCGCCTCGCGCACGAAGGCGCGGAACTCGGCGCGCGTGCCGTAGGCGGGATGGATGTTGCGGTAGTCGGCGATGTCGTAGCCGTCGTCGCGGCCGGGGGAGGGATAGAACGGCAGCAGCCACACGGTGTTGACGCCGAGATCCTGGATGTACTCGAGCTTCGAGGTGAGGCCGGCCAAGTCCCCGCAGCCGTCGTCGTTGCCGTCGAAGAAGGCGCGCACGTGCACCTCGTAGATCACGGCGTCCTTGAACCAGAGCGGATCGCCGCCGGAGAACGACGGGGAATCGCCGGCGGGGCGTGGCCTGCGCGGCGCGCTTCGCCCTGGGGTCCTTCCTTGGGTAGCCACGCGCTTCAGTCCGGCGTCAGCACCACCACTGCGAGGGGCGGCAAACGCAGGTCGAGGGAATGATCGTGACCGTGGGCGGCGCGCAAGGCGGCCTCGAGCGCCCCGAGGTTGCCCTGGCCGCTGCCGCCGTAGTCGGCGGCGTCGCTGTTGAGCCGCTCGCGCCAGCGACCGCCGCGCGGCACGCCGATGCGATAGGCCTCGCGCGGCACCGGCGTGAAGTTGCACGCCACCAGGGCGAGCTCGCCGGCGGCGCCGCGGCGCAGGAACGAGATCACGCTGACGTCGGCGTCGTCACAGTCGATCCACTGGAAGCCGCCTGCCGAGAACTCGAGCTGGTGCAGCGCCGGCGTGCTGCGATAGAGCCGGTTGAGATCGCGCACCCAGCGCTGCACCCCGGCGTGCAGCGGATACTCGAGCACGTGCCACTCGAGACTCTCCTCGTGCTGCCACTCGCGCCGCTGGCCGAACTCCCCGCCCATGAACAGCAGCTTCTTCCCCGGATGCGTCCACATGTAGCCGAGCAGGAGCCTGAGGCTCGCGAACTGCTGCCACTCGTCCCCGGGCATCTTGCCGAGCAGCGCGCCCTTGCCGTGCACCACCTCGTCGTGCGAGAGCGGCAGCACGAAATTCTCGGTGAAGGCGTACCAGAGGCTGAAGGTCAGGCGGCTGTGGTGGTACTTGCGGTGCACCGGGTCCTGCTGGAAGTACTCGAGGGTGTCGTGCATCCAGCCCATGTTCCACTTCAGGCCGAAGCCGAGGCCGCCGAGGTAGGTGGGGCGCGAGACCATCGGCCAGGCGGTCGATTCCTCGGCGATCGTCTGGGTGTCGGGATGATCGCGATAGGCGGCGAGATTGAGCTGCTTGATGAATTCCACCGCCTCGAGATTCTCGTGGCCGCCGAAGCGGTTGGGGATCCACTCCCCGGCGCGCCGTCCGTAGTCGAGGTACAGCATGGAGGCGACCGCATCGACCCGCAGCGCATCGACGTGGTAGGTGTCGAGCCAGAAGAGCGCGTTGCTGGCGAGGAAGTTGCGCACCTCGGCGCGACCGTAGTTGAAGATGGAGCTGTTCCACTCCGGATGGAATCCCTGGCGCGGGTCGGCGTGCTCGTAGAGGTGCGTGCCGTCGAAGTGCGCGAGCCCGTGCTCATCGGTCGGGAAGTGCGAGGGGACCCAGTCGAGGATCACGCCGATGCCGCGGCGGTGCAGGTGCTCGACGAAGTACATGAAGTCCTGTGGCGTGCCGTAGCGGGCACTCGGGGCGAAGTAGCCGGTGACCTGGTAGCCCCAGGAGCCGTAGAAGGGGTGCTCCATGACCGGCAGCAGCTCGACGTGCGTGAAGCCGAGCTCGCTCGCGTAGTCGGCCAGCTGCGGCGCCAGCTCGCGGTAGCCGAGGTAGCGATTGCCCTCCTCCGGAACGCGCCTCCAGGAGCCGAGATGCACCTCGTAGATCGACCAGGGGGCGCCGAGCGCGTTGGCGCCGGCGCGCTGCCGCAGCCACTCCTCGTCGTGCCACTCGAAGCTCAAGTCCCACACGATCGAGGCGGTGCGCGGCGGCACCTCGGTGCGGAATGCGTACGGATCGCTCTTGTCGACCCGGTGGCCCCCGTGGCGGGAGGCGATGTGGTACTTGTAGAGCGCGCCGGGACCCACGCCCTCCACCAGGCCTTCCCAGATCCCCGAGGAATCCCCGCGCGGCGCGAGCGGAGACGTGCGCCGATCCCAGCCGTTGAAGTCGCCGATGACCGCGACCTCGGCCGCGTTCGGAGCCCACACGGCGAAGCGCGTCCCGCCGACCGTGCCGTCGGCGGCGCGCACCGCGTGGGCGCCGAGCTTCTGGTAGGCCCGGACGTAAGTGCCTTCGCGGAAGTGGTAGATGTCCTGTTGCGTCAGCAGCACGCGGGAAAGTCTAGCAAGTCGCTCGCGGCTGTGCTGGTATGAGCCGGTGAGCGCGCTTCCGATCGTCATCGGTCATCGCGGCGCCAGCGGCTACGTGCCCGAGCACACTCTGGCGTCATATTTCCTCGCGATGCAGCACGGCGCCGACTACGTGGAGCCGGACCTGGTGATGACGGCCGACGGGGTGCTGATCGCGCGTCACGAGAACGAGATCGGCGCCACCACGGATGTGGCGCAGCAGCGGCGGTTCGCCGCGCGGCGCGCCGAGCGGCTGATCGACGGGGTGTCGGTGCGCGGCTGGTTCACCGAGGACTTCACGCTCGCCGAGCTCAAGACACTCAAGGTGCGCGAGCGCATTCCGGAGCTGCGGCCCGGCAACACGCGCTTCGACGGACAGTTCGAGATCCCGACGCTGGAGGAGATTCTCGTGCTGGTGCGCGGCGTCGAAGCGGCGCGCACGGCGCGTGCGCGGCAGCTCGGGACGAGTCCGCCCGAGCGCATCGGCGTCTATCCCGAGACCAAGCACCCGAGCCATTTCGCCGCCCGCGGGCTCGCGATGGAGGCGCCTCTCCTTGCGACCCTGGCGCGCCACGGCTACGAGGGGCGCGAGGCCCCCGTGTGGCTGCAGTCCTTCGAGGTGGGAAACCTGCGCGCGCTCGCCGGCGTGACGCAGCTCAAGCGGGTGCAGCTGATCGAGGAGGGCGGCGCTCCTTACGATTTCATCGCCTCGGGCGATGTGCGCCGCTACGCCGACCTGATCGCGCCCGCGGGACTCGAGGAAATCGCCGGCTACGCGCAGGCGATCGGACCCAACAAGTCACTCGTCATTCCGCGCCGTGCGGACGGGAGCCTGGGCGCGCCCACCGCGCTCATCGCGGACGCGCACGGGGCGGGCCTCGCGGTTCATCCCTGGACCTTCCGCGCGGAGAACGCCTTCCTGCCGGCGCCGCTACGCCGCGGGGCGCAGCCGACCGACCGGGGCGATCTCGCGGCGGAGATCGTCGCCTACCTGCGCTGCGGCATCGACGGATTCTTCACCGATCAGCCCGATATCGGCGTGGCGGCGCGCGCCGCGTTTCTCGCGGGCGCGAACCTGAGTTAGTCAGGGGCCAGGCGCGGTGAGCGGCGCGGCGGGCTTCGGCTCTGCCGCCTTCAGGTGGCGCGCCGCCGGCCGGAGCTGCCGAACAGCACCAGCGACTCGCCCGCGTCCCGGCGCGGCGCGAACGCGGCGTTTTCCAGAGCCTGCCGGGCGCGCGCCGCCGCCGCCTGGGCTTCCGCGGCCGCGAGGCTCGCTTCCACCGGCTTGCCGAGCAGGAACCCCTGCACGCCGATCGGGCCGCAGCGCGCGAGGAATTCGAGCTGCGCGGCTCTCTCGACACCCTCCGCCACCACCTGCAGACCCAGCCCATGACAGAGCGCGACGATCGAGCGCAGGATCGCCGCCGAGCGCGGGTTGGTATCGACGCCGGCCACGAGGAGCCGATCGAGCTTCACCCGCGAGATCGGCAGCTGCTCGAGGGAGGTGAGGGAGGAGTAGCCGATGCCGAAGTCATCGAGCGCGATCGTCACGCCGAGCGCGCGCAGCTGGCGGAGCGAATCGATGGTGGCCGCGCCGGTCTGAAAAACCGTCTCGGTGATCTCGAGCTCGAGCGCGCTGGCGGGGAGTCCCGAGGCTTCGAGCGTGCGCGCCACGTGGTCGACGAAGTCGCTCTCGAAGAATTGCGGCGCGGAGACGTTGATCGCAACGGTGGCCTGCGGCCAGCCATCGGCACGCCAGCCGGCGGCGGTCGAGACCGCGGTGTGCAGGATCCAGTCGGTCAGCTCGTGGATGAGGCCGGTGTCCTCCGCCACCTGGATGAACTCGGTGGCGGTGACGATGCGGCCGTCGCCCCTGCGCCAGCGCAGCAGCGCCTCCACCGCGGTCGATTCGAAGCTGTGCAGCACGACCTGGGGCTGGTACATCAGCAGCAGGTCGCCGTTCTCGACCGCGCGGCGCAGCGACTGCTCGAGCCTGAAGCGCTGGGCCGCGGCGTCGTAGAGGGCGGGACTGTAGAGGGCGAAGCGGTTGCGGCCCAGCTCCTTGGCGTGGAACAGCGCCACGTCCGCGGCGCGCAGCAACCCTTCCGCATCGCCCGCGTGATCCGGATACAGGCTCGCGCCCACGCTCGCGCCGGTGGTGAGCACGCGGCCGTCGACGAGGAGCGGCTCCTGGAGCGTCGCGACGATGTCCGCCGCACGGGCCTCGACCTGCTCGCTCGATTTCACGTCCTCGAGCAGCACGGTGAACTCATCGCCCCCGAGCCGTGCGAGGCGGCCGGCGGGGCCGGTGGCGGCGTGCAGCCGCTCGGCGATGTGCTGCAGCACCCGGTCGCCGAAGCTGTGACCGAGGGTGTCGTTGATCGACTTGAAGTTGTCGACGTCGACGAACAGCAGCGCCAGGCGCTGCCCGCTGGCGGCGCGCGAGAGCGCGCTCTCGAGCTGCGCGGCGAGGCTGCGGCGGTTGGGCAGCTGCGTCAGCGGATCGTGGTGCGCAAGGTGATGGAGCTGGCGGGTGCGCTCGGCGACGCGCTGCTCGAGCTCGGTCTGGTGGGCGCGCAGCTCCGCTTCCGCGTGCGCGATGCGATCGGCCATGGTGTTGAAGGATTCGGCGAGCTCGTCGATCTCGGCCGAGCCGCCGCGCGGGGCGCGCGCCCCGCGGTCGCCGCCGGCGAGCAGCCGCGTGGCCGCGGTCAGCCGGCGCACCGGCACGCTGATGCTCACCGCGAGCAGCGCCGACACGAGCAGCATCAGAGCGAGCACCGCGAACGAGGTGTTCCGGAGCGTATGCTCGGCTCCCTCGGCCGCGGTGGCCGCGTGCTGCGCGGCCAGCAGCAGTCCCTCGCGCGCGGGCAGCTGCAGCTCCCGCTGCACGCCGACCGTGAGCGCGGCGCTGTCCTCGCGCAGGCTGTGCCAGAGCGGCCCGCTCTCGCCGTCGTAGCGCTCGCTCGCGCGGCGCAGCCGGGCGGCTTCCGCGAAGTCCTGCCGCACCAGGGAGAGCCAGGCACGGCCCGGCGAGGCCTCGAATTCCGCGCGGTGCGCGTTCAGCACCTCCCTGAACTCACGCTCGCGCTGGGCGATAACGGCCGAGGGGGCCTGGTTGCCGCGCACCGCGTTGATGGCGGTGTGGAGCTCCGCGAGCGAGCGCTCCGCCACCACCTGCGTGCCGTTGATGGCGAGCCCCGAGCCGCCGGCGGAAACGATGCGCCGGTAGACGTCGTCGAGGGCCGCCTGGCGCCGGGCGTCCCACTGCAGGCGCTGCGAAGCGCGGGTCGCGAGTTGACGCGCGTTGGCGATGTGACGGGTGAGCTGCTGGCGCAGTCCGGTGGCGGCGGCCGTGACCGCGCGCGGCGGCGCGCTGCTGAAGTACTCGGCGACCGCCGCCTCGAGCGCATCGCCGGCGAGCGTGATGGTGCTGAGCTTGTCGTCGGCGCTGTGCGCCTGCACGTACTCGCCGACCGCGCGATCGTAGGCGATGAGCTTTTCCAGCACGGCGTTGGCTCTGTTGGCGAGCGGCTCGTGCTCGGTCTGCATGCTGCGAACGGCCTCGAGGGCCTGGCGCGCGGTGCGCGTGGCGAGCGACTCGCCGAGCAGCAGCACGGCCGTGACCGCGGCGAGCCCGAGGCCGAGCCGCCAGCCGATCCCGAGGCGCGGGCTGCGCGGCGACCAGCGCGGGCGCGGCAGCCACCGGAGCCGGGCGCGCGCGGCGTCCGGCGCACCCGGGAGCGGAAACTGCGAGATTTCAGCGATCGCTTTATGCATGCGACATAAACCGCGGCTGGCAGACGCGAAATGCCGTTATCGGTCACTCCAACAGCACCCCATGATGCGCGTGGAATCGGGGGCGCTTCCGTGGCCGACATCCCATAAAGCGTGAAATGGGCTGACCGGGCGGGCCTTGCACACGAGTGCTGAGCCCGCCATGCGAGCCGGCCGTCACGACTGAAGTGCCCTTGCGTGCCGGCCGTCACGTTCTTTGGCATATACTAGGCGCTTCCGATGAAGGGCGGCTGAACGGCATGAGCGAGCTCGCTGATACCTTTGATGCGGCCTTCTCGAAGGCCGTCGACCTCGGCAACCGGATTGCCGACAAGGACAAGGACGCCGACCTCTGGGACGTTGCCGACGGGCTACTCGCCGGCGCCATCCAGTACTGGCTCTACTCCCGCCAGCCCTGTGGCGATCCGCGCTGCCAGGACTGCATGCCGATCAGCACCTCGCAGGGCCGCATGGCGGAGCTCAACCGCCTCATCGAGCAGCTCGCTTCCGAGAGCGAGTACTTCCACACCCCGACCGACGCCAACGCCGGCCGGGCGTAGACGACACACTCGGATCTTGCCGGGGATCTAAGCGCTCAGCCCGTAGCCTGTGCCTTGCGCGCACCGCCCGCCACCTCCTCGAGCGCCTGCTCGAAGAGATGGCAGCCTTCCTTCAAGTGGTTGTCGGGAATGGTGAGCGGCGCGAGAAAACGGATCACGTTCGAGTACACGCCGCAGGAGAGAATCACGAGCCCGCGCCGGCCCGCAGCCTGCACCAGAGCCTTGGTGAGCTCGGCGTCGGGGTGATCGGCGCGCGCGTTCTTCACCAGCTCGACGGCCACCATGGCGCCGAGCGCGCGCACCTCGCCGATGCAGGGGAAGCGCACCTGCAGCCCCTTCAGACGCGAGCTCATGAAGCGCCCGATCTCGGAGGCACGCTTGAGGAGCTGCTCCTCACGGATCACCTCCAGCACCGCGAGTCCCGCGGCGCACCCGAGCGGTGAGCCGGCATAGGTCCCGCCGAGTCCGCCGGGTCCGGGCGCGTCCATGATCTCGGCCTTGCCGATCACGGCCGACAGCGGCACCCCTCCGGCGACGCTCTTGGCGATGGTGATGAGATCGGGCTCGACGCCGGCGTGCTCGATCGCGAACATGCGCCCCGTGCGCCCGAAGCCGCTCTGGATCTCGTCGGCGATCAGCACGATGCCGTGGGTGTCACAGACGCTGCGCAGCCGCCGCAGGAGCTCCGGCGGCGCGGCATAGAAGCCGCCCTCGCCGAGCACCGGCTCGATGATGATCGCCGCGACGCGCGCGGGATCGACGTCCGCCCGGAACAGCTGCTCGAGCGCGCCGAGCGCATGCTCGACGCTGATACCGTGATACGGCATCGGGAAGGGCAGGTGGTAGATCTCCGGCAGCAGCGTCCCGAACCCGGCCTTGTAGGGCTGCACCTTGCCGGTGAGGCTGATGCAGGCGAGCGTGCGGCCGTGGAAGCCGCCCGAGAAGGCGATCAGCGCGGAGCGCCGCGTGTGAAAGCGCGCGATCTTGATGGCGTTCTCGACCGCTTCCGCGCCGGTGGTGAGAAAGATGGTCTTCTTGGGGGGTGTGCCCGGGGCGAGCGCGTTCAGCGCTTCCGCGAGCGCGATGTAGCTCTCATAGGGGGTCACCTGGAAGCAGGCGTGGGTGAGCTTCTCGAGCTGCCGCGAGATAGCCTCATGCACCTTCGGGTGCACGTGCCCGGTGTTGAGCACCGAGATGCCGCTCGCGAAGTCGACGTAGCGCCGGCCCTCCACATCCCACAGCTCCGCATTGGAGGCCCGCTCGGCGTACACGGCGAGCGAGTTGGTCACGCCGCGCGGCACGGCTTGGAGACGGCGTTGGTGCAGTTCGGCGTTCGACGTCACGGTAGTCCCCTTCAGGCGAGTTTGTGGCGCGCCAGCGGCAGCGAGCGCAGGCGGCGGCCGCTCGCGGCGTGGATGGCGTTGCAGACCGCGGGCGCCACCAGCGCCGTCGACGGCTCGCCGATGCCCCCGGGAGGCGCGCGGTTGTCGAGCAGCAGCACATCGATGCGCGGAGTCTCGTTGATCCGCAGCACCCGGTAGGTGTCGAAGTTGGTCTGCTGCACGCGGCCGCGCTGGATATTGATCTCGCCCCAGAGAGTCGAGCTCAGGCCGAAGATGATGCCGCTCTCCACCTGCGCGACGACGATGTCCCGGTTCACGACCTGGCCGCAGTCGACCGCGCAGACGATCCGGTGCACCCTGACCTTGCCGTTCTCGAGCGAGATCTCGGCGACCTGCGCCATGTAGGTGTCGTAGCCGCTCATGACGGCCACCCCGTGAAAGCGTCCCTTGGGAGCCGCGCCGTAGCGGGCCTCCTGAGCGGCGAGCTCGAGCGCCTTCAAGTATCGCGGCTGCTTCGAGAGCAGCGCCCGGCGGAACTCGACCGGGTCCCTGCGGGCGCTCGCGGCGAGCTCGTCCATGAAGCTCTCGGCGACGAAGCAGTTGAGCGCATGGCTCACCGAGCGCATGTAGCCGACGTTGATGCCGATCTCGTGCCGCAGGTACTCGACCGACACGTTGGGCACATCGTACGGGTAGTTGGCCGCCGCCTCGATGGCGAAGGGGTCGATGCTCTTTTCCACCACCGCGGGAAACAGGCGCGCGGTGACCGAGGGGCCCACCAGGCGCAGCTTCCAGGCGATCAGCTTGCCGCTCTTGTCGAAGCCGCCGATCGCGGTGTCGAAGGCCGGCGGCCGGTAAACGTCGTGGGTCGTGTCGTCTTCCCGCGTCCACAGGAGCTTCACGGGCTTGCCGACCGCCTTGGAGGCTTCGACCGCGGCGGGGACGAAGTCGACATCCAGGCGGCGGCCGAAGCCGCCGCCGAGGAACGTGGTGTGCACGCGCACCTGCTCGGGCTTGAGCCCGGCGGCGCTCGCGGCGGCCTGCTGCGCCACCTGCTGGATCTGCGTCGGCACGTAGATGTCGCAGCCCTCGGCGCGCACGTCGGCGGTGCAGTTCTGCGGCTCGAGCGTCGCGTGCGCCAGGAGCGGCAGCTGGTACTCGGCCTTGACCACCCGCGCGGCGGACTTGATGGCGGCGTCGGCGTCCCCGTCCCGGCGGGCGCTCTGCGCCGTGCCGGTCGCGCGCTCGAGCCCGCGCAGGATCACGCCGTCGTTCAAGGCGCCGTTCGCACCGTCGTCCCACTTGATCGCGAGCACATCGCGCGCCTTGAGCGCCTGCCACCACGAGGTGGCGACCACCGCGATGCCCGATGAGGTCTGCACCACGGCCTTGACACCGGGCAGGGCGCGCGCCTTGCTGTCATCGAAGCTCGCCGCCTTGCCGCCGAGCGCCGGCGGCTGGGCGAGCGCGGCATAGAGCATCTCGGGCAGGCGCACGTCGATGCCGTAGCGCGCACTGCCGTCCACCTTGAGTGGGGTATCGAGTCGCCTCACGGAGGTGCCGATCAGGCGGAAGTTTCCGGGATCGGTGAGTTTGACGTCGTTCGGCACCGGGAGCCTGGCGGCGGCCTCGGCGCACGCTCCGAAGCTCGCGCGCTTGCCGGTCGGGGAGACCACGAAGCCGTTCTCCACGCGGCAGACGGCCGCTCGAATGCCCCACTCCCGCGCGGCGGCGCTGATCAGCATGGTGCGCGCCTGCGCGCCCGCCCTGCGGAGCTTCAGCCACGCATCGCGCACGCTGGTGCTGCCGCCGGTGATCTGCGTGCCGAGGAGGTCGTTCTTGTACGCATCGCCCGCCGGAGCGAAGTCGATGCGGATGCGGCCGAGGTCCACTCCGAGCTCTTCGGCGATGAGCGTCGGCAGCGCCGTGTAGACGCCCTGGCCCATCTCCGAGCGGTCGCAGAGGAAGGTGATGGTGTTGTCGGTGCCGATGCGCAGCCACGCATTGGCGGCGACCGTCTTCGGCTCCCCGCTCGTGCGCCCCGGCTTGCTGCAGCCGGGCAGCTGCAGCGCGATGATCAGGCCACCCGAGACACAGGCGGAGCTCTTGAGGAAGGCGCGTCGATCGAGGCTCATGCGGAGCCGCCGGACTTGAGCTGCGCGGCGCGGTGAATCGCGGCGCGGATGCGCTGATAAGTGCCGCAGCGACAGATGTTGCCGGACATCGCGGCATCGATGTCGGCATCCGAGGGTTGCGGGGTGTGCGCGAGCAGCGCCGCCGCCGACATGATCTGGCCCGACTGGCAGTAGCCGCACTGCGGCACGTCGAGCTCGATCCAGGCCTTCTGCACCGGATGGCTGCGATCGGACGAGAGGCCCTCGATGGTGGTGATCTTGCCGGCCGCGGCGGCGCTCACCGGCGTGCGGCACGAGCGCACCGCCTGCCCATCGAGATGCACCGTGCAGGCGCCGCACAGCGCCGCGCCGCAGCCGTACTTGGTGCCGGTCAGGCCGAGCGTGTCGCGCAGCACCCACAGCAACGGCGTGTCGGGATCGACGTCGACCTCGGTGTCCTTGCCATTGACGTTGAGCTTGATCATGGAGCCCCCTTGCGCCGCCGTCTCCGACCAACACGGGCGGCGCTCGAGCAAGTTGCGCGCAAGGCTCGTGGCGCGCGCCGCGTACTATAAGGCTTAACCGCGCGCGGCGCGCACTCCGGCCCCTGACGGGGGAGGCGTCATGCGCGGGGGCACCGGACCCTCTACAATGCCGGGCCGAACACGGAAGAGCGAAAGCGAGCCTCTTGAGCCAGCCTCCAGGCAGCGCCGCCCCTGCGGCGCCGATCAGCACCGAAGTCGTCGTCGTGGGCGCCGGACCCTGCGGGCTGTTCCAGGTGTTTGAGCTCGGGTTGCTCGGCATCGGCGCGCACGTGGTGGATTCGCTGGCGCACCCCGGCGGACAGTGCGCGGAGCTCTATCCCGACAAGCCGATCTACGACATCCCGGCGCTGCCGGTGTGCGGCGCCCAGGAGCTGGTCGATCGGCTGCTGCAGCAGATCAAGCCCTTCAAACCGCAGCTGCATCTCGGCCACGAGGTGGTGGAGTTCGCGCCGCGCGAAGCGGGGCGCTTTCACCTGCGCAGCGCGGGCGGAGTCAGCTTCGACGCCGGTTGCGTGGTGATCGCGGGGGGCGTCGGCTCGTTTCAGCCGCGGCGCATCGCGCTGCCCGGTGCCGAGGCCTTCGAGGGCACGCGCATCCACTATCGGGTGAAGAGCGCGGCCGAGCTCGAGGGCAAGCGTCTGGTGATCTTCGGCGGCGGCGACTCGGCGCTCGACTGGACGCTCGAGCTGCTCGGCAAGGCGGCGAGCCTGACACTGGTGCACCGCCGGCACGAGTTCCGCGCCGCGCCCGCCTCGGTCGCGCGCATGCAGCAGCACGTGGCGGCCGGGCGCATGCGCTGCTTCGAAGCGCTCCCGCACTCGCTGCTCGTCGAGGACGGCGCGCTCCGCGGGGTCAACATCCGCGCCCCGGACGGCACGGTGGAGCCGCTCGAGGCCGAGCAGCTGCTGGTGTTCTTCGGGCTGCACCCGAAGCTCGGACCGATCGCCGAGTGGGGACTGGCGCTCGAGAAGAAGGCGCTCAAGGTCGACACCGAGAAGTTCCAGACCAGCCTCCCCGGGGTCTTTGCGGTCGGCGACATCAACACCTATCCGGGCAAGAAGAAGCTGATCCTGTCCGGATTCCACGAGGCGGCGCTCGCCGCGTTCGCGATCCAGCATCATCTGTATCCGCACAAGAAGCAGTTCCTGCAGTACACGACCACGAGCCCGCTGATGCACCAGCGTCTGGGAGTGCCGGACTGAAGGGTGCGGCGGGAAGCCCTGCCCCATAAAGACAGTCTTGCCCGATGAAGGAGGAGACGATGAGCCTGATGCGCAACACAATCGCCGCCGCGATGCTCGGCGCACTCGCGCTTGGCACCCACGCCCATGCGGCCGCGGATCCCTGCAAGCTCGAGATCAGCGGCAACGATCTCATGCAGTACGACAAGAGCGAGCTCAGCGCGCCCGCCACCTGCAAGGAGATCACCGTCACGCTGCACCATACGGGCAAGCTTCCCAAGGAGGCCATGGGGCACAACTGGGTGCTGGTCAGCGCCGCGGACCTGGTCGACGTCGCCAACGCCGGCATGACCGCCGGGCTCCCCAACAACTACGTGCCGCCGGGAGACAAGCGAGTGCTCGCGCACACCAGTACCATTGGCGGCGGCGACACGACGAGCGTGACGTTCCCGACCTCGATCCTGAAGAAAGGCGGCGCCTACGCGTACCTGTGTACCTTCCCGGGGCACAACGCGCTGATGCACGGCACCTTCAAGTTCGGCTGACGCCTCGAGGAAGCCCACCACCCATGGACCGGCGGCTCGAGGACCTGCTGGCGCTGCTCGAGCTCGAGCAGCTCGAGGTGAATCTGTTCCGCGGTGAGAGCCGCGACATCGGCGCTCCGCAGGTATTCGGCGGACAGGTGCTCGGGCAGGCCCTGAGCGCCGCGGCCGCCACCGTCGAAGCGCGCGTGGTGCACTCGTTGCACGCGTATTTCCTGCGGCGCGGCGATTGCAACGCCCCCATCGTCTATCAGGTGGATCGCAGCCTCGACGGCCACAGCTTCACGAACCGCCGCGTCGTCGCCATCCAGCACGGCGAGCAGATCTTCAACATGACCGCCTCGTTCCAGGTGAGCGAAGCGGGCTTCGATCATCAGATCGCGATGCCCGCAGTACCGCCGCCGGAGAGCCTGCCGGATCCGCTCGAGGGGCCGCCGGCAGCGCTCCTCGAGCGGCTGCCGGAGCGCGTGCGGCGCTTCTTCGAGCAGCCGCGGCCGTTCGAGTTCCGTCCGGTGCAGGGCATCGACCCGCAGCGCACCGCGCCCGAGCGGCAGATCTGGTTTCGCGCCGTGGGAGCGCTGGCGAACGAGGAAATGCTGCACCGGCGGCTGCTCGCCTACGTGTCGGATTTCTTCCTCCTCGACACGGCGACGCTGCCGCACGGCACGTCGCTCCTCCGGCCCGACCTGGTGATGGCGAGCATCGATCACGCCCTGTGGTTTCACCGCCCGCTGCGCGTCGATGACTGGCTGCTGTACGCCATCGAGAGTCCGAGCGCCTCGGGGGCGCGCGGCTTCGCCCGCGCCAGCGTGTTCGCGCGCGACGGCCGCCTCGTCGCAAGCGCCGCCCAGGAAGGGCTGGTCAGGCAGAGGCAGAGGACTTGAGCGCGCCGGGTTCGGGCCGCGCACTTCGCGCTCAGCGACCCGCGCGTGCGCTCAGGGCTTCGATGTCCTTCAGCAGCAACGGATTGAAGCGCGCCGGCGCTTCCAGCATGAGGAAGTGGCCGGTGTGGTCCAGCACGTCGAGGGTGAAATCGGGGAGCGACCTGCGGATCCGCGCCGCATCGGTCGGCAGCAGATCCGAGTTGATGGCGTACACCGGCACGTGGACGGCGGGCAGTACGGAGGCGAAATCCATCGACAGGAGCGATCGCAGGCTCGCGACGGCGATACCGGGGGGCTCGAGCGACATGTCGTAGGCCACCTTCTGCACCAGCGCCCGGTCCGCATCACGCGGGAAGAGCGAGCCGCTCACCATGCGGCGCGTCTCGCCCACGAAGTCGGTGCGGAAGGGAGCGACGCGCTGCTCGATTTCGGCCGGGGAGAGCGGCGGCAGACCCACGGTGCGCAGCGCCTCGACCGCGATCACCCCGCGCAGGCGCGCGCCGATCAGCGGGGCGGCGACGAGCGCGACCGCCGCTCCCATGGAATGTCCCACCACCACCAGGCGCGCGTTCGGAATCTGGCGTGCCACCGCCGCGACGTCCTGGGCGTAGCTGGCGATCGACCAGTCGCTGCGGTTGTTGCCGGAGGCGCCGTGGCCGGCGAGGTTCAGCGCCACCACCGTGTAGCGCGCCTTGAGAACATCGAGCTGGGCGCGCCAGTAGTTGGCGTCGTTCGCCCAGCCGTGCACCAGCAGCACGGCCGGCTCGCCGTGCCCGTAGACGCGATACTCGACGTGCACGTTGTCGGGCGAGGTGGCGATGCGCGGACCTTCGTCGGCGCCCGCGCTCCCCGGTGTCGTCGCCGCGCCCGGTGCGGGCTGCCGCCCGCATGCCGTCAGCGCCACGAGCAGCAGTGCGAGCGAGACTCTGCGCCGCTCAGGCATCCGCCGCTGCGGCCTCACGCCGCAAGACCTTACCCGGGTTCATGATGCCGTGCGGATCGAAGGCGCGCTTCACGGCCCGCATGAGCTCGAGCTCCACCGGGGAGGCGTAGCGCTCGAGCTCGCCGACCTTGAGCACCCCGATGCCGTGCTCGGCGCTGAAGCTGCCGCCGAACTCGCGCACCAGGTCGTGCACCGCGCGCCGCACGCCGTCCGCGCGGGCGAGGAAGCGCTCGCGGTCGGCGCCCGGGAGCTGGCTCACGTTGAAATGCAGGTTGCCATCGCCGACGTGGCCGTAGGCGACGAGGCGCCCGTCGGGAACGTTGGCGCTGATCCAGGGCGCGGCGCGCGCCACGAAGTCCGGGAGCGCGGCGACCGGCAGCGAGATGTCGTGCTTGAGACTGGCGCCTTCGTGACGCTGCGCCTCGGGAATGCTCTCGCGCAGCTTCCAGAGCGCCGCGCGCTCGCGCTCACTGCGAGTGAGCACGGCATCGCGGACGGTGCCGCGCTCGAGCGCCGCGCCGAGCGCCTCCTCGAGCAGCGCATCGAGCGGCTCGGCGGCCCGCGATGAGGACAGCTCGCACAGCACCGACCACTCGTTCCCGCCGGGCAGCGGGTCGGTGACCCCCGGGATGTGGCGCGTGGTGAGCTCGATGGCGGCGCGCGGGATGAGCTCGAATGAGCTGATGCGGTCGCCGCTCGCCGCGCGCAGCTCCCCGAGCAGCGTCACGGCGGCGCGCACGTCGGGGAGCGCCGCGAGCGCGGTCGCGCGGACCTGCGGCTGCGGGAACAGCTTGAAGCTCGCGGCGGTGATCACGCCGAGGGTGCCCTCGGCGCCGAGAAACAGCGACTTGATGTCGTAGCCGGTATTGTCCTTGCGCAGCGTCGAGAGCCCCTCGAGCACGCGCCCGCCGGGCAGCGCCACCTCGAGCCCGAGCACCAGGTCGCGCATCATTCCATAGCGCAGCACGTTGACGCCGCCGGCGTTGGTCGAGAGGTTGCCGCCGATCTGACAGCTCCCCTGGGAGCCGATGCTCAGCGGAAAGAAGCGGCCGGCCGCCTCCGCCGCCTGTTGTACCTGCGAGAGGATGCAGCCCGCCTCCGCGACCAGGGAGTAGTTGCCGGCATCGAGGGCGCGGATGCGATTCAGCCGCTTGAGCGACAGGACCAGCTGGCGGCCGGAATCATCGGGGATCCCCCCGCCGCAGTAGCTGGTGTTGCCGGCCTGCGGCACCACGCCGATCCGTTCGGTCTCGCACAGCGCGAGCAGCCGCGAGACCTCCGACACCGTGCGCGGCAATGCCACGGCCAGTGCCCGCCCGCGGCAGCGTCCGAGATGGTCGACCAGGAAGGGTGCGCAGTCGGCGGCTTCCGTCAGCACCCCGTCGGCGCCGAGGATGTCGCCGAGCCTGCGGGCGAGACCTGGCGCCGCTGCTGTCAATGGGTGCCGAGTGCGCCGAGTGCGCGCAGCGCCGCGATCCGCTCATCGAGCGGCGGATGGCTCATGAACAGCCGCGCCAGAGCGCCGGCGGCGCTGCCGTCGGCGATGCCGAAGGCGGCGAACTGCGGGGCAGCCAGCGGCTCGTGAACCCGCTTGAGCTCTTCGAGCGCTGCGATCATGTTGCCGGTGCCGGCGAGCTCGGCGCCGCCACGGTCGGCGCGGAACTCGCGCCAGCGGGAGAACCACATGACGAGCGGGGTTGCGAGGATGCCGAACACGATCTGCAGCGCGTAGAAGACCAGAATTGAGGCGAAGCCTCGGCCATCCTCGGACCGGAACAGCGCCCGGTCGATGATGTTGCCGACCACGCGCGACAGGAGGAGCACGAAGGTGTTGACCACGCCCTGCACCAGAGTGAGGGTCACCATGTCGCCGTTGGCGACATGCGTCATCTCGTGCCCGAGTACGGCCTCTATTTCCGTGCGGCTCATCTGCCGCAGGAGCCCGCTGCTCACCGCCACCAGCGCGGAGTTACGGTTTGCGCCGGTCGCAAACGCGTTGGGCTCGGGGGAATCGAAGATGCCGACCTCCGGCATACCGACTCCCACCCTGCGGGCGTGATTCTCGACCACCGAGAGCAGCCACTGCTCGGTCGGGTCGGCCGAAGGGCCGATGACCTGCACGCCCATGAACATCTTGGCCTGCATCTTCGACATGGCGAGCGAGATGAAGGCGCCGCCGAAGCCGAACAGCGCGGCCCACACCAGCAGGCCCGAGAGACTGCTGCCGCGTTCGGCGAGCCACACGTCGAGCCCGAGCAGGTGCGCCACGACCGACAGCACCAGCAGCACGGCCAGGTTGGTCGCGAGGAACAACACGATGCGTTTCATGACGGACTTAAAACCTTGAGTGGAATTGAGGGGTTGGGTGAGGGAATTGAAGCCCGACGGCACTCTACCGTCGGGGACCTACGATTTGCCAGCTTTGGGGGCGGGCAGCGCCTTTTCAAGGGGTGCGGTGCGGCCTCGCCGGTGCGCTCGCCTCAAGTTCGCCACGGGGCGTGAGCTCAATAGTCCTGGCGCTCCTCGTCGACGTCGTCGTCGTCCTCGTCGTCGTCGTCCTCGTCCTCGTCCTCGTCCCAGTCGTCCTCATCCTCGTCCTCGTCGGTGTCCTCGTCATCGGATTTCGACCAGCCCTCGGGCTCCTCGATCTTCTCGAGATCCATCTCGTGCCAGGCCTCGAGATCGATCTCCTCGATTTCGCCGTCGAGGTACTCGATCTCTATGAGCTCCGAGTCCTCGTCGACCGACAAAACGCGGAACGAATCCTCTTCTTCGAGATTTTCGTACCACTGGGAGGGCACGGGCTCGTAGTCTCTGCTCACCGCGAAAGCCACCCTTGTCACATTCGCCGCCGACAAGTGTAGGGGCTCTCCGCGGGTTGGGCAACGCAGCTCGATTGCGTATAGTTTTCCTCCATGAACGCCCGGCGTCCGGATTCGGCAGCGCCCCTGACTCAGGCACGGCGAGTCGTCGTGAAGGTGGGCTCGGCGCTGCTGGTGGATGGGGACAGCGGGCGCGTGAATCGTGCCTGGCTCGAGACCCTGGTCGAGGACCTGTTGCGGCTGCGCCGGCGCGGCCAGCGCGTCATCCTGGTGTCATCCGGGGCCATTGCGCTCGGGCGGCGCCGGCTCGGGCTGAAGCACGGCGCGCTGCGCCTGGAGGAGAGCCAGGCGGCGGCGGCGGTCGGGCAGATCCGCCTCGCGCACGCCTACAAGGAGCTGTTCGAGGGTTGCGACGTGACGGTGGCCCAGGTGCTGCTGACACTCGATGACAGCGAGAACCGTCGTCGCTATCTGAACGCGCGCGCGACCCTCGAGGCGCTGCTCGAGCTCGATGCGCTGCCGGTGATCAACGAGAACGACACGGTGGCGACCGCCGAGATCCGCTACGGCGACAACGACCGCCTGGCGGCGCGGGTCGCGCAGATGGCGGGCGCGGACTGCCTGGTGCTGCTCTCGGACGTCGAGGGCCTCTACAGCGCCGACCCGAAGGCCGACCCCGCCGCGCGCTTCATTCACGAGGTGCGGCAGATCACCCCGGACATCGAGGCGATGGCGGGGCGCTCGACTTCGGCGGTGGGCTCGGGGGGCATGACCTCCAAGATCCTCGCCGCGCGCATCGCGGTGGCGTCCGGATGCCACATGTGCATCGCGGCCGGGTCTCACCGCCACCCGCTGCGGCGCATCGAGGAGGGGGCGGACTGCACCTGGTTCGTGCCGACGGCGACGCCGGCGGCGGCGCGCAAGCAGTGGATCGCGGGGACGCTGCGCCCGGCAGGCGCCATCAGCATCGACGCCGGCGCCGAGCGCGCACTCCTCGACGGGCGCAGTCTCCTCCCCGCCGGCGTCACCGGGGCCCGCGGCCGCTTCGACCGCGGCGACACGGTGAGCGTGCTCGCCGCGGACGGCGCCGAGATCGCCCGCGGCATCGTGGCCTATTCGGACGTCGACGCCGCCCGCATCATGGGGCGCAAGTCCTCCGAGATCGCCGAGATCCTCGGCTTTCGCGGCCGTGACGAGATGATCCACCGCGACGACCTGGTGCTCATGCGCCCGGAGCTCTCTCAAGCGGCCGCGGCCGAGCCGGCCGCGCAGCCCTCGCCCTGAGGCGCCATGAACGCGGATCAGATCGGCGAGTTGATGGAGGGGCTCGGCAAGGCCGCCACCGCCGCCGCGCAGGTGCTCGCGCTCGCTTCGACCGATCAGAAGAATTCCGCGCTGCGGGCGGCGGCGGCGGCGGTGCGCGCCCGCCGCGCGGCGATCCTCGCCGCCAACGAGCGCGACATGTCGGCGGCGCGCGCGGCGCGGCTCTCCGGACCGCGCCTCGAGCGGCTGCGCCTCGATGAGCGGCGCATCGAGGCGATCGCCGAGAGCATCGACGCGGTAATCGAGCTGCGCGATCCGATCGGATCGGCGAGCGCGGAGTGGGAGCGGCCGAACGGGCTCAGGATCCAGCGCGTGGTCGTGCCACTCGGCGTCATCGGCATCATCTACGAGAGCCGTCCCAACGTCACCGCGGACGCGGGCGCCCTGTGCCTGAAGTCGGGCAACGCGGCGATCCTGCGCGGCGGCTCCGAGAGTCAGCACTCGAGCCGGGCGCTCCACGAGTGTCTCGATGAGGGGCTGCGGGCGGCGGGGCTGCCTCCGGAATGCATTCAGCTGGTGCCGGTGACCGATCGCGCCGCGGTCGGCTACATGCTCGCCGCCATGAGCGAGTATGTCGACGTGATCGTGCCGCGCGGCGGCAAGGCGCTCGTCGAGCGGGTGCAGAAGGAAGCGCGCGTTCCGGTGATCGGACACCTCGAGGGCAACTGCCACGTCTACATCGACCGCGACGCCGACGTGCGCATGGCGCGCACCATCGCGCTCAACGCCAAGATGCGGCGCACCGGGATCTGCGGCGCCGCCGAGACGGTGCTGATCGACCGCGCCTGCGTCGCGACCCATCTCGCCCCCGTGGTGCGGGACCTCCTCGACGCCGGCTGCGAGGTCCGCGGCGACGCCACCGTGCTCGAGGTGGATCCGCGCGTGCGTCCGGCGAGCGAGGACGACTGGTACACCGAATATCTCGACGCGATCATCGCCGCACGCGTCGTCGACGGGGTGGACGCGGCCATCGCGCACATCGCGCGCTACGGCTCGGCGCACACCGAATCGATCGTGACCGAGAACCGGGCCACCGCGGAGCGCTTCCTGCAGCGGGTCGACAGCGCCATCGTGCTGCACAACGCGTCGACCCAGTTCGCGGACGGCGGCGAGTTCGGCATGGGTGCGGAGATCGGCATCTCGACCGACCGCTTTCATGCCCGGGGGCCGGTCGGGGTGGAGCAGCTCACCAGCTACAAGTACGTCGTGCGCGGCGCGGGGCAGGTGCGCCCCTGAGAGCGTGCGGCGGCACGCCGCGCGAGGTGAGTCTCAGCGGCGGGGTGGCGGCGAGCCTCAGCGGCCGTGCCGGTGCGCGTGTCCGTGCGCGTGCGAGGCGGGGACAGCCTCATCGTGGGCGGCGGGGGGTTGCGTCTCGTGGGTTGCGGGCGCGGCGCAGCGCTCGCAGTTCACCCAGCCCGAGTCGCCGCCGGCGTAATGCTCTTTCTTCCAGATCGGCAGGCGGTGCTTCACCTCGTCGATGATGTAGCGGCACGCCTCGAACGCCTCCGCGCGGTGCGGCGAGCTCACCCCCACCCACACGGCGAGCTCGCCGACGGCCAGATCCCCGAGCCGATGCACGCAGGCCGCGTGCGCCACGCCGAAGCGCGCCATCGCCTCGCCGAGAATGCGCTCGCCCTCGCGCACGGCGAGCGCTTCGAAGGCCTCGTACTCGAGCCGCCGCACGCGCTCGCCGGCGCTCGAATCGCGCACCCAGCCCTCGAAGGAGGCGTATCCGCCACAGGCCGGGTCGGCGAGCTCGCCGCGCAACGGCTCGGGCTCAATCGCGGTGCGGGTGAAGCGGAACACGGATCGCGCCCTGCGCGGTTCGCTCAACCGCCGGCGACCGGCGGGATGAACACCACCGCGTCGCCATCCGCGAGCGGGGTGGACCAGTCGCCGAACTCGGAGTTGATCGCGACCCGCAGCGCCTCGGGGCCGAGTGAGAAGGGATAGCGCCGGGAAAGCTCCGCGTACAGCTCGCGCGGGGTGCGCGCACCGCTCACCAGCGCCTCCTCGCGCCGCCCGGCCTGCTCGCGCAGCAATGCGTAGTACTGCACCGTGAGGCGCTTGACCTCGCCCGCAGGCGGCTGCCTGGGCGCGCCGGAGCTCTGAGGGTTCATGAGGGACATGACGGAGCCATATTCCTGCGGTGTATTGACATTGTCGAGGGCCCGGGGGTTCGGCTCATCGAGCAGCAGCGTATCGCTTTCGGTGAGGAACCGGCGGGGGCATTGCCGGCCGGCGGCCACATACGCGGCGAGCGCCTCGCGGCTCGCCGGCTCGTAGATGGCGCACAGCGGCTCCGGCTCGCCGTCGTGGCTCGAGCGGTAGGCGGTGGCCGCGCGTTCGGGAGCGCGCGATTCGACAAGGTGAGCGAGCGTGCTCTCATCGAGCAGCGGCAGGTCGCACGCCAGCACCAGCCACGCGACCTCGGGGTGCTGCGCCTGGGCGGCCAGCAGCCCCGCGATCGGGCCGAGGTTCTCCTCGCGGTCGCGGATCTGGGCAAAGCGCGCGCGCACCGGATCGTCGGCCTGGTCGGAGCGCACCGAAACGAAGGCCCGCGCGACGTGCGGCGCGAGGAGCCGCATGGCGCGCTCGAGCTGCGGCGTGCCGTCCGCGTAGGTGAGCGCGGCCTTGTCGCGGCCCATCCGGGTGCTGCGCCCGCCGGCCAGCACCAGGCCGAAGAGCGGCGGCGCGGCCGAACTCGAGGATGAGCGTCGATCGGCCATGGGGGCTACCCGGCCGCCCCGCGCGCGAACGGCCGGCGGCCGCCGGACTTGGCCAGGAGGCGCAGCTGCGCGATCTCGATGTCGTGGGACAGCGCCTTGCACATGTCGTATATGGTGAGCGCCGCGACCGCCGCGCCGGTCAGCGCCTCCATTTCCACACCGGTGCGGTGATGCACCGACACGCGGCAGCGAACGGCGATCCCGGCGCCCACCGGGGCGATCTCAATCTGACAGTCCTCGAGCCCCAAGGGGTGACAGAAGGGGATCAGCTCGTGCGTCCTCTTCGCCGCCATCACGCCCGCGACGATGGCGGTGTCGAACACCGGCCCCTTGCCGGTGCGATGGCCGCTCGCCCGCAGCGCGCGCGCCACGGTGCGCGGCATGCGGATCCGCGCCTCGGCGACCGCGACGCGATGCGTGACCTCCTTAGCGCCGACGTCGACCATCGTGGGACGCCGGCGCGCGTCGACATGCGTGAGGCGGCCCCTCGCCATCAGCCACCGATGTAGAACATCTCGATCTTGCGCTGCTCCTTCTCCGCCTGGCGGAGACTCGCGCGCTGCTCGCTGTAGCGGTCGGAGCGCTGCAGCCAGACGTTGCGGATCAGCTCGAGCAGCGCGTCGTCGCTCGCGCCGCCGCGCAGCGCATCGCGCAGGCTCGCGCCGCGGGTGGCGAAGAGACAGGTGTAGAGCACACCGTCGGATGACAGCCGCGCGCGGGTGCAGTCGCCGCAGAACGGCTGCGACACCGAAGAGATGAAGCCGATCTCGCCCTGGCCGTCGGTGAACGCGTAGCGTTTGGCCACCTCGCCGCGATAGTCGGGCTCGAGCGCCGCGAACGGCCAGCGCTCGCCGATGCGCGCGGCGAGCTCCCTCGAGGGCACCACCAGCTCCGAGCGCCAGTGGTTGCGGTTGCCGACGTCCATGTACTCGATGAAGCGCACGGTCACCCCGGTGCCGCGGAAGCGCTCCACCAGATCGAGCGCCGTGTGATCGTTCACGCCGCGCTGCACGACGGCGTTGATCTTGATCGGCGTGAGCTCCGCGCGGCGCGCGTGCTCGATGCCGTCCAGCACCTCCTCGACCCCCCCGAACCCGCCGCTCATGCGCGCGAACACCTCGGGATCCAGGCTGTCGAGGCTCACCGTGACGCGCTTGAGGCCCGCCGCCTTGAGCTCGCTCGCGTAGCGCGCCAGCAGCACGCCGTTGGTGGTGAGGGCGACGTCCTCGACGCCCGCAATGGTCGTCAGGTCGCCGACCAGGTCGGGAAGGCCGGCGCGCAGCAGCGGCTCGCCGCCGGTGAGGCGGAGCTTGCGCACGCCGAGCTGCACGAAGAGTCGCGCGAGGCGCACGATCTCGTCGAAGGACAGCCGCTCGTGCGAGCCGAGGAAGCGGTACTGCTCGTGGTAGGTCTCGCGGGGCATGCAGTACGGACAGCGGAAGTTGCAGCGGTCCATCACCGAGATGCGCAGGTCGCGCATCGGGCGGGCGAGCGTATCCCGTGGCGCCGAACGCGCGTTCAGGGGAACGATGACCTCACGCACTGCCATGCCGAGCAGCACAGTATGAGCACCACGGGGGGTAATGGCTATCGGTCGAAGGGGAGGGCGCCGGACCGGGGCGCACCCGGCACGCGGACGGCTCGGCGCGTCAGGACCAGCGGTACAGGCGCGTCACGAACCCTTTCGGGTAGGTATTCGGTCCCGGCGGCAGCTCGACGAAGCCCGCGGTGCCGGCGAGCGCCGTGAAGTCGCCCGACCCGTTGGTGGGAGCGGGCATCGCCCAGCTGCGCCCCCAGTCGTCCTGCTCGAGCCGCACCGGCAGGAAAAAGGTGAGCGGCGGATTCACGGTCACCGCCTCTCCGAGCGCGACGCGCTCCGGCGGCAAAGGCTGCTGGCCGAGGCTGGCGTTCAGCGAGGGGAGCACGTAGCGCGTCAGGCACACGAGGGTGGAGACCGGGTTCCCGGGCAGACCGAACACTGCGGTCCCCGAAGGCCCGACGCCGAACCAGAGCGGCTTCCCCGGCCGCTGCGCCACCTTGTGGAAGATCGCGTGCACGCCGAGCTCCTCGAGCACGGCGGGCACGAGGTCGAACCTGCCCATCGATACCCCGCCCGAGAGCACCAGCACGTCGTGAGTCTCGAGATGAAACCGGAGCCGCTCGCGCAGCTCGTCCCGGTCGTCCTGGATGTGATCGTCGGCCACCCGATCAAAGCCATGCTCACGCAGCGCGCTCACGATGGCGTAGGCATTCGAGCGACGCACCTGGTGAGCGAGCACGGGCTCCCCGGGCTCGATGAGCTCGTTGCCGGTGGAGATGACGGCGAGCATCGGCTGACTGCTCACGCGGATGCGGGCCATGCCGGCGGACGCGGCGATGGCGACCTCGGGCGAGCGCAGCCGCACACCCGCCGACAGCAGCAATGCTCCCTGGCGCGTGTCGCTGCCGCGGCGGTGCACGTTCTGCCAGGGCTCGGCGCGCGCGCCCGGCGCGAGCGAGGCCTGACCGCGCGAGAGCTCGAGCTCCTCGACCGGCACCACACAGTTGCAGCCGAGCGGCAGCACCGCGCCGGTCATGACCTCGATGCAGTCTTCGGGCCCGGCCAGCGTCAGGGGAGGATCGCCTGCGGCCTGCGTCGCCTGAACACGGAACGCACGGATCCCGGCGCTCACCGTCTGACTGTCGAGGGCCACGCCGTCCATCGCCACACGGTCGAAGGGCGGCTGGTCGCGCTCGGCGTAGATGTTCTCGCGCAGCACCGCACGCGCAGCTTGCGCGAGCGGCAGCGACTCGATCGGCAGGCACTGCAGGTGCTGCCCGATCCTCAAGTCCGCCTCCGCCGGTGTGAGCACTCAGTTCTTCTGCACGGCGGTCCTGGCTTTGAAGACCTTGACCTGCTCGTTGAAGCGGTCGGCGACGCTCTGCTCCTGATCGATCGCCGCGTTGTGCTTCTGCGCCTCGACGTGCTGCATGTCGGCCTTCTGCTCGGGCTTCAGCTTGTCCGCGCCCTTCGCGATGGCTCCTTCGAGCTCCTTGTCGATGCAGGCGACGTAGTCGTCGATCGCTTTCTGGTACGCCTTGACCGCCTTCTGTCCCGCGAGCATCTCCTCCAGGGTCGCGGTGGTGCCGTCCGGAAGCTTGTCGGGAGCCGCCGGATAGGGGCACTCGGCATGCGCCGCTCCCGCCGCGAGCGCCGCGCCGAGCGCCACTGCAAACAGTACCTTCATAACTACACCCTGAGATTTTGTGATCCGGATCGCTATCTTACACGGCGCGCCGTGCCGCGCCGCGGGCCCCGGCGCAGCAAGGGCGGGCACAGGAAGCAACCCTGCGCGTGGTCGTTCACGACTCCGACCGCCTGGAGAAATGCGTACACGATGGTCGTGCCCACGAAGCGAAAGCCGCGTTTCCTCAGATCGCGGGACACGAGGTCGCTCAAGCGAGTGCGCGCCGGGACCGCGCCCGCGCGCGGGCGGTTGACGACGGGTACGCCCGAGACGAACGCCCAGAGGTAGCGGTCGAAGGAGCCGAGCTCGCGCTGCACGGCGAGGAAGGCGCGGGCGTTGCTGACCGTCGAGTCGATCTTCAGCCGGTTACGCACGATGGCCGCGTCCTCGAGCAACGCCCTGCGGCGGCGCGCATCGAAGCGCGCCACCCGCCGCGGGTCGAAGCGGGCGAACGCACGGCGGTAGCCCGGGCGCTTGCGGAGGATCGTCGACCACGAGAGCCCCGCCTGGGCGCCCTCGAGCGTGAGCATCTCGAAGAGCCGCCGCTCGTCGTGCACCGGGCGGCCCCACTCCTCGTCGTGATAGCGGACGTAGTCCGGGTCGGCGCCGGCTGCCCAGGCGCAGCGGCGCTTGCGGGCGCCGGCAGCGGTGCGCGTGCTCAAGGCTCAGGGCTCGATCAGAATCGGCGTGCCATCGGCCACGGCTCGCCAGACTTCATCGATGTCACGATCCGTCAGTGCGATGCAGCCGGCGGTCCAGTCGCGCGTGATACCGAACCGGCCGAGCGCTCCCCACCCGTTGCGCAGCCCGTGAACCATGATGAGCCCGCCCGGACTCGCTCCACGGCGGTAAGCGGCGGCCGCGTCCCGGGCCGACGGGTAGGAGACATGGAGCGCCCTGTGGAAGGAGCTGTTCGGGTTTCGATAGTCGATGATGTAACGGCCCTCGGGTGTGCGGCCGTCGCCCTCGCGCTCCTTGCGACCGACCGGATGGGGCCCGAGCGCCACGGAGTAGCTGCGAAGCAGCTGGCTCCCGCGGTAGAGCTCGAGTGTGCGGCTTGCCTTGTGCACGACGATGCGATCGGCGCGGACCCCGTCGGCGAGCCGCGGCCGCGGCCAATACGCCCACAGCGGCACGCCGATGAGCGCGAGGAGAACGCCGGCGAGAATTGCGCGCCTCATGAGTCGATAACGTCCACGTGCCCGTCGATCGCGTTCCGCTACCGGGAAGGCGCGGCAGTATAGGTTTAGTTCAGGTACGACGGCATCACCCGCAGCCGCCAACACGCCGAAGCCAGAGCTGCGGCAGCTGACTCCCGACCGTCGCGCTCGCACGACGATAGTTCCATCTTCCCACCGTGGGTTGAGACCACAGTTAACAATCCACGGTTCTCCTTAGCGGCCGGTTGGCCGGAAGGCACACAGCACTGCTGCCTCTCCAGCCTCAACTCGGTCGCGACAGTGCTGGCTCAAACCGTCACGCCGCTCAGGTAGCACAGCGGAGGGAGGATTCTCGATGAATTGCATTGCGGTTGCATCCAGATGCGTACTGGCTGCCGCCATGATGGCGATCTTTCAACCCACGACATGGTCAGCTACCCCGCCGGCCAGGCAGAGAGATCCCGTGGCTCCGGTGGCCAACCCCTGTGCCCGCCTGACTGCCGGAAGCGTCGTCGAGAACCCGCCGGCTCTCTTCAGCCGCGGCGGCGTGCTGGCGGTCGATTTCTCGTACCAGACGACGACGGATCTCGACGGTCGGTCGCTGTTCTGCTTCATGACACCCGACGGCCTCGAAAACCCGACGCTCCATGTGCAGCCGGGCGATCACCTGCAGATCAACATCACGAACAATACACCCGCAACGCCCGTCGAGATGCAGGTCAACCCGCCGCATTGCGGGGCGTCTGCCATCACCGATTCGTCGGTGAGCCTCCACTTCCACGGGACCAACGTTTCCCCGACCTGCCATCAGGACGAGGTGCTCCATACCGTCATCAATTCAGGCGAGACCTTCGCCTATGACGTTCTCATCCCCAAGGATGAGCCGCCCGGTCTGTACTGGTACCACTCGCACATTCACATGTACGTCGAGCCGACCCTGCTCGGCGGCGCCTCCGGCGTGATCGTGGTCGAGGGGATTCAGAATCTCGTGCCCGCTCTCGCCGGGATGCCGCAACGGATCCTGGTGGTTCGCGACCAGGAGGTCGCCAATGCGCCCGAACCCGGCGGGAGCGTGCCTACCCACGACATCACGCTGAACCATATTCCCATCGCCTACCCGCAACTCACCCCGGCCATCATCCAGATCCCCTCCGGGGAGAGGCAACTCTGGCGCGTATCCAACTCGAGCGCGTCGGAAATCCTCGACCTGCAGGTGCGATACGACGGCACTCCGCAGCCGCTGCAGATCGTCGCGCTGGACGGCGTGCCGACGGGATCGCAGGACGGTACGCGCCAGGGCACCCCCATCAACGCGAAACACGTGCTGATCCCGACTGCGGGCCGGGCGGAATTCATCGTGCAGGGACCTACAGCCTCGGTCGGGACCGCCGCTCTGGTGACGCTGGCTGTCGACACCGGCCCCGATGGCGATTCTGACCCCGAGCGGACTCTGGCCACGATCCAAACGGCTGCGGCGCAAACGGCTTCCGCGCGAGCGCCATCGGCGCAGACCGCGTCGAGCGCCGCAGCGGACAATGCCGTACCGGCGCAGGCCGGGGCGCCGTGGAAACAGCGATTCGAGAACCTTGCGGAAGCGCCGGTAACGGCGCGGCGCACGCTCTATTTCTCGGAAAACAACCCGCTCGGGCAGTTCTTCGTCACGGTGGAGGGAGCGACGCCCAGGCTCTTCAACCCCAACGATCCTCCCAGCATCGTGACCACGCAAGGCGCGGTCGAGGACTGGACCATCGAGAATCGGACGCTGGAGAACCATGAGTTTCACACCCACCAGAATCACTTTCTGGTGCTCTCCCAAGCCAACTTCGAGGTCAATGGCACGCGGGCGGACCACAGGATCGAGGGGCAGTTTCTCGATACCGTGCAGGTCCCATACTGGGACGGCAACCCGACCCATCCGTTCCCGAGCGTCACGTTTCGCATGGATTTCCGGGGGCTCGACATCGGCGACTTCGTCTACCACTGTCACATCGCTGAGCACGAGGATAACGGCATGATGTCGATCATTCGGGTCATCCCCGCTCCGGCGGCGGCCACCTCGACGCCGACCGCCGGTTGGAGAACTGCCCGATAGGGCCGGTCGCCGCCGCCAGCCGGCACGCCGAGCCAAACCCCGCGAGCCTGGACTCGTGCGGGGCGGTTCGGCGCGCCGGCGTCTCATCCGCAGCGGTCTCGCGAGTCGCGCCGGCGGAACGGGATTCTTCCCGAGCCCACCCGCTACGCTTGAACCCCGCGTCGTACCCGGCGGCACTCACGTACGCCCGAATCCCACAACCAACTTAGGGGGTACCAGTCATGCGTCAATTCATTGCGCCGCTCAAGGCTGCGGCACTCATCGGCATTGCTGCGGCGGCGACGATCGCGCGTGCCGCCGGAGACGAGTCGGATCGCAACGCGTACGTGGTCACTCCGCTCGTATCGAACCTGTCGGGCGCCGCCGCGCACCGGGATCCGGTGCTGCAAAACGCCTGGGGCATCGCCTTCAGCCCCGCAGGCAGTCCCTTCTGGGTCAATGACAATGTCACGGGCTGCTCGACTCTCTACACCGGTGACGGCACCAAGGTCGGGCTCCAGGTGTCGATACCCTTGCCGGGAAACGTCGTGGCCCCCGGCTCCTGTCAGCCGGTCGATCCGAACAATCCGCCGAACCCCACTCCCGCCGCACCGACCGGGATCGTCTGGAATCCTTTAGCGGCGTTCCTGGTTCCCGGCACAAAGATACCCGCGGTGTTCATCTTCGCGACCGAGGACGGCACCCTCTCCGCCTGGGCTGGAGGGTTGAATCCGTTCAACAACGCGGTGCTCGCGGTCGACAACTCGGCGTCTCCGACGGCGGCAGCGGGGGCAGTCTACAAGGGCCTCGTGTTCGGCTTGAGCGCCAAGGGAGGGTTCCTCTATGCAACCAACTTCCGGGCGGGACGGATCGATGTCTTCGGGCCGCCGGGCGCAAACGGTCAGTTCACGCCGGTGACTACGGGCGGCGGATTCGTCGATGCCGATCTGCCGGCTGGCTACGCCCCGTTTGGTATTGCAAACATCGATGGCGACCTGTTCGTGACTTACGCCAGGCAGAACGATGCGAAACACGACGACGTCGCCGGACCGGGCCACGGCTTTGTGGACGTGTTCGACACCGACGGTCATCTGCTGCGCCGCTTTGCCAGTCGCGGGTCACTCAACTCCCCCTGGGGCGTGACGCGCGCATCGTTCGCATTCGGCCGCTTCAGCGGCAGGATCCTGATCGGGAACTTCGGCAACGGCAGAATCGGCGCGTTCAACAACGACGGTACGTTCGCCGGGGAGCTCGAGGACCCTAACGGCAATCCGTTGGCCGTCGACGGCCTCTGGACGCTGACTCTCGGGGGCGGCCGCGGATCGAGCTCGGACGCGCTGTACTATGCGGCTGGTCCCAACGGCGAAGTGAACGGATCGTTCGGCACGATCGCGCCGGCGCCCGGCGAATAACGCAGCCGACCGCAGGCAGCGATCCGCGAGCTTAGGTCCTGCCTGCGGCGGCTACACGGGTCCGTACAGTTCGCGGACCAACCCGATCACCATCCGTGCATCGCTTCCTTCAGTCAGCACTCTCGCCGCCATACCTCGCTCGTTGACTTGTGATCTTAAAACCCCCGAATTATTGATGCCTGAAATCACTTCGCGCCCGGAGAGATTAACTCGGCGCTGTGCGCCTCAGCCCGGCGCCGCGAACGAAGCCCCCGGTGAGTCTTGCGCTCCCCGCACACCCAACTCCGACGACTGTCCCAGCCCTGCCCGGTGACCGATACGTCGTCGCGAGCGCGGGCGCGTCGTCCCCAACCGTCGGACAGCAATCTTCGAGAGAGCGCAGCACACCGCGCAACGGCAGCAGATCAAGGAGGAAAACCTAGCGGGCACCCGTCAACGGGCCGAGTCAGAGGGCGGCCTACAGGACCTGCACCGAGCTAGGCGTGGAAGTCGCGGCGCCCGGCCGCGTCCGTGTAGGGAGCAGGCTGCGTTCACGAATGACCGAAACGCGAAGGTGAAGGCCGCGCTCGCGCAGCCAGCGCGAAGGCGCGCCGCTCGAGGCAGCCGAGGGGTAGAAACCCGCTGAACAGGGTGCAAATACCCGCCTTGGCACATCGGTGGAACCCCCGATAGGCCCCTGCCGAAAATCGATGTTCACTGCTCTGGCGGTCGAACAATACCAAGCCCGGCTGTACAGGGAGAGTATGTATACCGAGGCAGCCCTGCAGGAGAGCGAGCTACGAATGCGCGTACAGCAGCGCATCAAGGAAGGTCGCCTGCCGGTAGCGTTCGTAAGGTTGGTCAACGCCGGTACCGGCGCCGGGGGGCACGCCTGTCCGGTGTGTGATCAACCGGTCAGGCGTGACAAAGTCGAGTACGACATCGACCCGCGCAACGCCAATCACCACCTGGTCTTTCATTACCCGTGCTACTTGATCTGGCAGCGTGAGTGTGCGCGGCGCATTCGCGCGGGTGAACGCGCTGATCTCGGCGATCAACAGCGCTGAGCAGGGAATACGCCGCCGCGACGACGAGGTAACTGCGGCGCGCAACCACGGGCGGCCGCCCGCAGATGCGACACCCGCCGGATCCGGCCGGCGAGAGCATGAGGTACCCTTCTCTGCAGCTGTCAGGGCTCTGACAGTTCCGTCCAATTGGTCCGAATTTGGACAAACTCCTCAATTTCGTCAGGGTCCTGACAGCAGCCGGCGCGGGTACTATTCCGTGCGCTCAGTAGCCCAACCCAGAATCGTCCGAGCCGCAGGCGGTGATCTCATCCGGCGGCGTGCTCGGGCCGGTGTTCGAAGGGTTCGGCTTGTGCAGCTCGATATGCCCGCCCGCCAGTACCCGCGTCGACACGATGACAGCGCTGA
>Ga0209577_10000230_pt1 | contig 56616 bp, 47 predicted proteins | sample GraSoiAngelo_109_FD_185874 | JGI IMG/M metagenome (GOLD analysis project Ga0209577, IMG submission 185874) | Grasslands soil microbial communities from the Angelo Coastal Reserve, California, USA - 14_0903_12_20cm (SPAdes) (version 2) | ecosystem: Environmental > Terrestrial > Soil > Grasslands... | reverse complement strand
CTAACTATTATTACAGCCGGTTACAAGGCGATCGCTTAGCCAGAGGTTCGTCAAATCAAGCACTTGCTGCCCTCCGCGTCCGGCGATCGCACATAAAAACTAGCAGGACCGAACTGGCGCAGCAAAACGCGTCAATCACACGCGATATGCCGCTCGACCACGACGCTATCGATCTGCTTCCATCACTCCAGGAGACGGGCCATGACGCCCTACCATCGAGAGAGTAATCCAGCGGCAAAGCGCCCCGGTCTCCTCGCTGTGGCGCGGGAACGGATACGCACGCGTCACTTGGCATTGCGGACAGAGCAAGCGTACCTGCAATGGATGCGACGCTATATTGCATTTCACAACCGACGGCACCCGCGCCGACTCGGCGCACCGGAGGTGGAGCAATTCTTGACCCACCTGGCAGTGGACCGCAAGGTGAGTTCCGCCACGCAGAACCAGGCGCTGCAGGCGCTGTTGTTTCTCTATCGCCACGTGCTGGCAATCGAGCTGCCTTGGCTGGATAACGTGACCCGCGCCAGCAGCGCGAGGCGCTTACCGTTAGTGCTGAGCCGCGATGAGGTTCGGGCACTCCTCTCGCAGCTGCAGGGTACGTCGTGGCTGGTCGCCAACCTCCTCTACGGCAGCGGCCTCCGTCTCATGGAGGCCCTGCGCCTTAGGGTCAAGGACCTTGCGCTCGAGCGCTGTGAGCTCATCGTGCGTGACGGCAAGGGCGGCAAGGATCGTGTGACCATGGTGCCGGACGCACTCGATGTGCCTCTGCGTGCGCACCTGGCTCGGCTGCGGGCCTGGTTCGAGGATGAGCGGCGTCGCGGACAGCCTGGCGTTTCGCTACCGACGGCGCTTGCACGGAAGTATCCGCAGGGCGGTACACAATGGGGCTGGCAGTATTTATTTCCTTCGGCCACGCTCTGCCGCGATCCGTACGCCGGCGTGGCGGTGCGTCATCACCTGCATGAGAAGGCCGTGCAACGAGCCGTGCAGTCGGCCGTGCGTAAGGCGGGACTCACTCAGCCCGCCAGCTGTCATACGTTGAGGCACGCCTTTGCCACCCACCTGCTCGAGGACGGCTACGACATCCGCACCGTCCAAGAGCTGCTCGGTCACTCGGATCTCAAGACCACCATGATCTACACGCACGTCCTCACGAAAGGTGCCGGCGGCGTGCGCAGTCCGCTCGACCGGCGCGGTACGGCCGAGCGGAGCGATCCGGCTCCGAAATCGGCACAGCGTGCGCATGACGCCGACTAATGATTGAATTCAATTCGCCGCCGTGCCGGCCAGCCTCGTCGCCTGACCTGCTTCGGCGGCTGCAGCGCGCACGGCGCCTTCCGCCCGGTAAATGGACGCCAGCGTGGCGGATCTGGTCTCGTCCGGCAGTGCCGCGGCGATTGCGCGTCCCAGCAGGACGGGGTCCGAACCGCAAAGCCTGGCAAGCAGCCGCTCCACCTCCGCTCGCTCGAGCGCGCGGAAGCGGACGTCGGCGAAGCAGCGCCCCGGACGCAGCAGCGCCTCGTCAATGTCACTCACGTTGGGCAGGTTGGTAGTGAACAGGATCTTGCGTCCCTGCGCGCGGACGACGCCGTCGGCGATCGCAAGAAACCGGTGCAGGTGCAGATTGCCGTTCGCTCGGGAGTCGAGTATGTGATCCGCGTCTTCGATCACGAAAGCGTCATGACTCCCGGTGACGAACTCGACGAAGATTTCGTCGCTCTCGAGCGCACGCGTGTCGGCCGTGTAAAGTACTTTGGCGCTGTCACCCTTGCGCCGGGAAATTGCTGCCAGCACCGCGCGCACGAACCGGGTCTTCCCGGTCCCGGGTGGCCCCTGAAGAATGAGAACCGTTTCGGGTGCCGCGAGATATCGCTCAATGAACCGATCGATCGGCTCGCCGAGAGTCGGGTAGGCCTCGTCCGGCGACCCCGGATCGGCCACCTCTTCGAACTCGGCGCTCGTCAGTCCCAGCTCACCCGCCGCGAAGTGCCAGTCGATGGTGAACGTCTCTTCCCTCACGCGCTGACTGCCCACGACACCGAGCAGCCGATCGCGGATGGATTCCAGCGACATCAGGCTGTCGGCCCAAATGGCGAACGTCATGGAGCTGTAATCGGTTTTGCGGCGCCCCCGTGCGCTCACGAGCACACCGGGACCATCGAGCAACACCGCCCCCTCTCCCAGACGATGCGCGGCAAGACCCGCGTGCTGAGCCAGATCGTCGAACAACTCATCGAGCGGTCGGCGTGCGGCCGCGCGTACGAGGCGGTAGATGGGGTAGTGCATGGGACCGGAATCGAAGCCGCCGAGAGCACGTAGCGCAAGCAGCACGTTTCCGATGTCCGAGAGATCGCCCCGCAGAGTCAGCCGTATGGGCAGACGTTCGCGCAGCCGCTGCCCGGCCTCGCCTTCAATCTCCGCCTGGTCCTCTGACTCGATATCGATTGTGTTCATTGCCGTACGCAGGCAACAAAAAGCCCCTGGGAAACCATCGCCAGGGGCTAGTGTTGATGGCACGACACAGCCGCTGGATCGAAGCAAACGCTTCGAGCCAGCGGCCGAAGCGCTCAGTTCGGATTACACCAACATGTTCGATGCAGCGGCCCTGCGGGCATCGATGTCTCCGGTTCGACATCCGCCCACGCGAGGGCGGAAGGGCCGCGTAGGATACTCCTCGGCTACTCGCTGTCAAGAACACGCGTGTGGTGTGCGAAGCCGTTCTGCCACCACGCCCCGTAGACCACCAGCGCGACGGCGTTCGAGAGGTTCAGGCTCCGGTTCCCCGCTGCCGCATCACGACCTGTCAGGAGTGATAGGTGATTGCACCATTTGACTCACTGAGCTCGCCCCTCGCGATCAGCTCATCTACCAGACCCTGCAGCTCGCGCTCGGGGACTTTCTTCGAGAAGTGCGAGTGCAGCACGGCGACGAGGCCCTTGCGCTTGCGCGGGCGCCTGATCTTCTGTGTCCCCTCGATCAGGTGCCGGGCTTCCGCGAGCAGCGCCGCGTTGTCGCTGCGTGTGGCCGGGCGACGCTGACCGCGCGGCGCCGCCGCAGCAGGCGGTGCGCGCGAGCCGAGTGCCTCGGCCAAGGAGTTGGCGCGCCGCACGGCAAAGCCTCGCTTGACCAGGTGTTTGATCAGCGGGTCGAAGCCCTTGTCCCGGGACAGAATCACGCAGGGGCTCTGCGGTGATCGTGCCAGGTATTCGCCCAGGTAGAAGGCGATGTGGAAGTCCAGGGCATTCTTCCCCTGGCCCTCGATGTCGATCTGCACGAACCGCTCTCCGAGCTTCAGTGCGGCCTTGAGAAACTCGGTGGGCACGGACTTCTGCGAGGCGCCGAAGAAGAACGGCACCCGCACGCCGGCGGGAACGGCTCCCAGGTCCACCTTGCCGATGTTCTCGTAGTCCACGAGCAGCACGCTGTCAGCCATGGCGATGCCCCTTTACTGCGATGCGCTCGCGCCGGTGAAACCATTCTGCCGCCACGCCTCGTAGACCACCAGCGCCACCGCGTTGGACAGATTGAGGCTGCGATTGCCGGCGCGCATCGGGATGGCGAGCTGGCGCTCGCGCGGCACCTGCTCGAGCACCCGCGCGGGCAGGCCACGGGTCTCGGGGCCGAAGATCAGCGCGTCGTGCGGCTTGAATTGCGCGTCGCTGTAGGGGCGGCCGCCGCCGGTCTCGATGCTGAAGAGGCGCGCGCCCTGCAGGGCTTCGAGACAGGCGGGGAGGCTCGCGTGCACCCGCACCGGCGCGAGCTCCTGGTAGTCGAGGCCGGCGCGGCGCACCGCTTTGCGGGTGAGCTCGAAGCCGAGCGGCTTCACCAGGTGCAGCGTCGTGCCGCTGTTGGCGCACAGGCGGATGATGTTGCCGGTATTGGGAGGGATTTCGGGTTGAAACAGCACGATGTGGAACATGGGTTTGGCCGGGCGTGAGTCGGGGCGTGTGCGATAATGCGCGCCATGGCGACGCTTGAACCAGGCGCAGCCGCGGGCGCGGACCGCCGCGCGGCAGTGCCCGATGCCGCGGCCCTCCTGAGCCTGAAATTCTGCCGTCTGGATTTCGCCTCCCCGATCGTGCTGCTCTCCGGCTGCGTGGGCTTCGGCGAGGAATACACCCGCATCGAGGGCTTCTCCAACCGGGACGCGGGCGCGGTGGTCCTCAAGGGCACCACCGGTGAGCCGCGCCTGGGCAATCCGCCGCATCGGGTGTACGAGACCCCGGCGGGCATGCTGAATGCGATCGGCCTGCAGAACCCCGGGGTCGAGCAGGTGGTGCGCGGCATCCTGCCGCAGCTGGATTTCACCGAGACACGCTTCATCGCCAACGTGTGCGGCTCGACGATCGAGGAGTACGTCGAGGTGACGCGCCGCTTCGATCAGTCCCCGATCGACGCCATCGAGATCAACATCTCCTGCCCGAACGTCAAGGAGGGTGGCGTCGCCTTCGGCAACTACCCCGAGATGTCCGCGCAGGTGGTGGCGGCGTGTCGCCGCGTGACGAAAAAGCCCCTCATCACCAAGCTGTCACCCAACCAGACCGACATCCGCGAGAACGCGCGCCGCTGCATCGAGGCGGGCTCCGATGCGCTGTCGGTGATCAACACCATCATGGGCATGGCCATCGACGTGCACTCGCGCCGCCCGGTGATCGGCAACGTGCAGGGGGGCCTCTCGGGACCTGCGATCAAGCCGATCGCGTTGCTCAAGGTGCATCAGGTGTACGAGGTGGCGCGCCCCCACGGTGTCCCCATCATCGGGCAGGGCGGCATCACCACCGGCAACGATGCGCTGGAGTTCATCATCGCCGGCGCCTCCGCGGTCGGCGTCGGCACGGCGCTGTTCTACGACCCGATGGTCTGCAGGACGATCAACGCGGGAATCGCCCGCTACCTGCGCGGACAGGGCTTCGGCAACGTGACCGAGCTCGTCGGCACGCTGCACACCGCGGCCGACACCCAGGACTGCGCGCTCTCGGGCTGAGCGGCTACAGCAACCGCTGCTGGCCGCCGGCCTCCGGCGCCGGGGACGGCGGGCCGTAGAGGCGCACACCGGTCGGGACCGCCGCTGCAAAACTCACTTCCAGGGCGCGGAAGCGCTCGAGGATGCGCAGATTGATGCGCTGCTGGGCGTCGGCGTAGAGGTTGAAGTCGGGGTTGGCGAGGACGTAGACGATCTCGAACTGCAGCGCGCGCTCGCCGCAGCTGAGCAGGTGACAGCGCTCGAAGCGCGCGTCGGGCGTCGCCTCGATGATCTCGCGCACCGCGCGCGGCACGGCCGCGAGCGTCGCCACCGGCGTGTCGTAATCCACCGCGAGCTGGAACACCGCGCGCCGCTCGGTCATGCGGCCGAAGTTGCGCACGCGCGCCTTGAGCAGCTCGACGTTGGAGATGATGATCTGCTCGCCCGAGAGGCTGCGCAGGCGCGTGCTCTTCACGCCGATGTGCTCGACGGTGCCCGAGGAGGCGTCGACGGCCAGGAAGTCGCCGAGCCCGAAGGGCCTGTCGAGGGCGATGGAGACCGAGGCCAGCAGATCCGCCAGCACGGTCTGCACCGCGAGCGCGAGTGCGATGCCGCCGATGCCCAGCCCCGCCAGCAGCGGCTCGATCTTCACGCCGAGATTGCCGAGCGCCATCAGCAGCGCGAGTCCCCAGATCACCAGCGAGGCGGCGAACAGGATCACTTCCATCGAGCTCTTGAGCAGCGTGTCCGGCCCGCTGGAGCGCTGGCGGCGCAGGTCGATGGCGTAGCGCACGGCCGCCATCGCCCACATCGCCGCCTGCATCCAGAACAGCAGCACGAGTGCGATCGTCAGCCAGCGCTCGAGGCGCGGCGCGAGCGTGAGATGGCGCGAGCCCAGCCACACCGCCACCGCCCACAGGAACAGGCGGCTGGTGCGCTCGATGAGCAGTGCCGTGAGGTCGATGGCGAAATAGACCCGCGGCGGCCCGTGACTGATCAGCCGGCGGCGGCGCGCGCTGATGAAGCCGGTGATCGCCGGCAGCAGCGTGAAGGTGACGAGGAAGGTGACGAGCGCGAGCGTCCAGGCGCCGAGCTCGTTGCCCACGAACTGGAAGTGCCAGAGCTCACGCCAGCCCGCCATCCGATCACTCCTGTTCTTCGCCCGCCTCGGCACCGCTCATGCCGAGGTCCTTGAGCTTGCGGGTGAGGGTGTTGCGCCCCCACCCGAGCAGCCGCGCAGCCTCCTGGCGGTGGCCCTGCGTGCGCTTGAGGGCCGCGCGGATGAGCACGCGCTCGAACTGTGGCTGCGCGGTATCCAGCAGCGGGGCCTGGCCCGCGAGCGCGTGCCGCTCGGCCCAGCGCTCCAGCGCCGTGGCCCAGTCCGCCTGCGCGGGCGCTTGCGCGGACACGGCGGCGAGCTCCGGCGGCAGGTCGGCGAGGTGCACCTCGCTCCCCGGGGCGAGCACGGAGAGCCGCCGGCACAGGTTCACGAGCTCGCGCACGTTGCCGGGCCAATCGTAGGCGGCGAGGCGCGCGAGGGTGTCGGGGGCGAGGGACTTTGCCTCCACGCCCAGCTCATGCGCGCTCACCACCAGGTAATAGGCGAGCAGGTCCGGGATGTCCTCGGCGCGCGCGCGCAGCGGCGGCAGCTCGATGCGAATGACGTTCAGGCGGTGATACAGGTCCTCGCGGAACAGGCCGCGCGTCACCCGCTCCTGCAGGTTCTGGTGGCTCGCGGCGATGACGCGCACGTCGACGCGGATCGGGGTCTGGCCCCCGACGCGGTAGAACTCGCCCTCGGCGAGCACCCGCAGCAGGCGGGTCTGCAGCGGCGGCGACATGTCGCTGATCTCGTCCAGGAACAGCGTGCCGCCGTCGGCCTGCTCGAAGCGCCCGCGGCGTTGCGCGTCCGCCCCGGTGAAGGCGCCGCGCTCGTGCCCAAACAGCTCCGACTCGAGCAGGTCCGCCGGAATCGCCGCGGTGTTGAGCGCGATGAAGGGGCGGGTGGCGCGCGGGCTGTGCTCGTGCAGCGCGCGGGCGACGAGCTCCTTGCCGGTACCGGACTCCCCGGTGATGAGCACGGTGACGCTCGAGCGCGCCAGGCGTCCGATGGCGCGAAACACCTGTTGCATCGCCGGCGCCCGTCCCAGGAGCTCCGGCATGCGCGGCGCGCCGGCGGGCTCGCCGCCGGGCGGCTGGCCGGCGCTGGCGGCGCGCCGCACCAGGGCCACCGCCTCATCGATGTCGAAGGGCTTGGGCAGGTACTCGAACGCGCCGCCCTCGTAGGCGGACACCGCGTTGCCCAGATCCGAGTGCGCCGTCATGACGATGACCGGCAGCGCCGGGCGCGCGTCGCGGATGCGGCGCAGCAGCTCCAGCCCCGAGGCGCCCGGCATGCGGATGTCGGTGATCAGCACGTCCGGGGATTCGCTCCGCAGGGCCTCCAGCGCCGATTCCGCCGCCTCGAACGCCCGCGGCCTCATGCCGTCGCTGCGCAGCGCGCGCTCCAGCACCCACCGTATGGAGGCGTCGTCATCGACCAGCCAGACCCGCAGTGCAGTACCGCTCATGCGTCCTCTCCCAGGGGCAGCAACAGCGTGAACACCGTGCGCCCCGGCTCGCTTTCGAATTCGATGATGCCGCCGTTGCGGGTCACCAGGTCCTGGGCGACCGCCAGCCCCAGGCCCGAGCCGTTGGCGCGCCCGCTCACCAGCGGATAGAAAATCGAGGAGCGCAGGTGCGCCGGCACGCCAGGACCTGAGTCCTCGACCTGCACGCTCGCCACCAGGCGGTGCAACGCCCTGCCGATGCTGACGTTGGAGCGCGCGCGGGTGCGCAGCACGATGCGCCCCAGCTCGCCCTGCGCCTGCAGGGCGTTGCGCGCGACGTTGAGCAGCGCCTGGATGAGCTGGTGGCGATCGAGCATCGCGTTCGGCAGGCTCGGGTCGTAGTCGCGCTCGATCAGGATGCCGCCCGGGGCCTCGGCGCGCAGCAGGTGATAGACGTGCTCGCAGATCTCGTGAACGTTGAGCTCGCTCTTGCTCGGCGAGCGGCTCGGGCCCGCCATGGAGTCGACCAGCGCGGTGAGGCGGTCGGCTTCCGCGATGATGACCTGCGTGTATTCCCTGAGCGCCGCCGCGGGCAGCTCGCGCTCCAGCAGCTGCGCCGCGCCGCGCAGCCCGCCGAGGGGGTTTTTGATCTCGTGGGCCAGCTGCTGCACCATCAGACGGCTGCCGTCGAGGCGCGCCAGCAGGTCGTTCTCGCGCGTGATGCGCTGGCGCTGCGTGGTGTCGGCGAGCTCGAGCAGCAGATGAGTGCCGGTGAGGCCGGTGAGCGGGGTGATCGTGACATCGAGCGTGCGCACTTCGCGCGGCGCGCCCGCGGGGCGCACGGCGAGCTCACGGTCGGCGATGCCCTCGCCGGTTTGCAGCGCGCGCTTGAGGATGCGGCACAAGCCTTCCGCGTCGTGGAGAAGATCGGCGAACGGGCGGCCGCGCGCCGTGTTGAGGCTGAACGCGAGCAGGTCCTGGGCGGCGACGTTGGCGTACACCGGGCACAGCTGCGCATCGAGCATGATGATGCCCGTGGACAGGGCATCGAGCAGGTCCGCCGGATCGAAGTGCGCGAGCGCAGACGGGCTGGCACGCTCAACAGCCATGGCGCGCACCAGCCGCGCCGCGCGCCGCGGCCACCGCGGGTGCGCGGCTCAGTGACGCCGGGGGTTGGCGGGGCTCAGAATCGAGGGCTGGTGCACGTTGTAGGTCACGCCCGGGGTCTGGCACATGAGGCCGCCAGCGCTGTCGCGCACCACCGCCTGCAGGGTATGCGTGCCGCGATCCAGCGGGGTGAGGGTGAACTGGCTCCCCGTGGCCACGCCGCCGTTGAGCGGCTGCCCGTCGAGCATGAGGAAGATCTGGTCTCCGGGCCGTAGCGCCGGATCGGTGCGCACGATGACGCTGAGCGAGTCGGCGTTGGTGAAGGTCTGGTCGTCCGTCGGCTGCGCGATCGCACAGCCCTGGTACGGCGGGGGCTGCGCCGGGGCGGGCGGCACGGCCGGTCCGCCGGGCGCGACGGGCATCTCGCCCGCCTTGTAGGTCTGCGCCGCCGGCACGCTCACGACCTGCGCGTTCGGATGCGGCTGGTCGCTGTAGTGGACCACGCCCTTCTCGTCGACCCACTTGTACACCGTGGCGGCCAGCGCCAGCGAGCACGTGAGCGACATTAAGGTAAAGAGGTGCCTGCGCATCACACGTGAGCATAGCCCGCGGCGGCGCCGGCGACAAAAGCGGGTAGCGGCGTGCCGTGAACGCCGCTACCCGCGCCCCTCTCCCCTGCCCGCCGGCACGCTCGCCGCAGCCGGACGTGACGCTCGCGAGCGAGGAATGCAGTGGTCTCATGAGCCCATCAGCAGCTGTAGTACAGCTCCAGCTCCACCGGGTGCGTCGACATGCGGAACTTCGTGACCTCCTGGAGCTTGAGGCTCGTGTACGCGTCGATGACGTCGTTGGTGAACACGCCGCCGCGGGTGAGGAACTCCCGATCCCGGTCCAGGTGCTCGAGCGCCATGTCGAGCGAGTGGCACACGGTCGGAATGTGCTTCGCCTCCTCGGGCTCGAGATCGTAGAGATCCTTGTCGGCCGGGTCCCCGGGATGGATCTTGTTCTGGATGCCATCCAGCCCCGCCATCATCATCGCCGTGAAGGCGAAGTACGGGTTGGCGCTCGCGTCCGGGAAGCGTACCTCGATGCGCCGCGCCTTGGGATTGGACACCCACGGAATGCGGATCGAGGCGGAGCGGTTGCGCGCGGAGTAGGCGAGCAGCACCGGGGCCTCGAAGCCGGGGACCAGGCGCTTGTAGCTGTTGGTGCCGGCGTTGGTGAAGGCATTCAGCGCCTTGGCGTGCTTGATGATGCCGCCGATGTAATAGAGCGCGAGGTCCGAGAGCCCGCCGTACTTGTCGCCGGCAAAGAGCGCCTTGCCTTCCTTCTGCAGCGACTGGTGCACGTGCATGCCGCTGCCGTTGTCGCCCACCAGCGGCTTGGGCATGAAGGTCACGGTCTTGCCGTAGCCGTGCGCCACGTTCTGCAGGGCGTACTTGAGGATCTGTACCTGGTCGGCCTTCTGCACCAGCGTGCCGGCCGCGATGCCGATCTCGGCCTGGCCGGCGGTCGCGACCTCGTGGTGGTGCACCTCGACCTTGAGTCCCATCTCCTCGCAGGCGAGGCACATCGCCGAGCGGATGTCCTGGAACGCATCGACCGGCGGCACGGGGAAATAGCCGCCCTTGATCCCGGGACGATGACCCTTGTTGCCGTCCTGGTACTCCTTGGGCGAGTTCCAGGCGCCCTCGACCGAGTCGATCGAGTAGAAACAGCCGTGCAAATCGTTGCCGAAGCGCACGGAATCGAAAATGAAGAACTCGTTCTCCGGTCCGAAGAGGGCGTAGTCGGCGATGCCGGTGGACTTGAGATAGGCCTCCGCACGCCTGGCGAGCGAGCGCGGGTCGCGCTCGTAGCCCTGCATGGTCGTCGGCTCGATCACGTCGCAGCGGATGTCGACCGTCGTCTCCTCGAAGAACGGATCGATGACTGCGGTGTTGGCGTCGGGCATGAGGATCATGTCCGACTCGTTGATGCCCTTCCATCCGGCGATGGAGGAGCCGTCGAACATCTTGCCGTCGCGGAAGAACTCCTCGTCCACGAGCCGCGCCGGGATGGTCACGTGCTGCTCCTTGCCGCGCGTGTCGGTGAAGCGCAGGTCCGCGAATTTCGCCTGTTTTTCTTTTATGAGTTTCAGTACGTCACTGGGTGTCATATCGCCTCCGGGAAAGGGGTAGAGCTCGCCGCCGAGGTCGAAAGTGCCTGATGTGCGAGGCTGGCGGAGTGGCCTGGTACTGCAGGGTCTGTGCCAGGCCACGGCCATCGCAAATCAAGTAGTTAGCAGGCAAATGATGCGCCGTTTGCACCATGTTGGTGCGTGGCGCAGCCATTATTGCACCATTCACGTGCGACTGGCAGCGGCGGCCCCGATTTCATCTGGGGCAGACCTGTGCACGCGCGTTCTTGGTGCGAGTTCAGGCGTCCCGGGGCCGGCGGCGGGCCCGGGGCGGACCGAGCCGCGGTGTGCGCCGTATACTCGCGCGCTCTTTGGGGTCAGAAAGTCTTTCCATGAAAATCGGCCGCGCGCCGCGCACCTTCCAGGAGCTGATCTTCACCCTGCAGCGCTACTGGTCCGAGCAGGGATGCGTCATCCTGCAGCCTTATGACATGGAAGTCGGCGCCGGCACGTTTCACACCGCGACCTTCCTGCGCGCGGTGGGACCGGAGCCATGGCGCGCCGCGTATGTGCAGCCCTCGCGGCGGCCGACCGACGGACGCTACGGCGAGAATCCCTTCCGCCTGCAGCACTACTACCAGTACCAGGTGGTGATCAAGCCCTCGCCGCTGCCGATCCTGGATCTGTACCTGAGGAGCCTGGCCGCGCTGGGCCTGGACCCGCTGGTGCACGACGTGCGCTTCGTCGAGGACAACTGGGAGTCGCCCACGCTCGGGGCCTGGGGCCTGGGGTGGGAGGTGTGGCTGAACGGCATGGAGATCACGCAGTTCACCTACTTCCAGCAGGTCGGCGGCCTCGACTGCCGCCCCGTGACCGGCGAGATCACCTACGGACTCGAGCGCCTCGCGATGTACCTGCAGGGTGTCGAGAGCATCTACGACATCCTGTGGAGCGAAGGAGACTACGGGCGCGTGACCTACGGGGACGTGTTCCACCAGAACGAGGTCGAGCAGTCCGCCTACAACTTCGAGCACGCCGACGTGCCTCGCCTGCTCACGCACTTCGAGGATCACGAGCGAGCCTGCCAGGGGCTGCTCGCGGCCGGGCTCGCGCTGCCTGCGTACGAGCAGGTGCTCAAGGCCTCGCACACCTTCAACCTGCTGGATGCGCGGCGCGCCATTTCAGTGACCGAGCGCCAGCGCTACATCCTGCGCGTGCGCGCTCTCGCGAGCGCGGTGGCGAAGGCGTATCTGGAGAGCCGCGCGGCGCTCGGCTTCCCGCTGCTGAAGAGCGTGCCGCCGCCCGCCGCCGGAGCCGCGGCATGACGGCCGAGCGGCGCGACTTTCTCCTCGAGATCGGCACCGAGGAGCTGCCGCCCCGCTCGCTCCCGGCCCTGCAGCAGGCGCTCGTCGCCCAACTCGCCGCGGGGCTCGACAAGGCGAGTCTGGCGCACGGTGAGCTCGTCGGCTTTGCTACCCCAAGGCGGCTCGCCGTGTGGGTGAAACGACTCGCCGCGCAGCAGCCCGAGCAGCACCTCAAGCGCCGCGGACCACCGCTGAACGCGGCGTTCGATGCGGCAGGTGGGCCGACGCGGGCCGCGCTGGCGTTCGCCGAGAGTTGCGGCACGCGCGTCGAGGCGCTGCAGCGCCTGGATGAGGGCAAGGGGACGTTCCTGTTCTTCCTGGGTAGCCGGGCCGGCGAGCGCGCCGTGGCGTTGCTGCCGGGACTGGTGCAGGCGGCGCTCGATGCGCTGCCGATCCCGCGTCGCATGCACTGGGGGGCGGGCACCGCCCTGTTCGTGCGCCCGGTGCACTGGGTGGTGATGTTGTACGGCCGCGAGGTGGTGCCCGCCACGCTCCTCGACACCCCCGCGGGCGCCCTCACCCGTGGCCATCGCTTTCACGCCCCGAGGCCGATCCGCATCGCGAGCCCCGGTTCCTACGAGCGCACGCTGCGCGAGCGCGGGCACGTGCTGGCCGACTTCGCGGCGCGGCGCGAGCTCATCCGCGTTGAGGTCGCCGCGGCGGCGGCCGAGGCGCACGGGCGTGCGCTGATCACCGAGGCGCTGCTCGAGGAAGTGACCGCGCTGGTGGAGTGGCCGGTGGCGCTCACCGGGCGCTTCGAGGAGCGCTTCCTGTCACTGCCGCGCGAGGTGCTGATCTGCACTCTCGAGGACCACCAGCGCTACTTCCCGGTGGAGGATGCGCACGGCCGGCTGCTGCCCGCCTTCATCGCCGTGAGCAACATCGAGAGCCGCGAGCCGGCCACGGTGCGCGCCGGCAACGAGCGCGTGGTGCGGCCGCGCCTCGCGGATGCCGCCTTTTTCTGGGAGCAGGACCGCAGGCAGCCGCTCGCCGCGCGCCGCGCGGCCCTCGATGCGGTGACCTTCCAGGCGAAGCTCGGATCCCTCGGCGACAAGACACGCCGCGTGGGCGCGCTCGCCGCTGAGATCGCCGTGGCGGCGGGCGGCTCACGCGAGCACGCGCTGCGCGCCGCGCAGCTGTGCAAGTGCGATCTGCTCACCGCCATGGTGGGCGAGTTCCCCGAGCTGCAGGGCATCATGGGTACCTACTACGCGCAGGCGGACGGTGAGCCGCACGAGGTGGCCGCGGCGATCCGCGAGCACTACCTGCCGCGGGCGGCCGGCGATCAGCTGCCCGCCACGCGCGCCGGCCTCGCGCTCGCCATCGCCGACAAGCTCGACACCCTCGCCGGCATCTTCGCCATCGGGGAGAAGCCGACGGGGACCAAGGATCCGTTCGGGCTGCGGCGCGCGGCGCTGGGCGTGCAACGCATCCTGATCGAGAAGGCGCTCGACTTGGATCTCAGGCGCTACATCGGCCAGGCGCTCTCGGGCGCGCGCGCCGACATCGAGCGCCGCCGCGCCACCGCCACGCCAACTGCCCCGGCCGCCCCGACTCCCGCGGCCACACCGGCCACCCAGGCCGCGCCCGGGCAGAGCCCGGCGAGCGCCGCGGCCACGCCTGCGGACTCGACCGCCGACGACATCTACGACTTCCTCATGGAGCGCCTGCGCGCCTACTACCTGGACAACGCGGGCGCATCGCCGCTGCCGGGCCAGGCTGCCGTGACCACCGAGATGTTCGATGCAGTGCTGGCGGCGCGGCCCGCCTCCCCGCTGGACTTCGATGCGCGCCTCAAGGCGCTCAGTACGTTCCTCGAGCTGCCCGAGTCCGCCAGCCTCACCGCCGCCAACAAGCGCATCGCCAACATCCTGCGCAAGGCCAACATGACTCCGCCGCCCGAGGTCGACGTGCTGCGCCTGCGCGAGAGCGCCGAGGTGCGGCTGTTCGATTCCATGCGCGCGCTGCGCGATGCGGTCGCCGCCGCCACCGCGCAGCACGAGTACGCCGGCGCGCTCGGGCGCCTCGCGCAGCTGCGTCCGGCGGTCGACGCGTTCTTCGATCAGGTGATGGTCATGGACGAGAATCCGCAGCTGCGCGCGAATCGCCTGAGTCTGCTTGCCCAGCTGCAGGGGCTGTTCGCGGGGGTCGCGGACCTGTCGCGACTGCCGGGTTGAGCGGCGCGCCGCCAAGCGCCCGCGCCGGCGGCCGCGCGCGCGGGCCGCTCGTGCAGCTCATCGGCTCGCTGTTCTTCACCGGCTTCCTGTTCCTGTGGACCTTTCTCTACGCCATCCCGTTCGCGCTCATCTGCCTGTTCCTGCCCTTTGCGCGGCGCTTCGCGCTGGCGCGCGCTTGGGCAGCCACCGTGCTGTGGGTGCTGAAGTGGAGCTGCGGACTCGACTACCGCGTCGAGGGCGCGCCGCTCCCGGCGGGCTGCCACGTGGCCCTGTGGAAGCACTCCTCGTCGTGGGAAACCATGGCCATGATGGTGCTGTTCCCGCGCCAGGTGTGGGTGCTCAAGCGCGAGCTGCTGTGGATCCCGGCGGTGGGACTCGCGGTGCGCCAGATGCACGCGATCGCCATCGATCGCAAGGCCGGGCATTCCGCGGTGGCTCAGGTCATCGAGCAGGGCAAGCAGCGCCTCGACGAGGGCGACTGGATCATGATCTTCCCGGAGGGCACGCGCATGGCCGCAGGGGAAACGCGCCGCTACGGTGTGAGCGGCACGTTGCTCGCCATCGAGACCGGCAGGCTCATCGTGCCGGTGGCACACAACGCCGGGTTCTACTGGCCGCGCCGCGGCGTGATGAAGAAGCCGGGGACCGTGCGCGTGGTCATCGGTGCTCCGGTCGCGACTGTCGGTCGCGAAGCGCGTGAGCTCAACGAGCAGATCCAGGCGTGGGTCGAGGCCACCGTGCGCAGTCTCGAGCCGGTCGCAGACCGGCCATCCCTAGATTGATTGTTCCATATTCGGACCAGTAAGCCCAGAATCAGGCTACATAGGCTCGCGAACTGCGCTGTCGCCCGGAAGGCGTCAGATATCGAGATTCGCAACTGAGAGCGCGTTCTTCTCGATGAACTCGCGGCGCGGCTCGACCTGGTCCCCCATGAGGGTCGTGAAGATATCGTCGGCAGCCACCGCGTCCTCGATCCTCACCTGCATGAGCCGTCGTGTTTCCGGATTGATGGTCGTCTCCCACAGCTGCTCCGGATTCATCTCGCCCAGGCCCTTGTAGCGCTGGATGGTCTGGCCTTTGCGTGCCTGGTCGAACAGCCACTTCATCCCCTCCTTGAAGGAGCCGACGTCCTGCCGATCGCTGCCGCGGGTGACGTACGCACCCTCGCCGATGAGCCCGGCCAGGGTGCGCGCCAGATCCGCGATGCGCTGGTACTCAGCGGACTCGAAGAATTCCCGCGGCAGGTACTTGCGGCTCGGTGTGCCGTGCTCGGTCTTGTGCACGATCACTCGAGCTGCGTGGCTGTCGTCCGCGGCGCGTAGTTCGACGCGATAGGTACGCGTGCCGTCGGCGAGCGCATTGAGCCGTTGATTGAGGTCGTGCGCCCAGCCACGCAGCCAGTCCGCACGATCGAAGTTCGCCAGCGTCACTTCCGGCATGTAGACCAGCTGCTCGAGCAGCCGCTCGTCGTAGCGCTGTGACCAGCGCTTCATGATCGCCTGCACCTCCACGTACTTGCGCGCCAGCAGCTCGAGTGCCGAAGCCGACAGCGGCGGCGCTTCGCCATTGACGTGCAGGCCGGCGTTCTCCAGGGCGCTGTTGAGCAGCAGCTGATTGAGCTCGGTGTCGTCCTTGACGTAGGACTCCTGCTTGCCGCGCTTGATTTTGTACAGCGGCGGCTGCGCGATGTAGATGTGCCCGCGCTCGATGAGCTCGGGCATCTGCCGGTAAAAGAATGTCAGCAGCAAAGTCCGTATGTGGCTTCCGTCAACATCGGCATCGGTGTTGTGGCAGCAGACACCGCCCATGCCGGCGATGAAGTTTTCGTCTCCTTCTACGGAAAAGTCGTAGACTTCGCCATTGCTCGGCGCAACCTCTTCAATGGAGGTGACCGGCACTGCCATCAGGTCCCCGTCGATTGCCTCAAAGCGGCGGGCGGCCCCCGGGGTCTCCAAGTAGTCTTCAAGAACCGCGGCCCGTGGATGGTCCTTCCAGACCGGCTGCAACCTACGCAGATCCTCCTTGGCGCAAACGCCAACGCTCCAATAGCGATGTTTGGTCTCACAGGGAAGACCCCGCACCGTACGAACAACTCCATCAGGCTGGTGTTCGCTTATGGACGGAACAACACCGAGAGAGCTCAAGGCGTAGACGATGCCGCTCGCGATGTCGTAAGACGATGTCGTGAAGACTACCCTGTTCCCCGATATGGTGCCGTCGCCCAGCAGGTAGCCGCGCAGAAACGCGAGGCGCAGGGCTTCCGAAACGTTGAATACGAGATCCGGGATCCGTTTGGTGATGGAATCAGCGTTCGCGAAGCCGAAGACGTGCTGCCACGCCAGGGCCGCTACCCGGTTCACCAGCTTGAGCTCATCGCAACGCTTGAACGAGGAGTATGAGATGGGGTTGCGTCCGAATATCGTGGCAAGCTTCCCCGCAATCTCTGCGGAAAAGCGCCGATTGCTCGCGCCGATCGACAGGCGGATACCGTTGCGTTGCGAGCACGACCCTTCTGCCAGATAAAAGCCCAGCAACGTCATCAGCGCTTCGTCGACCGCTATGAATCGCGGAATCCCATGACTCGCGTAGTGCTCAGGTGTCAGCTCTAGATCCTCGCGGGATGCAAACCAATCGAGATCCGCAGGATCCAGGTCCGACAGGCGCACGAAATCCCTCACCATGTTTCTGCCCGAGCCACGGTACTGATCGCCCCAGATCTGCTCCAGGCGGCTGCGTCCCACAGTTGCCCGGCTGAATACCTCCTCACTATCCGCGCCGATGGCTCTCAGGTAGGTCCGAAAATGCGCCAGGGTCGGTCGTGAGAGACCCTTCTCCCACGCGTAGAAGGTCACTGGCTGGCGAATGCCGATCGACGCGCACAACGCGCGGTTCGAGACACCGCTGACGCGCCGAAGCTCGGATAGCTCGTGGCGCACCTCGACCGGGACGTCGACGCGGAGCGCCGTCAGGTCGGACTGATCTCCATGCCGCGCACACACCTCCGCCTTGAACCACTCCTCGACCGCGGCTCCGCGCACCCATACCTGCCGCGCTGCCCCGGGGACCGCGTGTAGAGCCCGTAGAACATCGATGCGCGCCGGTGCGGTCTCCGGAAAGCGAACCCGTAACGGCGCGACCAGTTTGTCGCCTACCCGCAGCTCGTCGCCACGCCTCAATTTGATGTCACCGTCTTCCCAGACAAACACACTGTGGCTCGAGGTCACGCGCACCGAGCGCCCGTAGCCCGTACGCACCCGGAAGAGCGTCTCCTGGAGCGGGTGACGAATGACGCTCTTGATAGGCCGGAAGCGGGTCTCGTGATCCGTGATGCCGAAGCACAACACGTCACCAAGGTCGGCTCCGCTCAACCGGTCGACGCCGCCCGTGGGCACGGAGGTCGCGAGCGCCTGATCGATGAACGCACCAATGCGCACCATACGCACGCCGCGCGCGTCGTCGCGCACGAACACGTGCTCGTCCCCATCTACGCTCATGATGATGACGCGGTGGTAGCGCAGCTTCTCGACATCGAAGTCGTCACGCCCGATGCCACAACCCAACGCCGTGATCAGCGTGCCGACCTCGGCCGACGACAACATCTTGTCGAAGCGCGCCCTCTCGACATTCAGGATCTTGCCTTTGAGCGGCAGGATCGCCTGCGTGCGCCGATCCCGCCCCTGTTTGGCCGAACCGCCGGCGGAGTCGCCCTCGACGATGAAGATCTCCGACAGCGCGGGATCCTTTTCCTGACAGTCGGCGAGCTTGCCGGGCAGGCCCGCGACGTCCAGCGCGCCCTTGCGGCGGGTCATTTCGCGCGCCTTGCGCGCCGCCTCGCGCGCGCGCGCCGCCTCGACCATCTTGGCGACGATGAGGCGCGCCTCCTGCGGATGCTCGAGCAGAAATTCCTGCAGCTTCGTGCCGACGGCGTTCTCCACCACGCCTTTGACTTCGGACGAAACCAACTTGTCCTTGGTCTGCGAGGAGAACTTCGGATCCGGCAGCTTCACCGACAGAATCGCGGTGAGGCCTTCGCGCGCATCATCGCCGGTCATCGGGACCTTGTCCTTCTTGCCTGACAATTCCTTCTCGATGTAGTCATTGAGGGTGCGGGTGAGCGCGCTGCGAAAGCCGGCGAGATGTGTGCCGCCGTCCTTCTGCGGGATGTTGTTGGTGTAGCAGAACATGCTCTCCTGGTAGGAGTCGTTCCACTGCAACGCCACTTCCACCGACGTCGCGCCGTCCTGGGTGCGGAACCAGAACACGGACTCGTGGACGGGAGTGCGGGTGCGGTTCATATACTTCACGAACGCCTGCAGTCCGCCGGCGTGTGCAAACACATCGGATCTGTTCTCGCGCTCATCGATGAGCTCGATGCGCACACCCGAATTCAGGAATGACAGCTCGCGCAGGCGCTTTGCCAGGATGTCGTAGTTGAACTGGATGTTGGTGAAGATCTGCGAGCTCGGTTTGAAGCGGATCACCGTACCGCGATCGCGCGTCTCGCCGGCGACCGCGAGTGGTGCGACCGGTACGCCCAGGTGATATTCCTGGCGGTGCAGCTTGCCGTCGCGGGAAATGCTCAGCTGCAGGTAATCCGACAGCGCGTTGGTGACCGACACGCCGACTCCGTGCAGGCCCCCCGACACCTTGTAGGAGCTGTCATCGAATTTCCCGCCCGAATGCAGCACCGTCATGATGACTTCGGCCGCCGAGCGTCCCTCCTCGGGGTGGATATCCACAGGGATGCCGCGCCCGTTATCCGAGACGGTCACCGATTCATCGGCATGGATGGTGACCACGATGCGGTCGCAATGGCCGGCCAGGGATTCGTCGATCGAGTTGTCGACGACCTCGAACACCATGTGGTGAAGCCCCGTTCCGTCATCGGTATCTCCGATGTACATCCCGGGGCGTTTCCGCACCGCATCAAGACCCTTTAAGACTTTGATTTTACTGGAATCGTAGACGTCGTCTGCGGCCATGAAAGAACCCGATTTTGTGACACGACATTATACCGGTTGCACCCTCCCGTGTTCCACGCGGAAGGTGCGATCCGGGGTCCCGAACAGACGCGATTCGGCGTGCAAGGACGTCACAACGAGCTGACATCGCAACCTCAGCACCTGCTCGATGAATCGCTGCAGACGCTCACCGTCGAGCTCGGCGGCAGGGTCATCCAGGAGCAAGGTCGGAGTCGTCCGCGTCACCTCCTGGAGAAGCCGCAGCTGCGCCACGGTCATGGCCGCCGCAACCAGTTTCTGCTGGCCGCGTGAAAGAACCTCTCGAGCCGGGCGGCCGTCGAGCCGCACCGCTACGTCGGCGCGGTGCGGACCAGCGTGCGTGAGCCCTCGAGCCTCATCTCGCTCCCGGCATGCCGTGAGCGCCTCAACTAGCGTGTGATCGTGGGACCAGCCGCGCATGTAGTGCAGCTCCACGTCCAGTCCGCTCAGCGCTGCGACGGTCTCCTGCCAATAGGGCCGAAGCTCAGTCAGGAACCGGCCCCGGAATTCGGCGATGACTTCACCGAGGCGCGCCAGCTCCGGATCCCAGACGCTCGCCTCTGAGTGCAGCTTCAGTGCAGCGTTGCGTTGCTTGAGCGCACGCGTGTACCGGACCCACGTGTCGACGAAGTGAGGTTCCACGTGGAACACCGCCCAGTCCATCCAGCGACGCCGGCGATACCCGCCTTCCTCGACGAGCTTGTGTACGCCGGGCTCGATAACCTGAACCGGGAAAGCGTGCGAGAGTTCGGCAAGGGACTGTGCCGGCCCGCCACCGATGCGTGCAGACGTGCCGGCTCGCGTGACCTCGAAGCCCAGGCTCTGTGCCTGTCCTGAGGGGCTCATAACGCGCCCAGTGACTCTCAGATGATCCTGTCCTCGCTGAATCAGGCGCTCACTGTTTCTTGTACGGAACGACCGGCCGCGACCGAGCAGAAAGATCCCCTCAAGGAGCGAGGTCTTACCTGAGCCATTGCCTCCGCAGATGAGCGTAAGCCCGGGTGGGATTTCCAGCTGCGCCTGCTCAATACAGCGCAACTGAGTCACGGTGAGCTCAGCGAGCGTCATGAGTCCGCATTGAGTGCTGGACCTGCAAAGGGCCCGGGTTGGCGGCCGGCGCGACGATCACGCATCCGTACGGGCGTGCAGCTGCGCTCAAAGTCTAAGTCCTGTACAGGCCCATCCCATGAAGCGTCCAATGACTCTCAACTGATCCTATCAGTCGCTTTATGGCGATCACTGTTGCGTATTCAGGTCAATCTGTCACAAATAGCCCGCTGCGTGCTCCCGGCGCGGATCCCTGTCGAGTATCCCCCCGCAAGCCGGGGCAACGCTCCGAGTCTCAAGCTCCGAATGCTTGATGCAGCGCCGGTGACTCAGCTGGCTCGGCTTGTGCGCCTTAGGCTCACAAGGCTGAGAACATCTCCGAGCCGCGAGCATAGTCCCCCAGGTTCCACGTGGAACGGCTGTCGCCTTCGCTCCGAAACTCTTTTGGGCCACGCGCCAGCCTGCGTCCGGATGGTGTGATCGCGCCCGCCGAAGGCATCGCCGATCTCCGGCAGACTGTGGCTGGTGCGCTCCTTGACGCGCGCCATGGCAACCTGCCGCGGGCGCGCCATCGAGCGGCTGCGGCGCTTGGACGGCAGGTCCGCCAAGCGCACCTTGCAGTAGTCCGCCACGGTCTTCTGGGTGTCCTCGACGGTGATGAGCTTCGCCTGCAGCGACAGCAGGTCGCGCAGCGCTTCCTTGGTGAGCTCCAGCGTGATGGCGCGCCCCGTGAAGCGCGAGTTCGCGATCACCCGCCGCAACGCTCTCTCCAGCTCGCACACGTTGGCCGCTCTCGGGCGAACCGCCTACAGCGCATGTCAGGACTTCGACCGATCCGCTGTGTTCCACGTGGAACGAACATATCGCCTTCACCTGGTCGCGGGCTACCGACAATTGACGACCCTCAGCGGTATGGAAACAATTCGACGCCTGAGAACTTTCGGCCAAGGGAAGGCGCTTAGGGCGCAACCGAGGCCGACCACGGAGGCGATCATGGCAACACCCATGCGACACGTTTCGGGGCGACTCTGTCTGGCTGCTGCGGCGGCGCTGTTTGCCGGGGCGACGTGGGCCCAAACCCAAGCCGGTGCCCAGGCCTCGGGCCAAGGGGCGGTCGCCGCCGACCGCTCCGGCACCAGCGTGCAAGGCGGCACAGCCGGCGCGGCACACGCCGATGACACCCGCGCAAGCCTGGCGAGCGGCTCATCGGTGAATGCCGTGCTCACCAAACCCGTCGACTCCGGGCGCAGCAAACCCGGTGATCCCGTCAGCGCCCGCACGACCCAAAACGCGAGGACCGAGGGCGGGACGTCGATTCCCAAAGGCAGCACGCTGATGGGACACGTCTCCGATGCACACGCGGCCGCCGAAGGTCAGGCGGGCTCATCGATGGGTATCGTCTTTGACAAGGCCGTGACCCGGGACGGACATGAGATTCCGCTTCGCGATGTGGGGATCCAGGCGGTAGCTGCCGCCGAGGCGAGTGCCGCGAGCAGTGCCGGAGACGCCGGTGCGATGATGGGCGCGGCGGGCGGCGCCGGCATGAGTCGCGGCGGAGGCTTGCTCGGGCGCACGACCGGTACCGTCCGTGGGACGGTCGGATCGGGACTGGGCGCGGCCGGCGGCGTCGGGTCGCTCGCGGGAGGCGCCAGCGGTGCTCTGCAGGCGGGTCCGGGGGCCATGGGAGGCTTGGACGCTGCCGGGATGCTCACGGCTGGCAGTAGCGGTGTCTTCGGGCTGCATGGCTTGAGCCTCTCGGGCGGCGCGGCGGGCGCGACCACGGGCTCAGTCATGACGTCGACCGGGAAGAGCGTGCATCTGGACCAGGGCACACGGTTCCTCCTGAGTTCGCAAGCAGCCGCGTCCCGCCAGAGCGGCGCACCGCGGCCGTCGGGCACCACCGCCAAGCCCGATCCGAAACAGCCTTCCGGAGACCGACGATAGCGCCTGGCTAGCGAACGCTTACTGTTGCGTATTTAGGGCAATTCGTCACAAACAGGTCGCTGGGTGCTCCAGGCGAGCTTCCTCATCGAGCATGCCCCTGCGGCTAGCACAGGCAACGCTCGGAGTCTCAAGCTCCGGATGGTTGATGCAGTGCCGGTGACTGACGACCAGGTCGCTTGTGCGCCTTATGCTCCCAAGGCCCTGCTCCCAAGGCCGAGGCGACAGCTCCGAGCCGCCAGCATAGGCTCGCCGACGTTCCACGTGGAACGCCGGTCGCCCTCGCGGCGAAGCCGCCTTGGCCCGTGCCAGACCGCGCCGGTGAGGGGGTCGCTTTAGGACGAGCGGCGAACGGCGCATCTGAAACGAGATGATCGGACGTCTCGCCCGGGCGGCGCTGCGGCCGTCGGCCAGAAGGCGCGCGGGGCTTGGGCCTGCGTGCGCCTGCCGCGGAGCCGCGCGGCCGTACAGCTGGCCTCGAAGCCCGCGCCTGTGCCGTCCCGGACCCATGACACATCAAATGACCCGCAGGTGATCCTATTCGTCATTCAAAAGCGCTGACCGTCTCGTAGTCGAGGCAATTCGGCACGAATCGGGGCTTCGAAGCGACCTTCCCTATCGAGCATCCCCGCCCTCGCAGGCCAAGGCGTCAACACGCAGCGGACCCTGCGGCTCAGTTGATGCAGAACCCAGCGATTCATGACCTGCTCACTCTGAGTTGTGCGCCCTGTGCTGCCAAGGTCCGCAGCGCCCTCAGGCCCCTGGGCGATGGGCCTGCCCAGGTTCCACGTGGAACGCCGGTGGCTTTCGCTCGGAAACCGGATCGCCCGAATGCCAGCCGCGCCCCCGATGGGATCGCGCGCGGCTGACCACCCTTTAACCGCATCGGCACGACAACGTAGTGCAAGCGTGCGGTGCCGGGCGCATGGATGGGCAGCCGATGCTGGCACGGGCACAGTCATAACGTTGAGCGGGACGTGCACTTGGACGAGCGTGCGGTTCCTCCCGAGTTCGCAGCCGGCCGGCTCCACCTAGGCCGGCACACCAGTCGGGCACCGCCGGGCCGGACTGGAAACCTTCCGGGGCAATAGCGGGCGGTGAGCCAGAGCCCGCGTCGGTGCAGGACCCACACCGGTTTAACCAAGGGCGGGCCTGGAACCCGCGCCGCCCTCTGGGCGTCCGGAGCCCCAGCTCTATACATCGCTCGAAAATGAATTAATCAGGTACCTGATAGCACTGACTGTCTCGCATTCGAGGCAATTCCGTGCAGTCTGTCCCCCGTGCGGTCTCAAGTTCCGGTTGCTTGTGGCTGCGTCCGCTACGGATGACGAGTTCACTGCGCTTGTGCCAGTGGTGCTTGCAAGGCCAGCTCGTGCCCCGAGCCAGGGCATAGGTTCCTCTACGTTTCACGTGGAACGCCGGTTGCCCTCGCTCCGAACTCTGAAGCCCGCGTGCGCATGGTGGGTTGACTGCTCCCGGACCGGCGGCGAAGCGCATCTGAAACTATAGAGGATCGGCACGTCCCGCCTGGGCGGCACACCGCGGCCTTCGGCCGCCGCCCAGCCTGATTCGAAACAGCCGCCCGGAGATCGGCGATAGGCACCGGAAGCGTCGTCGGTAGCTCGACCAGCTAGCTAAGTGCGAGAGACCTGCGAAGGCGCAGGGGGCTTGGCGACGCGCGCGCCGGTCACGCGTACGTACGGGCGCTGCAGCTGCGCTCGAAGGCCAGGCTCTCGTATCGGCCAGTCCACGAAGCGTCTAGCGACATAAAATGATCCTATCCGTTGCTTTATACCGCTTACTGTTGCGTATTTAGGGCAATCTGTGACAAACAGGCCACTGGTGCTCGAGGCGTGCTCCTGTCGAGCTCCGTCGACGCCACAGGGGCAACCCAGGGTAGTTTCGAGCTCTGGATATTTGGTGCAGTGCCGGTGATTGAGGTCGCTCGGCGTTGTGCGCCTCATGCTCCCAAGGCCCACGCAGCGTCCTCGAGACCCGAGCACCGGGGTTGGCCAGGTTCCACGTGGAACGCCGGCGCTCGGAATCCGGATCGCCCGAATGCCGGCTGCGGCCCGATGGCATAGCGCGCGGCTGACCGCGCGTGCATGCTCCGGCGGCCGCATGGATGAGCGGCCGATGCCACCACGGGTCCAGTCCTGATGTCGAGCGGATCAGGGCGCGGCTGCTCACGCACGGTTGGTCCGTGGCCAATGACTCGCCGCTGGCGGTGCTGTGCGCCGTCCCGCCGAATTCGCAGGCGGCCGGCCCCGCCCCGGCGCGGCACACCACGGCCGTCGGACACCACTAGGCCGGACTCGAAACCTTCGGAGACCGCAGATAGCTGCAGCAAGCCGGAGTCCGCATCGGCGCCCAGAGCCCAGACCCACCTCGCCACGAGAATGGATCGATCCGGCATCTGCTCGTCGTGACTGTCTCGCATTCGAGGCAATTCCTGCCTGGGCCCGTGCAGCCTCAAGCCCCGGATGCTCGTGGCAGTGTCTCCCACGCATGGCGAGTTCAGCGCGGTTGTGCCCACGGTGCCCACAAGGCCCAAGCAATATGTCCAAGCAGTGAACATAGGCTCGCCCCGGTTCCACGTGGAACGCCGGTCCCCCCTCGCTCCGGAACCTCTATGACCGCCTGCCAGCCCGCGTCTACCTGGCGAGTAGGCTGCTGTCGGGCGAGCGGCCAGCAGCGCCTCCGAAACGTACGACCGGGCGCACCACGACCCCTCGGCGGTCGCCACGCCTGACTCGAGACAGCTGCTGGAGATCCACGGTCGCGCGGGCTTCGACCCTTCAGAGGCGCATGGGCATCACGACGTAGCGCGTCTGGGCCGTGCCGGGGGCGTGGATGAGACAACTGCTGTTGGAGTCTGTGAGTCCGACGTGCACCTTGTCGCTCTCGATCGCACTCAGGGCGTCGAGGAGATAGTTCACATTGAATCCAATCTCGACTTCCTCGCCCTGGTAGGAAATCTCGACCTGATCCTCGGCTTCCTCCTGCTCTGGGTTGTGCGCCTGAAGCGTGAGCAGCCCCGGCCGAGCCGTGAGCCGGATTCCACGGTATTTCTCGTTGGAGAGGATGGCGGTGCGTTGAAGCGCCTGTCTCAAGGTCTCTCGGTCAGCTTCCACCGTACGCGGCGGATTCGTCGGAATTACCCGAGCATACTCCGGGAAACGGCCATCGATCAGCTTCGAAGTGAAGCGAATTTCTCCGATCTGGGCGCGAACGTGATTCGTTCCCACGGCGAGTTCGATGGCGCCCTCGGTTCCCAGGATGCGCTGCAGCTCCAGCACGCCTTTGCGGGGCACGATCACCTGCTGGGTGGCCCTGGCCTTTCCTGAGAGCTCCATCTCGGCGAGTGCGAGGCGGTGCCCATCGGTCGCCACCGCACGCAGTGCCTTGCCGTCGGTCTCGAGCAGCAGTCCGTTGAGGTAATAGCGCACGTCCTGCTGCGCCATCGAGAAATGCGTCTTGTCGATCAGGCGCCGGAACTCGCCCTGCGGCACGCTGAGCGTCTGCTGTGCGTTGATCTCCTCGACCAGCGGAAACTCCGCAGCCGGCAGACTCGAGAGCGTGAAGCGGCTGCGACCTGCGCGCAGCGATACCCGCTCGCCCTCGGTGCTCACGGTGACGCTCGTCTTCTCCGGCAGCGAGCGAAAAATGTCGAGCAGCTTGCGCCCCGGCACCGTGATGTCGCCCGGCTGCTGCACGCTCACCGCACAGGCTGCCACGAGCTCCACTTCCAGGTCCGTTCCCGTCACGCTCAGGCGATTGTCCCGTGCGGCCAGCAGCACGTTCGCGAGTACCGGCATGGTCTGGCGGCGCTCGACGACACCGATGACACTCTGGAGCGGTGCGAGCAGGTCCTCGCGGCTAGCGGTCAGCTTCATGGGAGCTCTCTTCAGTAGGATCTTATTCGGTGGAAGTCTCTTTGTTGTTAAGACTATAGAGCCTGTGAATCACGGGCATGAGAAAACTTTCCACGCCCGCTCAGGTCGTTGCCGTCCATTCTCCGCGGCACAGGTACAGGCACGAACCGACCAACAGCTGTGCACGGCCTGTTCGTAACTTTATCCCCACGCTCGCGCACAGCAAGTCCACAGGGTGGTCCACATCAACCCGCCAGGGTTCTCAACAGGTTTGAGTAGTCTTCCTTGATGCGTTGCTCGCTGTCGCGCAGCTCCTTGATGCGCTTGCAGGCGTGCAGCACGGTGGTGTGATCGCGCCCGCCGAAGGCATCGCCGATCTCCGGCAGACTGTGGCTGGTGAGCTCCTTGGCGAGCGCCATGGCGACCTGCCGCGGGCGTGCCACCGAGCGGCTGCGGCGCTTGGACAGCAGGTCCGCCAGGCGCACCTTGTAGTAGTCCGCCACGGTCTTCTGGATGTTCTCGACGGTGACGAGCTTCGCCTGCAGCGACAGCAGGTCGCGCAGCGCTTCCTTGGTGAATTCCAGCGTGATGGCGCGCCCCGTGAAGCGCGAGTTCGCGATCACCCGCCGCAACGCGCCCTCCAGCTCGCGCACGTTGGAGCGGATGCGCTTGGCGATGAAAAACGCCACTTCCTCGGGCAGCGCCACCCCGTTCGCCTGCGCCTTGGTGATGAGGATCGCCACGCAGGTCTCGAGCTCCGGCGGCTCGATCGCCACCGTGAGGCCCCAGCCGAAGCGTGATTTCAGGCGCTCTTCCAGCCCCTCGACCTCCTTCGGATAACGATCGCAGGTGAGGATCACCTGGTGCTGTCCCTCCAGCAGCTCGTTGAAGGTGTGGAAGAACTCTTCCTGCGAGCGCTCCTTGCCGGCGAAGAACTGGATGTCATCGATCAGCAGCGCATCGAGCGAGCGGTAGGCGGTCTTGAACTCGTTCATCGAATTGTGTTGCAGCGCGCGCACCATGTCGCCCACGAAGCGCTCCGAATGCACGTAGGCAGTGCGCGCTTCGGCGTCGCGCTGCTTGATCAGGTGCGCGACCGCGTGCATCAGGTGCGTCTTGCCGAGGCCGACGCCGCCGTACAGGAACAGCGGGTTGTAGGCGCGACCAGGATTTTCCGCCACCTGTGCAGCCGCGGCCTTGGCGAGCTGGTTGCTCTTGCCTTCGACGAAGGTGGCGAAGCAGAAGTCGGGATTGAGCCGCGCGCCGACCACCAGCCCATCGGCGCGGCGCGCGCGTCCGGGGAGCGTCGGGGCGGCGGCGCGCGCGGCGGCGCTGCGCGAGCCGACTTCCACCGTCACGATGGGCGCGTCTCCGGTGCTCTCATCGCGCAGCAGCTCACCGATGCGCGGCAGCAGGTTCGCGTTGATCCAGTCGACCACGAAGCGGTTGGGCGCCAGCAGCTTCAGCGCGCCGTTGCCTTCCATGGCCTGCAACGGCCGCACCCAGGTATTGAACTGCTGCTCGGGAAGCTCCGTTTCCAACGCGCCCATGCAGCGAGTCCAAAGGGACGCTTCCACTCGCGTTTGCCTCCGCGGCGTTTTCAGGTGAACGTTGAGGAAAAGGCCGCGGAGTCTATACCGATCGCGCGGCGCGCTGAAGGTTTTCGCAAGCGCAGCGTATTGACACCTTGACGCTCAACGGCTTAGCCTTGCCGCCCTTTTTTCGAGCCACGGATGGTCCCACGGAGCCCACGGCATGAAGCGTACCTATCAACCGAGCAAAGTGCGCCGCAAGCGCACCCACGGGTTCCGTGCGCGCATGGCCACCAAGGGCGGCCGCAGGGTGCTCGCGCGGCGCCGCGCCAAGGGCCGGCGCAAGCTGATACCCTAGGATCATCCATGGGTTCACGCGCACTGCGACAGCGCCTGCGTAACCCATCCTTACAAGTCTCTTCAAGGGCTCGATGCCAGGGCGGCTCACTCTGCCGGCGCGACTTCGTCTGCGGCGCAAGCGCGATTTCGACGCCGCTCACGCGCGCGGGCGCCGCATGGGCGATGGATTTTTCGCGGTGACTGTGAGTGTCAATCAAGCGGGCGCCCCGCGTCTGGGGCTGGCGGTGGCGGTGCGTGCGGCCGGCGGCGCGGTGGCGCGCAACCGCATCCGGCGCATCATCCGCGAGTCCTTCCGCCTGCACCAGCGCGAGATCCCCGCCGTGGACCTGGTGGTGAGCGTGCGGCCGCGCGCGCGCGCGGCGACGGCTGAGGCGCTGCGCGCGAGCCTCGCGGTACTGTGGAAGAAGGTCGGCGAACAATGCGCCACGTCGCAGCCTTCCTGATCCGAGTGTATCAATGGACCGTCAGTCCGTTGCTCGGGCCGGCGTGCCGTTTCTATCCCTCCTGCTCGCAGTACGCCGTGCAGGCGCTGCTGCGCTTCGGGGTCCTCAAGGGCGGCTGGCTCGCGCTTGCGCGCCTGTCGCGCTGCCACCCGTGGCACCCGGGTGGATTCGACCCCGTGCCGCCTGCGCCCCCGTGCACCCATCATGCTCATGGGCAATAACCTCCCTCGCTTCAGCCCGCGCCTGTGGCTGTGGGTCGCGCTCGCGGCGCTGCTGCTGGTCAACTACCAGACCTGGCTGCACGACTACGGGCCGCCGCCGCAAGCGACGACCCCGCCGGCGCTGAGCGCGGCCCCGCACGCAGCTGCGCCAGCGAACGATCTCGGCGCCAGGATTCCCGAGACACCCCGGACCGCGACACCCGCCCCGGGTGAGCGCGCCCACGGTGAAGCCGGGGCGCCGGCCACCTCGGGCGCCCCCGGCACGGCGCCCGGCTCCGGCGCCGCGGCGCCCCGCGTGCACGTGCGCACGGACGTACTCGACCTCGACATCAGCACGCGTGGCGGCACGCTCACGCGGGTGGATCTGCCCGCCTATCCGCAGGTGAAGGGCGAGGCCACGCGGGTGCGCCTGGAGAACGAGGACGATCCGCTGACGCGCTACGAGCTGCAGTCGGGTCTGACCGAGTCGGGCGCCGCGGCGTATCCCACCCATCTCGCGACCTTTGCCAGCGCGCAGGCCGAGTACAGCCTCGACGGCCGCAACGAGCTGCGCGTGCCGCTCACCTGGAGTGAGGGCGCGCTGACGGTCACCAAGACCTTCGTGTTCCACCGAGGCGAGTACCGCATCGACGTGCAATACGAGGTCCACAACGGCGGCAGCGCGCCCTGGACTGCGCGCGCGTACGCGCAGATCCTGCGCGATGATCCGCCCACCAAGCGCTCGATGTTCAATGTCGAGAGTTACTCGTTCCACGGTCCGGCGATTTACGACGGCACCAAGTATCGCAAGCTCGACACCACCGACGCGCAGGACAGTCACCTGTCCCTCGAAGTGCGCGACGGCTGGCTCGCCGCCCTGCAGCACCACTTCGTCAGCGCCATCGTGCCGCCGCGCGGCGCCCCCTGGCGCTTCACGCTGGGTGTCTCCGGGAATGAGTACCTGCTGTCGGCCACGGGTCCGGAGCAGTCGGTCGCGCCCGGCGCAACGGCGCAATTCGGCGCGTCGCTCTACGTCGGACCAAAGCTGCAGAGGCAGCTCGAGACGACCGCCCCCGAGCTCGGCCGGGTGGCGGATTACGGCCGGCTGTGGTTCCTGTCGATGCCGCTGTTCTGGGTGCTCGACAAGGTGCACGGGCTCACCGGCAACTGGGGCGTTGCGATCATCCTGGTCACCTTCCTGCTGAAGCTCGTGTTCTACCCGCTGTCGGAGGCGAGCGGCCGCTCGATGGCGAAGATGAAGACCATGCAGCCGCGCATCAAGAACCTGCAGGAGACCTACAAGGACGACCGCGAGAAGCTCGGCCGCGCGATGATGGAGCTGTATCAGCGCGAGAAGATCAACCCGGTCGCCGGCTGCCTGCCGATCGTGATCCAGATCCCCGTGTTCCTCGCCTTCTACTGGGTGCTGCTCGAGAGTGTCGAGATGCGCCAGGCGCCGTTCGCGTTCTGGATCCACGATCTGTCCTCGCGCGATCCGCTGTTCATCCTGCCGGCGATCATGGCGGTGGCGATGTTCGTGCAGTACAAGCTCAATCCCGCGCCCCCGGACCCGGTGCAGGCGAAGGTCTTCATGATCATGCCGATCGCCATGTCGGCCACGTTCGCGTTTTTCCCGGCGGGACTGGTGCTCTACTGGGTGACGAACACCATTCTGTCGATCGCACAGCAATGGAACATCAACCGGCGCATCGAGGCGGCCGCGGCGGCGAGAAGAACCTGACGCGTGCGCCGCACGGCCCGCGCCGCTTCCATTACTCAGGTGTCCGGCGGTAGCCTTGGCGCACGGCCCATATGACGCGCACGGACACCATCGTGGCCGCGGCGACGCCTCCGGGACGAGGGGGCGTGGGCATCGTGCGCGTCTCGGGCCCCAAGGTGCCGGAAGTGGCGGCGGTCATGCTCGGTGAGCTCCCCAAGGCGCGCCGCGCGACCCTGGCGCGCTTCCTGGACGCGCAGCAGGAGCCGATCGACGCGGGCCTGGCGCTGTTCTTTCCGGCCCCGCATTCCTACACCGGCGAGCACCTCCTCGAGCTGCACGGCCACGGCGGGCCGGTGGTGATGGACGCGCTCATCGCCCGCGCGGTGGAGCTCGGCGCGCGCCGCGCACACGCCGGGGAATTCACCCAGCGCGCCTTCCTCAACGACAAGCTGGATCTGGCGCAGGCCGAAGCGGTCGCCGATCTCATCGACGCGGGCTCGCGCGAGGCGCTGCGCGCCGCCATGCGCTCGCTGCAGGGGGAGTTCTCCGCCATGGTGCGCGGGCTCACCGAAGCGGTTATCGAGCTGCGCAGCTACGTCGAGGCGGCGATCGACTTTCCGGAAGAGGAAATCGACTTCCTCGCCGACCACGAGCTCGGCGCGCGCTTCGAGGCGGTGCGCGACCACTTCGAGGGCGTGCTCGAGAGTGCGCGCCAGGGCCGGCTGCTGCGCGAGGGCATGACGGTGGTCATCGCCGGCCGGCCGAACGCCGGCAAGTCGAGCCTGCTCAACCGGCTCGCCGGCTACGATGCGGCGATCGTGACCGCGATTCCCGGCACCACGCGCGATGTGGTGCGCGAGCGCATCCATCTCGACGGCATGCCGCTGCACGTGCTGGACACCGCGGGCCTGCGCCAGGGGGGCGATCTGGTCGAGGAGGAAGGCATGCGGCGCGCACAGGCCGAGATGCAGCGGGCCGACCGCGTGCTGTTCGTCATCGACACGGTGGAGGACCCCGGCGCCACGGCCTTTCGCGACGAGCGCGCGCGGCTGCCGGCGGATGTCCCGGTCACGCTCGTGTTCAACAAGTGCGATCTCGCGGTCGGCTTGCCGGTCGCCGACACGCTCACCCGCCCGCCTCACGTCACGCTGTCCGCGCTCACCGGGCGGGGGCTGGACGAGCTGCGCGCGCATCTGAAGCAGTGCATGGGGTACCAGACCGTGGATGCGGGGGCGATCAGCGCGCGCCGCCGGCACGTGGAGGCCCTCGCGCGGGCGCGCGAGCACACCGAAGCAGCCGCGCGCCAGCTCACCGAGCACCGTGCCGGGGAGCTGGTCGCCGAGGAGCTGCGCGCCGCGCAGCACGCCTTGAGCGAGATCACCGGCGAGTTCACCTCGGATGATCTGCTGGGACGGATTTTCGCCGGGTTCTGTATCGGCAAGTAGGTGATGCGCCCTATTGCATCGCGCGGTGCCAAGGCGGACGATTCCGTTCAAGGTTGGAGGCGGAAAATAAAGAAAGACTGAGCGGCCAGGGATGGTGTTCGGCCGAACCTGTTCCGCGTCGCACTGGGATCGCCTGAAGGCGACATGACACGGTCCAGCTCGCGCCTCGCAAGGGGACTTTGCCGGTCTTCGTGCGACCGCGCGGCGTTCGACGATGCAAAGCACAGGGAGGAATTGAAATGACCATCTCGAGCCACCTGCAACGGAGCCGGAAGTATTCATGGCTACCACGGACGATGGCGGCGTTCATCGGCTGCCTCGCGGCCGGCGGCGCGTCGGCGGCCGGTGAGCGCCTCACCGAAAATCCTTACGCGCCGGCGTACGGTCACGCGTACCGCCACGGCGCGGTGCCGACCCGCGAGGCGGCGCGACGGATGCGGCAATGGGAGGCTGCCCGGCATGCCCCGTTGCCCTTGGACCTCTTCGGCCTCCTCGGCCTTAACACCCTCTACTACGGGGGCGGGATCGACGGCATCGGTGTGACCAGCGGTACCCCGAAGGTGTACCTGGTGTTCTACGGCAGCCAGTGGACCAGCGGCGGCGATCCCAATGGCGCGGCCACTTACCTGCAGAACCTGTTCAATGGCATCGGCACCGGCGGTGAGATGTGGTCGGGCACCATGACGCAGTACTGCGATGGCCCGACGGTGCCGGCGGGCGCCGCGACCTGCAACCCCGGCACGACGCCGCATGTGGGTTACCCGAGCGCCGGCGCCCTGGCGGGAGTGTGGTTCGACACGGCGGCGCCGTCGCCCTCCAATGCGACCGCCGCGCAACTGGCGCAGGAGGCGATCAACGCTGCGGCCCACTTCGGCAACACCACGCCGGGCGCCAATCGCTACGCGCAGTACGTGGTCGTCTCGCCGTCGGGGACCCATCCTGACGGCTTCAACACCCCGACGTCGGCTTTCTGCGCCTGGCACGATTACACCAGCTCGTCCTACGGCGACCTTGCGTACACCAACATGCCGTACGTGACCGACCAGGGCGCCAACTGTGGCGAGAACTTTGTCAATGGCGGCTCGGCGGGCCTGCTCGATGGCTTCTCGATCGTGAACGGCCACGAGTACGCCGAGACGCTGACCGATCAGAACCCGCCCGGCGGCTGGACCTCCTTGTTGGGCCAGGAGAATGGCGATGAGTGCGCCTGGATCAGCTCCGGCCAGGGGGCGGCCGCGAACGTGACCATGGGCAATGGCGCGTACGCGATGCAGAGCACCTGGTCGAACGACACCAACGAGTGCGACATCTCGCACGCGATCCTGTAGCCGCCGGGCGGGGCGTCGGGTTCCCCGCGTCTTGCGTGAAATCGAAGGGCCGCTGCGCGCGGCCCTTACTTTTGCGGGCGCTCTTGTCTCACGGGTGCCTTTGCGGCTGCGCGCTTGCGGCCGCGGCGCTGCCCTCGAGCGCCAGGTCCTTGCTGTACACGACATTCATGACGTTGTCGTACCAGCCCTGCACTTCCGGCTTCACCAGGTGCTTGTTGACGTAGAAGTACAGCGGGATGAGCGGGTGATCGCGCAGCATGATCCGCTCGGCCTGCTCGAGCAGCGCGCGCCGCCGTGCGCCGTCGGTTTCGGTCGCGGCGCGCGTGAGCAGCGCGTCATAGGCCGCGCTCGCGTAGTGCGGCAGGTTCACGCCGAAGTCGCTCTTCAGGTACTGCGCGAAGGTGTAGGCGTCGTTGTAGTCGCCCACCCAGCTGGAGCGGAACATCTCGACATCCCCGCGATCGATGTCCTGCAGCAACGATTTGAACTCCACCTGCGCCAGGCGCACGTCGGCGCCGAGGGCCTCCTTCCACATGGAGGCGATCGCGACCGCGAGCTTGGTGTGCACTTCGCCGGAGTTGTAGCGCAGCTCGAAGGTGAGCGGGCGCTCGCCTGAGTAGCCGGCTTCGCGGTACAGGCGCTGCGCCTCGGCCACGCGCGCCGCCATCGGCGCGCCCCGATAGTCGAAGGACTGCGCGCTGTAGTGGTCGATACCCGGCGGCACCCACCCCCAGGCGGGCAGCTCGCCCACCCGCAGCACGCGCTGCGCGAGCAGCTCGCGGTCGATGACCAGCGACAGCGCCCGGCGCAGCTGGGGCTTGTCCCGGAAGGGCGCGCGTCTCAAGTTGAAGCCGTAGTAGTAGGTGGTGAGCTGCGGTGAGACGTGCAGCTGATCGGCGAGATTCGCCTGGATCCAGTCGAACTGCCCGCGCGGCACCACGAAGGTGACCTGCAGCTCCCCGCCGCGGTAGCGCGTGAGCTCGGCGTTCTCGTCCGGGATCAGCAGGTACCTCACCGCATCGAGCCTCGTGGCGGCGTCGTTCCAGTAGTAGCGGTTGCGCCCGGCGAGGATGTAGGAGCCCGGCACCCATTCCTTGAGGACGAACGCGCCGTTGCAGACCATCACGCCCGGCCGCGCGAAGCCTTCAGGGTGGGCGGCGAGCGTCGGCCGGTGCACCGGACAGGCGCTCGGATGCGACAGCAGGGTGGGCAGATACGGCGCGGGCGTCGCGAGCGTGATGACGACGGTCGCATCATCCGGCGCGGCCACGCCGAGGGCTTGCGGGGGCTTGCGCCCGGCGACGATGTCGCCCGCGTTCGCGATGACGTCGATGTATTGCGCATAGCCCGAAGCGGTGGCGGGGTCCACCAGACGGCGCAGTCCGGCCACGAAATCCGCCGCTACCACGGGGTCGCCGTTGGACCAGCGCGCCTCGCGACGCAGCTTGAACACATAGACTCTGCCGTCGGTGCTCACGCCCCACGTGCTCGCCACTCCCGGCGCCACGGCGGCCTTGCGGTCGAGCGTGGTCAGGCCCTCGCACAGATCGCGCAGGATGCTCTGCGCCTCGAAGCCGCGGGCCTTCTGAGGATCGAGGGAGTCCGGGTCGGGTCCGCCGCCGCGCACCAGGATGGCCGCATGCGGCGCAACGCCGGCGCCTGCCGGCCCCTGCTCGCGCGAGCGGCCGCAAGCGGCGAGTGTGGCGAGGGCCGCCGCCAGCGTCGCAATGGCGGCGGCGCAAAGCGCGGCGCGCCGCTTGCTCATGCCGGCCGCGTGCGGCTCGAGTTGATCTGCCCGCGCAGCTGCTGCGTCGCCGCGCGCGCCGCGCTGGCGAAGTCCTCGCCCGAGGAGGCATACAGGATGGCGCGCGAGGAGCTGATGATGAGGCCGGTGCCGCGGGCGGTCTGGCCGTTGTGCACCACCTGCGCCACGTCGCCGCGCTGCGCTCCGACCCCGGGCACCAGCAGCGCCATGTCGCCCACCAGCGCCCGCACCTCGGCGAGGTCGGCCGGGTGGGTGGCGCCCACGACCAGCAGGCAGTTGCCCCGGGAGTTCCAGCGCCGGGCGGCCAACTCCGCGACCACCTGGTAGAGCTTGCGGGAGCCGACCAGGCGGTCCTGCAGGTCGCGCGCCCCGGGATTGGACGTGCGGCACAGGATCACGACGCCCTTGTCCGCATACTTGAGGAACGGCTCGAGCGAGTCACTGCCGAGATAGGGGTTGACGGTGACGGCATCCGCGCCATAGCGCTCGAACGCCTCGATGGCGTAGCGCTCGGCGGTGTTGCCTACATCGCCGCGCTTGGCGTCCAGAATCACGGGCACGCCCGGATGCGTCTTGTGGATGTACTCGATGGTGCGCTCGAGCTGATCCTCGGCCTCGCAGGCGGCGTAGTGCGCGAACTGCGGCTTGTACGCGCACACCAGGTCGGCGGTGGCGTCGATGATTGCCTTGTTGAACTGGAAGATCGGCGAGGGTTCGGCGGCGATGTGCCGCGGGAAGCGCTCGATGTCCGGGTCGAGCCCCACGCACGCGAGCGAGTCGCTTCTCTCCCAGGCGCGCGTGAGCTGCTCGATGAAGCCGCTCATGCGACCCGTGTGCGCCCGCCGCCGCCGCGCTTCTTCAGGTGCACCAGCAGGATCGACACCGCCGCCGGCGTCACGCCCGGGATGCGGCCCGCCTGGCCGAGCGTCGCCGGCCGCATCTCGGCGAGCTTCTGGCGCACCTCGTGCGACAGGCCCGCGAGAAGCGTGTAGTCGAGGTCGGCGGGCAGCGCGGTCTCCTCGTTCCCCCGGGCGCGCTCGATGTCCTCCTGCTGCCGCTCGATGTAGCCCGCGTACTTGGCGCGCACCTCGACCTGGGCGCGCACCTGCGCCGGCAGGCGCTCGTCCAGCGCATGCTCGCGGGCCGCATCGCCCTCGCGGGCCGCATCGCCCTCGGCGGCGCCCGGCACAGGTGCGGCCGGCGCCCCGGCAATCTCCAGCAGCGCCTCGTAGGTCACTCCCGGCCGGCTGAGCAGCTCGAACGCGCAAGCGTCGCGCGCGAGCGGCGCGCCCAGCACGCGTTGTGCCCAGGCGGCCGGCACGTCCACCGGCCGCAGGCGCAGGCCCTTCAGACGCGCGACCTCGAGATCGGACACCCGCCGCTTCGCCTCCAGCAGCGCCCAGCGCTCATCGTCGACGAGCCCGAGTGCGCGGCCCGTGGGCGTGAGGCGCAGGTCCGCGTTGTCCTCGCGCAGCAGCAGTCGGTGCTCGGCGCGGCTGGTGAACATGCGATACGGCTCGCGCGTGCCGCGCGTCACCAGGTCATCGATGAGCACTCCGAGGTAGGCCTCGCTGCGCTTCGGTACCCAGGGCTCGCGATCCCTCACGGCGAGCGCCGCATTGATGCCGGCGATGAGGCCCTGCGCGGCGGCCTCCTCGTAGCCGGTGGTGCCGTTGATCTGGCCGGCGAAGTACAGGCCGGCGAGCGCGCGAGTCTCGAGCGAGGCCTTGAGCTCGCGCGGGTCGAAGAAGTCGTACTCGATGGCATAGCCGGGCCGGGTGAGGTGCGCGTTCTCGAAGCCGCGGATGGTGCGCACGAACTCGCACTGCACGTCGAAGGGCAGGCTGGTGGAGATCCCGTTCGGGTAGACCTCGTGAGTGTTCAGTCCCTCGGGCTCGACGAAGATCTGGTGCGACGGCTTGTCCGCGAAGCGGACCACCTTGTCCTCGACCGAGGGACAGTAGCGCGGGCCGACGCCCTCGATGACCCCGGTGAACATCGGGGAGCGGTCGGTGGCCGCTCGGATGATGTCGTGCGTCCGCTCGTTTGTCTTTGTAATGAAGCAATCTACCTGTTTTGGATGCTCACTAGCGCGCCCGAGGAACGAAAACACAGGCGTGGGGTCATCCCCCGGCTGAGCCGCCATGACGGACCAATGGAGGGTGCGGCCGTCGATCCGCGGTGGAGTCCCGGTCTTCAGTCTCCCCACGCGCAGGGCGAGCTCGCGCAGCCGCGCCGCGAGTCGGTTGGAGGGTGCATCACCGGCCCGTCCGCCGGGGTAGTTGACGAGGCCGACGTGCATGCGCCCGGCGAGGAACGTGCCCACGGTCAGCACCACCGCAGGGGCTTCGAACCGGATGCCCGTGACCGTGAGCACACCGTGCACCCGGCCGCGCTCCACGATGAGGTCGGCCACCTCCTGTTGGAAGAGCGCGAGGTTCGGCTGATTCTCGAGCAGGGTGCGGATGGCCTGCTTGTAGAGCTGCCGGTCGGCCTGGGCGCGGGTCGCGCGCACCGCCGGGCCCTTGCTGGCATTGAGCGTGCGGAACTGGATGCCGGCGCGGTCAGCCGCCCGGGCCATGGCGCCGCCCAGCGCGTCGATCTCGCGCACCAGGTGTCCCTTGCCGATGCCGCCGATGGCCGGATTGCAACTCATCTGGCCCAGGGTCTCGATGCTCTGAGTCAGCAGCAGCGTGCGCGCTCCCATGCGTGCGGCGGCGAGGGCCGCCTCGGTGCCGGCATGACCGCCGCCGATGACGATGACGTCGTAGGCGAATGGCTGCTGGGGACTCATGGCATGCACGGGTGACGGCGACGCGGGACGCGTATTGTAGGGCCGCAAACCCCACGAACAAGCCCACGGCTTGCCTTATGCTGTCACCGTATGCGCATCGCCCGTAGGGCCATGGGCGCGGGCGCGCTGCTCGCGCTGGGCCTCACCGCCGGCACGGTGGCCGCGGCTGCGAGCGCGCCGGGCCTTACGCTCTCGGCGTGCGAGCTCGAGCACCCGCTGCGACTCACCGTCGTGGCGGCCGAGTGCGGCGTGCTGTCGGTGCCGGAGAATCCACAGGATCCGGCGGGCCGGCACATTCCCCTGCACGTGGCGCGCGTGCCGGCGATCAGCCGGCGCAAGCAACCCGACGCGCTCTTCATCCTGGCCGGCGGCCCGGGAGCGGCGGCCGGCGCGTTCTATGCCACCGTGGCGGGCGCTTTCGCGCGCATTCACCGCGAGCGCGACATCGTCCTCATCGACCAGCGCGGCACCGGAGCATCGAACCGCCTCGATTGCGAAGCGGACGCGCAGCGGCTGTACCGCGCGAGCGAGGCCGAGATCGCCGCCGACACGCGCGGCTGCCTCACCCGGCTCAGTGCGCGCGCCGAGGTTGGGTACTACACCACCAGTCTCGCCGTGCAGGACCTGGAGCGCGTGCGCGCGGCCTTGGGCGTCGGGCGCATCGACCTGTACGGCACCTCCTACGGCACGCGGGTCGCGCAGCACTACCTGCGCCGCTTCCCGCAGCGCGTGCGCGCGCTGATTCTCGATGGCGTCGTGCCGGCGCCCGTAGTGCTCGGGCCGGCCACGGCGAGCGATGCGGAGCGCGTGCTGCTCGACATCCTCGCGCGCTGCGCCGGCGAGCCCGCCTGCCGCGCCCGCTACGGCGATCCCGCGCGCAGCTACCTGAGCGTGCGCTCGGCGCTCAGGAGCCATGCGGTGCCCGTGACGCTCGCCGATCCGTCCACCGGTGAGCCGACGCGTTTGAGCTTCGGCAGCGCGCACCTGGCGACGGTGCTGCGCCTCGCCAGTTACACCGCGGAATACGCCGCACTCCTGCCGCTGCTGCTCGATGCGGCCGCCGCGCACCAGGACTACGTACCCCTCGCCGCGCAGTTCCTGCTCATCGAGCGCGGCTACGGCGAAGCGCTCGCCACCGGCATGCACAACAGCGTGGTGTGCGCCGAGGACGTGCCCTTCTATGACCTGGGTGCCATCGACCGCGCGCGCCTCGCCGACACCTTCCTCGGCACGCTGCAGCTCGACGGGCTCGAGACCGTGTGCCGCATCTGGCCGCACGGACCGGTCGATGCGGACCTGCACGCGCCGCTGCAGAGTGACGCGCCCGCGTTGCTGCTGTCGGGGAGCGACGATCCGGTCACACCGCCCGCGTTCGCGCAGCTGGCGGCGCGCGCCTTCCCGCACGGCCTCTCGATCGTGCTCGAGGGCTTCGGCCACGGCCAGCTGACCGCCCCGTGCATGGACCGCGTGCTGGCGCAGTTTCTCGCCCGCGCCTCGGTGGTGGCGCTCGAGGTCGCCTGCACGCGCCGCGCGCGTCCGCTGCCGTTCTTCACCTCGCTGAACGGTCCGCCGCCGTGAGGCGCGCGCACACCTTCAAGCGCACGTGATCGAGGCCACTCACCTCCACAAGCACTTCGGCGCGCTGACGGCCGTGCGTGACGTGAGCCTGCGCGCCGCCGACGGCCGCATCACCGGGCTCCTCGGGCCCAACGGCGCCGGCAAGTCCACCACGCTGCGCATGCTGTACACGGTGCTCAAGCCCGATGGGGGCGATGCGCTCATCGACGGGCACAGCGCGCTGCGCTCGCCCCTGCAAGCCGCCCGGTGCCTCGGCGTGCTGGCGCACGGCGCCGGCATCTATCCGAACCTCACGGCGCGCGAGAACATCCTCTACTTCGGCGCGCTGCACGGCCTCAGGCGCGCCGCGGCGCGCGAGCGCGCCGCCGAGCTCGTGGGGCTGCTCGAGATGGAGGAATTCGCCGACCGGCGCGCCAAGGGCTTCTCGCAGGGGGAGCGCGTCAAGACCGCGCTCGCCCGCGCGCTCGTTCACCGGCCGCGCAACCTGGTGCTGGACGAGCCGACCAACGGGCTGGACGTCGTCGCGGTGCGCGCCCTGCGCCGCCTGCTCGGATCGCTGCGCGCGGCCGGGCACTGCGTGCTGCTCTCCAGCCACGTGATGCAGGAAGTGAGCGCGTTGTGCGACGAGGTGGTGGTGATCGCGCACGGCACGGTGCTCGCGGGCGGCACCCCGGAGGCGATCCGCGCGCGCACCGGCACGGGGAGCCTCGAGGAGGCCTTCGTTGCTCTGACATCCGGCGGCGGCGCGACCTGAAGCCGTGCGCGCCATCCTCATCGTGTTTGGCAAGGAGTTTCGCGAGAATCTGCGCGAGCGGCGCACGCTCGTCTCGGCGCTGATCCTGGGCCCCCTGCTGGGCCCGTTGCTGTTTGCCGGCGGCCTGTCGCTGCGCATCGAACGCGGCGCCGAGGAGGGCGAGCGCCCGATCACGCTCGCGGTGGCGCACGGCGAGCGCGCTCCGAACCTGCTCGGCTTCCTGCGCCAGTACGGGGTGAGGGTCGAGTCCGTGGACTACGACGCCACCGCGGCCCGCGCCGCGGTGCAGGCGCACCGGCAGGATATGGTGCTGGCGGTGAGCGCGGACTTCGCCGCGCACCTCACCGGCGGCACCCCCGCCCCCATCCTGCTGTACGCCGACTCCTCCGACCCGGGCGCCTCCGGCACCCTCTCGCGGGTGACCGCACTCCTGGGACAGTACGCCTCACTCCTCGCGCGGCTGCGGGTGGTGGCCCGCGGAGTGGATCCCCTGGTGCTGTCCCCGCTCGCGCTGCAGGACATCGATGTCGCCACGCCGTCGAGCCGTTCCGTGCTGGCGCTCGGGACCCTGAGCTACCTCGTCCTGCTCACCATGCTGATGGGCGGCATGTATCTCGCCATCGACACCACCGCCGGTGAGCGCGAGCGCGGCTCGCTCGAGCCGCTGCTCACCGTGCCGGTGCGGCGCGAAGCTCTGATGTTCGGCAAGATCCTCGCGACCTGCGCCTACATGACACTGTCGCTGGTCCTCACCGTGGCCGCATTCGCGATCATGTTGCGTTTCACGGGGCTGGAGCGCTTCGGCATGAGCGTCAATTTCGGCCCGCTCGTCGGCCTCACCGTCGTGCTGGTCTGCCTGCCGCTGGTGCCGCTGGGAGCTGCGCTCATGACCATCGTGGCCGCCTCCACGCGCAGCTACCGCGAGGCGCAGACCTGGCTCGGACTGGTGTTGCTCGTGCCGACGCTGCCCTTGGTGTTCGCAGCCGTCATGGGCCTGCGTCCGACGCTCGCGCTGATGGCGGTCCCCTCGCTCAGCCAGCACTTCCTCATCACGAGCCTGCTGCGCGATGAGCGGGTGCCGGCGGCGTATCTTGCGGTGTCGGTCAGCGCGACGCTCGCCCTGGGCGCGCTGCTGATCGGCGTGGCCGGGGGTCTCTACCGGCGCGAGGCGCTGCTGGGGTGAGGCACGGCCGCCGGTGGGGGCGGCGCGCGCGCCAGCAGTGCGTGCAGCTGGGCCAGGTGCTGGTCCGCAAAAGCGCGCGCCTCGACTTCGAAGCGGTTGTCCCAGTAGCCGCGGCGCAGGCATTCGATGAGGTAGCGTGCCGCGGTGAGCGAGCCCGGCTGCCACTGCCTGATGACGTGACAGTACTCGTGCAGCATCAGCCACGGGTTGGCGAAGAAGTCGGCGCCGCTGCCGCGCAGGTAGATGCGCCCCCGGCGCGTGGTCGCCACCGCACGGCCGTGCAGGCGCACGAACCAGGAATGCTCGATCACCCTGACCTCGGCGACGCCCGTCCCCAGCAGGCGTTCCAGGGCGCTGCGCACCTCCGGCGGCACCGCTGCTTCGCGTGCGCGTCGCATGCGCAGCCTCACTCAGGCGCGCGTGTGCACCCACCCCATGGCCGGCCGGAAGCGCAGCGTGCGCACCGGTCCCGCCGCGATGTCTTCGGGCAGCACCTGCACGCCGGCGTCCTCGAGGTAATGGCGCACCAGCTTGATGACGATGTCGCAGGCCGGGTTCACCTGCGGGGTGTCGGCGAGATGGACCACGATCCGCGCCTGCAGGCAGCGCGCCGCGGGCGCGCTCTCGCGCAGCGATTCGAGGCAGCGGTGCAGCAGCAGCAGCTCGGTGGCGAGCGTCGTGTCGGTGACGTCGGCGGGCTTGGAGTGCCTGACGATGCAGCGCAGGTGCAACAGCGCCCCGGCCTCCTCGTCGGCGTCGTACACGCACACCGCGATCGCCGAGCGCAGCTCGGCTACCAGCAGCGCTTCGCCGGAGCTGACTTCGAACCGATCGGGTGCAACCTGAATTTCCGCGCTTGCCATGCGCCGTTGTATACCGCGCTGCATCAGCATGCGCGCTTCTCCTGCCCAAACCATGAACTGCCGCACGAAGCACGCGTAGAATATGCCCATGGGCTGCGCTCTGGGTAACATGCGCTGTCTGGTCGCGGTCATGCTGGCGTGCGCCGTGGCGGTCGCGCCGGCGCGCGCACAACCCTCGCCGGCCTCGCCCGTGTCGTCGATTCGCGTCACCGGGGACGCCAAGGTCACCGCCCGGCCCGATCGCGTGCAGATCGACATCGGCGTGAGCACGCGGGCGGCGCAGTCGCAGGAGGCGGCGGAGCAGAACGCGCGCCAGGTGGACGCGGTGCTGGCGGCGGTGCGCAAGGCCACGGGTGCCGCGGTTCTCAAGACCATCAGCTACACGCTCAATCCAACCTACCAGTACCACCCGCAGGGCGAGGAGCCGACGATCACCGGCTACAGCGCGCTGAACGTGGTGCAGGTGACGCTCGATGATCTCGCCAGGATCGGCACGGTCATCGACAGCGCGACGCAGGCCGGCGCCAATCACGTGCAGGGCATCCAGTTCACGCTGCGCGATCAGGACGCGGTGCGCGCCGAAGCGCTGCGCCAGGCGGCGACCCGGGCGCGCGCCGAGGCCGACGTGCTCGCCGCGGCGCTGGGCCTGAAGGTGGTGCGCGTGCTCAGCGTCGAGGAGAACAGTCCGCGCGTGGTGCCGGTGCGCGCCTACATGGGGGCGGCGCGCGCGCTGGCGACGGCGGCCGCACCGACACCGGTGGAGGCGGGGACTCTGGACGTGACCGCCGACGTCATGCTCACGGTGGAAGTGAGCCCCACGGCACGTTAGGCTCGAACCTGCGGGAGATGCTCATGACTAGCGTGCGCCAGTTGCTCGAGGGCAAGGGTCGGCAGGTTTTTTCAGTGGGGCCCCAGGCTCCGGTGCTGGAGGCAATCCGCCTCATGGCCGAGCATCACATCGGGGCGCTGCTGGTCATGAAGGGCGAGGCGCTCGCCGGCATCGTCTCCGAGCGCGACTACGCCCGCAAGGTGATCCTGCGCGGCCGCTCCTCCAGCGACACGCCGGTGCGCGACATCATGAGCTCCCCGGTGCTCACGGTGTCACCCGATACCTCGGTGCAGCAGTGCATGCAGCTGGTCACCGATAAGCGCGTGCGCCATCTGCCGGTGGTCGAGGGCGGCCGCGTCATCGGCATGGTATCGATCGGCGACCTGGTGAAGGCGGTCATCGCCGAGCAGCAGCAGCAGATCGAGCAGCTCGAGAGTTACATTCACAGTTAGTCACTGGCCGCGCCGCTCACCGGCGCGCTCACCTCGCCGGCTCAGGCTACTTGCGCCAGTATGCCGGCCTGAACAGCACGATCACGCTGAAGATCTCGAGTCTTCCGAGCAGCATCGCCGCCGTGCAGATCCAGGTCTGCTGGGCGGTGAGCGCATGGAAGTTGTGCACCGCGCCCGGCGGCCCGAAGCCGTGTGCGGTGTTGTTGATCGAGGCGAGGACCGCGCTCATGGAGGAGTCGAAGTCGAGTCCGGTCAGCAGCATGGCGAAGGTGAGCAGCACCACGGTCATGAAATACAGGAAAATGAACGCCAGCACCGCGTGCCCCACGTCGTCCGGGATGGGCCGGCCGCCGATGCGCACCGGCGCGATGGCGGCCGGATGAATGAGGAGCTTGAGCTCGCGGCCCGCCTGGCGCGTCAGCAGCAGCGTGCGGAACATCTTGATGCCGCCTCCGGTCGAGCCGGTGCTGCACACGATGCAGGACAGGAACAGCATCCAGTAGGGCGCGAACACCGGCCAGCGCTGATAGTCCTGGGTGGTGAGGCCGCTGGTGGTGGCCTGGGAGACGACGTTGAACGCCGCGTGGCGCAGCGCGGTGGCGAAATCCGCATACACGTCGTTGCGGGTGAGCAGCACCGCGATCGCGACCACGCTCACCGCCAGCAGCGCGAACATCGCCTTGCACTCCGGGTCGACCTGGTAGCTCTCCAGTGACAGGCGCCGCAACGCGATGAAGTGACGCCCGAAGTTCAGCGACGCGATCAGCATCAGCACGATCAGCACCGCCTCGATCGCCGGGGAGCCGAAGTACGCGATGCTGCGGTCGTGGGTGGAAAAGCCGCCCAGCCCCACCGCCGAGAAGGCATGGCAGATGGCGTCGAACCACGACATGCCGCCGATGCGCAGCGCCGCGATGCCAGCAAGGGTGATGAGCGCATACACCAGCCACAGCGATTTCGCGGTCTCGGTGATGCGCGGCGCCAGCCGCTCGTGCTTCACCGCCCCCGGCGCCTGCCCCTTGTACAGCTGCATGCCGCCCACCCCGAGCACCGGCAGCACCGCGAGCGCCATGACGATGACGCCGAGCCCGCCGAACCAGTGCAGTGAATGGCGCCAGAAATTCAGCGACGGCGGCAGCTGATCGAGCCCGTTCAATACCGTGGAGCCGGTGGTGGTGAGCCCCGACATCGCTTCGAAGAACGCGCCGGTGAAGCTCTGGTCCGGCAGGGCGAGCAGCAGCGGCAGCGCCGCGGCGCCCGGTAGCAGCAACCACCCGAGCGTGAGCAGCAGGAATCCGTCGCGCGCCTTCAGCCCCCGCCGGAAGCGCAGCGTCGCGCCCGCCAGCACCAGGCCGCAACCGGCGGTGAGCGCCGCGGCCAGCAGGAATTTCGGCCACAGACCGTCGCCCATGAGCAGCGAACAGCCGACCGGCAGGGCGTAGGTGAGCGCGAAGGTCGCCAGCAGCAACCCCAGAACGTGCGCGACCGCAAGCACCGCCTGGGTTTCCTAACGGGTCGAACGCAGGAACAGGCGCTCGACCGCCTCGAGATGCCGGCGATCGGCGAGGAACAGGATCACATGGTCGTCGGCCGCTATCCGTGTGTCGTGGTGCGCCATGATGACCTCCTCGCCGCGCACCACCGCACCGATGGAGGCGCCTTCGGGCAGCGGGATCTGCCCCACCATCTTGCCGACCACCCGCGAGCTGCCCTCGTCGCCGTGCACGATCGCCTCCAGCGCCTCGGCGGCGCCGCGCTTCAGGGCATGCACGCGTACCACGTCGCCGCGGCGCACGTAGGCGAGCAGCGAGCCGATGGTGACGGTCTGTGGCGAGATGGCGATGTCGATGCTGCTGCTCTCGACCAGCTCGGTATACGAGGGCTTGTTGATGAGGGCGATCGCCTTGGCGGCGCCCAAGCGCTTGGCGAGCATCGCCGACAGGATGTTGGCCTCCTCCGAGTTGGTCAACGCCGCAAACACATCCGCGCTGTCGATGTTCTCCTCGATCAGCAGCTCTTCGTCCGCGGCATCGCCGTGCAGCACGATGGTGTTTTCCAGGAGCTCGGCGATGCGGCGCGCCCGGCGCGCATCGCGCTCGATGATCTTCACCTGGTTGTGCGGCTCGAGGGTCGTGGCGAGGCGCAGGCCGATGTTGCCGCCGCCGGCGATGACGATGCGCCGCGCCGGGTCGTCGGCGTGGCGCAATTCGCTCATGACGCGGCGGATGTCGTGGCGCGCGGCCAGGAAGAATATCTCATCCCCCTCCTGCACGAGGGTGTCGCCCTCGGGCGCCACGCCGCGGCCGTCGCGGTAGATGGCCACCACGCGCACCTCCACCTTGGGCAGGTGGCGCGCCAGCTCGCGCAGGCTCTGACCGACCAAGAGGCCGTCGCGCTGCGCCCGCACCCCGACCAGGCGCACCTTGCCGTCGGCGAAATCCAGCACCTGCAGGGTGCCGGGGTGATAGATGAGACGCTCGACGTATTCGGTCACCAGCTGCTCGGGGTTGATGAACACATCGACCGACAGGCCCTCGGCGCCGAACAGCGCCGCGCGGCTGGTGTAATCGGCCGCGCGGATGCGCGCGATCTTGGTCGGGGTGCGAAACAGCGTGAACGCCACTTCGCAGGCCATCATGTTGACTTCGTCGCTGGAGGTGAGCGCGACGATGATGTCGGCCTCGGCGGCGCCCGCGCTCTCGAGCACCGTCGGGTGGGCGGCGTTGCCGGCCACGGTACGCACGTCCAGCCGGTCCTGCAGATCGCGCAGCACCTCCTCGTTCAGGTCCACCACCGTGACCTCGTTGGCCTCTTCGCGCGACAGGTGGTCGGCGGCGGTGCGACCCACCTGACCGGCGCCCAGGATGAGGATCTTCATGCTGACCTACAACGGCTCGAGATTCGCGTACTGCACCATCAGCCATTTGGTGCCCTGGCGCTCGAAGCTCACCTGCACACGCGCCTGCGCGCCGTTGCCCTCGACGTTGAGGATCACGCCCTCGCCGAACTTGCCGTGCCGCACCCGCGCCCCGAGCCGCACGCCGGCCACCGCCGGCTCCTCGAAGCGAAAGCGCCCCACCGCCGCAGGCAACGCCACGCCCACGCGCGGGCGCACCTCTTGCAGCAGCTCCTCCGGGATCTCGCGCACGAAGCGCGACGCCTGGCCGTAGCTGTCCACGCCGTGCAGTCGCCGCTGCTCGGCCCAGGAGAGATACAACTGCTGCATGGCGCGTGTCATGCCGACATAACACAGCCGGCGCTCTTCCTCCAGGCCGTCGAGGTCGGTGAGCGAGCGCTGATGCGGGAACAGCCCTTCCTCCATGCCGCACAGGAACACCACCGGGAACTCCAGCCCCTTGGCGCTGTGCAGCGTCATCATCTGCACACAGTCCTCCCACTCCTGCGCCTGGCCTTCGCCGGACTCGAGCGCGGCGTGCGCCAGGAACGCTTCCAGCGGCGGTAGCTCCGCGCCCTCGGGCGTGAAGCCGCGCGCCGCGCTCACCAGCTCATCGAGGTTCTCGACGCGCGCTTCGCCGCGCTCGGCCTTCTCGCGGCGGTAGTGCTCGATGAGGCCGCTCGCCCTCAACACCTGATCGACCTGCTCGTGCAGCGCGAGCCCGCGGCTCTCGAGCGCGAGGCGCTCGATGAGCGCCAGGAAGCCGTGGATGGCACCCCCCGCCTTGGCGCCCAGGGCGCCGCCGCTGCCGGCCGCGGCCGCCTGCCACAGCGAGCAGCCGGCTCCGCGGGCGTGCCCGCGCAGGACCTCGAGGCTCTTCGCACCGACGCCGCGCGTCGGCAGGTTCACCACGCGCTCGAAGGAGGCGTCGTCGTTACGGTTGGCAATGAGCCGCAGGTAGGCGAGCGCGTCCTTGATCTCCGCGCGCTCGAAGAACCGCAGGCCGCCGTACACCCGGTACGGCACGCGCGCCGACAGAAACGCCTCTTCGAAGACGCGCGACTGGGCATTGGAGCGGTACAGGATGGCGAGCTCGCGCCGCTGCCCGCCGCGCGCCACCCACTCGCGGATACGGTGCGTGACGAACTCCGCCTCGTCGCGCTCGTTGAAGGCGGTGTAGAGGCGGATCGGCTCGCCGCGCGCGCCGCTGGTCCAGAGTTTCTTGCCCAGGCGGCCGGCGTTGTGGGCGATGAGCCCGTTGGCTGCTTCCAGGATGGTGCCGGTGGAGCGGTAGTTCTGCTCGAGGCGGAACAACTGCGCCGCAGGGTAGTCGCGGCGGAACTGCTCGAGGTGCCGGGCGCTTGCGCCCCGGAAGCGGTAAATCGAGTTGTGCGTGATCACGCCGCCAGCAATGAAGTTATGCGTGCGCTCGATGTTGAGATCATAGACCTCGCCCGTGTATGGCTGCGCCTCGATGCGCTCCACGACGTCGAAGCTGTTCGCGTCGGTCGCGACCACCATGCCGGGTCGGATAGCCGAAGCCGTGACGAAGGGCAGCGAGCGCTTGTACATGAGCCCTTGCAGCACCAGTTGCGCGTCGAGCTCATCGCGGATGCGCCTCGCGATCGTCATCAGCTCGCCAAAGTCCTTGCGCACCGTTTCGAACCGCCAGCTCCTGTGGTTGTGCTTGGCCGCACGCACACTGAGACCCTGCGCTTCGAGGATCCCGCGCACGGTCGCGCAGGCCCCCGCAACCGAGATTCGATGCATGGGGCTTGCGCCCCGACGGTCTGCACACAAGGTGATCACGATGTTGTGTCGGTTGGAATTTCGACCTCGTGGTCGATAGTGCGGCTGCTCGGGGTCTAACCCTACGTCCTCCAGGAGTCTCAGAGCCGCGGAATCCGTGTCCAAAGATTGGAATAAGTGCGAGATATATTTCGCGTCGTGCACGAGTCCATTGACCGCTTTGCCCTTGCGAGGTGAAAAAGGCAACGTCGGCAACCCGTACCGCAGCGACGTCAGCATTTCGTCAAGCCTGGCGTCGTTCTCGGTTGAGTGAGTACGAATGATCCACGTGCCGTCGGCGTGTTCTTGTGCCGAGCGCTGCTTGAAACTCACCATGGGTTTCTCTTGGCCGTTCGTATAGACCTGCGAAGTGCCGAGGCGCCAGCCCACCCTTTCCTTGTGCATGAGGTACAGAAAGTACGTCTGGGGAGTCTCGCCGAGAAGATAGCCGGCAAAGTGAGTGTGCTCCGGTGTAGAGCAAATTGACCGTCCGGAGCGCATATACAGCGTGAGCATGCGTCCGCTGCGCTCGCGGGCAAGCCGCTCGGTAACCTTCGCGGGTCGCAACGCGCCGCTGCCATAGCTCGACATCACCAGATCACCGCTCGAGACGGCCTCGATGGGCCGCTGCGACCCGTCCGCCAGCGTGACCAGGGTGCCCGCTGCAAGGCACTGATCGTCGTCCCCCACCACAAACGGGAAGCTCGCAGCCGCCGCAGCGGCCGAGGGGGCCGATGCCGCGTGCTGCCCTGGCGGTGTCATCGGCCCAGGCGCGGCGAGCTGCTTGATCCACTCGTACTGGATGGCGTTGGTGTCCTGGAACTCATCGACCAGTACGTGCTGGAAGCGCCGCCGGTAGTGCGAAAGCAGCGAGGGGTTGTCGCGCCACAGCTCGAAGGCGCGCAGCAGCAGCTCCGCGAAGTCCACCACGCCGGTGCGGGCGCAGGCGGCCTCGTACGCCGCGTACAGCCTGATGAGCTGGCTGCGGGTGGGGTCGTTCGCCTCCTTCAGGTGCTGCGGGCGGCGGCCTTCGTCCTTGTTGGAGTTGATGAACCACTGCACCTCGCGCGGCACCCAGCGCGTATCGTCGAGCTCCGCCGCCCGGATGACCTTCTTGATGAGGCGCTGCTGATCCTCGGAGTCGAGGATCTGAAATCCCTGCACCAGGTTCGCCTCGCGCCAGTGCAACCGCAGCAGCCGGTGCGCGATGCCGTGAAAAGTGCCGATCCACAAGGCGCCGCTCGGCACCCCGAGCAGCCGCTCGACGCGCGCGCGCATCTCGCCTGCGGCCTTGTTGGTGAAGGTCACCGCCAGGATCCCGTGCGGGGAGGCGCCCTCGGCCTGGATCACCCAGGCGATGCGGTGCGTCAGCACGCGGGTCTTGCCGCTGCCCGCCCCGGCCAGCACCAGCACCGGACCCAAGGGGGCCGTGACGGCGGCGCGCTGCGCCTCGTTCAGGGGAGCGAGGATCGGAGAGACATCCATGGCGGGCGCATTCTACGGGAAACGCAGAAAGCTCAGGCTCCCGGTGCTTCAACGCTCCTGCGCGAAGCGCACCAGCGCCACGACGAAGCTCAGCAACACCGGTCCGATCACCAGTCCCAGGATGCCGAAGGCGGCGGCGCCGCCGATGGCGCCCACGAAAATCGCCAGCGTCGACACTTCGGCCTGGTGCGCGGTGAGGAGCGGCCGCAGGATGTTCTCCCCGATCCACATGGCCGCGGTCCAGCAGGCGAGGAAGATCGCGGCGCCCCAGCGCCCGCTGAAGGCGAGATACAGCACCGCCGGAATCAGCACGGCGCCGGCGCCGGCCGGCAGGAAAGCGGCCACCGTGCCGAGCACGCCGAACACCACCGGCGAGGGCAGGCCCACCAGGGCGAAACCCACGCCGACGAACATTCCCTGGATGAGGGCGGTCACGGTGGAGCCGAACACCACCGCGCGTGTCACGTCGGCCAGGTATTTCAGCAGCCGCGCGCGCCGCTCGTGTTCCACCGGCACGAGGCGCGTCAGCCCATCGAGCATCGCACGCCCATCGCGCAGGAAGAAGAACAGCATGAACAGCATCATGAAGAAGCCGACCAGGGTGCCGATCGCGCCGAGCGCAACGCTCCCTCCCATGGAGGCGGCGCTTTTGAGCAGCGTCTGCAGGCCGCCGCTCATCCAGCCCTGCAGCTGCGCGGCGCTGACCACCGCGTTCTCGCGCACCCAGCCGACCGCGCCGCCGAGGAGCGGATAGCCCGACAGGCGCTCGACCAGCTCGGGGAAGGACAGGAAGCTGTGGCCGCGCAGATACTCGATCAGCCGCGTCACCTGGCCGACGAACGCGCCCGCCAGCACCGACAGCGGCGCCAGCACCAGGAAGGGCGTGAGCGCGGTGAGGATGCCGGCGGAGAGCGCGCGCCGGCCCTTGAAGCGCCGCGTGAGCCGCTCGTGCAGGGGGTGCAGGATGAACGCCAGCACCGCCGCCCACCCGAGCATGCCGCTCAAGGGGTCGAGGACCCGCAACAGCAGGTAGCCGAGGATCGCCGCGGTCGCGATCTGGAAGCTGCGCAGGTAGAAATCCGATGTCATGGGCCCTAGCGTATCGCAACTCATCGTCTATCCCGCGAGTACCACGTGCTCACGCGACCGAGCTTCCTGGTGGATCGCTCCCGGCGTTACCTCGACTGGATGGGGAAGTACCTCAAGGGCGAGCCGTAGCCCGCGGCGCGATCACTGAGACGCTCTTCTTGAGACGTTCTTCTAAAGGTGCGGTTGCGGCGCCGGTGAAGCGCCCGACAAACGACTCATCGGTGAGACTGTCCAGAAACGCGATGAGCGCGCTGCGTTCGGCACTGGAAAACGGCACGCGCGGCAGACGCGGATCGGCACGCACGGCCTGCCTCGCCACGGACGAATAGTGATCGAGCACCGCGGTGAGGCTCGCGAAGCGCCCGTCGTGCATGTAGGGGGCGGTGAGGGCCACGTTGCGCAGGGTCGGCACCCGCATCGCTCGTGCGCTCGTGCCGTTGCGCGCGAAGCTCGCAGGCCCCGTCTCACCCTGCGCGTCGCGCCAGTTGCCCGAGAAGTTGAATCCCGAGTGACATCCCGAGCAGCCCGCCCGTTTCGAGAAGAACAGAGCCATGCCGCGTTTGGCTTGCCCCGACAGCGCCTCGTGCTCGCCATTGAACACGTAGCGATCGAAGGGCGAGCCGCCGGAGATCAGCGTGCGCTCGAAGCTCGCGATGGCCTTGACCAGATGCTCGAAAGTCACCGGCGCGGGATCGGCGGGGAAAGCGGCGGCGAAGTCGCCGGCGTACGCCCGATCCGCCGCCAGCTGCGCGCACACCCCGGCCTCGCGCCCCTTGAGTCCGAGCTCCACGGGGTGCGCGTTCAACAGCGGCTCGAGCATCTGCGCCTCGAGGGAGCGCACCCGGGGCCTGCTCCAGCCGAAGCTGATGTTGTAAGCGACGTTGACCAGCGCCATGGCGTTGTGCGGCAACGCCTCGCCGCTGGCGCCGATCGCGACCGGCCGATCCTGCGCGAAGGAGTGCGCCGGCTCGTGACAGCTCGAGCAGCTGTACCGGCCGGTCAGCGACAGGCGGGGCTCGAAGAACAGCCGCTCACCGAGCGCCGCCTTGGCCTGCGACATGGGATTGTCAGGCGGCACCGCGGGCGTCGGGAAACCGCGCGGCAGGTGCCAGGCATACTCTTCGGCCGCCAGCGGCCACGCGGCGGCGAGCAGCAGGAGCGCCGCTGCCGGCAGGCTTACCCGCGCGCGCCTCAGCGCCAGCTGGCCGCCGTGCCGGCGCGCGTCAGCGCCGCGGTCTGGCCCGCGATCTGCGCTCGCTCCCGGATCCACCTGTCGAGCTCGTCCAGGCTGGTGGCATTGCTGCCGGCGGCGGTGGCGCGCTGGTCCGCCACCCAGTTCTTCATGGCCGTGAGGAGTTTACCCGCCAGCGCGCGGTTACCCGCGTACAGGTCGAGGTAGGCCTGCTGTGCGTCGGGGATGCGATTGAGCGCGAGATACGCCTCGCCGCGATACTCGAGCGCATCCGCGTAACCAGGCTTGAGAGTGAGCGCCCTGTCGTAGGCCGCGAGCGCTTCCTCGTAGTGGCCGAGCTTGCGGCTCGTGTAGCCCACGTAGTTCCAGGCCTCGGGAAGCTGGGGGTCCAGCCCCGTCGCCTCCTGGAACTTCCGCAGCGCTTGCGTATACCGGTCCCGGGCCTCGTGTGCGGCCTTGTCCTTCTTGCCGGCATCGGTCGCCTCCGCGGCGGCCGCCTGCGCCTTGTCGGCCTTCTTCACGTCGTGCACGCCGTCGTTGTAGGCGTCGCGCGCCTTCTGTTGCGGCGTCTGCTCGCGGGGCATGGGCGGCGGTGAGGGCATCCCGCCGCCGCCGTTCGCCCAGCCCGTGGCCATTCCGCCCGCCAGCAGCAAGCCTGTCAGCACCCGAAGAGCGATGCGCATAAACGGTCCTCCTCAAGGGCCCTATGCTGCAGCGTACGCGGCGCAGCGGGCAACCGCCCGCGCGGCGGCGCCCCGCCGATCGGCGTTCCTTCACCGGCCCGCTGACGGCGCCTTCGGCGCCGGCGCCGCGACCGACCAGTGGGCGTTGCGGAATTTCCAGCGGCCGTCGCGCCGTTCCGCCACGGCGGTGAAGTAGCCGCGGTCCGTGGCCCGGCCGCCGTCGGCGGCCACGCGCAGCTCGGACCACGAGCTCGCCATCACCGCCAGATCGGGCGTCAGCGGGTCGACGCGCAGATCGTCGCCCCAGCGCAGCTCGATGGACCTGAGCGAGCGCGTGAGGTCGTCGACGCCGCGCGCCGCGGAGGCGGCGCTCGAGAACACCAGTTGCCCGTCGGAGGCCATGAAGAAGGAGGGGCTCGGGGAGAAGTAACGGTGCCAGGCGGCCGGTCCCTCGCGCGTCACGCCGTGCGCGACGTCCTGGGCGAACTGCCGCACCGCGTCGTTCACGGCGCTGCGCGCCGCCGGGCTCAGGGCGGACGGCGCGGCGCCCGCGGCGTCGCGCCGTGGCTCGCAGCCGCCCGACGCCAGCGCTGCCGTGATCAGGATTGCTGCGACGGCGCGCACGCGCTCACCAGCGATTGCGCAACTCGCGCAGCTTCACGAACACGGTGCGCGCATCGGGACGCTCGCCGATGTCGGGAAAAGCTTCCCGCAGCCGCGCTATGACCGCGGGATTCTGCAGCCGGAAGAACGTGTTGATGCGCTTCTCCTGAGCGAGCGTGGTCACCAGCGCCGCGGCCGGGTCATGATGGCGCGCCTGCCCGAGCAGCTGCGCCGCGTCCTGGTTGGTGGGCTCGCGATCGAGCGTGAACTCGAGGTTGCGCGCCAGGTACTCGTGGCCGGGGAACACGCGCGTCTCGTCCGGCAGGCGCGCGAGCTGTGTGACGAAGCTGTCGTACAGCTTCTCCGGGTCCCCGCCGTTGAAACAGTTGCCGGCGCCGGCGTTGAACAGCGTGTCGCCGCAGAACAGCGCCGGCTCCTGCGTGCGCGACAGCAGGCAGATGTGCGAGAGCGTGTGCCCCGGGGTGTCGAGGCATTCCAGCTCCACGGTGCGCCCGACCTTGATGACGTCGCCCCTGGCGAGGCCCCGATCCACGCCGCCGATGCGCGCGGCGGCGGCCGCGTGCGCCGCGACCTTCGCGTGGGTGGCCGCCTTCAGACCGGCATTGCCGCCGGTGTGGTCGGTGTGCTCGTGGGTGTTGAGGATCTGCGTGATCTCCCAGCCGCGCTTGCGCGCCGCCTCCAGGCACAGCCGCCACTCGAGCGGATCGACGGCGAGCGCCTCGCCGCTCTCGGCACAGGCGATCAGATAGTGGAAGTTGCGCAGGCTGTTTCCCGACCAGATACGTTCCGTCAACATGAGGCGCCTCCGGGTGTCGCTAACGCGCAACGTACCCCCAAACCTGCCGTGCGCGCCATAATGCACCCATGGCGCACACCTTTCTGTTCCAACCGGCGGTATGGACGGCGAAGGGAACGCTGTGGCGCGCCGACGGGGTGCCGCTGGAGGCGATCGGCCGCACCGAGATCGCGCATCGCGCGGAGTGCTGGCTGCTGTCGGGCACGCTCAAGGTGCTGGGCTCGCCGCCGGCGGAATTCGTGCACGCGTACTGGATCGAGCCCCCCGGCCCGGACGGCGCCAGCATGAAATGGCGCTTCGAGGACGCGACCTTCGGTACGCTGCTGGGCCGGTTCGCGGTCATCGGCGAGTCGATCCTGTCGGTGTACGCCTGCGAGTCCTCGGGCTATCACGGCGCGGAGCACCTGGGCCAGATCGACGCCGACACCTACCGCACCGCCGGCGTGCTGCTGCTGAAGGACCAGATCGTCTATTCCTGGCGGATGATGCTGCAGCGCGCGTCCGAGCGCGCCTGAGCATCGCGCGCCGCTCACGGCCCGCCGCCGCGCATCGCCGGCAGGTAGTGATCCACCAGCAGCGCCGCGAACAGCCACATGAGATAGGTCACCGAGAAGCGGAACACGCGCATCGGCAGCCCCTCGCGCGCGGTGATCTTGAGCGCCAGCGCGTAGTACAGGAACCCGGCGTTCAGCGCCAGCGCGGCGGCGAGGTAGATCAGGCCGCTCATGCGGGTGAGGAATGGCATCAGCGTCACGAGCACGAGCAGCACGGTGTACAGCAGTACCTGCAGCCGCGTGTAGGCGAGGCCGTGCGTCACCGGCAGCATCGGAATGCCGGCGCGCGCGTATTCATCGCGGCGCGCGATCGCCAGCGCCCAGAAGTGCGGCGGCGTCCACGCGAAGATGATGAGAAACAGCAGCAGCGCATTCGGGTCGATGCCGTTGGTGACGGCCGCCCACCCCAGCACCGGCGGCGCCGCCCCCGCCGCGCCGCCGATGACGATGTTCTGCGAGGTCGCGCGCTTCAGCCACACGGTGTAGATGACCGCGTAGCCGATGAGGGACAGGAAGGTCAGCGCGGCGGTCAGCAGGTTCACCAGCAAGACGAGGATCGCCATGGCGGCGACGCCCAGCACGGCCGCGAACAGCAGCGCCTGGGGCTCGGTCAGCTGCCCGCTCGGCAGCGGCCGCGCGCGCGTGCGCGCCATCTGCTCATCGATGCGCCGGTCGAGCACCTGATTGAGGGTGGCGGCGCAGGCGGCGGCGAGCGCGATGCCGAGATTTCCCCACACCAGCGCGCCCAGCGGCGGCGCCCCGGGGCTGGCGAGCAGCGTCCCGACGATGGCGGTGAAGCTGACGAGCGCGACGACCCTGGGCTTCGTCAACTCGAGGTAGCGGCGCCACAGTGGCGGCGCTACGGGTGCATATTCCGATGTCGTCGCCACGGGATGCGCAGCCTAGCAGATCGCGGCGCGGCGCTGCCGGGCGCCGCGTTACCGGGTGCTCAGGCATCGCAGCAGCGCCAGCGTGGCGAGCAGCAGCAGCGCCGCGCCGGCGGTGTGCGCCGTGGCCAGCCACAGCGGGAAGGCCTTGAGCACCATGGCTATGCCGATGAGCAGCTGCAGGCCGAGCGCCCCGAGCAGCGCCCAGGCGCGCAGGCGCGCCCCCGACGGCCCGCGGCGCCGCAACACGAACAGCGCCGCGAGCGTCAGGGCCACCGCCGCCACCAGCGCGCCCAGCCGGTGGGTGAGATGAATGGCGACGCGCGCGGGGGTTGCCAGCACGCCGCCTTCATAGTCGACGTCGAGACCGCGCCACAGCACGAAGGCGTTGTGGTAATCCCCGTGCGGCCACCACACGCCCTGGCAGGTCGGAAAATCCGGGCAGGCGAGGGCGGCGTAATTGCTGCTGGTCCAGCCGCCGAGCGCCATCTGCACGCCGAGCGCGGCGAGACCCGCGAGCGCGAGCTGACGGGCGTTCGCAATCGGCGAGGCGCCCCCGCCGCTGATCGCGCGGCGGGCGCTCTTGAGCGCGGTAGCCCCCCAGGAGCTGCGCGGCAAGGACAGCATCAGCCACCACAAGAGGCCGAGCGTGGTCATGCCGAACAGCAGGTGCAGCGTCACGATGAGGGGCTTTAGCTGCCAGGTGACGGTCAGCATCCCGAGCAGCGCCTGCACGATCAGGGTCGCGAAGAGGGCCAGCGCGAACGGCAGGCTCACCGGGCGCCGGCGGCGCGCGCTGATCGCGAGCGCGGTGAGGCTCAAGATCACCACCCCGAGGGCTCCGGCCGCATAACGGTGGACCATCTCGCGCCACGCCTTGCCGAGCCCGAGCGGCCGCCCGCCATACGCGGCTTGCGCAGCGGGGCTGTGCTCGGCGCCCGGTGGTGTGAGGTGGCCGTAGCAGCCGGGCCAGTCGGGGCAGCCGAGCCCGGCAGCGGTCAGGCGCACGTAGGCGCCGAGCACCACGACGATGAAGCACAGCAGCACGCCCGCAACGGCCAGGCGACGCATCCAGAGGGCAACCGGCATGGTTGGCAAGGAACTCTCGCGACCTCAGCCGATGTGCGACAGCTTCAGCAGCTTCTTCAGGTCCTCGAGCAGCCCGTGAGGATCCCGGCGCGCATCGTAGCTCATCATGAGGTTGCCGAGCGGATCGACCACGAACAGCGAATGC
>Ga0209577_10000229_pt1 | contig 56864 bp, 53 predicted proteins | sample GraSoiAngelo_109_FD_185874 | JGI IMG/M metagenome (GOLD analysis project Ga0209577, IMG submission 185874) | Grasslands soil microbial communities from the Angelo Coastal Reserve, California, USA - 14_0903_12_20cm (SPAdes) (version 2) | ecosystem: Environmental > Terrestrial > Soil > Grasslands... | reverse complement strand
AGCTCCTGGTCGCGGCGGCGCTTCTCGCCGCCGGGTTCGCGGGGATCCTTCCGTTCAGCGCGACACCGTTTCTGGTCGTCGTCGGGGTCGTCTCGCTCTGGCTGCGGGGCCAGGGCCCGCGCGCCGTCGGGCTGGCTTTCCGCTCTGATTGGGTTCGCACGGTTTCAGTGGGTATCGGCGCCGGCATCGTCTATCAGGGCTTCAGCCTCTACATCGCCGAGCCCGCGATCGCCCGGCTCACGGGCAAGCTCCCGGACGTCAGCCTGTTTGCTCCGCTGGCGGGCAACATCCACTTTCTGCTCATCTCGCTCACTGTCGCGTGGACGCTCGCCGCCTGCGGCGAGGAGTTCGTGTATCGCGGCTACCTGCTCACACGGATCGCGCGTGTGCTCGCTGACCCGCCCCGCGCGTGGCTCGGCGCACTCGTGGTCACAAGCATTCTCTTCGGCGTGGGTCACCAATATCAGGGGCTCTCAGGCATGATCACCGCGGGGTTGGGCGGTTTCGTGTTCGGGCTCTTGTACTTGGTCACCGGCCGCAATCTCTGGGTGTCCGTCATTGCTCACGGCACGATGGACACGGTCGGGTTTCTCCTGCTCTTTCTGGGGAGGTACCCCGGCGTATGACGCCTGAGCTCGTCACCGTCTTCCAGACCGGGCCCCGATAGCCCTCGCGGATATCGAAAACCCTTGAAGCGCGCGCGCAGTGTAGACTTCCCATATCCCTGTCGGACCATGGAGGCCCGCATGAAGAACCTCGCGCTGACCACCCTCCTGACACTCGCCATTGGCGCGTACACCCCGGCGCGCTCGCAGGGCCCGTACGACAAGCGCGCGGACGCCCACAAGGACATTCAGACGGCACTGACCGAGGCTCAGGCCGACGGCAAGCTCGTGCTGCTCGACTTTGGCGCCAACTGGTGCCTCGACTGCATCGTCCTGTCTCATCTGTATGAGGACGAGACGGTGCATCCCTTCCTGGATGCAAATTTCCACGTGGTGAACATCGACGTGGGAAATTGGGACAAGAATCTGGACGTGTCACAGCGGTACGGCAGTCCCATCGACGGCGGCATTCCCGCCCTCGTGATTCTCGCCGGCTCGGGCGACGTGGTCGCATCCACCAAGAACGGCGCCTTGGCCGATGCCAGAACCGCGACGGCGCGCGAGGTGCTGGACTACCTCAAGCGCTGGGCGGCTCTCAAGCCCACGCATGCGTCGCACTAGCGGTTACGCACGCCTGGCGCCGATCGCCTGCGTGATCCTGTTGGGGGCTGGCGCAGCGCGGGTTCAGTCTGAGCGATGGCCCCTGACGAGATTCGCGGAGCACGATGTCTCGGTCGAGATCGCGCTCGAGCGGAGCCGATCGGGCACGACCTGGATCGTGGGGACCTATACGCCGTCCCGGGCGACTCTTCACCTGTACGGGAAGGATTTGCCCAAGTCAGGAATTCACGGTGTGGCACGCCCCACGTTGCTGGAGCTCGTCTCCTCCGCCTCCATCAGGCCCGCGGGCCCGCTGGTCGCGGACCAACCGACGATCGAGCTCCAAGTCGCCGCGCTGGGGTTGACGTTTCCCGTCTATCCGGAGGGCGCCGTGACCCTCCGGCTGCCCGTCACCCTCACGGCGAAGGACAGCGCGACGGCCGTGCTATCGGTGACGTATATGGCGTGTAGCGACCGCATCTGCCTGGCGCCTGTCATCGACAAGCGGATCGCCGTGAGGATTCCAGCCCTGGCCGCCTCGGCCCCTTGACGCCGTCCGGGCGCCCGGGCTTAGTATTCGACATCGGTGGCAAAACGAGCCTCTTGCTGCTTCCGCTCTTCGTAGCGCTCTTCCAGACCGTGGCCGACGGACAGGTGCCGTCGCGTGACGCGAGACCGGTGCGCGTCTGGCTCGGGTCGAGCGGCGTTCTCACCCGCGGCACCCCGGTCCGAGTGTACGTGCAGGCGGCGCAGGACGGCAACCTGATCGTGCTGCACCGCCGCACCGACGGGCGGATCGAGGTGCTATTCCCCGGCAAGCCCAACGAGGACCCGTTCGTCCGCGCGGGCACCTACGAGATCCAGGCGACGCCGACCCGCGTCGCCTTCGTCGTGGCGGAGCCCGACGGCTCGGGCCTCGTGCTCGCCGCGCTGACGCCCAGGGCCTATCGATTCGACGAGTTCGTGCGCGCCGCGCTGTGGGACCCCGACGCCCTCGCGCCATCCTGGGACGGCTCGGACGGCGAGGGCGTCCTCTCGGACATCGTGCAACGCATGTTGGGCGACGGCTACTTCAATTACGACATCGCAGCGTACACCGTCGCGCCGCCCGTCTACGCGATGCAGCCGGACACGGGGGCCCAATATCCGATGTACCCAACGTGCACCGACTGCGCCTTCATCGGGTTCCAACAGAACGTCTTCGATTCCTTCGCGCTGTGCGATCCGTTCTTCTCGCCCTGCATCGGCGACGGGCGGTTCCACCATCGCGGGCAGCGGCCCGGCGAGGAACGTGCGGCCGCGCCGAGCCGCACGATTGCGCTCTCGATGCGTGGATCGTCCGCCACGGCCGTGATTCCGCGCGACGGGAGGGCCGGGGGCGGGACCGGGTTCGCGCGCAAGACGCCGACTGCCGGTACCCCCCCGATCGAACCTCGTGCGCGAGCACCGCTCGTTCTCCCACGTGAACGGGCGAGTCTCCCGATACGGGCGGTGCCGCTCGGGCCGGGGCAGGCGGTCCCCGCCCGGCGCCGCATCGTGAGTGCCCCGGCAGCGCCCGCGCCAGGCCGGGTGGTGAGCCTCACGCTGACGCCCACCCGTGTGCGGGAAGAGCCTGCCGATGCGCCCCGGAGCAGCGGGTCGCTCGTCCTGACGGGTCTGACAGTCTCACCACCCCCCCAGCCCGCACCGTCTTCGCGCACGGTTGGGTTGCGGCGGGAAGTGCTCGGTGTCCAGGAGTCCGCGCCCGTGATGGTGCGGGGACGGGGGCTCGCCGTGGCCGGAAGCGGATCGAGGACCGGAGGGGAAGCGGCAGCGCCGGCGACGGGTCGAACCCAGGGGATCGCCCTCCCACCAGCGGTATTCTACGGGGCCCAGGCGCGTGTTCCCGCCACGCGGACGGGCGTTCGGCGGCGCTGACGGGCGAGTAGCCTTGCGGGCTGCTGCGTAGCGGACTCTGTGCCTGCCGACTGGGACGCCATCCGTGCGGAGCTGCTCGAGATGGGCCGCGGCGACCTCGCGCTGCTCAAGGACTTGGCCCGCGACGGGTCGCTCTTCCAGGGTTACCATCCGCGCATGAAAGCGCTGCATCAACGTCATGCCACTCGCTTGGCGGCGCTGATCGACGCCCATGGCTGGCCCGGTCGCTCGCGCGTCGGCGAAGAGGGTGCGCGGGCGGCGTGGCTCATCCTGCAGCACGCGATCGGAAACCCGCCGCTCGTGCGCCGGGGCTTGACCCTGCTCCAGGGCGGCGCGAGCAAGGGCGAGGTCTCACCGCTCGAGGTCGCCATGCTCGAGGACCGGATCCGCACTTTTGAGGGCCGACCGCAGCGCTACGGAACGCAGTTCGATTGGGACGAGCACGGACACTTGAGTCCCTTGCCGCTCGAGGACCCGGCTGGTGTCGACGCGCGCCGGCGCGCGATCGGCCTGGGGCCCCTGGCCCAGGATCTGTGGCGCCGGCGCTGGGCCTTGGCGCGTGGGCGGTGGCCGGAGCGCCCGCCGGCCGCCTGGGCCGCGCGACAGCGTGAGATGGAAACGTGGCTGCGCCAGGTCGGGTGGCGGGACTGAGGTGGGGACGCGGGATGACCTACACTGCGTTGCAAGACGCTAAGACGCCACGTCGCACGAGCGCCCGCGACGGGCCTCCTGCAACGTGGCGTCGTGGCGTCGGATGACGTCTACTGTCCGACCGTAAAGTCGATTCTCTTCAACACCGTGCCGGCCGCATCTCTCACCTCGACGTGCCAGGCTCCGGTCCAATCGGCCGGTACCGTCTTGCGGCTCCACGTGCGCCAGGGCGACCCGCCCACCTGCAGCTCGACGTCGCCCACCTGCGTGTCGCCATGAAACCACACGTGGTGAAGGGTCGAGCCGCCGGCGCCCTCCACCTTGGTCCAGCAGTTGAGTTGGCCGACATCCGCCGGGAATGCGGCGCCGGTGTCCTGCGGCTGCCGGTCCAGGACCGATTTCGCGACGACCGCCTCGACGACCGTCACGGATGGCGTGGCAGCGGCGGGTGCGGGGGCGGGGGCGGGGGCAGCGGCCTTGGTAGTGTCCTGCGCGGCGAGTCCCCGGCCGAGGAGCAGGGCCGACGCCGCGATCATTGCCATACGTTTCATGACGGCTCTCCTTCAGAGGGTGTCACTTGTACGGCCCGTCGGCGGCGATGTTCCAGCCAGGTGCCCAGCGTCGCCGCAATCACGGTCCCGGCCGCCGCCCCTCCGAGCTGGAACTTCGCCTGGTACTCGCGCTGCCGTCCGGCGCACTTCCCGGCGAACAGCGCGCCCACCATGGCGCCGCACGACCCTTGGATGAACGTGAAGCCGTAGCCCGCGCCCGCGCCGAACAGGAGGGGGAGGGAGCACAGCACGACGTGACGGAGAAAGATCTTCATGACGAACCCATGACGTGAAGGAAGAAAGCGCGCCGGGAGTGTCCGCTCGATGACGGCGCTCACAATCCTCGGGGTCGCATGTCAGGTCATCGCCCCCGCTCGACTTTCCAGCGATCGACCTCCCGCGCGCCGTCCCCCGTCCCTCGGATGACGTGATATTCGTCGAACAGGGGGACGGTCAGGCAGGAATGGTTCGGGGCGATCTCGACTTGGGTCCCGACCGGGAAGCGACCGTCGAGCGCCGCCGGGGAGTCGGCGCGGATCAGGCCGTGCTCCTGTGACAGCGTCGCCACCGTCAGCTCGGGAGCCCCGCGCACGGCGCCCATCGCCAGCGGCGCCACGTGCGCCGGCCCGGGATCCTTCGATAGCTCGAGCGCCCCGGCGTCGACGATAAAGTGCGCCGCCCCCGGTTGGTGCGACACGACGGTCGCGAGCACTGTCACGCCCACGTCCGCGGGCTCGCAACACCCGATCAGCACCATCGTGCGATCGTAGAACACGTAGTTGCCGGGGCGCGCCTCGGTCACGCCCGCGAGGTGCTGAGCCGCCGCCATCGCCGGCGTCGACCCGACGCTCACTTCCCGGATCGGGACGCCCTCTTTTCGGACCCGCTCCGCGAAGCCGACCATGATGCTGCGCTCCGACTCGGCGACCACGGCCGCCTCCGGCTTGCTGGTCGTGCGGTAGGCGTGCCCGGAGTGGCTCACGATGCCGTCGAACACCAGGCCTCGCTCTTTGCCTAACTCCCGCGCGACGCTCAGGGCGTAGGGGGAGGCCGGGTCCACGCCGGCGCGGTGCAACCCGCAGTCTACCTTGAGCCACACGTGCAGACCCGACCCCGCGAGCGCGCGCGCGGTACGCTCGTCGTCGACGACGACGCGCAGCGTCGCCCCCGTCTCCTCGGCAATGCGACGGGCGTGGGGGATGTGGCTCGGATCGATCGGGAACGCCCAGGTGAGGTCCTCGAACCCGGCGCGCGCGAACACCTCCGCCTCGACCAGCGTCGACACGGTGAGCCCACGCGCGCCCCGCGCGAGCTGGAGACGACCGAGCTCCACACACTTGTGGGTCTTGGCGTGCGGCCGGAGTGCGACGCCGAGTTGCCGAGCCCGCGCGGCCATGTGCGCGAGATTGCGCTCGACGACATCCAGGTGGAGCAGGAGGGCTGGGGTTTCGACGTCGTAGACGTTCACGTTTCCCCTTTCCCTTTTCCCCTTTCCCGTTATTTCACGACGTGGAACTCGGTCTGTCGCCGCAGGATCCAGCGCATCTGGCCGTCGGCCCCGAGCTCGGCGTCTTCCTCTTGCGCCGACCGCACCGGCTGGTTGTCCCATTCCGGCAGCGGCGTGGTGGCCTGGAGCTCGATCGAGAACCAGCTGTTGGGGAGCAGGCTCACGTCGCCGCGGCCGGGCACCCCTTCCTGGTGGTCCCACAGACCGATGAGGGGTCCGGCCCCGTGGCCGCGGTCGCCGATCGGGTGCGTATAGATGGTGCCGGTAATCCCCGCCGCCCGCATCTGCGCCAGCGCTGCGGCCAGCACCTCGTTACCAGTTCGCCCCGGTCGCATCTCGGCGAGCAGGATGTCCTGCAACCGGTTCGAGTTCCTGAGGGCCAGCTTCAAGCCCTCCGGCACGTCCCGCTCACCGGGTCGCAGCACGTAGCCCATGTGCTGCGTGTCGGTGTTCAGGCCCAGTGCGGTGATTCCGAAGTCGCAGTGCAGCACGTCGCCGCGCTGGATCACGACGGCGCCGGAATCCGATAGGTCGACGCCCCGCCGCTGCACATCCACGTCGGTGTGGAACCATGTCCCGAACCCGAGGTCGTTCACCCGCTGGCGCATCCACCAGGCGACGTCGTCGGTCGTCGTCTTGCCCGGCGTGATGACCCTGTTCGAGAACGCGGTATCGATGGTTCCCCAGACGACCTGCATCAGCCGCCGGTAGGCCGGGAGCATCGCCGGAGCGCGGATCTCCTGATACTCGAGCGGCAGGCTCTCGGCGCGCACGATGCGGGACCGGTATCGCTCGGGAAGCACGGCCTCGAGCTGCTCCCACTCGCCCGCCGACAACCCGTCCGAGAAGGCGTGCGTGTGCGAGATGTCGACGGCAATGGTTTGCGGGTCGCGCTCCTCGATCACCTTGCGCAGCAGATCCCACTGTGCTTGTCCCACCAGCTCGGGGCGCCGACCGATCGAAGGATCGATCGCCTCGCGCGCATGATAGGCTTCGTACAGGCCGCCCTGTGACGTGCCGCCGAGCGCGAGCCGCTCCACCCCGCGGTCCGGCCCGCGGTCGAAGAAGACGTAGATCGTGCGTCGCCGCGCGAAGAACGAGGTGGCCGAGACGAGCGACCAGAACACCGGGTCCTCGTTGTACTCGCGCATCGGGACGACCCACATCGCGAGCTTATACCGGCGCATCAGGTGCGGCAGCACCGAATCGAGTCGATAGCGCAACCAGTCCTGCTGGACCGCGGCCTGCTCGCGCAGCGTGCCGAGCGGGCGTCTCGGCGACGCGGTCAACGGCAGGGCGGGGGCTTGGAGTAGGACAGTCGAGACGACGAGAGTGGCGAGCATCATGTCGATTGCAACGCTCCGAGGGGGTATCGATTACGAGGTCAACCTCCACCATCCTCCACAACCCTTCGCTCGTCGTTCAGTCGAGCCGGCGGCCCGTCACTTCGATGCGGCGGTAGCGCTCGATCCGGCCGGAGCCTCCGACGAATGCGGAGGCGAACCAGCTCGTCAGCCCCACAACGATGGACGTGAGGATCGCGGCCCACAGCCCGGTGAGCGAGAACCCCGGCATGAGCCAGGCCACCAGGGCGACCGAAATCCCGTTCACGACCAGGATGAAGAGCCCCAAGGTGAGGACCGTGAGCGGCAGAGTGAGGATGAGGATGATCGGGCGAATCACGGCGTTCACGACACCGAGGAGCAGCGCCGCGACTACGAGATTGCCCCAACCGTCGAGATGCACGCCGGGGACGATGGTCTCCGCCGCCCACAACCCGAGCCCCGTGATCACGAGGCGGAAGAGGAACCCTTTCATGCCTTGAAAATACTAGGGCGCCTCGCGTCGCGCCCGGCCGGCCACGAACCGGGCCGTCACTCCGGGGCGTACCTGTACGCCCAGCTGCGAGTCGAACAGGATCGCACCGACGAGGGAATCGCCCACTCGCGACGCGCCGACGCCGGCGAACGGTCCCAGGTCCACCGGCCAGCCATAGATCAGCGCCTGCTCCGGGGAGCCGTACCAGGTGACGGCGAGCGTTTCGGCGCGCGGCACCGCGAATACCAGGGCGCCCTTGAAGCGGCACGTGCCGCTCACCGCGACGCGCCCGCTATCGAGGATCACATCGGTGAGCTTGAAGCGGTCGCCCAGCTCGGGCAGCGTGAGGGTGTCGCCGCGCGCCACCACCCAGTGGCCGACGTAGGGCTGCGAGAAGCGCGCGCGCAGGTGCATCTCCGACGAGCCGCACGGGTTCCACGGCCCGCAGGCGGCGAGCGCGGCGAGCAGCGTGACGCTCACCCCCAGGGGGTGAGGAGTCACGGGGAGACGCTGTCGGTGGCCCGAATCCGGGCGCTCGTGGAATCCGCCGCCCGCATCGCCCTCCCCACCCCGCTCGCCCCGGGGATCCGCGACTTCGCGAGGATCGAATCCCGCTGGCGCTCGGTGAGCGAGTCGCGGTCGGCGGAGGACTTGGCCGTATTGCCTCCAGAACACGCGGCGCAGAGGGCAAGGACGATGGCGAGCATGCGGGCGCGCATTGAGGCCTCCGATGTGTGCCGACATAAGCGGTGTGCCGACATAATATGTAGGGGCGCAGCATGCTGCGCCCCTACACGTCCCGTGGGTCATTTCCGTCGCAACAGCATGCCGTAGGCGACCAGGTTGACCGCCAGCACGAGGGTGCCGAGCACCACCTGCGTAGGTCGGGCGAGCCCCGCCGGATACAGCGCCGGAATCACATAATGCTCGACGAATCCGCCGCGGTACCCTTCGAGCCCGGCGCGGGCGCGCAGCGCGTTCTCGAGTGGCGTGAGCGGGCAGATCCAGCCGGCGTACTCGATGGCGACGCCCCACAGGGCGCACGGCACGTGCAGCCACACGACCCAGCGCCACCGCCAGGCGAGGAACCCGCCGAGCACGACGAACGCCACGAAGGCGGCGTGCACGAGCACCACGGCATCGGCGAGGATCCGGTAGACCATTCGCAAACCCCTTCTATACGACGAAAACCCCCGCCGGACCAGGGTCCGGCGGGGGCTCGCGTGTGGCCAGGGGACGTCGGCCCCGGGGGGCCCGGTCAGGCGCCCAGAGAGCCCGCCGGGGCGAACAACGCGTCGAATTGCTGGAACGTCGTCGCGATGGCATCGAAGATCGCGCCCAGGGCGGTGAGATCGTCTGCGGTGAGCTCCTGACCGCCGCCGCCCGCGAAGGTGATTGAGCCATCCGTCTCCGTGATCGTGGCGTAGATGCCGCCATCGACCAGGACGGTAAGGGTCGCCGATTCGCCGAGGGTGGTCAGGTCCAAGGTCTGGGTGCCCGTCACGGTCACGACTTCCGAGCCGAACTGCAGGCGGAAGTTGATGGCGAGCCGCAAGGTGTTCTGGTCGGGCGCCGTGAGAGTCATTCTCAGGCGGACGTGCGCGTCCGCTGCATTCACATCGAATCGGATGTCGAAGGTGGTGCTGCCAGTGGTTTCGCCGATGGCGGCGTTGAAGTCCAACCGCTCGATCCCATCCGTGATGAAGCCGACCACGGCTACGGTGGCGGTGCCGGCCCCCAGCGTCACACTAACGGCGTAATCGAGGTAGGTGACCGGCGGATCGGTCGTCGTGCCCACCACGAGGACGTGCAGCGTCTGGGTATTGCCACTGCTCTCGTCCATGAGGTCGGCGTAGCCGATGGGCTGTGTCGCGATCGGTTGGCCTGCAAGGTCGAGCGCGTACAGGATGAACCGCACACCGTTCGACGGCGCGCCGGGCACCACCGCCGGGTCGTTTGCCTCGTACTGGAACGTCGTCGCGTTCCACGTATACGTCGTGCCCAACACGACCGCGGGCGGGAAGATCGACGCGGCGATGGTACCGCTCGATGGGACGAGCGCAGCGCGCAGCGCCGTGGCGGCGAGCCGGCTCTCGGCGAGCGAGAGGGCGCGGCCGGTCACGAGCGTCGGCTGGGCGGCGCGCAGCAGCGGCCGCAGGGCCGCCATCGGGCTCGCGGCAGTCGGCACATACGTCGTGGCGAACGAAAAGCTCTGGAACGGCAGGGAGGTGAAGCTCGTACCCAGCGCCTGGACGTTGGCGGCGGTCGCGAGCGGGTCGGCTGGTTTCTTCGGTTGGAGCGGGTTGTCGCCGCAAGCGGCAGCGAGCAGCGCGGTGGCGACCGCGAGGTACGGTAGAAGAGAGCGGTGACGTGCTGGCATGCGACTCCTCCGGGGTGAGGGCGCTTCGCTGCCGGGCGGGCGCACCCGGTACAGATTGGAACGTACCCCGGACCGCCGCGATGGGGCCGTGACGGGGCGCACGGTCCCGTCTCGGGGGGCTGCGGAGAGAGGAGGGGCTGGAGGGGCCGCGAGTTAGGCGATGACGCCGCCGCCGAGCAGGCGGCCGTCCGCGTCGTACAGGGCGCCCGACTGCCCCGGCGTGATGGCCCGCACCGGCTGGGCGAGGTCGAGGGTGATCGCCCCGCCCACCTGCTCCCGCACCCGGCCGGGAACGGCCGGGGCGCGGTAGCGGCATTGTACCAGAACCGCATCCCCCGGCGCCAGCGCGTCGGCGAGCCAGTTGAGCTCCGCGAGCGTCACGCTGTGGCCGAACAGCTCGTCCCCCGAGCCGATCACGACTTCGCGCGTCTCGGGACGGATCGCGACCACGTACATCGGCTCGCGGAACCCGCCGGGGAGGCCGCGACGCTGCCCGATGGTATAGCGCGCGAAGCCCGCGTGCTCCCCCACCACGTCGCCGCCGGCCGTCACCACCGGCCCCGGCGTGAGGGCCGGCGCGTCGGCCGGCAGGTGACGCTCGAGCACGCCCACATAGTCATCATCCGGGACGAAGCAGATCTCCACCGACTCGACCTTCTCGGCGGTCACGAGACCGAGCCTCCGGGCGACGGCTCTCGTCTCGCGCTTGGTCAGGTCGCCGACGGGCGTCAACATCCGCGCCACCACGCTTCGGTCGATGCCCCAGAGGAAGTACGACTGGTCTTTCCGGGGATCGCGCCCGCGGAACAGCGCGCCATCGCGCGCAATCGCGTAATGGCCGGTGGCCACGTACGCGCAGTCGAGCGCGTCCGCGTGGTACAGGAAGTCGCGGAACTTGGTGAACGAGTTACAGCGCACGCACGGGATGGGCGTGCGGCCGCTCGCGTACTCGGCGACGAAGTTGGCGATCACGTCGCGGCCGAAGCGATCTTCGAAATTCAGGACGTAGTGCGGGATCCCGAGCTTGTGCGCCACGAGCCGGGCGTCGGTGATCGAATCGAGGGAGCAGCACGGACGGTCGGGGACGGAGTCGCCGTAGCAGAACAGCTTCATGGTGGCGCCGACCACGTCGTACCCCTGCTCGACGAGGAGCGCCGCGGCGACGGACGAATCCACTCCGCCGGACATGGCGACGAGGACGCGCTCGCTCACCGGTGCAAGACGGCGGACAACTGCCGGACCTTCTCGACAATCTTCGGCAGGGCAGCGACGACCGCCTCGATGTCGTCCAGCGTGTTCTCCTTGCCGAACGAGAACCGCAGCGCCGCGACGCCCAGGTCCCGCGGCACGCCCATCGCCGTCAGGACGTGCGACGGCTCGACCGCGCCGGTCGAGCAGGCGGAACCGGAAGAGCAGGCGATCCCGGCGAGGTCGAGGTGCATCAGGAGTGCCTCGCTGTCCGTACCGGGGATCGACACGCTCGTCACGTGCGGAGCCCGCCGGCCGTTCGCGGCATTGATCACGGCGTCGGGCACGACGGCGAGCAGTCGGCGCTCGAGCTCGTCGCGCAGGGCCGCCACGCGGGCGGCGAACGCCGCCTGCTCGCGGGCCGCGAGCTCCACCGCTGCCCCGAACCCCACGATCCCCGGCACGTTCTCGGTGCCCGGGCGGATGCCGAACTGCTGGCCGCCGCCGTGGATGATTGCCTCGATGACGTGGCGATCCCGCACCACCAGTGCCCCGATGCCCTTGGGCGCGCCGACCTTGTGGCCGGAGACGGTGAAGAGGGTGCATGCGACGTCGGACAACGAGACGGGGATCTTGCCGAAGGCCTGCACCCCGTCGACGTGGAACGGGACGCCGGCCTCGCGACATCGCGCCGCGAGCCGGGCGACCGGCTGGACCACGCCGATCTCGTTGTTCACCCACATCACGCTCACCACTGCCACGCCGCGCGCGAGCGCCTCACTCAGAGCGTCCTCCACAACCTCGCCCTGACCGTTCACCGGCAGGATGATTTCCTCGCCCCCGAGCCGAGCCACCGCGTGAGCCGCCGCCAGGACTGCCTTGTGCTCGATCGCCGACACCGCGACCCGGAACGGACCCCCACGCTCGCGTGCGGCCAGCGCGCACCCGATCACCGCCAGGTTGTCGGCCTCAGTGCCGCCGGACGTGAAGATCACCTGGCCCGGATCCGCGCCGAGCGCCGCGGCGATCCTGCGCTTCGCCTCCTCCACGCCGGCCCGCGCCGCGCGCCCGAAGCGGTGCGGCGAGGATGGGTTCCCGAAGGCCTCCGGCCCCAGGTAGGGCAGCATGGCCTCGAGCACCTCCGGGCGTACCGGCGTGGTGGCCGCGTTGTCGAGGTAGACCAGGCGCTTGGGCATGCGGGGAAATCTAGAAGCTAGAGGGACTGCACGCCAAGCTGCAGCACGTCGTCGACGGCCAGCGTCTCGTGGCAGAAGAACGGCTCGCCGTAGGCCGTGCGAATCAGCGAGCCGTAATGCGCCGACTGGATGCGGATCAGCTCGTAGAGGTCCTGTCCCGTGGGATGGATCTCCCCCGCCGCCCTGGCACCGTCGAACTGCGATGCGTAGCAGCGGATGGCCGCCATCTTGGTTTCGAAGGTATCGGAGATGTCCACGACGAACGACGGCTTCACCGGATCCTCGCGGTAGGCGAGGGCGTAGAGGACTTTGAACGGCCGGTGCGCGGCGCCCCCCCCGGCGCCCCCATACTTGGCGAGCCCGGCCAGGTAGCACGCATCGCGTCCCAGCTCCGACGCGATGCGGTGGTCGGGATGGCGCCCGACCGGGAAGGGGAGAATCACCACCCGGGGCCGCGTGGCGCGGATCAGCTCGATGAGCTTCGCGCGCGACGGCTCGTCGTTCTGGAGGTGGGCGTCGGGGAGCCCGGCGTTGAGCCGCACGTGCACGCCGAGCGCCCGGGATGCGCGCTCGGCCTCGGCGGCGCGCGTGGTGGCGTCGCCGCGCGTGCCGGTCTCTCCTTGGGTCAAGTCGATGATCCCGACGCGATGGCCCGCCCGCACGGCCTTGGCGAGCGTGCCGCCGCACGTGAGCTCGACGTCGTCGCGATGCGCCGCGATCGCGAGGAGTTCCACTTGTTGAGAGGTCATGGTCTCTCTCGGAGTGCGGAATGCGGAGTGCGGAATGCGGAATAGACCGCGCTCACGCCGAGTCCCATTGCCGGCCCCGACGATCGGACTTTCCTCTGCAATTCCGCATTCCGCATTCCGCACTCCGCACTCTTGATTATTCGTATCTCAACGCTTCCACCGGATCCAGCCTCGCCGCTCTCGCCGCCGGCGCGATCCCGAAGACGAGCCCCACCGTGATCGACACGATCGTCGCGATCGCCGCACTCCACACCGGCACGGTGGTGTTGAAGTCGAGTAGACGCTTGAGGAGCTCTCCGGTGCCGATCCCCAGGATGATACCGAGAATGCCGCCCATCAAGGTCAGCGTCGCCGCCTCCACCAGGAATTGCCAGAGGACGTCGCGACGCGTCGCGCCCATCGCCTTGCGCAAGCCGATCTCGCGCGTCCGGCTGGTCACCGACACCATCATGATCGCCATCACCCCGATCCCTCCCACCAGGAGCGCGATACTCGACAACACGAGCATCACGAAAAAGAACGCGAACGTCAGGCTGTCGAAAATGCCGAGCACCTGGTCGGACGTCAGCAGGTCGAAGCTGTTCGGCTCACCCACCCGCAGGCCCCGAGAGCGGCGCAGCTGCAGCGTCGCGGCGTCCATCGCGCGCGCGACGCTCACGTCGGGTCGCGGCTTGACGAGGATGATCAGCCCCCTCACCTGGTCGATCTGGAACCGCTCGCGTGCCGCCTCGAACGGCACGATTCCCGCGATCTCCGGGGCGCCCGGCACCTCGAAGATGTTGGTGGGTCGCTGCCACTCGCCGATCACGCGGAAAGGGCGGCCGCCGATGCGCACGATCGCCCCGATCGGGTCGCGCGCTCCAAACAGCCGGTCCACGGTTCGCTGCTCGATGACCGCGACCGGCGCTCCGCCGCGCAGCTCCGCCGTCGTGAAGACACGACCCGTGACCAGTCCGCCGCCCAGGATCTCCATGTAGCGATCGTCGGCGCCGAACACGCCCAGGATCTGCGTGCGGTTGCCGGCGTATTCGAAGCGGTAGAACAGTTGCGTCCAGATCGCCGCATAGTGGATCTCGGGCAGGCGGGCGATCGCCTCGGCTTCCTCGGGCGCCAGGGCGGGGCGGATGCGCACTTCGCGCGGCAGCGCATCCGGATTGAGCGGCGTGGACGAGAAGAACCGCAGGATGCGGAACGTGGTGGGCCCGACGACTTCGAGCGTGTTGACGATCTGCTCCCGGAACCCCGCCACGATCGACGCCATGGCCATGACCGTGGCGATCCCGATGACCACGCCGAGGATGGTGAGCCCCGAGCGCAGCTTGTTGGCCCGCAGCTGGTCGACCGCGATCAGCCAGCCTTCGCGAATGGAGTGGAGGGTCATGCTATTCGGCGCGCAACGCTTCGATCGGATTGAGGCGTGCCGCCCGGTGCGCGGGGTAGACGCCGAACACGATGCCCACGCTGATGCCGAGGCCGAGCGCCACGGCGACCGACCATCCTGTCACGCGGGCGGGCAGGGGGGATGCGACTTGGACGAGCGCGGCCAGAGTGCTGCCGGCAAGGAGACCCGCGATGCCGCCGAGCAGCGAGAGGACAGCCGACTCCGCGAGGAACTGGCGTCGGATGTCGCGCCGCGACGCGCCGAGCGACTTGAGGATCCCGATCTCCCGGGTGCGCTCGGTGACGCTCATCAGCATGATGTTCATGATCACGATGCCGCCCACGACGATCCCGATCGCCACCACGGCAGGCACGACCGTGAAGATGACGCGGGTGAGCTTGGCCCAAAACGCGATCAGCCCCTCGCCGGTATCGACGGTAAAGTCGTCTTCCTCCCCTGGCCGGAGCCGGTGCGCGATGCGCATCGCTTCCTCGGCGCGCATCATGCCGTCCGCCACGCCTGCCGCTGCCGGCATCTTGACCGAGATCACGGTGGTCTGGCGCCGTCCATACAGGGCCTCGAAGGTGGTGAGCGGCAGCATGACGAATCCATCCCAGGACTGCCCCAGCACCGTGCCCTTCTTCGCGATGACGCCCTTGATGATGAGCTGCGCGCCGCGGACCCGAATAGCGCTGCCGATGGCGAGCTCCGGGGCGCCGAACAGCTTGTCCGCTACATCGAAGCCGAGCACCGCGACCAACCTCCGCTGCCGCTGGTCAACGTCGGTGAACGGTGCCCCGGCCGCGAAGGCGTAGTCCTGCACCACCACGAACGGCGGGGTGACACCGAAGACGAGGACGTCGCCCACGGTACGGTTCCGCCACTGCACGTCCGCCATCGGAGTGGGCCAGCCGGACTGGAGCGAGATCGCCTGCGCGTCGGGCACGGCGCGCTCCACGTAGGCCACGTCCTCGGGCGCGATGATCGGCCGGCGCTGGATCTTCTTCCATGCTTCGTCGTCGATGAACCCGACCTGGATCGGGTCCCGACGGATCTGAAAGGCGTTGACCCCGACGATCGCGCCCGCGATGCGCTCACGCACGTAGGCGTTCATGCCCTGGATCACGGCCACTACCGCGACGAGGAACCCGACCGACACGATGATCCCGAGCAGCGTGAAGAACGAACGGAGCTTGTGGCTCCACGCGGTTTGGAGCGCCTGGAGGATGGCTTCGGAGAGGGGCACGGCGGGGAAACTAACGGGAAGAGGCCGGTGATGAGGCCGGGGAAGGGGCCCGACACCACCCTTCCCCGGCCGCTCCCCGGGCCGTTCACCGGTTATTCGTACCTCAGCGCCTCGACCGGATCGAGTCGCGCCGCGCGGCTGGCCGGATACAGTCCGAACCCGACGCCCGTGAGGGCCGACGCGGCCAGCGCGGCGACAATGGACCACAGCGGCACGTGGGCCGGGATCGGTGTCAGCCGGGAAACGCCGAAGGCGAGCAGGCCACCCACGAGCATCCCAACCGCGCCGCCGACGAGGGTCAGGGTCGAGGCCTCGACGAGGAACTGCCACAGGATCGCGCGCCGCGTCGCGCCGAGCGCCTTGCGGACGCCGATCTCCCGGGTGCGCTCGGTCACGGAGATCATCATGATCGCGACCACGCCGACGCCCCCCACGATCAGGCCGATGGACGAGAGCACGAGCATCACGAGGAAGAACATGCCGCTGATCTTGTTCCAGGAGTCCAGCAGCTTGTCCTGCGTGACGATCGAGAAGTTGTTCTCTTGCCCTGGCTTGAGCCCGCGAAGGGAGCGCAGTGTGGCCACCACCTCGTCCATCGCCTCCTGTTGGGTGTAGGCGGGTGCCGGCGCGACTGCGAGCCGCATCAATCCCCTCACGTACGGCACGTGTTTGACGAACGCGCCGTGCGGGATGCCGACGAACGGGGGCGTCGCACCGCTGAACAGGTTCGGCGGCGGCACATAGACGCCGATCACCTTGAACGAGGCGCCCGCGACATGGATCGTCTGGCCGATCGGGTCGCGCCCGCGGAACAGCTGCTCCTCGAGTTTCGTGTTGATGACCGCCACGGCATCGTTGGCCAGATCTTCCAGTCGCGTGAACGTGCGCCCGGGATGGACGTCGCCGCCGTTCACCTCCACCCATTGTGCGGACAACCCCGACACCTCGACTGATTCGAGGCGTCGGTCGCCGTACTCCACGGTCACGGAGCTTTCGTCGCGCCGGGTGACGTAGCGCACGGAAGGCAGCAGGGCGATCCGGTCCGCCTCGACCTCCACGATCTCAGGGTTCCGCCGCCACGGGCTGGATTCGTCGGAACCGTCCGAGACGTTCACCCCCGCCTGGAAGAAGCGCCACACCAGAAACGTCCGCGGGGCAATGGACTCGATCACGTTCGAGACGCTCTGGTTGATCCCGCTGATCATCGCGGCGATCAGCATGACGACCATCACCCCAATGGCGACGCCCAGAATCGTCAAGGCCGCCCGCCGCTTGTTGCCGCGCAACGAATCGAGCGCGATGCCGACGCCTTCGAACAGGCCCCCCCCGGTCATGTCTCGTGTCGCAGGGCGGCGATGGGGTCGAGTCGCGCGGCGCGGCTCGCGGGGTACACGCCGGCGACGACCCCCACGCCGGCGCCGAGCACGACGCCGACCAAGATCGACCAGGGCGCGACCGCGGCGGGGACCGGGGTCAGCGCAGCCACCGCGCTCGCCAGTCCGATGCCCAGGACGACGCCCGCTGCGGCCCCCGCCGTGGCGAGCGTCGTGGCCTCCACCAGGAACTGTCGCAGAATGTCGCGCCGCCGGGCGCCCAGCGACTTGCGAATCCCGATCTCGCGGGTCCGCTCGGCCACCGCCATCAGCATGATGTTCATGATGACGATCCCGCCCACGACGAGCGAGATGGCCACGAGGCCCGGGAGGGCGACGAACAACACGCGGCTGATCTTGCCCCAGAAATCGAGCACCTCGTCCGCGGTTTCCAGCGCGAAATCGTTCGGCTCGCGCGGTCGCAGGTGGCGCCGGCTGCGCATGATCGCCTCGGCTTGCGCCAGCGCCGCGCGCATCTCCGGCTGCGAGCGTGCCTTCATCGCCACGGCGTCCACCACTCGCGGTTCGCTGACGTAGCTCTTGAGCGGGGCGCTCGCCGGCGCCACCGCGAACTTGTCGAGCGACAAGCCGAACAGGTTGCCCTGTTTCTCGACCACGCCGATCACCCGGTAAGGAAGGCCGAAAATCCGCACCTCGCGGCCGATCGGATCCTGACCCTCGAACAGCTTGTCGGCTAACTCGTGCCCCAGCACGAGCACGGGCACTCCGGCTTGAACTTCCTGTCCCGTGAAGGGGCGGCCTTGCTCGACGGGGAGAGCGCGGATGTCGAAGTAGAGCTCGGTCGCCGCGGTGACCGCTACATCCTTTGCCTGCTTGCGCCCAGCCACGAGCGTGGTGCGGGTGCTCGACTCCCACGCGGCGAGCACCGGGACCGTCACGCCGCGCATCACGGCCTGGGCGTCCTCGTAGCTCACGCGGGGCCGGCGGCGCCACACCCGCCACGTCGAATCGGTGACGTTGCCGAGCTGCACGTCGGGGAACTGCCGCAAACGGAACGTGTTCACGCCGAGGATCGTGCCGGCGAACTTGTCGGTCATGTAGCGGTTCATCCCCTGCACGACCGACACGACGGCGATGAGGAACATCACGCCGATGAACACGCCGATGATCGAGAAGACGCTCTTGAGCTTCTGCGCCCGGATGGTCTGCAGGGCGAGGCGGATGGCCTCGAAGAAGGGCATCTATTCGTACCGGAGCGCCTCGACCGGATCGAGCCGCGCGGCCTTTCTCGCGGGAAGGATCCCGAACAAGAGGCCGGTGAAGGCTGCCAAGCTGAGGGCGAGGACCACGGAGCCGATGGGTACATACGACGGCACAGGCGTAGCCTTGGCGAGGACCAGCGACACGAGCCAGCCGACCGCCATGCCGATAATGCCACCCACCAGCGTCAGCGTCGCCGCTTCGACCAGGAACTGCCACAGGATCTCGCGTCGCGTGGCGCCCAGCGCCTTGCGCACCCCGATCTCGCGGGTGCGCTCCGTGACGGAGATCATCATGATCGCGACCACGCCGATGCCCCCCACGAGCAGGCCGACCATGGAGAGGACGATCATCAGGACGCGGGCTACCAGCGTGAAGCTGTTGATCGCCTGGACGTACACGTCCTGCGTAATCGCGTCGAAGTTGTTTTTCTGGCCGGGCCGAAGCCCCCGCTTCTCGCGCATCGCCATCGTCACGTCGTCGATGGCGCGCCCCACGGACACGGAGTCCTGAGGCACCACGAACATGTCCATCCAGCCGGGGAAGTACGGCAGATCCTTGGTGAAGGTGCCGTGCGGAATCATCACTTCGGGTCGGTCGCCGTCGCCGAACAAGCGCGGCGGGGGGTCGTAGACCCCGACCACGTCATACGGCACGCCGCCGATCTTGATGCGCCGCGCGATGGCGTCCCGTTGGCCGAACAAGTTCTCGGCGAGCTTGGTGTTGACGACCGCGACGTGGCTGTTGGCGGCGTCCTCGAGGTGGGAGAACGAGCGACCGGGGTGAATGTGTCCGCCTTCGATCATCGGCCAGTCGGCATCCCGGCCCCGAACGTTGATCGCCGACAGGGTGTGGCCTTCGAAGTTGATGTCTGCCAGGGTGTTCTCGTCCACGACCACGAACGCGATGGTCGGCAGCTCCTCCAAGCGCCTCGCTTCCTCTATGGTCACCGGCGGTCGGCGCCGCCATGGATCGGGATCTTCTGGGTCCTCGTCCTGGCCGCCCCAATAGCGCCCGACCCAGAACGTCTTGGGCCCGAGCGACCCGAGCATGTCTGAGATGCCCTTGTTGAATCCGCTGATCAACGCCCCGATGACCATCACGACGGTGACGCCGATGGCAACGCCCAGGATCGTGAGGGCCGCCCGCATCTTATGGGCCCGCAGCGAAGCCAGGGCGATGCCGACGCCTTCGAACAGGGCGGTCACGCGTTACTCCTGGCGCAGGGCCGCAATGGGGTCGAGGCGCGCGGCCCGGCTGGCGGGGTAAACGCCGGCGATCACGCCGACGCCCGCGCCCATGATGACGCCCAGCACCACCGACGCCGGTGACACCGAGGCGGGGAGCGGGCTTACGGCGTTGATCAGCAGGGTGAGTCCGATCCCGGCGACGATGCCGAACGCCGCGCCGACGGTGGCGAGGGCAGCCGACTCCGCGAGGAACTGGCGCAGCACGTCCCGGCGCCGCGCGCCGAGCGACTTCCGCAGGCCGATCTCGCGGGTGCGCTCCGCCACGGACATCAGCATGATGTTCATGATCACGATGCCGCCGATCACGAGCGACACGATCACCACGCCCGGGAGGACCACGACGAGAATGCGGCTGATCCCGGCCCAAAATCGCTGCACTCCTTCGGACGTGTCGAGCACGAAATTATTGTCCTGGTTGGGGCGCAGGTGGCGGCGGCTGCGCATGACTCCCTCCGCCACCTCCATGGCCTCGCGCATCTCGACCTCGGACCGCGCCTTCACCAGAAGGGCGTCCACCACGCCGGGCGGGTTCACGAGGCTCTGGGCAGGTGCGAAGGCGGGCACGACCACGAAGCGGTCGAGCGGGAATCCCAGGACGCTGCCCTGCTTCTCGACCACGCCGATCACCCGATACCCGATGCCGCCGATCCGCACGCTGCGCTCCAGCGGTGTCCGATCGACGAACAGCCGCTTGGCCACCGCGTCGCCCAAGACAGCCACCGGGACGCCCGAGCGATTCTCCTGGGCCGTGAAGGGCCGTCCGATGGCGATCCGTAGGTTCTTGATTTCGAAGTATCGCTCGCTCGCGGCGACGAGCTGGATGTCCCGCGCTTCTTTGCCGCCGTAGAAGACGGACCCGTTATCGTCCGACTGCCAGGCCGTGACGACGGGCATCGTCAGCGCCGCCGTCACCGCCTCCGCGTCGCTGAACTTGATGCGTGGGCGGCGCCGCCACGCGCGCCACACCGAGTCCGGCACGTTCGCCGCGAACATCGGCCGGCGCCGCAGCTGAAATGTGTTCACGCCGTACAGCGTCTGGGCGAACTTCTCGGTCATGTAGCGGTTCACGCCGTTCACGATCGACCAGGCGGCGATGAGCGAGGCGACGCCGATGAACACCCCGAGCAGCGAGAAGCCGCTCTTCAGTTTTTGTGCGCGGATGGTTTGGAGGGCGAGCCGGAACGCTTCGAAGACCGGCATCTAGGCGGCCTGGCGCTGATCCGTGGCGATCAATCCGTCCCGTAAGGTCACGACGCGGGCTGCGTGCGCGGCGATGTCGTGCTCGTGCGTCACCATCACGATCGTCTGGCCCTGCCCGTGCAGCGCCGCGAACACCTGCATGATCTCGCCGCTCGTCGTGGAATCGAGGTTTCCGGTGGGCTCGTCCGCGAGCAGGATCGAGGGCTCGTTGACGAGCGCCCGCGCGATGGCCACGCGCTGGCGCTGCCCGCCCGACAGCTCGTTGGGCCGGTGCTGCATCCGGTCGGCGAGCCCCACGCGCTCGAGCGCATGCACCGCCTGGGCGCGCCGCTCGCGCGCGCCGTGCCCGGCGTAAATGAGGGGCAGCTCCACGTTGTGCAGCGCCGTCGCGCGGGGCAGCAGGTTGAAGGTCTGGAACACGAACCCGATCTCTTTGTTGCGGATGCGGGCCAGCGCGTCGTCGTCCAGGTCGGAGACCTTCTGGGCGTTGAGCCAGTACTCACCCGACGTGGGCGTGTCGAGGCAGCCGATCAGGTTCATGAGCGTCGACTTGCCGGACCCCGACGGCCCCATCACGGCCACGTACTCGTTCTTCTTGATCTGCAGGCTCACGCCCTGCAGCGCGCGTACCACTTCGCCCCCCATGTCGTACGCGCGCGTGAGCTTGTGCGTCAGGATGACGATGTCGGGCAGCGGCGTATCGCCGGTGCGGAACGCCTGGAGTGGGGGCGCGGTCATGGCGGGGTCTTCTGTTTCGCGGAGTCGGCCGACGCCTTCATCGCGCGCACTCGCGCGCCTTCCTTGAGATCGCGGATCGCCTGATACGGTCCGGCGACGATGGTCTCGCCGGGCTTCAGGCCTTCCGTCACTTCGAAGTACTCGTCCCCGGCGACGCCGACCTTGACCGGTCGGAAGTTCGCCACGCCGTCCTTCACCACGAACACGCCCTCCGTCTCCTTCTTCTTTCGGGCGGCGGCCGTGTCCGCCGGACGGCTCTCGGTCGCCCCCGTCTTGTTCTCGCGCACCGTCAGCGCGATGATCGGGATCGACAGTGCGTGCTTGCGCGTATCGGTGACGATCCGCGCCGTGGCGGACAGATCGGGGCGGATGTCGGTGGGCGGCTTGTCGAGCGTGATTTCGACTTCGTAGTCCACGGCCCGGTCGTTCTGCCCGGTCGCGGCCGAGGTGGCGTCGCGCACACTCGAATCGGACACCTTGGTCACGCGGCCGATGAAGGCGGTGTCGGGGAACGCGTCGATCGAGACCTCGACGGAGTCGCCGAGGTGGACGCGTACCACGTCCGTCTCGTCCACCTTCACCTTCGCCTGGATGACGGACAGGTCGGAGACGGTCAGCAGCAGGCCGATGTCCTTCGAGAAGGTGCTTGGCACCGCTACCTCACCCTCCTCCACCGCCAGCCGCGTCACCCGGCCCGTCATCGGGGCGACGAGCGTGGTTTTGCGGAGATTGTCGCGCGCCGACTGTACCGCGGCGCGCGCCTGATCCACCTGGTGCTGCGCCGCATTCAGGTTGGCTTCGGCGATGTCGAATGCCGTCTGCGCCTGCTCGAGCTGCTCCGTGGAGATCAAGTTGGGACTCTGCGTGTGGAGCTCTTTGGTGCGCCGCAGGGCGCGCTCGGACTGGTCCTGGTTGGCCTTGGCCTGCACCGCCGCCGCCTGCGCCGAGGCCATCGTGGCCGCGGCCTGCTGCAGGTTCGCCTCGTAGATCGTCGGGTCGATCTGGATCAGGAACTGGCCCTGCTTCACGAAGTCGCCTTCGCGCACTGCGATCTTCGTGATGCGTCCCGTGATGTCCGCCGACACGTCGACCTTCTTTTTGGGCTGGATCTTGCCGCTCGCGGTCACGGCGGCGACGAGATCGCGTCGGCCCGTGGTCTCGAACCGCACCTCCTGGCCGCGGTCCCGCCGCGCGGCGGCGCTGATCACCACGATGCCGAGGATGACCACCGCGGCGCCCGCACCCACCAGCAGTTTGCTGCGCTTGGACATGACAGTCGGATCCTCCGGTTACCGCAGCGGTCGGCCGACCGCCGCTTCGAGCGCGGCCAGCGCCTTGTGGTAGTCGTACCCGGCGTTGATATAGTCGGTCTCGGCGCGCAGCGCCGCCACCTGGGCGTCCAGCAGCTCGAAGAACGTCCCCGAGCCGACGCGGTAGCGCTCCGTGGCCAGCTGCAGCTGCTCGCGCGCCGCGGTGCGGTTCGTGTCCTGAATGGCGATCGTCTGAAACGCCGTCTGGAGCGTCAGGTACGCCTGACTGACGTCGGTTTGCACTTGCAGTCCACGTGCCCGCACCGATTCCTGCAGATCCTGCTGCTGGGCCTTGGCCTGCGACACCTGCAGCGGTTGTTGGAAGTTACCCCACAACGGGATCGATAAGGTGAGCCGCGCCTGGAACGGCTGCGGCGTGAAGTGGAACGGATAGCGGTTGTTCTGGTCGCGGAACGCCTGCTCCGTCGCGGGATTAAAGTAATACTGCGTACAATTCATTTGCGGCTGACTGGACGAGCTATTGTACCACGCACTGTTCGCGTATTCACACTTGGTCGAGTCGGCCGACGCGCTGGCGTGCGCGGCCGCGATCGTGGGATTGATGTCCGACAGCTTCTGCGTGAACCCGGACCAGCCGGCCGACAGCGATACCGACGGACCCCAGCTGGAGGTGGCTGCCTTCACGCCCCACCCGGCGGCGCGCTCGCGCTCCCGCAGCGCCTTGAGCGAGGGGTTCTGCTGCTCCGCCATGCCGAGCAGGTCGCTCAGCCGCCAGGTCGGGGTCTGGACGGTGAACGTGTCGGTGAGCTGTACCGTTCCGAGGTCTACCGGCGCCGACACGCCGATCTGTTGGAACAGCCGCAGCTTCTCGACCTGGACGGCGGTACGCGCGCGCAAGAGCGACACCTCGGCCGCGCCGCGCGCCACCTGCGCCTGTCGCACGTCGATGAGGGACGCGCGACCGACCTCGTAGCGCGCCTGCGCCAGCTTCAGGAACTGCTCGTCGTGGTCCAGTTGTTGCCGGGCCACTTCGGCGTTGTCCCGCGCCTGCAGCACCGTCAGGTACTGCTGGGTCACCGCGGTCACGAGGTTCGATTCGGCGCCGCGCACGTCCGCGTCAGCCGCGTTGAGCTGCGCCTTCTTGAGCCCCGGTTGGCTGATCGTTTGCCCATTCAGGGTCCAGTCGAGCAGAAAGCTGTAGCTCGAGGACCAGGTCGAGACGCTCTGCGAGAAGCTCGAGGTGAGGAAGTTCTGCTCGCCGGGGCCCGCATAGCCCACGCCGCCCGAGGCGGTGACGCTGGGGAGCCACAGGCTCGACCAGGCGTTCCGGACACCCCACGCCGCCGGCGACCGGTCGTGGATCGTCTGCCGGTAGGCGGGGTTGTGCTCTCGGGCGAGCGCGATCGCGTCGGAGAGAGAGAGGGTCGCGGGGACGGGTTGTTGGCAGATGGCGATGGCTGGGCAGACGAAGAGCCCGACGGACAAGAGCAGAGGCTTCATGAGCTTCCTCATACGCGACGCGCCCGCGGCAAGTTTCGAGACGCGACGAATCTAACCTCAGGATGCAGGCGCCCGCTCGGCGATGAGCCGTCGGGAGGGCACTTCGATCTTCGCGAGGCGGCCGTCGGCGCCGAGCCAGAGATGCACCAGGCGGTTCTCCCCCCCCGTCACCGTGATGTGCTGCAGCGCCGCAGGGTCGCGGTTCAGCGTGGTGGACTGGACGCCGAGGTCCTGCACCGTGAGGAGCTCCCGCCGGCCGGCGCGAGGGAACACGGCCGTCACCGTCACCGGGCGGGGGCGTCCCTGCCAGGCGACCGGAAGGTAGAGCGCGAACACCGAATCGTCGACCACCGCCGCGGGAGGTGGAGCGGGGAACTCGCGGGCCCGCTCGGTGCGGCGACCCAGGAGCCGGACCACGAATCGCCCGCGCGTGAGCTGGCCGAGGATCCGCAGTGGCTCGCGGGGATCGGCGACGGTGTATTCCAGGCTCACCGGGTTCGAATCGGCGCCGAGTTCGACGATGGGGTCGAGCACTACCACCGGGCGGGTGCGGTCGTAGCGGATGGTGGTCGCGATCGTCCAGCGGGTCCCGCCGGCGCCGGTGCGCACCGCCGTGACGCGGAACGCCTCACGCGCGACCTCGACCGTGTCCTCCCGCACGACCAGCGTGCCCTCGTCCACCGGGGTCTGGAGCGCGAGCAGCGCCAGCAGGACGGCGGTCACGGGACGGGTACGCCGAGCACTCGCGTCGCGACGCGGTCGTAAATCATCTTATATAGCCGCTCGCCCTTCTCCCGAGTCGCGATCGAGGGCCGGCCGAGCGATCCCGGGGAGCGCTTGGGGAGGGAGCCGGCGCTCGCGCGCAGGTAGCGGGTGCGCTGCTTCTCCGGGAGCACGAAGTCCTGGGCGCGCTCCATGCGCACGAGCGGCGGGGCGAGGTAGAGGAGCAGGGACGTGTCGAGCTCGCTGCCGTGCATGGGTCCGTCGGCGTCTTCGAGGTCGTCCGAGAAGTCGAGGGCGAACACGTCGACGGTGAACACGCGGGCCTGGCGCGTGCGCAGGGTGGAGAGCGCCTCCTGGTGCGGGTCGTGGCCGTGGGCGGTGAGGATGATGAAGCTTTCGACACCGGCTTCCTCCCAGGATCCGAGCAGATCGTTCATCCAGCGGTGCAGCGTCTTGCGGCGCACGGAGGCGTTGCCGGGGAAGGGCCGCTTGGTGGCGGTGTTGACCCCATATTCGATTGTCGGGGCGCGGAGGATCTCGAGCGCCGCGGACAGGTCGTCGGCCAGGCGCTCGACGATGATGGTGTCACAACCAAGCGGGAGGTGGGGGCCGTGCTGCTCGCATGTTCCCACCGGTACGAGGAGGCGGGCATCGCGCTCAAGAATGAAGCGCACCTCGTCGGGGACGAGGGTCTTGAGGTGCAGCGGCGCGCTCACGTGGCGCTCGCGGGCTGCGCCGCGGCCATCGCCGCCGCCGAGTGGCTGCACGGGAGCGCGGCGGCCTGGGCGTGGGCGGCGGGCGCGGCGGGGGTCGTTGCCACGCTGCTCGCCCTGGTGCGGATGCCCTTCCCCCGCCGGCGCCCGTCCCTCCGGCTCGTGGCTCCCGCCGCGGTGGCCCTCGCCTGCCTCATCGTCGGTGCCACGCTGGTGCGCGGCGTGCTGCAGGTGCAGCGGATCGAATGCTGCTGGCCCGAGGTGCGCGCGGGCAGGCTGCCGCGGGATTCCTCCGCCCTGAAGGGGACGCTGGCCGCCGCCGTCGCCGAGGTGCGGCGGCTGGCAGAGCGCGGCATGACGGCCGCGCTCTTGCCCCGCCAGGCCGCGTTCGAGCGCGTGCGGGACGCCGTGCGGTCCGGCTCGCGGACGCCGGGCGTGGAGCGTGGCGTCGTGATCCTCGCCCCCAACGGCGAGGCCGTCGCCTGGGCGGGCCGCCACCGATTCGTTCCCGCGCGGGACACTGCGGAGCTGCGCGCCGTCATCACACCATTCTACGTGTCGCTCGAGGCCCGGCGCCAGACGCTGGACGGCGGGAGCGCGGTGGGGAGCGTGCTGCTCGATGCGGTCCCGGCGGCGCCCGATCGAGGTCGCGCGGTGAGCGCGCAGTTCGAGGCCGGCTACGGGGTGGCGCTGCGGTTCTATACGCCCGGTCTGGCGCCGCGAGAACCGGACGTGTTCGACTACTGCCCGATCTCCTGCGAGCGCGGCGACACCCTGTTCAGCGTCCAGCCGGTGCCGCCGTCGCAGGGCGACGCGAAGCTCGCCGCGCTGCGCGGCGCGACGCAGCGCGGGGGCGCGGCGCTCGCGGTGGCGCTCGTGCTGCTCGCCCTGGTCGCACCGGCGGGGCGCTGGCGCTGGCTCGTCGTGCTCGCAGCGGCCTGGTGCGCGGCGCGCGCGCCGCTGGGCTCGTCGTTGCGCACGGCGGAGCTGTTCTCGCCCGCCGCCTTCTACCGCCCCGCGCTGGGCGTGTTCAGCGCGTCGGCCGGCTCGCTCATCGCGGCTGGGGTGGTGGCGCTGTGCGCCGCAAGCGCGCTGTGGCGGCGAGGGCTCGCGCGGCGCTGGTGGACCGTCGTCGGCGCGGCCGTGCTGGTGCTCGGGGCGCCGTACCTCGTCCGCTACCTCGGCCGCGGCATCGCGCCGCCGGCGGGCGGCGTGGGGTTCGCGTTGTGGATGTCGTGGGAGACGGCGGTCGCGACCGCCGCGATGGCACTGATCCTCGCCGCCGCGGCGCTGGTGCGAGGCACGAGCGAGCCGCAACGCGTGCCCTGGACCCTCCCGGCGGCGTGCGTCTGGGCGGCCGGCGCCGCGCTGGCGGGGCTGTGGCTGTGGAGTCCCTACGGGGCCTGGCCCGAGTGGTACACCTTCGTGTGGCTCCCCGCCTTGGTAGGTGTGCTCGTGCCGGCGCCGCGCCGCTGGGCCGTCCTCGGCATCGCGACGGTGGCCGGGACCGCGGCTGCACTCGTCACCTGGGGCGCGGCGGTGGAAGGTCGCCTCGGCCTCGCCGAGCGGGACGCTCAGGGACTGGGCCGCGCACCCGACCCCCGCGCCGTGTCGCTGCTCGAGCGCCTGGGAACCGCGCCGCCCGCGCCGCCGCCTCGTACCCCCGGCGAGCTGTACGCCTGGTGGCTCGCCTCGCCGCTTGCCATTGACGACTACCCGGCGAGTCTTGCGGTGTGGGCGCGCGCCGGCGAGCCCCAGGCAGAGATCCGCCTGGCGAGCGTGGACCTACGGTCGTCGTTGGTGGCGGCCCTCGTCCGCTCCCCTGAGACGGCGCGCGGCCCGCGCGTCGAGCGGCTGGATCGGAGCCCGGGCGTTCACTACGTCCTAGTGCTGCCGCTCGGAGGGGCGGGCACCGACGTGCTCACCGTGGGCGTGGGACCACGCACCAGGCTCATTCCCGCGGCGCGGGTCGCGCGCTTCCTCCAGGGGGCGCCGCGCGTCCAACCCCCTTACTACATCACCCTCTCGCCGCCCGCGCCGCCGCCGGCCGCCGCCAGCGCCCGAGTGATCTGGACGCGGACGGGCTGGTCGACCCGGGGGGAACGCCGCCTCGAGCTGCCGGACGGCGTGCACCACGTCCATCTGACGGTCGACCTGCGGGATCCGTGGGCCTTGCTGGTGCGCGGCGTCCTGGTGGTCGTCGTGGATGCGGGCGTCCTCGCCGCTTGCTGGATCGTGAGTCTGCTCCTGGCCGGCGCGTGGCGACCGCGGCTGCCGCCCATCATCACTGCGCTGCGCACCAGCTATCGCGTACGCCTCGCCGCTGCCCTCAGCGCCTTCGTCGTACTCCCGGTGCTGCTGTTCGCGGTGTGGAGCTTCGCCCGCTTGGGCGACGAGGCTCGCCGCGCGGGCGACCTCCTCATCAGCCAGACGTTGCGCGATGCGGCGGCCACCGCCGGCGCGGTGGTCTCCGACCGCCCTGCCGTGGTGGCGCGATCCGTCGAGGAGCTGGGCGATCGACTCGACGCGGACTTATGGTTGTTCCGCGACGGCGTCCTGGCCGGCACCAGCGCGCCGGTGCTCGGCGAGCTCGGTCTGGTCGATCCGTTTCTCGCCCCGGACGCGTTCGTGCGGCTCGCGCTCCGGGACGAGCTCGAGCTCACCGATGACGGCCGTACGGCCGGCCGCTCCATTCGCGTCGGCTACCTGGTGGTGCGCTCGGAGTCACCCGAGGTCCAGGAGATTCTGGCTGCCCCCCAGCTGCTCGACGACGAGCGCGTGCAGCAGCAGCAGGAAGACCTCGCGCTCGTGCTCATCTTCGCGACGCTGGCCGGGCTCGTCGTGGCCGTATATCTCGCGGGCCTCGCCGCGCGCGGACTCGCGCGTCCGGTCGCCGCGCTGCGCGATGCCGCCGGCGCGGTCGGGCGGGGCGCGCCGTTGCCCTCGTTCCCGCCCGGGGCGCCGCGCGAGTTCGAGCCCGTGATCTCGGCGTTCGAGCGCATGGCGGCCGACGTGACGCGGAGCCAGGGCGCGCTCGAGGAGGCGCGGCGGCGCACGGCGCAGGTGCTCGCCAACGTGGCCACCGGGGTCATCGCCCTGGACGACGGGCTCCGAGTCACGATGGCGAACCCGCGCGCCGCGGAGCTCTTGGGCGCGCCCCTGACGCCCGGTGATTTGCTCCCACGGGCGGCGCCGGCGGAGTGGCTCGTCGTCTGGAACGCGGTGCGGGAGTTTCTCGACGGCACGACCGAGGGCATCGTGGAGCGCGAGTTCGCCGTGGGGGGGCGCCAGATCCGCGTGCAGCTCGCGTCCCTGGGACCGGCGCCCGACGGCTGCGTCGTGGCGCTCGACGACGCGACCGCCCTCACCCGCGCCGCCCGCGTGCTCGCCTGGGGCGAGATGGCGCGTCAGGTCGCGCACGAGATCAAGAATCCCCTCACGCCGATCCGCCTCGGCATCCAGCACCTGCAACGCGCGCGCGAGAAACAGGACGGCCGGGACTTCGACGCGACGCTCGCCGAGACGGCCGGGCGGATCCTGGCCGAAATCGACCGGTTGGACGCGATCGCGCGCGCGTTCTCGCGCTTCGCGTCGCCGGCGGCGGAGGCGCTCCCGCTCGAGCCCGTCGACGTCCATGCCGTGGCGCGCGAGGTCGTGCACCTGTACACGCTGGGGGGTGCAGAAGCCGAAGCCGCGGTCGCGCTCGCCGGGGAGTCCGGCGCCCTCGCGTCCGCCCGGCGAGACGAAGTGAAGGAGGTCCTCATCAACCTGCTCGAGAACGCCCGCAACGCGGGCGCCCGGCGCGTGACGGTGCGCATCTCGGACGGCGGATCTGGGCTCGCGGTGGAGGACGACGGCCGGGGGATCGCCCCCGATGTGCTGCCGCGCGTCTTCGATCCGGCGTTTTCCACCACGTCGAGCGGATCCGGTCTGGGGCTCGCCATCGCCCGGCGGCTGGTCGAGAGCTGGGGCGGGACCATCGGCCTGACGAGCGCCCCGGGACAGGGGACGACGGTTACCATTCGGTTCCAGGCGTCGCCCGCGCGCTCCGGGACGTGACGGGGCTCACGTCCGCCCTGGGCGGAAACGTCGATCATTCACCCACTTCATGGGGAGCATCGTGCGCACATTCGTCCTGGGCTTCGGGCTGGCGGTCCTGCTAGGCGGCGCGCCGGCGCCGGCTGCGGCGCAGTGGCTCGTGACCGACGCACGTCGCATCGGCATGGGCGGCCTGAGCCTCGGCCGCTCCGGCAGCGTGGCCCGTTACAATCCGGCGTACCGGGCCGTCCAGGCCGAGGCCGCACGCCATGGTCAGCCCAAGCTGACGATCCCGATTCCGCTCGGGATCATTCAGTTTCTCCACGACCACCCGCACCTCTCCAGTGACCCGGCCTTCGACTACAAGTCGCGGGGATTCAATCCGATCCTCGTGGCGAACACGATCCTCAATTTGCCGCTGTACCTCGAAGTGAAGCAGGCGCCGACGCCGACGAACGATGTGGCCTTCACCATCGGGCAGGACTCGCTGCGGGTCAACCTCGGCGCGACGTCGCAGCTCGTCCCGGAGGATCAGTTCGGCATCAGCGGCTCGAGTCGCCCCATCGACCCGGGGTTCGGATACAAGGGGTTCCGCGTGGGCGTGATGGGCTGGCTGCACGACGACGCGCAGCTTCAGCTCGGGGACAAACTGCTCGCTTTCCTGCGCGACTCGGTGCCGGCCCGACACAATACGCTCTATAGCGCCGATGTACATGCCCTCGTGGCGAGTGGCTTCGCCCCGACCGTCGGCTACGCCGGCCGTATCACCGGAGACTCAGCGCGCGGATTCTACGTGGGCGGCGCGCTCCACTACTACGTGGGCGTCGGCTACGGGCGGACCGACGGCCTGGTCGGCGACTCCACCAGCGACACGCTGTTCGCCGGGTCGAATCCCGTGAATCCGATCGGGCGGACGTTGACGCAATACTCGAAGCCGGGTAACACGCTCGGCCATGGGATCGGCGCCGACATCGGTGTCGCGTGGGTCTCCGGACCGATCGAGATCGGCTTCGGCGTGAATGACATCGGCGCGACGATCACATGGCCCGACACGCGGCTGGACAGTGCGTTCTACAACGACTCGGGCTACTCGAAACCCGTGGCGAACCACGTGGAGACGAAGACCAAATTGCCGGTGTCCTACATCGCGAATCTGGCGTACTCGGTCGGGAACACGACGCTCGGAGCCGACGTGTTGAACACCGGGCGCGGCAGCGTCGTGCACGTGGGGGGCGAGCAGCGCCTCGGCCTGTTCGCGGTGCGGGGCGGCGTGGCCCGCGACCAGCGGAAACGGATCGAGTTCGGGTTTGGTGGGGGGGTGCGTTTCGGCGGCCTCGGCCTCGACGTGGGATTCTGGACGCACACCAACTCGCTGTCGAACGAGCGCGGCATCACGATGGCGACGTCGCTCTCGATCTATTAGGAGGCAGGATGCGCGCGAAGTGGCTGTGCCTGGTGGCGCTGACGGCGGCGGCGGTCGGCTGCGGGGAAGGGCGGGCGATCTTCGATATCGACGTCTTCAGCTTCCTCAGCGGCGCCAAGGCGGACACGCTGCCGTACGTCGGGCCGCTGCCTCCTGGCGTGCCGGACACCATTCCGGTGCAGACCGTTCGGTCTCTCGGCCTCGGCAGCTCGTCCGTGGTGGACACCGTTCGGTTCATCGGCTCGGTCGATTTCGTGAACGCCAGCGGCACCGGCAGCGTGACATTCGCGGTGTATTTCGACAGCCTGAAGAACACAGTGTATACCGGGACGCCGTGGTTCAGCGTGAGCGCCGCCGTCACGCCCGGGGCGACGACGACGAGTCCCTTCGACGTCGACATCATCGATCCGGCCATGAGGAAGCTGTTCCTCGCCTCGACGGTGTACGTGGGCATCCGGGTATCCGCCACCGGCGCGATATCGGGGACGGCCAAGCTCTCTGCGCTGCGGGCGAGGGTCGTGATACAGGACAAGATCTTCTAGCACCCTAAAGAGACGTCGAGCAAAGACGTCACGCAGAGGCGTTGCACGAAGGCGTCGCGCAAGTACGTTTTTGCGTGACGTCTTTCGTCTTATATTGCACGCGTGAGCACGTACCAGCGGAGACAAAGCGTCGTCGTGGACGTGGGCGGCGTCAAAGTGGGCGGCACCCACCCGATCGTCGTCCAGTCGATGACCAACACCGATACCGCCGACGTGGACGCCACCGCGGCGCAGGTACGCGCGCTGCACGAGGCGGGCAGCGAGCTGGTGCGGGTGACGGTGAACAATGAGGCGGCGGCCGAGGCGGTGCCGGACATCGTGGCCGGGGTGGCGGTGCCGGTGATCGGCGACTTCCACTACAACGGCCACCTGTTGCTCACCAAGTACCCGAAGTGCGCGGCCGCGCTCGCCAAGTATCGCATCAATCCCGGCAACGTCGGCGCAAAGCGGCGCGACGAGCACTTCCGTACGATCATCGAGGTCGCCCTCAGCCACGGTAAACCGGTCCGCATCGGGGTCAACTGGGGGAGCCTCGACCAGCAGCTCCTCACGGAGATGATGGACGAGAACGCCCGCCGGTCGGACCCGCTCGACGCGCGTGAGGTGATGATCGAGGCGATGGTGGCGAGCGCGATGCGCTCGGCCGAGCTGGCCGAGGAGGCCGGGCTGCCGCACGACCAGATCATCCTGTCGGCGAAAGTCTCGGGCGTGCAGGATCTGGTGGACGTGTATCAGCGGCTGGCGCAGCGCTCCGACTACCCGCTGCACCTGGGCCTCACCGAGGCCGGGATGGGCGCAAAGGGAGTCATCGCCAGTACGGCGGGCCTGTCGATTCTCTTGCAGGAGGGCATCGGCGACACGATCCGGGTGTCCCTGACGCCCCGACCGGGCGGGGACCGGACCGAAGAGGTGCAGGTGGCGCAGCAGGTGCTCCAGTCACTCGGCCTGCGGAGCTTCACGCCGCAGGTCTCGGCGTGCCCTGGCTGCGGCCGCACCACCTCGACCTTCTTCCAAGAGATGGCCGAAGACATCCAGACTCACCTGAAAGAGCAGATGGCCGCGTGGCGCGAGCGCTATCCCGGGGTGGAGACGCTGCGCGTCGCGGTGATGGGGTGCGTGGTGAACGGCCCCGGGGAGTCGAAGCACGCGGACATCGGCATCTCGTTGCCGGGCACCTTCGAGGAGCCCAAGGCCCCCGTGTACGTGGACGGGAAGCTCAAGGTCACGCTCAAGGGCGACTCGATCGTGGCCGACTTCCTGAAGATTCTCGAGGAGTACGTCGAGACTCTCTACGGGGCAACCTCACCGCCTGTCCCCCTGGTTCGGGGCTAAGCGATTCGGCTCCCCAGGGGCACGTCGCGCTCCGGGTGCACCAGCACGATGTCCCCGTCTCCCAGCACCACACCGAGCGTCAGGACTTCCGAGAAGAAATTCGCGATCTGGCGCGGTGGAAAGTTCACCACCGCCAGGACGAGCCTCCCCACGAGATCGGCCTTGTCGTAGTACCGCGTGATCTGCGCGCTCGAGGTCTTCACGCCGAGCTCGCCGAAGTCGATGCGCAGCTGGTAGGCGGGCTTCCGTGCTTTGGGGAAGTCCTCGGCCTCGACGATCCGGCCCACGCGGATGTCGACCTTCGCGAAGTCGTCCCAGCTCAGCGCGGCCATGCGGGAATCTTCGGCCGGCGACCGCCCCTGGCAACACGGCCATCTGGTTTGACAAGTGCCGAACCGCGGAGTAGATGAAGTAGATGCGGGTCGCCGTTCGTGTTTTCAACGGGCTGCGGACCCTGCTTGTCGGCGCGGTGCTTAGCGTCGCGGTGCAGGGAACCGCGACATAGCGCCTCGAGGGCCAGCAAGAGCGGCGATGGGGCGGACCCGAAATCGGCTTGAACCTGGCGCTGGGGTTGGGGCGGGGACGGTTCCACGATTTCGTGAAGGCCGCGGGGGGCTTCGGTGCGTACGGTACCCTGCCGATCGCGCTGCGAGGCGGGCTCGCATTACGGGCGGACCTCTCCGTGTTGTTCCACGACTTCGAGACGTGGTCGAGCTTTCCGGACATCACCACGAAATCCTACATCACCTCGCTGCGGGCCGGGCCGCAGGTAGCCCTCAGCGCGGGGAGGGTCCAGCTGTACGGATTTGGGGCGGGTGGCTTCTCCTACTTCGCGACCGACGCCGAGTTCGGGAGCTCGTGCGATTGCAGCTTCACCACGACGCTGCGCGACGATTGGACGTGGGTGACCGAAATCGGCGGTGGGATGCGCGTGGCCCTGGGCGCGTCGCGGTCGAGCCTCGCGCTCGATCTCGGGGTTCGCGCGCTCCGGAACGGCGAGGCGACGTACGTGACGGAGGGCGGCGTCACGCACAATGCGGATGGCTCGTTCACCATTCGCCCCCGTCGCACGGAAGCACACCTGCTCGTGATCCACCTGGGTGTCAGCGGGTGGGTGCACTAGCTCGGGGCCGCCGAGCGCGGTGTCTCCCCCTCCCACGCTAGCAGACTTGTGATGTTGCTGACTCAGTCCGTGCCCATGAGCTACCGGCTGATAATGAAGCGATTGGTCCGCCGACCAAGGTGAGCCGGTAGGCAGCCTGCTGCAATAGTTCGCGCCGTCCCGCGGGGTTTCTCCTACCCCGCGCGGGCGGCGCGCCGTATGGTGGCGGCATGCTCGCCCGCGTCCGCTCCGCCGCGGTGCTCGGGATCGACGCCTATCTGGTAGACGTCGAAACCGACATCGCGAACGGCCTCCCCACCTTTGCCACCGTCGGATTGCCGCAGGGTGCCGTCAAGGAGGGACGCGAGCGCGTGTACGCCGCGCTCGCGAACACCGGCTACACGTTCCCGCTGAAGCGCATCACCGTCAACCTCGCCCCCGCCGACATTCGCAAGGACGGGTCGGCGTTCGACCTCCCCATCGCCGTGGGCATCCTCGCCGCCACGGAGCAGATCTCGGCCGAGCGACTCGGGCGGGTGGCAGTGCTCGGCGAGTTGGGGCTCGAGGGCGCGATTCGACCCGTGCGGGGGGCGCTGCCGGTCGCCTTGGCGGCGCGACTGGCAGGGCTCGAGGCGCTCGTGCTGCCGCGGGAGAACCTGCCGGAGGCGGGCGTCGTCTCGGGGGTCCGCGTGCTGGGCGCCGGCAATCTGGCCGAGCTGGCCGATTTCCTGGACGGCCGGTCCGAGCTGCCGGAGGCCCGGGTGGATCTGGCCGGGCTCCTCGCGGAGCGGGCGAAACACGACGTCGACTTCGGGGAAGTGAAAGGGCAGGCGCACGCGAAGCGCGCGCTCGAGGTCGCCGCCGCTGGGGGGCATAACATTTTGATGATCGGCCCGCCGGGCAGCGGCAAGACGATGCTCGCCCGGCGGCTCCCCACCATCCTCCCGCAGATGAGTCTCGACGAGGCACTCGAGACCACGAAGATCCACTCCGTCGCGGGCGTGCTGCCGGTCGGCGAGTCGCTCGTGGCGCGACGGCCGTTCCGCGCGCCGCATCACACGATCTCGGACGCGGGGCTGATCGGCGGCGGCTCCTACCCGCGGCCGGGCGAAGTGAGCCTGGCGCACGGCGGCGTGCTGTTCCTGGACGAGCTACCTGAGTTCCGCAAGAACGTGCTCGAGGTGCTGCGCCAGCCCATGGAGGACGGTGTGGTGACGATCGCCCGCGCCGCTATGAGCCTCACCTATCCGGCGCGCTTCATGCTCGCTGCGGCGATGAATCCGTGCCCCTGCGGGTACTTCGGCGATCCCCAGCACAACTGTGTCTGCGGGCCGCTGGGGGTGGAGCGCTACCTCGCACGCGTCTCGGGACCGCTGCTCGACCGCATCGACATCCATCTCGAGGTGCCTGCCGTGAAGTACCGCGCGCTTGCGGACCAGGGGGGCGGCGAGTCCAGTGAGGCCGTGCGGGAGCGGGTGGACCGGGCGCGGGCGGTGCAGCGGGAGCGGTTCGCGAGCCGGCCGGGCGTCTACGCCAACGCCCACATGGCGCCGCGGGACATCCGCGTCTTCTGCCGCGTGTCGGACGGCGCCGACGCGCTGCTCCGCACGGCGATCACGCGGCTCGCCCTGTCCGCGCGGGCGTATCACCGGATTCTCAAGATCGCCCGCACGCTGGCCGACCTCGAAGGGGCGGCCGACCTCCAGCCCAAGCACGTGAGCGAGGCGATTCAATACCGCAGTCTGGACCGGCGGGGGCTGGGATGAGGGCGCCTCGCCTTGCCCGCTCGCACGGCCCCGCTCACGCTCCGGACGGCGTCTTACACTTGCCTGCGGCGTCCGCCTCAAAGATCGCGCGCACCTCCGAGGCATCCAAGGCGCGATCGAAGATCTCGATTTCGTCCAGCAAGCCGTCCAGAGCCTCGTCGCTGGAGCTGAATATCACACCGCCGCCAGCATCAACCGTACCTGTTACCGGTAGGCTGCCAACCTCAACGCCGTCGAGATACAAGCGCATGACGGCGCCGTCGTACGATCCGGCGACATGATGAAAGACCCCGACCCGCAGGACGTTGTCGACGCGGATGTGCTGCAGCTGCCCGTCAATCCGCATGTAGAAGTGAAGCTGCGCCGGGCCGGCCGCTCCGTCGTAGCGCAGGACCGCCTTCTCGTTAAGGAGACTGACATAGCGCTGGACTCTGCCGGGTGCCAGGGAATTGTGCTGGACCCACGCGTCGATGGTCAGCTGTTGCAAGTTGTCGATTCCTGCACCAGGAGCGAACACACCATTGCCCGCGCCGTTAAAGCTGAAGCCCTCGCCCACCTTGGCCGGCGCAAACGTCGCGCGGGCGCTGGCGAATGCTAGCACTGGGTCGTCACCTCTTCCGATTGCCCATGCCGGATCCGCGTCCCAGGCCGGATTGCTGGTCACCCGCGTCTGTCCCACGCCGTCCGGCCGCATGACGTAGATCTCGTAGTTTCCGTCACGGTTACTGACGAAGGCGATCTGGCTCCCCGTGGGTGACCAGGCGGGATAGTACTCGTCAGCAGGGTTGTTGGTGAGGCGAGTCGGCCGCGAGCCGTCCACGTTCATCACGTAGATCTCGCCATTGCCGTCACGATCGCTCTTGAACGCGATCTTGTCGCCGCCGGGCGACCATGCGGGGAACTCGTCGGCAGCGGGGCTCTGGGTGAGGTTGGTGGGATTCGAGCCGTCGGCGTTCATCACGTACACTTCATTGTTGCCGTCGCGATTCGTCTGGAAGGCGATCCTCGTTCCGTCGGGCGACCAAGTCGGGAGCTGGTCGACGGCGCCGCCTTGGGTCAGACGGGTGGGATTCGAGCCATCGGCATTCATGATGTAGACCTGCGGGCTCCCATCGCGCTCACTCACGAAGGCAATCCGCTGGTCGTCCGGGGACCACACGGACATGTAGTCGGCCGAGAAGTCGTTGGTCAATTTGGTCTGCCCCGACCCGTCGGCATTCATGACGTAGATCTCGCAACTGAAATCCGTCACGCGACACGCCGTGAACGTGATCCTGCGTCCGTCATGCGACCAGTTGGGCCGTGCGTTGTACCCGGGGACGTCGGTGAGCTGAGCTTGGTTCGCGCCACCCTTTGTCATGACATAGACGTTGAAGGTGCCTATGCCGTGATTTCCTCCGATGAGGTCACCAACATCCCCATCACCTGGCCACCACCCCCGCAGACCGGCGGGCGGCCGGAGGCAAGGGCCACGGGCCTCGTTGCGTGTTCCAGCGGTCCAGGCGGGAACGGCATCGAAGACGGGAGAGCCATCGGGGAGAACGGAGGTGTTGGTCAGTTGGATCACCCCGGTCCCGTCCGCATTCATGACGAAAATATCTTCGTCGCCGCCGTCGCGGGTGCTGTGGAACGCGATCTGCTTGCCGTCCGGCGACCAGACGGGGTCGTCGTCGACGAAACCACCAGAGGTGAGCTGGGTGGCCCCGGTCCCGTCCGCGTTCATGACGAAAATATGGAGCTGGCCGCCGTCGCGGTCGCTCGAGAACACGAAGCGCCTGCCGTCGGGCGACCAGCCCGCGCGATCGCCCTCGTCCCGGCCAGGGTTGTGGGTGAGCCGTGTGACTCCACTCCCATCCGCGTTCATGACATAGATCTCTTCGTCGCCGTCGCGGGTGCTGATGAACGCGATCTGCTGTCCGTTGGGCGACCAGGCGGTCGGCGAAGCCGTGCCGTCATGGGTCAGTTGGGTCACCCCGCTCCCGTCTACGTTCATCACGTAGACGTCTCCGTTACGGTTGAACGCGATCTGTCTGCCATCGGGCGACCAGGCCCCCGGGAAGCCGTTGTCGGCAAGCACTCGCTCACCGCTCCCGTCCGCGTTGATCACTACGACCGCGGCCGCGCAACAGCCGGAAATCCTGCCGAACGCGATCTGCTGGCCATTCGGAGACCAGATGGGATCGAATTCGTTTATGGTGTTGTGCGTGACCTGGGTGACGCGGCTGCCGTCGGCGTTCATTACGTAGATATCGAAGTCGCCGTCGCGGTTGCTATGGAAGGCGATCCTGCCAGTGAGGCCTTCAGTGGCGGACAGACCGAACTGGAGTCCGTCCGTCTTAGGGGCGAGGGATCGTTCGGCGTCGTGACAGCCTGCGAGAAGAGCCCCAACAGCGAGGAGTGGGATCAGGGGGGCTACCACCCCCCGTTGCGACAACCTGGCAGGAATTCGATGGCGCATATCCCCTCCTGGGTGAGCGCAAAGAAAAAGCCGGCCGTGCGTGTCTTTGCTCAGCCGGTTTCGCGATTAACTCCCCTCGAGGCTTGGGCGATCCCCACGACAGCACGCCTCGAGGTTCATAGCACTTGAGATGCGTTTCAATATGCGCCTTTAGCAGTGGCCCGCAAGGGCGGGCGAAGACTCGGAGCCCACGCCATCTTGATGGGTCCGTACGTCGTGCGATTCCTGCGTTGCACACGCTGGCAGGCCCGAGCGTTGCGCGGCATGTTCCACTTTCCGAAACCGACGCTCGCCATGGCCCCTCCCGCCCTCGGCACCCCGACTCTGCTCGGCCTCCCCTACGACGCGAGCTCTTCCTTTCTCCGCGGCACCGCGGCCGCGCCCCCGCTCATCCGCCAGGCGCTGCATTCCCCTGCCGGCAATCCCTGGACTGAGATGGGGGTCGATCTGGGGGCGGACGGTGCGCTCGGCGACGCGGGTGACCTGCCCCTCGGGACCTCGGCGGCAGATGCGCGGACGAAGATCGAAGAGGCGGTCCGCACGCTGCTCGAGGCGGGAGGGCGGCCGATCGCGCTCGGCGGCGACCATTCGGTCACCTACGCGATCGTGCGGGCCGTGAGATGGTTTCATCCGCAGCTCAGTATCCTGCACTTCGATGCCCATCCCGACCTGTACCCGGAATTCGAAGGCGACCGCTACTCCCACGCGTGTCCCTTCGCTCGCATCATGGAAGAGCGCTTGGCCGATCGACTGGTGCAGGTGGGCATCCGCACGCTGACTGCCGTCCAGCGCGTGCAAGCCGAGCGCTACGGAGTCGAGGTGATCGACATGCGTGCCTGGGTGGCGGGGCGGCGGCCCACGCTGCGCGAGCCCGTGTACGTCTCGATCGACCTCGACGCCTTCGATCCCGCGTTCGCGCCGGGAGTCTCGCACCGCGAGCCCGGTGGCCTCACGGTACGCGAAGTGCTGACGGTGCTCCAGGGGTTGAGCGTTCCGCTCGTCGCCGCCGATATCGTCGAGTTCAATCCCGCTCAGGACCCGAGCGGCATGACGGCCACGCTGTGTGCCAAGCTCGTGAAGGAGGTCGCCGGGAAGATGACTTGAACCCCGCTAGCTGGCGCCGTGCCGGGCCGCCCCCTACCTTGTCTCCGCACCCCACCACACTCACATGATCGACTGGCTCCAGACTCACCTCGGCATGAGCCCCCAGCTCCAGACGCGGCTGCTCGTCACCGTGGGGACGATCGTCGGGCTTTGGCTCCTTCGCCACTTCGTCCTGGGGTTCGTCTATCGGCGGGTGCAGGACCCGTGGGGCCGGTATCGCTGGCGCAAGGGTGTGACCTACGCGCTAGTCACGGTGGGCGTGATCCTTGTGGCACAAACGTGGTTCGTCGGAACCGCCGCGCTCACGACCTACCTAGGGCTGGTGTCCGCGGGCTTGGCGATCGCGCTCAAAGAGCCGCTCTCGAACGTGGCCGGGTGGGCATTCATCATCTGGCGCCGTCCCTTCGAAGTCGGGGACCGCATCCAGATCGGCCCCCATGCGGGGGACGTCATCGACCTGGGCCTGTTCCAGTTCACCCTCAACGAGATCGGCGCATGGGTGCAGGCGGACCAGTCGAGTGGGCGGATCATCCACGTCCCGAACGGCAAGGTCTTCACCGATCCCGTCGCCAACTACAACAAGGGCTTCCGCTACATCTGGAACGAGGTGCCGGTGGTCGTGACGTTCGAGAGCGACTGGAGAAAAGCGAAGCAGATCCTCGGAAAGATCGCCGTCAAGCACGCGGAGCACCTCACGGCGCAGGCCGAGCAGGAGCTGCTGTCCGCGTCGCAGCAGTACCTCATCAACTACCGCAAGCTGACGCCGATCGTGTACACGAGCGTGGTGGACTACGGTGTGCAGCTGACGATCCGCTACCTGATCGAGCCCCGCAAGCGCCGCGGCACCGAGCACGCGATTTGGGAAGATATTCTCACCGAGTTCGCCGCCGCTCCCGACATCGACCTCGCGTACCACACCACGCGGGGCTTCAAATACACGGAGGAAGGGAAGCCGGGGCTGCGGGCGCCCTCGGCCGCGCCGTATGCGGCTGGCCTGCCGCCGGCGGACGAGTGACCTCGCGGTACCGTCCCGCTACTGCTCGGACACCTCGTAGTGCGTGACGGTCGGCTCCAGCTCGAGCAGATAATCCCGGTCCTCGGGATAGTAGTGCGCTCGCTCGACATCGTCACCCGCGAAGGTCCGGATCGCGTCCATGGAATCCCAGAACGAGATGAACAGGAAGTGCGTCTCGCCGCCCACCGTCCGGCGCAGCACTTCGACGCCACGGTTCCCGGGCGTCGCCCGGCATTGCTTCACGCCCGTCCGGCGCAGGTAGGCGGCGTAGTCATCGCCTTTCACGGCCGGCACCGCGCCGTGCCACAGTCGCGCGATCAGCGGACGCCTAGATCCGGTCGAGCTCGCTGACCGTGCGCTCATTGCGGACGTTCCCCGTATTGAGAGTGGACTTCGGCTCGAGCAGCAGCACGTGGGCCTCCTCGGAAGCGACGGGCAGGTGGTCGACCCCACGCGGCACGATCACGAACTCGCCTTCGTCCACCCACACGTCGCGGTCGCGGAACTTGATCAGCAGCCGGCCTTTCACGACGAGAAACAGCTCGTCCTCTACGTCATGGTGATGCCACACGAACTCGCCCTTGACCTTGACGAGCTTCACGTAGGAGTCGTTGAGCTCACCTACGATCTTCGGGCTCCAGTGGTCGTCGAATTGCCGGAACTTCTCGGCGAGGTTCACGCTACGCATGCTCGGAGGCCTCCTGACGCACTGGTCCCGGCGATTCCGTCCGGCTGTCCGCCGGTCCGGCTGTCCGTCCGATCTTGTGGGAAAACTGGATCCATACGACGGCGCCGAGGATCAGTGCCATCGCGAGAAACGTGCGCGCGGTCACCGGCTCGTGCAGGATCAGCCAGCCGAGCAGGACGGCGATCACGGGATTCACGTAGGCGTACGTGCCCACGATGGTGGGCGAGGCGTGGCGCAGGGCGTAGGTGTAGGCGCTGTAGCCCAGGATGGAGCCGAACACCACAAGGTAGGCGATTGCACCGACGCCTTTCGGTGTAAGGTGCCAGCGGCTCCACTCACCGAGCAGCGTGCCCACGAGCGCGATCGCGGCGCCGCCCGCGATCATCTGGATCGCCGCTCCGACGTATGGGCTCGTCTCGGTGCGGTGCCGTTTGCTGTACACCGAGCCGAGCGACCACGAGGCGCTCGCGCACGTGAGGGCGATCGGTCCGCGCAGATCGGCCCGCAGGATCTCGGCCGGGCTCGCACCCACCAGGAGAGCGGTGCCGAGGAAGCCGAGCAGGAGCCCGGTCACCACGCGCCAGTTCAAGTCGCCCGAGCCGCCCGGGATGACCGCGTCGAAGAACGCCATCCATAGGGCGACCGTCACGACGAAAATGCTGGCGATGCCCGAGGCGGTGTACTGCTCGGCCCAGACGACGAACGCGTTGCCACCCGCCAGGAGCAGGACACCCACGATGGCCTGCGTGCGCCAGTCGACCAGCCGCTTGGGGAGTGTGTCGCCCAGCGCCAGCACCACGGTGAGCAACAGCAGACCGGCGATGAGGAACCGCAGGCCGGCAAACAGGAAGGGGGGCAGGACCCCGACCCCAACGCGGATCGCGAGGTAGGTCGAGCCCCAAAACACGCAGACGACGAGATAGGCGACGAGCGCCTTGCCGCGCAGTCCGGCCATCAGTCGAGCTCCGTGGGGACGAACCCTGGTTTTTCGAAAACCGTGCCGAGTACGATCGTGGTGCGCGTGTTCATCTCCACCGTCGGCGACGGACCGCGCAGGTCGCGCAGCAGATCCTGGAGGCGCTCGAGATCGGGCGCGGCGACCTTGAGGACGTAACAGTCCTCACCCGCGACGTGGTGACACTCCAGGACGCCGGGATGTTTTTCCATCTCGCGCATGCGTGGCTCGTCGCCGACGTAGTCGGATTTGCTGTAGCGCACCGCGACGAACGCGGTGACCGGGAATCCGGCTTTGGCGCGATCGACCCGCGCGCCGTACCCGGTGATGTAGCCTGCCTCTTCGAGTCGCTTCACCCGCTCCATCACCGCCGGTCGCGACAATCCAACCTCATCGGCCAGGGCCTGGTAACTCGATCGCCCGTCGGTCGCGAGGAGCCGCAGGATCTTCCGGTCGACGGCGTCCAGCTCGGTCTTGTGCGCCATTTCGGAGCCCCGGTACCCTGGTTACCTACTAGAAGTAGACGTTTGTGACAGTTTTTGAACGTATCATAAGGGTAATAGGTTTCCGGCCTACGAACTATCCGTTCATGTCCTTTGATGGAGACAGTGTAAGCCGCTACTATTCCGCCATGTCCGGAGCCCAAACACCAGCCGCCCAGCTGCGCGCCCTCGTCCGGACCTATCCATCGGCCCTCGTCGGCTACTCGGGCGGGGTCGATTCGGCCCTGCTGGCCGTCGTGCTGCGGCAGGAGCTGGGACGCGAGCGGATGCTGGCGGGCGTGGGTCGAAGCGCCTCCTACCCGGCGGCCCAGTGGGCGACGGCGCGGGCGGTGGCGCGGCGCTTCGATGTCCCGCTGGTCGAGCTCGACACGCACGAGCTCGAGGATCCCGACTATCTCGCGAATCCGACGAACCGTTGCTTCTTCTGCAAGACGGAGCTGTGGCGCCGGCTCGTCCCGGCGGCGCGGCGCCGCGGGCTCGCCATCGTGTGCGACGGCACGAACGCGGACGACCTGCGCGAGCATCGTCCCGGGTACGCCGCCGGGCAGGCGGCGGGCGTGCGTTCGCCGCTCGCCGAGGCGGGGTTGACGAAGGCGGATGTCCGGCATGCCGCGCGCGAGCTCGGGCTTCCGGTATGGGATGCACCGGCGGCACCGTGCCTTTCGAGCCGGGTGGCCTACGGCATCCCGATCACGTCGCAGCGTCTCGCGCAGGTGGAGCGGGCGGAAGCGTACCTGCGGCAGCTCGGCGTGACGGGCGATCTGCGGGTCCGCCACCATGGCGACCGGGGGGGCGCGCGCATCGAGGTCGAACCGCGCTGGGTTCCCTGGGTCACCGAGCGGCTGCCGGCAATCAAGGAACGCCTCACGGCCTTGGGCTTCGCGGTGGTCGAGGTCGATCCCCGCGGCTACCGCCGCGGCGGTCTCCTGGCCGAGCGCGCCGAGCGCGCGTGAGGCTCTTCGTTGCCTTGAATCTTCCCGCACCCGTCCGCGAGGCGCTGTGGGCCGCCACGGCACGCGCGCGCGACCTGGGACTTCCCGTGAAGTGGGTCCGCGGGGAGGGCCTCCATTTGACGCTCAAGTTTCTGGGTGACGTGGCGGACGAACGGGAGCCGGAGCTCGCGGCAGCGCTCACGCGGTCGGCGGCGGGAGCGCGCGGTCTAGCGCTCGCGCTCGGCGGGTTCGGCGTGTTTCCCGACTTTCGGCGGCCGCGCGTCGTGTGGGTGGGCATCGCGCCGGAGCCCGGGCTCGAGATCCTGCAACACCGTGTGGAGCAGGAATTCGCGCCGCTCGGGTTTCCCACGGAAGCGCGGGCGTTCCGCCCCCACGTCACGCTCGGGCGCGCGGCGCGCGACGCCCGGCCCGCCGCCCTCACCGGGCTCGAGGAGGTGCTCGGCCGACTCGAGTTCGCCGAGACGGCGCTCGTGAGCGCGCTCGATCTGATGCAGAGCACGCTCCAATCCGGAGGTCCGGTGTATCACGTGAGACACAGTGAACGGCTGCCTTAAAGGACTGTTCCGGCTCGCGATCCTCGCCGTCGCCCTCGTGGCTGCGCTGGCGGCGTGGTGGTTCCGGGAGCCGATCATGCGCCAAGCCGCGCACGTGTTTGGCGTGCACTCCACCAAGCTCCCGCCCGTGGCTGATACAGTCGGGGCTCCGACGCCCAAGGCCCTGGCGAGCACGCAAACCAAGGTCGACCGCCTCAAGCAGCCCACCGGACCGGATTCGGTCGTGCTCTCCGCCAATGAGGTGGCGTCGCTCATCGGCAGCTCGATGGATTGGTCCGTGCGCAAGAGCTTCGACTCGTTGCGGGTCGAGCTGTCGGAAGGGACGCTGGCCGTTCACTGCCGGCTCGACACGCGGGTGATTCCGCCGGACGCGCTCGGCCCCATCGCCGGCTTCCTGAGCCCGCGCGAGCCGCTGCGGATCGCCGGTCCACTCCGCATCGAGCGGCCGGGGCTGGCCCGCTTCACGGTCCAGGAGCTGAGCCTGCGCGGCATCCCGTTTCCCCCACCCGTGGTGAAGCAGCTCGCCCAGCGCGTGGCGGGGGCGGACACGACCGGTGCGGTCCCGCTGCGCGTCTCCCCGGGGTTCGCCGACGTCCGCATCCATCCCACCGCCGTCGTCCTGTACCGCCTGAAGCGGAGCGCACCGTGAGCCGACGCGTCCTGGTCGTCGATGACGAGAAGGGCATCCGCGAGGCGCTGACGCAGGTGCTGGAATACGAAGAGATCGAGGTGCGGGCGTGCCCCTCGGGATCCGAGGCGCTGCAGCGCTACCCCGAGTTCCGGCCCCATCTCGTTTTTCTGGACGTGAAGATGCAGGGCATGGACGGGCTCGAGACGCTGCGAAAGCTGCGCGAGCTCGACCCACACGCGCAGGTCGTGATGATCTCCGGTCATGGAACGATTCAGACCGCGGTGGAGGCGACCCAGCTGGGCGCGTACGATTTCCTGGAGAAGCCGCTCGACACCGACCGCATCCTGCTCACGCTCCGCAACGCCCTGCAACACCTCGACCTCGCGAGCGAGAACGTACGCCTCAAGGCCGAGGTGCACGCGCAGTACGAGATCGTGGGGACGAGCCGCGCGGTGAAGCAGGTGATTGAGCGCATCGAGAAGGTCGCGCCGACCGCCGCGCGCGTGCTCATCACGGGAGAGAACGGAACCGGGAAGGAGCTCGTGGCCCGTGCCATCCATGCGCTCTCCCCGCGCGCGCGCGGGCCGTTCGTGGAGGTAAACTGCGCTGCGATTCCCACCGAGCTGATCGAGAGCGAGCTGTTCGGGCATATGAAGGGGAGCTTCACGGGCGCGTTCGCGGATCGCGCGGGGAAGTTCGAGCTGGCGGACGGCGGCACGCTGTTTCTCGACGAGATCGGGGACATGAGCCTGTCGGCGCAGGCCAAGGTGCTGCGCGCACTCGAAGAGGGAGTGATCTCCCGCGTCGGGTCGGGGAAGACGATGGAAGTGGACGTGCGGGTCGTGGCCGCTACCAACAAGGACCTGCAGGCGGAGATCGCGGCGGGCCGGTTCCGAGAGGACCTGCTCTATCGGCTCAACGTCGTGCCCATCGAGGTGCCGCCGCTGCGCGCGCGGCGCGCCGACGTCGCGCAGCTCGTCGCGCATTTCGTGACCCAGATGACCCGAAGCGGCGGGCTTCCAGCCAAACCGTTCGACGCGGAGGCCGTGCAGCAGCTCGCCACGCGCGACTGGCCGGGTAACATCCGGGAGCTCAAGAACGCGGTCGAGCGCCTCCTCATCCTCGGGACGGGGCCGGCGGTGACGGCGCAGGACGTGGAGCGGATCGCCGGGCTGGGGTCGGCGGACGCGGGGCGCGGCACGACTCCCGCCGATCTCGCCGGGGCGCCGTGGATGCGCGCGGCCACCTTCGAGGAGTTCAAGCAGGTGGCGGAGCGGACCTACATTCTCGCCAAGCTGAAGGAAAACGACTGGAATGTGTCCGTGACCGCGCGCACATTGGATATGCCGCGCAGCAATCTCTACAAGAAGATCGAGCGCTACGGACTGGCTCGGGAGGCGTAGTGGCGGACATCGAGAAGGACCACGACTGGGACAAAGAGATGGCCGAGGTGGACCGGCTGCTCAAGAAGCTGCCGGCGGCGGACCCGACGCTCGGACGACCGAGCGGCGGCGAACGGACCGTCCGCAAGACGGCCGCGGTGCCCGGCGGCGGCTGGAGCAGCGGGGCGGTGCCAACTGCGCGCGATCGGATCGGGACCTGGGCGAAGGTGGCGCTCGGCGTGCTCGTCGGCATCGGCATCGCCCCGGGCGTCTGGCCGTATTCGCACGGCTGTGGTCTCCGGCTGATCTTCTACCTTCTAGGCGTGACCACCGTGATCGCCGCGGGGGTGTGGGCCAGCATTTCATCCTGGAAGCGACGCCTCGGCTTCGCCCACGTGGTCTCGCAGATCCTCATCGTCTGGGGGATCCTCCTCATGACGCGGGAAGTATTGCCGCGCGTCGGCGAAAGGGCGGCAGCCCTGTGGCTGTGCCCCGACGTGCCGCTGCCGCGCTGACACCTGTCACCCGATACCTGACACCTCTCATGCCTGAGAACTTCAAGAACTTCATCGCCGGCGAATGGGTCGCCCCCCGGACCGGCGCGTACTTCGAGAACCGCAACCCGGCGGACTCCGACGACGTGATCGGCTGCTTCCCGCGCTCGGGCCCGGACGATGTGACGCGGGCCATCGCGTCGGCCCGGCGAGGATTCGCGCAATGGTCCAAGACCCCCGCGCCGCTCCGCGGCGAGGTGCTGCACCGCGTCGGCGATCTGCTCGTGCAGCGCAAGGAGGACATCGCGCGCGCCATGACGCGCGAGATGGGGAAGGTCCTGGCCGAGACCCGTGGCGACGTCCAGGAGGGCATCGACACCGCGCATTACGCCCACACGGAGGGCCGGCGGCTGTTCGGTCGCACGGTGCCTTCGGAGCTGCGCAACAAATGGGCGATGAGCTTCCGCCGGCCGATCGGTGTCGCGGGACTCATCACGCCGTTCAACTTCCCGCTCGCCATCCCGACGTGGAAGATGTTCCCCGCGCTCCTGTGCGGGAATGCGGTGATCTTCAAGCCGGCCGAGGACGTGCCCCACACCGCGCACCTGCTGGTGGAGATCCTGCTCGAGGCGGGTCTGCCGCCCGAGGTCGTGCAGCTGGTCCACGGAGAGGGCTCGGTCGTCGGCAAGGCGATGGTGGAGCACCCCGAGGTCCCCGTCGTCTCGTTCACCGGGTCGACCGAGACGGGATCGGTCATCGGCGCGACGTGCGGCCGGATGCACAAGCGTCTTTCGCTCGAGATGGGCGGCAAGAACGCGATGCTCGTCATGGAGGACGCGGACCTGGACCTCGCCCTCGAAGGCGCGCTGTGGGGAGCGTTCGGCACGACCGGCCAGCGCTGTACCGCCACGAGTCGCCTGGTCGTGCACGAGCGGGTGCACGACAAGCTGGTCAAGATGGTGTGCGATCGGGCGGAGCGGCTGCGCCTCGGTCCCGGGCTCGACGCCAAGACCGACGTCGGCCCCCTCATCAACGAGGATGCTCGCAAGAAGGTCGAGTTCTACGTGGGGGTGGGGCGCGACGAAGGCGCGCAGGTGCTGATCGGCGGAGAGCGGCCGACGGGGAAGGGGCTCGAGCGCGGGTGGTTCTACAAGCCCACCGTGCTCGCCGGGGTCCGAGCCGGGATGCGGGTGGAGCAGGAGGAGATCTTCGGCCCGGTGCTGTCGGTGATCAAGGTGGCGTCGCTCGACGAAGCGATCGCCGTGAACAACGACGTGAAATACGGGCTCTCGAGCTCGCTCTACACGCGCGACGTGAACGCCGCCTTCGGGGCCATGGGCGAGCTCGACACCGGCATCACGTACGTGAACGCTCCCACGATCGGCGCCGAGGCGCACCTGCCGTTCGGCGGCGTGAAGCAGACCGGCAACGGGCACCGCGAGGGCGGGTGGGAGGTCTACGACTTCTACTCGGAGACCAAGGTGATCTACGTGGACTTCTCCGGGAAGCTGCAACGGGCGCAGATCGACACCGAGATCTGACGCCGCGCGACGAATTGCACCGCCCTGCAATGAGACGGTGATGTCGCTCACACCGGCTGCATTAGCGTGCGGTCGGTGGATCACGAATCGTTGGTGATCGTCCTCTCGACCGGTGGCTCGCCACTCGACGGCGCCGCGCTCAGCGCACTCGCGGAGGTCCGAGTGGCGTGGGTGCGCGTCGAACGCGAGGGCGACGCCGCGTGCCTCGCGGCCCGGGTGTTGCATGGCGACTCCCCGGACCAGTTCCGGGACCGGGTCCGCCGGTGGGCGGGGGCGCGCGGATGGGCGGTGACTGTTGCTTCTGGCGGACCGCTTGGCTAAAGTAAAAGCCATGCATCACTTGGGGGCCCCTCGGCCGGGTAGCGGCGCGCGCACCGCACCGGTGCCCTTCGCCCCCCCTCAGCGCCGCTCCCGGCTGGCGCGATGGTTCGACAATTGGATGCGCTCGCTGGGCATGGCGCTGGTGCTGTTCCTCATCATCCGCACGTTCCTGGTCGAAGCGTTTCAAATTCCCTCTGGCAGCATGGAGCGGACGCTGCTCGCGGGTGATTTTCTGTTCGTCAACAAGGCCGTCTACGGCGCGCAAATCCCCGGCACCCACGCCCGGCTTCCCGGCTTCGAGTCACCGCGGCGCGGTGACGTCATCGTGTTCGCGTACCCGAAGAATCCCGAGCTCAACTACGTGAAGCGGGTGATCGGGGCCCCGGGGGACACCGTGGAAATGCGCAGCGGCGAGGTACGGGTGAACGGCCGGCGGCTGGTGGAGCCCTATGTCCAGCGGGTGGACCCGCGCGACGTGTACGATCCCGAGTTCAACTGGCAGCGGGACTATCTGCTCGGCGGCCCGAGCGTGGCCCGCGACTATCGCCCTACCCGAGACACCTGGGGTCCCCTGGCCGTCCCGGCCGGCAAGTACTTCGTGCTGGGCGACAATCGGGACAATTCCGCGGATTCCCGGTACTGGGGCTTCGTGGACGCGGCCGCGGTCAAGGGACGGCCGCTCGTCGTGTATTTCAGCTACGACCGGGAAGCGCGGGATGCGCTTCCTTGGCTGACCGATATTCGCTGGCACCGGCTCGGGTCGATCATCCGGTAAGCACCGGCGACTGGAGCTCGGGTCCCGAGTCGTGCCGTCGGCTCGGGCCTCTGGAGGGTCTCGTGCGGCGGCGTCGTGCGCGCCTAGAGGGGTGACTCGGCCATGCAATTGAACACGGCGAAACGAGCCTCGTTCGACGAGGGATCGCTCGACCAGTACCTGCGGGAGATCAGCCAGTATCCGTTGATCACCCGCGAGGAAGAGGTGACGCTGGCCCAGCGGATCAAGCAGAGCGATCCGGAGGCGCTGGACAAGCTGGTGCGCTCCAACCTCCGGTTCGTCGTCTCCGTGGCCAAGAAATACCAGAATCAGGGAGTATCGCTCTCGGACTTGATCAATGAGGGCAACCTCGGCCTGATCCGGGCCGCCCACAAGTTCGACGAGACCAAGGGCATCAAGTTCATCTCGTACGCCGTCTGGTGGATCCGCCAGGCGATTCTGCAGGCGCTCGCCGAGCAATCGCGCATCGTGCGCGTCCCGCTGAACCGGGCGGGCACGCTGCACCGCATCGGCAAGCGCTCGGCCTCGCTCCTGCAAGAGCTCGGTCGTGAGCCCACCGTGGAAGAGATCGCCGAAGGGATGGACATCTCCGAGGAAGAGGTGGCGAAGACGCTGTCCATCTCGCAGGCCCACCTCTCGCTCGATGCCCCTCTCACCCCGGGCGAGGACAACAAGCTGCTCGACTATCTCCCGGACACCACGAACCCCGGTCCCGACGACGAGATCTTCGAGCACGCCCTGACGGAGTCGATCGAGGGAGTCCTGGCGACCCTCAAGGAGCGCGAGGCGAAGATCCTGCGACTGTATTTCGGACTGGAGGGCCAGGAGCCGATGACGCTCGAGGAGATCGGCTCGCTGCTCGGCATAACCCGCGAACGCGTGCGGCAAATCAAGGAAAAGGCGCTGGCGCGCCTCCGCCACGTTTCCAGAGCGAGAGCGCTGGAAAGCTTCCTGTTCTAGGCCCGGGGCGGGTACATTACCGCCCTATGGCCGCCTCAGCCTCGTTCGACATCTCCACCGGTGCCGACCTCCAGGAGGTCGACAACGCGGTGAACCAGGCCACCAAAGAGGTGGCTCAGCGCTACGACTTCAAGGGCTCGAAGGCGTCGATCGCGTTCGACCGCGCCAAGGCCGTCCTCACCCTCGTCGCCGACGACGACTTCAAGATGAAGGCCTTGTTCGACGTGCTGCAGTCGAAACTCATCAAACGCAACGTGCCGGTGAAGAACCTCGAGCTCGGAGCCGTCACCCCGGCGGCGAACGACACCGTGCGGCGCGAGATCACGCTCACCCAGGGCATCCCGCAGGAGAAGGCGAAGGCCATCGTCAAGGCGATCAAGGACAAGAAGTTCAAGAAAGCCCAGGCCTCGATCCAGGGCACCGAGATCCGCGTGCAGTCGCCCTCGAAGGACGAGCTGCAGGAGGTCATGGCCTTCCTGCGCACGCAGGATTGGGGCATCGAGCTCAAGTTCGGGAATTACCGCGGATGAAACTGGGCGTCATCTCGCTCGGCTGCGACAAGGCGACCGTCGACTCCGAGCGGCTGGTGGGCCAGCTCGTGGGCCATGGTGCCGTCGTGACCCCGAACCTGCCGCAGGCCGACGTGATCCTGGTGAATACCTGCGGCTTCATCGACGCCGCCAAGCGGGAGTCGATCGACGCCATGCTGTCAGCCGCAAGCCTTAAGGCGCAAGGCAACGTCAGAGCGGTGGTGGCCGTCGGATGCCTGGTCGAGCGCTACAAGAAGGAGCTGCAGGAGGAGATCCCCGAGGTGGACCTGTTCCTCGGGTTCTCCGACCTGCATCACCTGGTGCCGGCGCTCGCCGAGCGCGGGCTGATCGACGACCCCCTCGCGAGCCACCCGGGCGTCCGCCAATTCCTCGGGGACGCGACCCACGTTCGTTACCTCAAGATCTCGGAGGGTTGCGACCACACGTGCGCATTCTGTGCCATCCCGCTGATGCGCGGGAAGCACCGCTCGGAACCGCTCGAGCGTTTGGTGCGTGAAGCGCAGGTGCTCGAGGCGCAGGGCGCGCAAGAGATCAACCTCGTGGCCCAGGACCTGGGCCACTACGGCCGGGACCTGGGCCTGGGCGGACCCAAGCTTCCAGACCTGCTCGCAGCACTGCTCGCCGAGACCTCGGTGCCCTGGTATCGCCTGTTATACGTCTACTCGGCGGGTCTCACCGAGCGGCTGGTCGAGCTCGTGGCGCGGAGCCCGCGCATCGTTCCTTACATCGACATGCCGATTCAGCACGCCGCCGACCGCATGCTCGAACGGATGCGCCGCCCCGAGCGTCAAGGCACGCTACGGGAGAAGCTCGGGTGGCTGCGGGCGGCGATCCCGGATCTCGCGATCCGCACCACCTGCCTCGTGGGCTTTCCCGGCGAAACGGACGACGATTTCCGGGAGCTGTTGGCATTCCTCGAGGAGGCGCAGTTCGACCGGCTGGGCGCGTTCTCATACTCCCCCCAGGATGGCACGCGCGCGACCCAGTACCCGGACGACGTTCCCGACGCAGTGAAGCGCGAGCGCCTCGAGGAGCTGCTCGAGGTGCAGCGCGCCATCTCGGCCGAGCGTCTCGCGCGGTTCGTGGGGCGGGAGGTCCGCGTGCTGGTGGACCGTGTGGCCGATCCCGACGAGGAGCGCGCGACGCATGTGGGGCGGGTGGCCTGGCAGGCGGACGACGTGGACGGCGTCACATACGTGGAGCGGGGCGGCTGGGCCGAATCCGGGTGCTTCCTGCGTGCCCGGCTCACGGCCAGCGAAGACTACGACTTCCGGGCGGTCGCCCTGACGTGAGTCGCTCGGAGGAGCTCTTCGAGCGTGCGAAAGCGGTGTTGCCGGGCGGGGTGAATTCACCGGTGCGGGCGTTCCGGGCGGTGGGCGGGACGCCCTTTTTCGTCGCCCGGGCGGAGGGCTCCCGGCTCACCGACGTGGACGGTAGGACGTACCTCGATTACGTCTGCTCGTGGGGTCCGCTGATTCTGGGGCACGCTCACCCCGCGGTGCTGCAGGCGATCCGCGCAGCCGCGGAGCGGGGGTGGACCTACGGCGCACCGTGCGAAGCCGAGGTCGACCTGGCGGAAGCGGTGCGCCAGCGCATGCCCGCCGTGGAGATGGCCCGGTTCGTGAATTCCGGAACCGAGGCGACCATGGCCGCCCTGCGCCTGGCGCGCGCGGCGACACGCCGCGAGGTGGTCCTCAAGTTCGAGGGCTGCTACCACGGGCACGCGGACAGCTTCCTCGTGAAGGCGGGCAGCGGCGTCGCCACGCTCGGTTTGCCCGACAGCCCCGGCGTCCCCGCCGCGCTCGCCGGTCTCACCCTCACGCTGCCCTTCAACGACACCCGCGCCCTCGGCGAGCTGTTCCGGCGACGGGGTGACACGCTGGCCGCCGTGATCGTCGAGCCGTACGTCGGGAACTGTGGGTTCATCGCGCCCGAGCCGGAGTTCCACACGGCGCTCCGCGCGCTGTGCGACCGCCACGGCGCCCTCTTGATCTTCGACGAGGTGATGACCGGCTTCCGGGTCTCGGCCGGAGGGGCGCAGGAACGGCTCCACGTGCGACCCGACCTCACGACACTCGGCAAGATCATCGGCGGGGGGATGCCGGTGGGGGCGTACGGCGGGCGCGCGGACCTCATGCGGCTGGTCGCGCCCGCAGGACCGGTCTACCAGGCTGGCACGCTCGCGGGAAATCCGGTGGCCATGGCAGCGGGCCTCGCCACGCTGCGCGAGACGGAGCGACCGGGGTTCTACGAGACGCTCGAGCGGCGAACCGCGCGGCTGGTCGCGGGTATAGGGAACGCCGCGCGCCGACACGGGGTCCCGGTCACGACGGGGCACGCCGGCTCGATGTGGGGGATGTACTTCGCGCCCGGCCCGGTCAGGAATTTCGCCGAGGCCAAGGCTGCGGACGCGAGCCTGTTCGCGCGCTGGCACCGGGCCGCGCTGGCGCGCGGCGTGTTCCTCGCGCCTTCGGCGTTCGAGGCAGGATTCGTCTCCAGCGCGCATACCGATGCCGACATCGACACCACCATCACACAACTCGACGAGGCGCTGGGCGAGGCGCGGGCTCGCTAGCGCCCTCGCCCTCGCCGGCGCATGCGGCCGGCCGCAACCCTCCCCCCTCACGCCCGGCGCCGAGCCGGAGCTGCGGATCGGACTCGTCGCCGGTGCGCCCAGTGTCACGTTGGGGGGCGATGGCGAGCTGTTCATCACCGACGACGCGAACGGGGAGCCGATCGGGTCGATCCCGGCGGGGACGGCATGGACGGTCGTGAGCGACACGGTGGGCATCAGGCTCGTGAAACCGGACGGCTCCCGCGGCGAGCGGCGGGGCGGCATCTCTGTGGTGAACGTCACGGAGAACCGCTTCGCGATGGCGAATGGGCGCCGGTATCGCGGGCGGTTGAACGTGCGGCGCGATTCCGAGGGACTCACCGTGACGAACCGGGTACTCGTCGAGAGCTATCTGGCGGGGGTGATCGGTGGCGAACTGGGACCCCGACGGGCCGACGAACGCCAGGCGATGCTCGCACAGGCCGTGGTGTCCCGGACGTTCGCGCTCAAGAACCGGGGCCGCTGGGAACCCCAGGGCTTCGATGCCTGGGCCGATGTGCGGGACCAGGTCTACAGCGGGATCGCGGGGGAGACGGCCGAGGTGTGGGGTGCCCTGCGCGCTACCCGGGGAGAGGTGCTCCGCTATAACGGCGATCTGATCTACGCCTACTTCCACTCGACCTGCGGATTCTCGACCGCCGGTGCGGACGAGGCATTCAAGACCGCCCAGAGCCAGTCCTACCTGCGGCCTGTCTCGGACGCGTCCGGGGGCGGCCACTACTATTGTGAGCTCTCCCCGCGGTTCCGCTGGCGCGAGGAATGGGACGGCGCGAAGCTGCGCGCTATATTGTCGCGGACGCTTCCCGCGATGATGAACGCAGGCGGAGGCGGGCTGCAACGCATCACCGATATCGCCGTCACCCGCACGACGGCCTCGGGCCGGGTCGGCGAGCTGCGCATCGTGTTCGAGCACGGAGACGTGCGGGTGCCGGGCCCCGACGTACGCGCGGTGCTGCGGCCCGCGCCCGATCAGCTGCTCGGCAGTACGTCTTTCCAGCTCTCGGTGACGAAGGACGGCGGCCAGGTCAGCCGGCTCGTCGCGGCGGGCGCCGGGTGGGGTCACGGTGTGGGGTTCTGCCAGTGGGGTGCGGTGGGCCGGGCCCGCGCGGGCCAGGACTACCGCAAGATCGTCACCACCTATTTTCCGGGGACCAATGTTGAGCGCCTTTACTGAGGCGGTCAGGCGGTCAGGCGGACGGGCGGTCTGTCTGGTCGCGATTCTCCTGACCGTCGGGCGGCCGGACCGCCTGTCCGCCCAGGGTTTTCTCTCGCAGTTCTCCTACGACAACCTCAAGCCGAGCGCGCTCCAGCTCGATCTCGGCCCGGTCGGTGGGAACAACATCCGGGGCACGCTCACCGGCGGCCTGCGGCTCGATTACGGATTCATTGCGCCACACGTGCGCGTGTTGCTCGGCGTCTCGTATTACAAGGCCGATTTCAGCTCGGCCGCGCGCGCGCGCTTCGAGCAGCGCCTCAAAAGCGTCGTGATCGATCCATCGGCGGACGACACGATCCGCCTGGGCCGCATTACCTGGAGCGACGTCACTGGGGACGTGGACCTGCAGTACGTCCTGCCCCAGGGGCGGGCGGTGATCACATACCTGGGGATCGGGCTCGGCGCCCACATCCGGCACGGCAGCGGTCCCGCCATCAACGGCACCTTCGTGCAGGATGCGCTGAACTCGATCACCGCGGGCTTGAACGGCACGATCGGCGCCGAGGTCGGGGCCAACCGCTGGCGGTTCACGCTCGAGGCCCGCGGCGTCCTGTCGAGCGGTGTGTCCACCGGCTCGCTACGCAGCGGCGTGATGTACCGTTGGGCGGGCTCGCGCGACAAGAGACCCGGGACGCCGAAGTGAGCGACCCGGTCCGCGTGGCGGTGATCGGTGCGGGCGCGATCGCTCAGGTCGCCCACCTCCCGGTGCTGCGACGCTTGTCGGGCGTGGAGGTCTGCGCCATCTGCGACTCGGACTTGGGTAAGGCCCAGGCCCTCGCGGGGCGATTCGATGTCAAGGAGACGTTCGACGACATCGAGGAAGTGCTCAAGTACGCTCGTCCCACTGCGGTCGCCATCTGCACGCCGAACCACCTCCACGAGATCCACGTCGTCTCCGCCCTCGCGGCCGGTGCGCACGTCCTGTGCGAGCGGCCGCTGGCGCTTACGCTCGCCGGTGTGGAGCGGGTGCTGCAAGCGAGCGAGAAGTACGGCCGGCGCGTGATGGTCGGGATGAACCACCGCTTTCGATCCGACGTGCAGGCGGTGCGCGGCTTCCTCGCGGGCGGGGACATCGGCGTGCTGCAGGCGATCCGCTGCGGCTGGTACACGTTCCAGCCGAGTCGCAACCTGGTGGCGTGGCGGCTGCGCCGCCAGGAGGCCGGCGGCGGCGCCTTCCTGGATCTCGGCCTGCAGCTGCTCGACCTCGGACTCTGGCTCGCGGGGTGGCCGGCGGCCAAACGCATCGCGGCGCACACGATGGGGCAGGGAAAAGACAGCGTGGAGGACATGGCGACGGCGCTGGTGGTGTGCGAGAACGGCCTGTCGCTCTCCATCGATGTGAGCTGGCGTCACATGGGTGAGGCCGAGCGCTTCTGGTTCGACCTGGTGGGGACCAAAGGGTCGGCCCGGGTCCAGCCGCTGCGGGTGTTCAAGGAGATGCACGGGTCGGTCACCGACGTGACGCCCACCGGGGCGAGCGGGCGCGAGACGCCATTCGCCCAGTCCTACCGCGCCGAGTGGACGTATTTCCTCGCCGTGATGAAGGGGGATGTGAACGCCCCGCCGCCGCGCGACCAGCTCGCCCTGCACCGCGTGCTGGATGCCGTCTATCGCTCGGCCGACGAAGGGCGCGACGTACTCCTGTGACGACGCCGACCCGACAAGCCGCGGCCCTGGTCGCGTTGGGCGCCGCTCTCCTCGCCGCCAGCTACCCCCCGTTCCGTCTCCCCGTCGTGAGCTTTCTCGCCGTCGCACCGGCGGTCGTCCTGCTGCGTCGGTTCGAACGCGAGGGCGACGCGCGCGGCGCGTTGCGCTGGGGGTTCTGGTATGGCTTCGTGACCCAGGGCGCCGTGCTCTACTGGCTCGTGGTGGCGCTGTGGCACTTCACCCCGCTGTCGGCGCTCGGCTATCTCGCGACGATCGTGCTCTTCGGCGTGTGGCATGCGCTGCTCTTCTGGCTGGTCGTCCGCGTGCGTCTCCGCCTGCCCCTCATGCCGCTGGCGATCGTGTTTCCCGTCGTCTGGACCGCGGTGGAATGGGCGGTGGGCCATCAGGGCGACATTCGCTTTCCCTGGCTCGGCCTGGGCAGCTCGCTCACGGATGCCGCGGTGCTCGTGCAGTGGGCCGACCTGGCGGGCGCGCGGGGAGTGACCCTGTGGCTCGCCTGG
>Ga0209577_10000227_pt1 | contig 57000 bp, 54 predicted proteins | sample GraSoiAngelo_109_FD_185874 | JGI IMG/M metagenome (GOLD analysis project Ga0209577, IMG submission 185874) | Grasslands soil microbial communities from the Angelo Coastal Reserve, California, USA - 14_0903_12_20cm (SPAdes) (version 2) | ecosystem: Environmental > Terrestrial > Soil > Grasslands... | reverse complement strand
CAACCAGGTGCAGCAAGTCGTCCCGTTGGGCGCCAGTGCCAACATGCATTGTCAGACTGCGTACTATAAAGGAAGCTCGAAGGAATTCATCTACATTTGGTCCGAGAATGATCCGCTGCGTGCCATCCCGTTCGACCGGGCCAGCAACCTGTTGGACCCACAGAGCCAGGTTGTATTCAGTGGAGTCGGACCGACCGGGCAAAGCGGGGCGGTCTTGTCGGTTTCGTCCAACGGCTCCAAAGACGGGACGGGCATTCTGTGGGCGTCATACGCATTCAGCGGTGACGCGGAGCATAACGTGAGCCCTGGCATTCTGAGGGCGTTTGACGCGAATGACGTCACCACAGAGCTGTGGAACAATCGTCAGAATGTTTCGCGCGACGGAGCGGGCAATTACGCGAAGTTTTCAGCTCCGACGATAGCCAACGGACACGTGTACCTGCCGACGTTTTCCAACCGGGTGGTCGTCTACGGATTGCGGTAACATGGCGAAGCGACCACACCGAGCGTTCCACGGCGCGACGGTTTGGTCCCGGCGACCCAAAGCCTTAACGTAGGGCGTCAGCAGCCGTCGACCCGGTTCAGGAGGCCATCGTGATGCGCGCCATTCGCTCGCTCGGTTCCCTGCTGCTCCTCGCTGTGCTCCCCCCGTTCCAAGGTGGAGACCGGCCCGACCGGCCCGACAGGCCGGATCGGGATCCGCCGAGCCGTGTCGGCCGGCTGAGCTATCTGTCGGGATCGGTCTCGTTCCGCCCCGGCGACGTGGACGACTGGACCAACGCCACGATCAACTACCCGCTGCACAACGGCGACCATCTCTGGACCGACAGCGACGCGCGTGCTGAGATCACCGTCGGCTCGAGCGCCTTCCGCCTCGCCCCGCAGAGCGCCTTCGGCTTCCTCGCCCTCGACGATCGCACGGTCCAGGTGCGGCTGTCGCAGGGCTCCCTCAACGTGCGCGTGCGTGACCTCGCCGAGAGCGAGAGCCTGGAGATCGACACGCCGAGCGGCGCGGTCACGCTACTCCGCTCGGGGGTGTACCGCGTCGACGTCGATTCGACTGGCGACACGACCTCCGTCACCGTGCGGCGCGGTGAGGCCGAGGTGACCGCCTCAGGTTCGGCATTCCCGGTGCACCCGGAGCAGACGGCCATGGTCGTCGGCGGCGATTCCCCGACCTACGACGTCCGCGACGCGATCCGCTCGGACGACTGGGAGGACTGGTGCGCCAGCCGTGACCGCCGCTGGGACGACGCGCGCTCGTCGCGCTACGTGTCGCGCGACGTGATCGGTTACGAGGACCTGGACGACAACGGCGAGTGGCGTACGACGCCGGACTACGGTCCGGTGTGGGTGCCACGCACCGTGGCCACGGGCTGGGCGCCGTACCGCTACGGCCACTGGGCCTGGGTGGAGCCGTGGGGCTGGACGTGGATCGACGACGCGCCGTGGGGCTTCGCGCCGTTTCACTACGGTCGCTGGGTGTACGTGGGCAACGGGTGGGCCTGGGTGCCGGGCCGCGTGGTCGCTCGACCGGTGTACGCGCCGGCGCTGGTCGTGTTCGTGGGCGGGCGCAACTGGAGCGTGGCGATCGGCGCCGGCGGCGGTGGGGGCGTAGCCTGGTTCCCGCTCGCGCCGGAAGAGCCGTACTACCCCGCCTATCACGTGAGCAACACGTACGTCCGCAACGTGAACGTGACGAACGTGAACGTCACGAACATCAACGTGACGAACGTCAACGTCACCAACATCAACTACCGGAACCGCCGCGCCCCGGATGCGGTCACGGTGGTGTCGCACGATGCGTTCGTGCAGTCGCGCCCGGTGAACCGGAGCGTGATCGCGGTAGCGCGCGACCGGCTCGATCAGGCGCGCGTGGTGGGCTTCGCGGCTCGCGTCACCCCGACGCGGCAGAGCGTCCTGGCACAGCCAACGGTGGTCGAGGCGCGACGGCCGCCGGAGCGGGTCACGACCCGGGAAGTGATCGTTCGGCGGCAACCCGCCGCGGCGCCGGTCCCGTTCGCGGCGCGCGAGCAGGCCCTCGCGGCCCACCCCGGCCGCCCGCTCGACAACACGACCATGCGCGCCCTGCGCACGAGTACGCCGAACGCGAACGCGCGTCCGTTCGTGCGTCCGGCCATTCCGGAGCAACGCGGGCAAACGCCGGCTCCGGCGTTGCGCCCGGCGCGAGAAGGGCTCGTCGTCGCGCAGCCCGAGCGGCGCCAGCCGTCCGCCCCAGTCGCCACGCCTGTACGCCAGGCCGCTCCGCGGGGAGCGGACCAGCGCGGGAACCGGCCGGATCGCGGCAAGCCGCCGGAGGAGCGACCGTCTCCCTCAACGCGCCAAAAACGCGCCGACCGGCCGACCCCTTCTACCGCCCCCGCCCCAGCGCCGGAGCGCCAGAAGGCCGAGCCGCAGCGCCAGCAGCCGGAGCGGCGGCCGGCGGCCCAGCAGCCGGCCAAGGAACGGAAGGCCGAGCGGGATACGACGAAGTAGAAAACGCCGTCGTAGATTACAGGCGGCCATGGAGACCAAGCGGCGGTACGAGCACCCGACAACGGCCGCCGGCGCCACGCCGGCGGCGGTCTCGCCCGAGCGGGCGCTGCGGGTGTTCACCCAACCCGAGCGCAATCCGGGGATCCCCCTCGACCTGGATCTGGTGCGCGCGCTGCGCATCAACCGTAGCGCCGTGGAACGCCGTGCCGCCACGATCCCCACGCGACGCACCGTCAAGAAAGAATGGCAGGCGGCGTGGCTGCTGCGCGCTATCACGTGTATCGACCTGACCACGCTCCAGGGCGACGACACGCCGACCAACGTGCTGCGCCTGTGCGCCAAGGCGAAGAGTCCCGTGCGACCCGACCTGCTCGCGGCGCTCGGCGCCACCGATATCGGGATCACCGTGGGGGCGGTGTGCGTCTACCACGCCTTCGTCCCGCTCGCGGTCGAGGCTTTGCAAGGCTCGGCGATCCCAGTGGCGGCGGTGTCGACGGGATTCCCGGCGGGGTTGAATCCCCTGCCCCAGCGCATCGAGGAGATCAAGGCCTCGGTCGCCGCGGGAGCGCAGGAGATCGACGTGGTGATCACCCGGGCACACGCGCTCGCCGGAGCGTGGGAGGCGCTATACGACGAGGTGCGCGCCTTCCGCGAGGCCTGCGGCGACGCCCACATGAAGGTGATCCTCGGCACCGGCGACTTGGCGACCCTCGTGAACGTGGCGCGCGCCAGCCAGGTCGCCATGATGGCCGGGGCGGACTTCATCAAGACGTCCACCGGTAAAGAAACAGTGAACGCGACCCTCCCCGTCGGCGTGGTCATGACGCGGCAGATCCGCGACTATAACGAGCGAACCGGATGCGCCGTCGGGTTCAAGCCGGCGGGCGGAATCCGCAAGGCGAAACAGGCGCTCGACTGGCTCATCCTCATGAAGGAAGAGCTGGGCGAGCGCTGGCTGCGAGCCAATCTGTTCCGGCTCGGGGCGTCGGCGCTGCTCACGGACATCGAGCGCCAGCTCGAGCATTTCGTGACCGGGCGCTACTCGGCGGCGCACCATCACCCGATGGTATGACATGACCACCGTCTCGGAAATCTTCGAAACGATGGCCTACGGGCCGGCGCCCGAGAGCGATAAGCCGGCGCTCGAGTGGATCGCGCGGCACGATGGGGCGTTCGGATTATTCATCGGCGGGCGCTGGACCAAAGGAAAGAGCGACGCGGGGTTCGACGTCATCAACCCCGCCACGACTGCGCGACTGGCGCGCGTCACGCAGGCGGGCCAGCAGGATGTCGATACCGCGGTCGCCGCGGCGCGCAAGGCGTTTCCCGCCTGGTCTACGCTGTTGGGCCACGCCCGTGCGCGTCACCTCTACGCGCTCGCGCGTGCGGTGCAGAAGCATTCCCGGCTGCTGGCGGTGCTCGAGAGCCTCGACAACGGCAAGTCGATTCGCGAGACGCGCGATCTCGACATCCCGCTCGTGGCCCGTCACCTGACCCATCACGCCGGCTGGGCGCAGCTCGCCGAGTCCGAGTTCGCGGGCTACGGACCCGTGGGCGTAGTGGGACAGATCGTCCCCTGGAACTTCCCGCTGCTGATGGTGGCGTGGAAAATCGCGCCGGCGCTCGCCGCCGGTAACACCGTCGTCTTGAAGCCCGCCGAGTTCACACCGCTTACGGCGCTGTGCCTCGCGGAGATCGCGGACGAGGCGGGGCTTCCGACGGGGGTGCTCAACGTGGTGACGGGAGACGGCCGCACGGGCGAGCTGATGGTGAACCACCCTGACATCGACAAGATCGCATTCACCGGCTCGACCGAGGTGGGCCGCATCATCCGTAAGGCGACGGCGGGATCGGGCAAAAGGCTGTCGCTCGAGCTGGGCGGGAAGAGCCCATTCATCGTGTTCGATGATGCCGATTTGGACAGTGTGGTCGAGGGCGTGGTGGACGCGATCTGGTTCAACCAGGGGCAGGTGTGCTGCGCGGGCTCACGGCTGCTGGTGCACGAGGGAATCGCGGAGCGGCTGGTCACGAAGCTCAGAGCGCGCATGGAAAAGCTGCGGGTCGGCCCGCCGCTCGATAAGGCGATCGACATGGGGGCGATCGTGGCGCCGGTGCAGCTCGAGCGCATCCGCTCGCTGGTGAACACCGGCGTAGAAGAGGGCGCGACCATGTGGCAGCCCTCGTGGGCCTGTCCCACGGACGGCTACTTCTATCCACCGACCCTGTTCACAAACGTGTCGCCCGCCGCCACCATCGCCCAGGTCGAGATATTCGGACCGGTGCTCGTTTCGATGACGTTCCGCACGCCGGCCGAGGCCGTCGAGCTCGCCAACAACACGCCGTACGGGCTCGCGGCAAGCGTGTGGACCGAGAACATCAACCTGGCGCTCGACGTGGCGCCCAAGATCAAAGCGGGCGTCGTGTGGATCAATTGCACCAATCTGTTCGACGCCGCGTCGGGGTTCGGGGGTTACAGGGAATCGGGGTTCGGGCGGGAGGGTGGGAAAGAGGGGATGTGGGAGTACCTGAAACCCGAAACGCGGCAGGCGGAAGTCGGAACGCGGAACAAGCGATCACGCCCTGTTCCGCGTTCCGCGCTCCGCGTTCCGCGTTCGCAGCCGCTCCCTCCCATCGACCGGACCTACAAGCTGTTCATCGGAGGAGCGCAAGTCCGCCCCGATCAGGGCTACAGCCGGAAGATCCTGGCGCCGTCAGGGGCGCTGCTCGCCGAGGTCGCCGAGGGGAACCGCAAGGACATCCGCAATGCGGTCGAGGCCGCGCATGCCGCGGACGGTTGGGCGAAGACGAGCGGCCACAATCGCGGCCAGGTCCTGTACTATCTCGCAGAGAACCTGGCGCAGCGGGCCGACGAATTCGCGGAGCGGATCGCCGGCATGACGGGTCGCCAGCTGGGCGACGCACGCCGCGAAGTGGACGCGAGCATCGCGCGCCTCTTCTCCTACGCCGCGTGGGCCGACAAGTACGACGGGGCCGTCCACCAGACCCCGATTCGGGGCGTGACGCTCGCCATGAACGAGCCCGTGGGCGTGATCGGCATCGCCTGCCCCGAAGCGGAGCCCCTGTTGGGGTTCGTGTCGCTCGTGGGTCCGGCCGTGGCGGTGGGCAACACGGTGATCGCGATCCCGTCGGAGGCGCATCCCCTGGCCGCGACGGAGCTGTACACGGTGCTCGATGCCTCGGACGTCCCCGCCGGCGTGATCAACATCGTCACCGGGGCCAAGGATGCGCTCGCCAAGGTACTCGCAGAGCACGACGACGTGGACGCCGTGTGGTACTTCGGCAATCACGCGGCCGGTGCCGAGGTCGAGCGGGCGTCAGCCGGTAACATGAAGCGAACGTGGGTCGAGTGGCATCCGCGGGACTGGCATGACGGCAGGCAGGGCGAAGGGCGGGAGTTCCTCAGGGAATCCACGCAGGTGAAGAACATTTGGATTCCCTACGGGGAATAAGGAGAGGCCAGGAGAACAGCTCCTGGCCCCTCTATATTCACGCCGCCAGACGTTTGCCGTCGGCGGGCGCCAATTTGACCTTCATCCGCTTCCAGCGATTGCAGATCGGACAGCCCATATAGGTCCGGCCGAGCCAATCGGTTTCGTATTGCTGCAGGTGCCGGCACGCACTCGGCGACCGGCGTTTGGTGACATCGCGTTGCTTGATTGTCATAGGCATCTCGCCACGTGGCCGTGACGGTGTATAAACCACCAATGCCGCTCGGAAGTTCCCGCGCGCTACCCCCCCCTCACCCCGCCGTCAAATACCGCTCATCCCAGGCGATTCCGAACTGGCCGTGGCACTTCGCGCACTGCATGTCGAGGGCGTAACCCGTGATGGGCGCGCGGGCGCGGCAGACGGGGCAGACCGCGTAGCGAGCGCGCCAATGGTCCGGCAGGTCCTGCGTGTGCTCGGAACGCAGCACGACGGTCCAGTGGCGCGGCCGGGAAAAGAGGGTCTGCAGGAAGCGCCGCGGCACGCGAACACGCTCGCGCCGCGGCACCTGGAGGACCGCGTCCTCCGGCGTCAGGCCCACGACGCGATACCAGGCGCCGCGCCGGAGGCCGCAGTTCACGTCCTGCTTGAGACGGGCCCAGGCCCCGGGCAGGGTGTCTCGCGTTGGCACCATGCGTGCAACCTGAGCGCGGCACTGGAGGCTGTCAATCCGGAAAGGACCTGGGTTTCAAGTCGGGGCGCCACTACTGCGCGGGGCCTTCTGGTCCAAACCCCTTGCGTCGGTGAGTGGCTGCCCCGCAGGTTAGGTCCACCGGTCGGGCCGCTCACACCCCATCGAATCGGGAGGAAGGACCATGTACCGCCTTCTCGCCGCCTCCCTGGTCGTCGCTCTCACCAACATGTCCTCAGCCGCAGCACAGGGTGACCTCAAGCAACCCATCGGTCGCTGCGCCACCCAGGATGGGGACCTGAAGAGGCTCGCCTGTTACGACTCGATCGCCAAGAGCCTCGGCTATTCCCGGACTCCGACCGCGGCGAATGTCACCGGATCCGGTGGCTGGCAGGTCTCAACACAGAAGAACCCGCTGGATGACACTCGCACCGTTTTCCTGTCACTCAGTGCAACGACGGGGCAGTCTCGATTCGGCGATGCGGTTTGGCTGGTCGTCCGCTGCCAGAGCGGCAAGATCAACGCGTTCATCAATTGGAACTCGTACCTTGGTCTCGAGCAGACGCCGGTCATAACTCGGCTGGGAGCTGGAGAAGCCAAGAATCAGAAGTGGCCGCTCTCCACAGATAACAAGGCCACGTTCTACCCGGGCGACGCCGCAGCCTTTCTCGAGCAGCTTTTGGCAGCCGACCGTTTCGTTGCCCAGACCACGCCCTATGGTGAGTCGCCGATTACCGCCGTTTTTGACCTGGCGGGTCTGCCTGCTGCTGTGAAGCCGCTGAGGGACTTTTGCCCCGCTAAGGGGCAATAAAAAGAGGAGAAACCGATGCGCAGCGCGATCCTCCTGGTGCTAGCGGGACTGATGGGCGGGCCACTGGCCGCTCAAGCCAATACGCGGTGGGAATACGGCACACTCACGCTCATCAGCATCGGCACGGTGGTGCCCGTGTGGAGCGCCGGCGATACCACCGCCGTCCTCGAGTGGCCGCGCGAGAAAGACGTGATCGGGGCGGACACTAAGCCCCGGACGATCCCGCAAGCCTCGTCCCACATTCGCGTGATGAACGCCCTCGGCGAGCAGGGCTGGGAGCTGGTGACACAGGAGTCGGGCGGTCGTACCACGGCGACGTACACGTTCAAGCGACGCAAGAGCTCGTAGGGTGCCGTGCGGCCACTCGTGTTGCTGGCGTTCGTAGGTCCCGCGGTTGCTTCCGTCGCCGCGGGGCAAGGGAAGAATCCGAAGTGCGGCGACGCTTATCACTATCGCTGGAAACAGAAGACCGACGCCAGCCTCGCCAACGAGCCTGCAACGTCCGCGACGCTCACCGAGGTCGTGAACACGTGGGCGGCGCCTGCGCTGCCAGCCAAGGATTGGTGCGCTGAGCGCGTGGGCGACGAGCTGCACGTTTACTCCTTCGTGGGGTGGGTGCGCGTCTTTCGCCACGAAGTGGACACTGACTGGCACATCGAACTCACCGCGGCCGCCACGGGGTCGATCAACCAGTGCATGATCGCGGAGATACCGCGCGCCCAGTACAGCGCCCTGTTTGAGACCGCACGTGAGGACTTCTCGGCATTCATCAAGAACTCCGGCGTGGATTCGACAGGCCACGTCAAGCCCGCCGTGGAGCTCCGCTTCACAGGCGCGGCCTTCTTCGATGGCTGGCATCTCACCCACGGGAAGCACGGGGATTGCAACGTGCAGCCAGGTGGGCTGTGGGAGCTGCATCCGGTGTTCAAGGTGGAGCAGCCATGATGTGCAAGAACAAGGAGCCGTGGGTGTTCACGCTCCAACGCGACTTCACGTGGGAATCGGGCCTTCGCGTGGGTGAGGACGTGGCCTTCAAGGACAAGACCGGCGTGGTGCGCCTTATGCTTCGTCGGCAGGGCACGATCACGGTGACGGAGCGCTACGCCTGGGACGGGTGCAGCCCGAAGTTCTGTGTCTTCGACATTCTGCTCGGGACGCCAGATGGCGTGGTAGACTCCAAGACGAAGCAGCCCAAGACCTACTACGCCTCGCTGGTCCACGACGCGCTCTACCAGTTCCTGCTCGACGGTCTGCCTTTCAAGCGGTGGCAGGCGGACCGCTGTTTTCTGCGACTGATGGATGGGACGGGTTTCGCGCCGCGCTACCTGTATTGGGCGGCGGTGCGCTTGCTCGGATGGGCGTTCGTGGCGCAGCATAGGTTCAAGCGGAGGAACCGCGGCACGAAGCACACGACGTAGTCGTCGTCAGGTTCGTTCTCGACCCCTGTTTTCGTGAGGTTCGCATGGTTGACGTCAGGTTCTCGCGCCCCGCGATGTGGCTCACCACCGTGACGTTCACGCTGGCGGCGTGCGGTGTGGGTGCGCCCTCTCTGCCGATTCAGGTCCCGGTTCCGAGCACCGCGGCGGAGGCACCCACCGGATTCGACAACCGAAGCAACGGCACGGTTGATGACTCCACCCACCAGGCTGATCAGGACGCATTCGAAGAGGTGGAAGAAATCGCGGATGGGTTAGGACCACTCTACAACGCCCAGGCCTGCCGCGAGTGCCATCAAAACCCCACCTCGGGCGCCGCGAGTCAGATCACGGAATTGCGGGTGGGTCATCTGGGACCGGATGGGCGGTTCCGCAACGCCGACATCCCGATCGCGCGCGGGGCGGTTGTCATCTCCGGTCGCACGCTCGTCAACGATCGGGCCATTTGCCCGAACGCGGCGTTCCCGGACTCCGAGATTCAAGAGCGGGTGCCCGACACCGAGACCATTCGTACGACGCGCGCGTCCCTCAACCTGCTCGGCGACGGTCTGGTGGAAGCCGTCGCCGATGAGACCCTGATCGAGATCGCGCGTGCGCAGCGCCGGACGACGCGCGGCACGATCCGCGGTCAGGCGTTGTATGTACCCATCTTGGAAGCCCCGGGAGAGACGCGCATCGGGCGGTTCGGTTGGAAGGATCAGCACGCCAGTCTGCTCTCGTTCTCGGCCGATGCCTACCTCAATGAGATGGGCATCACCAGCCGGCTGTTCCCCGACGAAGTAACCACCCTGTGCAATACGGCATCCGAGCCGAACAATACGACCGACTCCTCCGGGCTTGCGGATATCGACCGGTTCACCCGCTTCCTGCGAGCCACCAAGGCCCCCGCGCGCGACACGCTGCTGGCCGGGACCCCCGCGGCGCGCCGCGGGTCGGAATTGTTCGACGCGATCGGCTGCGCCACCTGTCACGTGCGCACCCTGGTGACAGCCGCGGCGGGGACCGTACTCAACGGCGGCACTGACACCATCCCGCCGGCGCTGGGCGAGAAGGCATTTCACCCCTTCGGCGATTTTCTGCTGCACAACGTCGGCACCGGCGACGGGATCGTCATGGCGATGCCGGAGCATTATGGGCCGGCCGTCTATAAGGTCCTGTGGAGGGAGTTTTCGATCGACAGTGTCGGCCGCACTGCGAACAAGATGCGCACGGCCCCGTTGTGGGGAGTGCGCCTGCGCCTGCGGCTCATGCATGATGGGGCGTCGCTGACGTTACGCGACGCCATCGTGCGGCATCAGGGCGAAGCGAGCGGCGTGTCCAACCGTTTTCGTAAGCTGACCCAGAGCGATCAGGAAGCCATCATCGCGTTTCTCGAGTCTTTGTGACGGCGTTGAGTAGCTTGACGTTGGGAAATCGGGGCGCCGGGATTTGAACCCGGGACCTTCTGGTCCCAAACCAGACGCGCTACCGGACTGCGCTACGCCCCGTTGGCACTGCGAGTCAGCAACTTAACCCGTCCTGCGCTGCCATCCAACGGCGTGATGTGCGGCGCTCCCCCGTTGTGCGGCCGGGTGCGCTGCACTAATCCTTAGGCAAAGCGCTACAACCCGGGATCCACCAATGGCGCGTCTCTTTTGGCTGACGGTTATGGCTGCCTTCGCCGCCGCCCTGCTGGCAGGGGCCTCGTGGGCCGGCGCCTTCTTGGCCGTGGGCACACTGCTCGGCTCGCCCCCGCCGGAGATGGGGACCCAATCCACCTCGTTTCTGTGGGGTGGCATGCCCCAGCTGCCGGACCACCCGCGCGTGTGGCGCTTCACGTTCACGCCCACCGTGATCCCCGGCGCGCCCACGGTGCGGATCTATGTCACGCCGCTCGGGCGAGTAGTGGAGACTGAGCCGGCCGATCTGGAGGCTCGAGTGAAGACGTTTCATCCGTACTGACGGGCCGAACGGGGCTAGCGGGACCGCCGCACCAGAACCTCGACCAGCGCTCGGATCGCCCGCCCGCGATGCGACACGCGCTGCTTCGCCGGCATCGGCGCCTCGGCGAACGTCATCCCGAGATCACTGGAAAAGAAGAGCGGATCGTATCCGAAGCCGCCGCCGCCGCGGGGCTCGGTGAGCACCCGGCCGTCGCACGTTGCCTCGACCAGTTGCGGCTTGGCGAGCGGCGTGTCGAGAAATGCCACCACACAACGGTAGCGCGCAGTGCGCTGCTCGTCGGGAACGCCCGCCAGGCGCTCGAGCAACAGCGCGTTGTTCGCCGCGTCTCCCACCCCCGCTCCGTGCATCTCCGCCCAACGCGCCGAGAACACCCCCGGCGCCCCCTCGAGCGCGTCCACCTCGAGCCCCGAGTCCTCGGCGAGCGTCGGGATGGTGCCGCGCTTCGCGAAGTAGCGCGCCTTCGCCACCGCGTTCTCGGCGAAGCTCGTGCCACGCTCGAGATCGGCCTCATCGGGTAATCGCTCGAGGAATTGGTCGACGGGGAACGTCAGCTCGAACGGCAGGCCGGTGAACAGGTCCCGGATCTCCCGGATCTTGCCCTCGTTGCGGGTGGCGACCAACAACTTCATCGCAGGGCCCTCAAGACGTCCTGCCGCGCAGCCGCGCGAGCAGCGCGGTCGTCGACGCTCCGGGCACGAGCGGCACACGCACTACCCGCCCGCCCCACCCTTCGACCTGGTCCGCCCCGACGATCGCGGCCCGCGCATAGTCCGCTCCTTTCACGAGCACGTCGGGGCGGAGGCGCTTGATCAGCGCGAGCGGCGTCTCCTCGTCGAACACCACGACACAGTCGACGCAGGCGAGGGCGGCGAGCAGGCGGGCCCGCTCCGGCCCGGGCACGATGGGGCGGTCCGTCCCCTTTCCCAGGCGTCGCACCGACGCGTCGCTGTTCACACCCACGACGAGCGCCCCACCCTCGGCGCGCGCCGCTTCGAGCAGCGCCACGTGCCCCACGTGGAGCAGGTCGAACACGCCGTTCGTGAACACGACCGGACCACGCTGCCGCTCGCGCCACCGGGCCGCGTCGCCGGGCGCGCGCACCTTCTCGCCGGTGCTCACGGGACCGAGTCCTCGTCGAGGGTCGCGCCCAGGCGCAGCGTCCAATGCAGCAGCGGTGGGGTCACGAGCGTCGTGGCGATCACGACGAACAGGATGGCGCTGAACAGACGGTTCGAGAGAATGCCCGCCGTCAACCCGATCTGCGCGAAGATCAGCCCCACCTCGCCGCGGGGGGCCATCCCCACACCCACCGCCGGCCGGTTGAACCGCCGCCACGGGACCGCCCACCCGCTCACAAACTTTCCGACGACGGCGATGGCGAGGAGCGTGCCGCCGATCGCCAGCGTCTGATGGCTCTCGGGCACGAAGGGGTTCCACACGCGCGGGTCGACGAAGGCGCCGATGCTCAGGAAGAAGATCGGCGTGAAGATGTCCGCGACCGGCTTGATCCGCTCCTTGATCGAGGCGAACTGGTTCGTCTCCGACAGGATGAGCCCGGCCGCGAACGCGCCGATGATGAGGGCCGTGCCGGCGCGCTCGGCCAGGACACAGAGCAGCAGCAGGAACGCGAACGCCGATACGACCAGCACCCCGCGGACCCGCATCCGATCGACCAGGCTGAACAGCCGCGGGGCGAGCTTCAGTCCCATCCACAGGGCGACGAAGAGAAAGACCACTGCCACGCCGAGGATGCGCAGCGCGCCCTGCAGGCTGAACGCCGTCCCGGCGGCGAGCGCCGAGACCACGCCCAAAATGACGAGCCCGATGACGTCGTCGATTACCGCGGCACCGAGAATCAACCGGGCCTCCAGGCTGTGCAGCACCTGGAGATCCTTGAGCACACGCCCCGTGATCCCGACGGACGTCGCGGTGAGGGTCGCGCCGACGAAGATGGCGGTCGTCAGCGGGTCGGCGGAGGTGTGCTCGACGCCGTGCCAGCCGGACCGCCAGTACAGAAAGCCCAGGACGAAGGGTACCGCGACACCCACCACCGCGACCGCCGTCGCGGCGGTCCCCACCCGCATCATGGCCTTGAGGTCGGTCTCGAGCCCGATCTCGAACAGCAGCACCACCACCCCGACCTGGGCGAGCAGCTGAAACACCGGTGTGAGCGGGTCGGCGGCGCCGATGGGGATCACCTTGAGAAAGCCGGCGCCGAGCGCGATGCCCGCCAAGAGCTCGCCCATCACGGCCGGCTGGCCCAGGCGCTCGAACGCCTCGCCGGCGAATTTCCCGGCGAGCAGCATGATCGCGAACACGGTGAAAAAGCGAGCGACGTCGATCCCGCCGGCCGCCCCGACAATGAGGGGCAGGCCTGCGGCCAAGGCCCACGTGGGCAGGCTAAAGCGGCTGCGTCGCCTTGGGATGGAAGTTGAAGGTGTGGTTGAACAGCGGCAGATCGACGCTCTCGCTGTATTCGGTCTCGATCACGATCTCCCGCGGCGAGGCGCGCCGCGCGATCCTGATCTGCTGGGCCTCGGGCGGGAGACCGATGTCCTGCGCGGCGGCCTGGATCCGGCGACGGATGGTGCCGTCGTCGAGGGAGGGGGCGAGCTGGGCCTCGGTCTGCATCTCGTCCAGCAGCCGATAGTACCGGAAGAACAACTCACCGATGTTGACGCCGTAGTACAGCGCCCCGACCAGGAAGAGCAGCGAAACGAGGCAGCCGGTGGAGGTGGCGCCGCGCCGGCCGGGGGGGGGGCGCTTCACCATTGCGACTGGGCCCCATCGACCAGGTCGTTGACGAGCCTCTCGAGCGCGACCTTGCGGCCATCGACTTCCCGGGGCGGCGCGTAGTCGCCGACCTCACTGAGCCCCTGTCGCTGCCACAGCGTCTTGCCTTCCCGCTGATCGAGGATCTCGACGTCGATGGTGATCTGCACCTGGCGCCGCGTGACGTCGGTGCGTCCCTGCCCCGCCTGATACGCGAGCGGTACGTCGGGATCGTAGCGGCTGACCTTGCCGCGTACGACCGCGTCCGCGTTGCTCTCCCCCGCGATCCGCAGGCCGAGCCGACCCTGGAACGCCTCGAGCACCGCGTCGTTCACTTCCTTCGTCAGCGCCGGTTCGGCGGTCTGGTTGTCGAAGGGCAGGATGGCGACGGTCTTGATGTTGGGCAGCCCGCCGCCCGCGAAGCCGTACAGGCACCCGCTGAGCGCGAGCGCCAGCGTGCTAACGGCGCCCGCGCCAAATCGCAGGATCGAGCACCGCCGCCGTGTCCACCATGACCACCGTAAGCTCAAAACGAGCCCTCTCCTCCGGGAAATCCATGCGGGCGCGCGCCGGCATCCGCTGGGCGTCGAATTCGGTGCGGCTGCGCGCCAACACCTTCCCCTCTCGCCGCCACTCCGCCTCGAGGACGCGCGCGCCGCCACGCGTCTCCCGATAATCGAGCGTGTCGCCGTCTTGCGCGAACCGCCAGATGCGGACACTCGAGTCCGCGCCCCCCCCTCCGCCCCCGCCGCCACCGCCGAAGACCATGGCGTTCGGCGCGGGCGGCCGCACGATGCCGAGCGCCGCCCACAGCATCCGCACCGCCGGGATCAACGAGCGGAAATTCTTCTCTGGATCCGCCCAGATCGCCGAATCGGCGACGATGGCGGCCGCGCCCGCACCGAGTCCCAGCGGCCCCACGTAATCGAACCGCAGCGAATCTGGTGGTGCGATGCGCGCCTGACCGCGCCCGCCCCAGCGCTTCTGATCGTCCTGATACTTCCACCGGAACCGGATCGCGGTGTGGTGCGTCGGCAGCGTGGCCCGAGTCCAAACGACGGCGGAATCTCGATCCGCTGGGGCCAACGGCTGCGGCACCAACGGCGCCGGCGGGCGCGGGCAGCCGGCCAAGAGCGCACAGGCGGCAATGTAGGAGAGTGCTATCCGCGGGTCAAGCGGAAAATGTTGCGGCCTCAAGAGTTAAACCCGGCGTCGGTCACCGGTGGATGCTCCGGATGCGCTCGCCCTGCCCGATCGCCGCGAGCGCGCCGAGCCCCGAGACTACCCGGCCGAACACGGTGTAAGTGCCGTCCAGATGGGGCTGCGGCGAATGGGTGATGAAGAACTGACTGCCGCCCGTGTCGGGCCCCGAGAGCGCCATACCGACCGTCCCCGTTTCGTAGCGCATCGGGTTCGTCTCGTCGCGCAACGCGAAGCCGGGGCCGCCCCATCCGTCCCCTCTCGGGTCGCCGTCCTGGACGACGAAGTTCGGGACCACGCGGTGCCAGGTGGATCCATCAAAGTAGCGCCGCTCGAGGAGCAACAGAAAGGCTGCGACCGTCAGCGGCGCCTCCGCCGGAAAGAGCTCCACCACAACGGGGCCCCGCTCGGTCTCGATGGTCACGCGAGGACCCGAACCGCCCCGCCGCGCGGGGAGGAGATAGCGCCGCGCGACGCCGCGATAGTCCGCGGGCGTGCGTCCGGTGACGATCGGGGCCACGGGACCCCAGCGCACGGCGGCGTCCAGCAGCTTTTCTTGGGCGAGCCGGCGCACGAGATAGTCATCCGCGCGGGGCACACGCGCCAGGAAACGCGTCGCCACGGCCGTCCGAGCATCCGCGCTCGTGGCGGCGATGGCGGCGAGCGCCGCGACCGCCGAAAGGCGCGCATCGTCGAAGGTATCGGTCGCCGCGCGCAGGTACGCGTCGGCGAGTCGGTCGACGTCATCCACGACCGCGTGGCGCGCGAGCAGATCGGCGGCAACACTGCGGACGGCCGCGTCGGGGTGGAGGAGCAGCGTACGTGCGCGCGGGCTCAAGCTCGAGTCGCTGTCGGGCACGAGGCGTTGGAGCGCCTGTAGGGCCTGGACCGCCACGCGGCCGTCCACGTCCGCGAGCTGGGCCTCGAGCCGGCCGCGGTCGCGCGCCGCCCCAAACGTCTCGGCGGCGACGCTGCGCCAGCGCCAGTCGGCCTCGCCCGCCAGGGCGGTCGCCGCCGCAACGCCGGCCGCGCTGTCCGCCTGGGCCAGCGCGATCGCCGCCTGCCGACGCAGCGCGAAGGTCCGGCTCGCGACTCCGGCCTGGAGCGCCGCGACTGCCCGCGCGCCGCCGAGCACGCCGAGCGTCGTCTCGGCCTGGACGACGACGTTCACGTCCGGGTCGGCGGTGAGCGGCAGTGCGAGCGCGGCGAGGGTGCTGTCGTGGAACGAGGCGAGCGCCCGCAGTGCGTTCACCCGGACATGCGAGTCACCATCAGCCAGCAGCGGCGCGATGCGGCTCGCCACGTCACGCGCGGAGAGCTGCGCGCTGTCGGTGAGCGCGCGGCTCAATCCGCGCAGCGCGACGGCGCGCACCGCGACTGCGGAATCCGTGAGCGCAGCGACCAACGCCGTCACGCCGCCCGCGGTGCGGAGCCGGGCGAGCGCGTAGATCGCGTTCCGACGCGCGACGGGATCGGAATTGCGCGCCTCTCGCATCAATGTCGGGATCGGTGCGCGTGCGCCGAGCCGCCAGGCTTCGAGCAGGGCGGTGCGCTGCACCGCCGTGCTCGCCGCCCCGGATCCCAGGAGATCACCCAGCGCCGCCGCGCCTTCATCCCCGCCCGTCTTGGCGATCGCGCTGACGGCCTCCGTTTGCGGCGGACCCTGACGCACCGCAGGCACCGCGCGGGCGAGCGCCAAGAGAGGCGCGATGGCCCGGCGGGACTTCACGAGGCCGAGCGCGAATGCCACCGCGGCCTGCACCGCCGGCCCCGAGTCCGCGAGCGCCGCGACGAGCGGGTCCACCGCCTGCGCATCGCCGATGCGTCCGGCGGCGAGCGCCGCCTGGCGGCGCACGAACGGGTCCGGATGGCGGAGCGCCTCGCGGAACAGTGCCGTGTCGTACACGCGCGCGTCCGCGGCGGCGAGCAGGCGTGCCAGCTGGTCCACGACGCCCTCGTCGCGCTGCGCCGCGGCCGGGCTGCCCAGCGCCAGCGCCACCAGCGACAGCGCGATCGCCCTACAGGCGCACGGGATCGGGAATCGGCTTGAGCAGATCGAGGACATGCTGCGGGATACGCGTGAGGGTGTGCTGGTGAGTGAGGGAGATGAGCGAGGTCTCGCCCGTGGCGAGCAGGTCGTCCGTCCCCGCCCGCTCGACCGCGTAGCCGAAGGTGACGCGCCGGGAGGCGAGCTCGCGCACCCAGCAGCGGACCCGCACCAGGTCGTCGTAGCGGGCGGCGGCGCGGTAGCGGACGTTGATCTCGGAGACGGCGAGGTAGACGCCCTGCTGCTCGAGCTCCTTGTAGGTCAGCCCCGTCTCGCGCATCAGCTCGGTGCGGGCGCGGTCGAACCAGATGAGGTAGTTGGCGTGGTAGACCACGCCCATCTGGTCGGTCTCGGAATAATTGACGCGCAGAGTTATCGAGCTGATCACGCCGGGGCAACTTAGCGCTTGCGACGCTTCTCCGCGATTCCTAGCTTGGGGGCCGTGCCCCTCCCCGCCTCCCGTGTGGTCGTCGTCGCCGACGCTCATCTCGGCCAGGTCCCGCCCGCGGTCGCCGTCGCGTTTCACCGGTTCCTCGACGCGGTGCCCGATCTCGGCGACGCGCTCCTCATCAACGGCGACCTGTTCGATTTCTGGTTCGAGTACGGCTCGGTGATCCCGCGCCGTCACTTCGGCACCGTCGCGAAGCTCCACGCCCTGCGGGCGCGCGGCGTGCCGATCACGTTCGTGGGCGGCAACCACGACCGCTGGGGCGGCGACTTCCTCATCCACGACCTGGGCATCGCCTTCCATCCGGGGGAAGCCGAGCTCGACGTGGCGGGACGCCGCGCCTTCGTAGCCCACGGCGATGGGCTGACCGAGCAGCACTGGAGCGCCCGTGTCATGCACCGGGTCACGCGTCACCGGGCGACGATTCGGGCGTTCCGGATGCTGCATCCCGACGTGGGCTCCTGGATCGCACACCAGCTGTCCCGCAGGCTCGCGGACAACACCCGCGACCGAGCCGTGCTCGACCGCGCCGAGCGGGCCCAGGCGCAGTACGCCGAGCAGCTGCTCGCACGCCGGCCGGACCTGAACCTCGCGATTCTCGCCCACACGCATCGTCCGGCGCTGTCACAACTACCGAATGGTCGAGCCTATCTCAATCCGGGAGCGTTCCTCGACGGCGGGCGGTATGCGGTAGTCACTAAGAACAACGTCGAGTTAAAGACGTTTCAGTAAGACGTCTTATCCGAGGGGCACGACTTCCACGTGCTTCAGCTTCTCGCCCAAGAATCTCGCTCCCACCTTACGGAAATGCGGCTCATCGTCCGAGACGACGAAGCGGTGCGTCGGGCGATTGTTCGGGGCAGCCGCGAGCCCACCCCGGGTCAGGTCCTCGGCCACCACCTTCGCCGTCTCCTCCGCACTGTCCACGAGCGTGACCTCGGGGCCCAGCACCCGGGCGAGCAGGGGCTTCATGAGCGGGTAGTGAGTGCAACCCAGCACCAGCACGTCCACCCCCGCGCGCTCGAGCGGCGCGAGGTACTCCCGCGCGATCAGCTCGGTCGCCGAGTGGTCGAACCACCCTTCTTCGACGAGCGGCACGAACAGCGGGCAGGCCTGCACGCACACCGCGGCGTCGGGCCGGAGCTGCTTGATGGCGCGCTCGTAGGCGCCGCTCGCGATCGTCCCCGCCGTGCCGATCACGCCGATGCGGCCCGACCTCGTGCCCTGCACGGCCGCGCGGGCGCCCGGCTCGATGACGCCGACCAGCGGCACCGGTGAGCGCTCCCTCAGGAATTCGAGCGCCTGGGCGCTGATGGTATTGCATGCGACCACCAGCGCCTTCACGCCGCGTTGCAGCAGATAGGTGAGGATCTCGCCCGAGTAGCGGCGCACCGTGTCGGGCGACTTGGGGCCGTAGGGCACCCGCGCCGTGTCGCCGAAATAAATCACCGACTCGTGCGGCAGGCGCTCGAACACCGCGCGGGCGACGGTGAGTCCCCCGATCCCGGAATCGAACACGCCGAGCGGGGCCGGGTTCACGGCCGCGGCACCGGCACGCTGATCCCGATTCCGCCCGGGAACGTCCGAATCTTCAAGTCCTTGGGAAAATCCTGGAGGTGGGCCGAGACGAACGCCTCGGCCCCGGAAAAGAGATGATTGAACACCCACAGCACGATCCAGTCCTGGACTTCCTGTCGCTTCGCCCCGAGGTTCGCCGAGTGGGTGTCCTTGAGGTAGTGCATTTCCGACTGGGCCTTGAGGGTCATCATCGCGGCGACGCCTTCCCACGTCGCGAACAGCGCGCCGGTGACGTGCCGGCCCGTCGCCGCCTGTCCCCATCCCGGCACGAGCAGCGAGCGCAGAAACGCGCCAATCGGCCGGATACGGTGCGTGGTGTCCGTGCCGACGACGAGCGCGCCGGTGGTAACGAGCGGCGGCGGTGTCGTGTCGGGAACCTGGGCGGACAGGCGCACGGTCGCACCGGCAGACAGGAGGAAGATGGCGACGAGTCCTACTTCGACCGGATTCCGGCCCCCGATTCGGTGTCCCGTCACTGTGCCACCAGCACCTTGAGGCGTCCCGGCTCCACCCGGACGCTGCATTCATGCGCATCCGGCTCGCGCAGCTCGCCATCCACGTGCAGCAGCAGCGGCCCGTCGAGCGAGCGGATCGTGACCTGACGGGTCTGGAACAGGGCGACCTCCCGCATCGTCGCGTGGGTCCCGCGCATCACCCGCGGCACCGCCATGAGAAATCGCAGCAGCGAGACGCGCCGCACGAGACACACGTCCAGGCGCCCGTCTCCCGGCAGCGCGTCGGGCGCGAATCGATAACTGCCGCCCGCCGTCGTGCCATTGCACACCTCCACCATCATCATGTTCCCCGTCTCCGCGAATCCGCGCGCGCGAACCTCGAAGCGTGGCGGGCGAAACCGCGCGAATGCGCGGACCACCGGCACGAAATACGATGCGAAGCCCGGGAGCCCCGGCATGGCGTTCCGGACCCGCACGACCTCCGGTCCGAAACCGAAGCCCACGCTGTTCACGAAGTACTCGCCGCAGACCAGCCCGGCGTCGAACCGCGCCGTCCGGGCGGTGACGAGGCGCTGCACAGCGCGCACCGGGCTGTGCCGGTACACGCCCGCGAGCTTCGCGAAATCATTCCCGGTGCCGATCGGCACGACACCGAGCGCGACCTCTCCGCCACTCCCGTGGCGCAGCATGCCGTTCGCCACATCGTGCACGGTGCCGTCGCCGCCTACGGCCACGATGCGCTGCGCCCCCGCCTGCACCGCGCGCGCCGCGAGCTCCGCGCCGTGTCCCGGCCCTGCGGTGCGCTCCACCTCCACCGACCACCCCTGGCGGTGAAACTCGCGCGCGATGGGGTCGAGCGCGCGGGCTGCGGCGCCCCGGCCGGCTGCGGGGTTGAGCACGACGTGAGCGTGAATCAGAGGCTTCCATTATAAGCAGAGAGGCCCGATCCGGCAGCGGATCGGGCCTCGCGGGCTAAGAAAGGTCGACTATGACCGGGTGACTGTGTATTGGCCGCACGCCGTGAACTGGATCGTGACGGTGGTGGATGCGGTGCCCTTGGTGACAACGGCCGTGAGTGTCCCCGAATCGAACCGAGGCTCGACCGTGCAGCTCGCGTTGTAATGCAACGGATCGCTCGTCGACACGGACAACGAGTAGCTGTTGGTGCCGGACGTCAACGTGGACGACCCGGAGACGCTCCAGTTGCCGCTCGGGAGGGGCGACCCCATCTGGATGGAGCCGGCCTGGTCCGCGACGAAGGTCGCCAGCCATTTGCGGGCGTGCGACGCGGTGGCGCCCGTGGCGAAGGTGTAGTCGGTCTGCATCGTGTCCGTGAGCTGGATCTGGTCCGGGGTCCCGATCACCGACCGGACGCCGTTTTCGACCACGGAGCGGGTGGTCCCCATTGTCGTGTTGGTGACGGTCCGGGTGAACGCGTTATTGCGCGTCCGGAACGCCCGGTCGGTGATCGCCGGAGTCGGATCGACGATGTCGATCGAGCCGCTCAGCGTGACGGTGTGCGCGTCGCCGCTGAACGTGCAGCCGGTGAAGTCGATGCGCACCGAATCGGGCACCGGATCCCCGTCGGAGTTGGTCGGCGGGGACGGGCTCCGGGTGGGCGTGCAGCTCGCGGACGACGTAGCCATCGCCGGCGCCCCGGGCATGGGGGCCACGGCGAACGGCATGCCGGTCGCGGCATCGAGCGTCGCCCCACCGACGAGCGAGGCCGCATCGGTCGCGACGACTTCGGCGACGGCGTTGGCCTGGGGCTGCGTGAGAACCGCATTCTGGGGAGACGTCAAGGGTGGGGTGGAACACGCGGCGAACAGCGCGATGGTAATGGTGCAGGCGGCCAGCCGCCAGACTTTCCGAGACGTGCGACGCATGCGACGATCCTCCGACGGTTCGAGTACAGGGCGCTGTGGTGATGACGCCGGTTAGACGGAGGGTACGTTGCAGGCGTTAACGGCGTCCCGGGCAGCGCTCCCGGTAAGGTAAAGACTACGAAGCGGGGGGCCTGGTCACGGCCCTTCCAGGTACCCCTTCGCCAGCAACAGCTCCGCGTTGAGGATCGCCGCGCCGGCGGCCCCACGGATCGTGTTGTGGCTGAGCGCGACGAAGCGGTGCCCTAACACGCCGTCGCGCGCGATGCGGCCCACGCTGATGCTCATGCCCCCCCCGGCGTCGCGATCGAGACGCGGCTGTGGGCGATCGGGCTCGTCGCGCACCACGATGGGCCGCGCCGGGGCGCTGGGCAGGTGAAGCTCCTGGGGCAGCGCGGTGAAGGAGCCGAACGCCTCACGCAGGTCGGCCGGCTCCGCCGCGCGCGTGAGCTTCACGCGCACCGCCGCCATGTGCCCGTCCACCACGTTCACCCGATGGCACTGCGCGCTGACCGCGAACCCCGCGGGCGCGACGCGGCCCCCGTTCAGCCGGCCGAGAATCTTCCGCGTCTCCCGCTCGATCTTTTCCTCTTCTTCCGCGATGAACGGGACCACGTTGTCGGTGATGTCGAGGGAGGAGATCCCGGGGTAGCCCGCGCCCGAGAGCGCCTGGAGCGTCGTGACGACCACCGCCTCGATGCCGAAGCGCGCGGCGAGGGGCGCCAGCGCGAGCGCGATCATCACGGTCGAGCAGTTGGGGTTCGCGACGATGAACCCACCGCCGGTCGCCTTGCAGGCGTCGAGCAGCGCGAGCTGGTCGGGGTTCACCTCCGGGATCAGCAGGGGCACCGCATCGTCCATGCGGTGCGGCGACGAATTGGTCACGACCCGGTACCCCGCACGCGCGAACCGCGTCTCGACCGGCCCGGCGACGTCGGATGGAAGGCTGGAGAACACGACGTCGCAATCGAGCGGCGGCTCGGGGGCCTGGACGACGAGCGCGGCCGCCGTGGGGGGCACGTCGCCCGGCAGCCGCCAGGTGCACGCCTCCGCGTAGGGTCTGCCCTGCGAGCGATCGGAGGCCGCCAGCGCCGTCACGGTGAACTGGGGATGGCGCTCGAGCAGCTGCAGGAAGCGCTGCCCGACCGTCCCCGTCGCCCCGAGAATGCCGACCCGAATCTTCCCCATCGCTGCTCCTTGACGCATCCAACGCCCACGGCGAGTATTGAACATACATACAACCGAAGTGGTCGTGGTGAGCGCCCGCGGCGTGGCATTGCGCGGGCTTTTCTGTTTCCCGAAAGAGACGGGGATGCGAGCGAGCGTGACCGTGCGGGTGGCCGGCTCGACGTCCAATCTGGGCGCCGGGTTCGACTGCGTGGGGGTGGCCGTGGGGCGCTGGCTCCGCGTCACCGCCCAGGCAACCCGCGGCGGAAAACCGGTCGTGATCGAGCGCGGCGGGACGCTCCGTGCCCTCGACACCGCACCCGAGGCGGACCTGCTGTATCGCGGTTTCGCCGCCGCCTGCCGGCGGGCCGGGCGAGAGGTGCCCGCGGGCCTCGCGCTGGCCGCCGACTCCGACATTCCCATCGCCCGAGGGCTCGGCTCTTCAGCGGCCGCGACGGTCGCGGGGGCCGCCGCCGCCGCGGCGCTGCTCGACTTCGCGCTCGATGCCCCGGGACTGACGGAGCTCTGCAGCGAGCTCGAAGGACACCCGGACAACGTCGCGCCGGCCGTGTTCGGCGGCGCCAACCTCGTGCTGCGGGGACCGGACGGCCTGATCGTGACGCCGCTTCCCATTCACCAGTCACTTGCGCTGGTGTTCGCGGTCCCGGACTTCACCGTGGAGACGAAGCGCGCGCGCGCCGCGCTGCCGGCCACCCTGCCGCACACGGACGCGGTACGCGCGGCCGCGAAGAGCGCCGCCCTGGTCCACGGCCTGGCGCATGGCGACGCACGATTGCTCGCCGCCGGGCTCGACGACGTGCTCCACGTCCCGTTCCGACGCGCGCTCGTGCCCGGGTATGACGAGGTGACGGGAGCGGCGCGGCAGGCGGGCGCATACGGTGCCACGCTCTCCGGGTCGGGGCCGACCATCGTGGCGGTGGTCGGCGCCGACGGCGTGCGAGCCGTGGGCGACGCCATGGTACGCGCCTGGGAGGCCCGCGGCACCCGCGCCCAGACGTTTCACGCCGCCCGGCCCGCCGGCGGCTTCGAGACCGACTGATGGCCCGCGCCCCCCGCGCTCCCCGCTCACCCCCGCACATCCACAAGTTCGGCGGCGCGTCGCTCGCGAACGCTGCCGGGATAGCACACGCCGCGAAGATCGTGGTCGGACATCGCCCTGCCCCACAGGTCGTGGTCGTATCGGCGATGAGCGGCGTGACCGACGCCCTGCTCGATTGCGCCGCGCGGGCGTCGCGCGGCGACGCCGCCCAGGTTCGCGCCGCCGCCAAGACGCTCCGCGCCCGGCACGCCGAGGCCGTCCGCGCCCTGGTGCCCCGCGGCGCCCGGCTCGACGAGCTCGTCGGGACCATCGACGCCGCGTTCGCCGAGCTGGAGCAGCTCGCGGGCGGGCTCGGCGTCCTGCGTGAGATCACCCCTCGCACGATCGACCACCTGGTGGCGCGGGGCGAGCGGCTCTCGGCGCAGATGTTCGCCGCCGCGCTCGAAGCGGCCGGCTGCCCCGCCGTCTACGTGGACGCGACGGAGGTGGTCCAGACCGACGGCACCTTCGGCAACGCTTCCCCCGACTTGGGCGGCACCCAGCACCACGCGCGCCGCGTGCTCGGACCGGTGCTGGCGCGCGGCGCGGTCCCTGTGGTCCCGGGGTTTCTCGGCGCCGCCCCGGACGGCCAGGTCGCCACCTTGGGGCGCGGTGGCTCCGATCTGACCGCGACGCTGCTGGCGCGCGTATTGGGCGCGCGCGACGTGTCGCTCTGGAAAGACGTCCCGGGCCTGCTCACCGCGGATCCCCGGATCGTGCCCGACGCGCGCGTGGTGCCGCAGGTCCACCTGCGCGAAGCGGCGGAGCTCGCCTATTACGGCGCCAAGGTGCTGCACCCGCGCTCGCTCGTCCCCGTGATGAAGCAGAACGTCGCGATTCATATCCGCCCGTTTGCCGAGCCTGCGTCCCTCGGCACTGAGATCTCGCGGCGCCGCACCCTCGAGCAGTATCCCGTAAAAGCGCTCTCGGCCATTCCGAAGCAGGCGCTGCTCACGGTCACGGGCAGCGGCATGCTGGGCGTCCCCGGCATCGCGGCCCGGACCTTCGCGGCGGTGCACCACGAAGGGATCTCGGTGTCGCTCATCACGCAGGCCTCGTCCGAGCACTCGATCTGTTTCAGCGTCCCGGAGGAAAGCGCGCAGCGCGCGCGCCGCAGCCTGGAGCAGACGTTCCAGCGGGAGATCGCCCGGCAGGAAATCGACGGCGTCGAGGCGCGCACCGGTCTCGCGACCCTCGTGGTGGTGGGGCTCGGCATGGCGGAGACGCCCGGCATCGCCGCCCGCGTCTTCTCCGCCCTGGCCGAAGCCGGGATCAACGTGATCGCGACGGCCCAGGGGTCATCGGAGCTGAACCTCTCGCTCGTGGTGGACGGCAAGGAAGCGCCGCGCGCCCAGCGCCTGGTGCACGCGGCGTTTCAGCTCTCGAAGATCGGCGGCGGCGCGGTGGCGCACCCCGAGCGCAGCGACGTGGTGCTGCTCGGGTTCGGGCAGATCGGGCGGGCGCTCGCTCCCATGATCGCGAAGGTGAAACGGGAGGCGCTCACGCTCCGCATCGTGGGCCTGATCGACTCGAGCGGTTTCGTGTTCGACGCGGACGGCTTTTCGCCGCGCCGTCTGGCGGCGTTGGGGGCGGCGAAAGCCAAGGGTGCGCCGCTCGCCAAGGCGACGGGTGGGCGGCGGGCGAGCGCCGCCGAAGCGGTGGCGTTCGTGGCTCGTCATGCCCTCAGCAATCCCATCCTGGTGGACCTGACGGCCGACGAGACGACCGACACGCTCACGACGGCGCTGGGCGCCGGGATGCACGTGGTGCTCGCCAACAAGCGCCCCGTCACCACCGACAAGCGGCAGTACGACGCGCTCCGCGCCGCCGCCCAGGCGCACGGCCGCCGCCTGCTGCTCGAGGCGACCGTGGGCGCCGGCCTGCCTATCATCGATACGTACCAGAAGCTCGTGGAATCGGGCGACCGGGTGTCGAAGATCGAAGGCTGCCCGTCGGGGACGCTCGGCTACCTGTTCGGGGAGCTGGGCCGCGGCGCCGCGTTCTCGACGGCGCTCGAGGGGGCGATCGCCAAGGGCTATCCCGAGCCGGACCCGCGCGAGGACCTGTCGGGCATGGACGTGGCGCGCAAGGCGTTGATTCTCGGACGGCTGCTCGGCTTTCCCGGCGAGCTCGAAGACATCGCGGTCGAGTCGCTGGTTCCGGATGGCGCCGGCCGGCTCAAGCTCGATCAGTTCCTCGCGTCGCTCGAGCAGTTCGACGCGGCATGGGCGAAGCGCGTGGCGGCCGCGCGGGCCCGCGGCGGGGTGCTGCGCTACCGCGCGATCGTCACGCGAAAGAGTATCCGGGTCGGCCTCGTCGTGGTCGACGCGTCGAGCCCGATGGCTTCGCTCAACGGGACGGATAACCAGTTTATCTTCACGACGATGCGCTACAAGAAGAACCCGCTGGTGATCACCGGGCCCGGCGCGGGCCCGGCGGTGACGGCGGGCGGCATCCTGAACGATGTGCTGAAGCTCGCCGGCGCATGAGGCCTGCCCCTCGTCTCACCTGGCAGGTGTGCGCGAGCTGCGGCAGCGAGATCCCCGAGACCGATCCTCACCCACGATGCCCGCGTTGCCGTGGGCTGTTGGAGCTGCGTCATGAGCCCCCGGCCCAGGGCGGGAACGCGCTTCGGGCCACATTCGACGCGCGCTGGGGTGTGCGGCGCGGCGTGCTCGCTTCGGGTGTGTGGCGCTACTCCGAGGCAGTCCTCCCCACGGCGGGCGAGCACATCCTCTCCTATCCCGAGGGCAACACCCCGCTGCTCGCCAGCGCGGCGGTGAGGCGGTGGGCGGGCGCGCCGGACCTGTGGCTCAAGCACGAAGGCCACAACCCCACGGGCTCGTTCAAGGACCGCGGCATGACCGTGGGCGTGACGCAGGCGCGGCGCGTCGGAGCCCGCGCGGTCGCGTGCGCGTCCACCGGCAATACGGCGGCGGCGCTCGCCGCCTACGCCGCGCTCGCCGAGCTACCGGCGCTGGTCCTCGTGCCGAAAGGTCAAGTGGCGCTCGGCAAGCTGGCGCAGGCGCTCGCGTACGGGGCCCGGACGCTGCTGGTGCGGGGCAACTTCGACGACTGCCTCGAGCTCGCCGACCAGGCGAGCGAGCGCCTGGGCGTCTATCTCCTCAATTCGGTGAATCCGTTCCGGCTCGAGGGCCAGAAGACCATCGTGCTGGAGCTGCTGCAACAGCTCGGCTGGGAGTCCCCCGACTGGATCGTGGTGCCCGCGGGCAACCTCGGTAACACCGCGGCGTTCGGGAAGGCGCTGGAGGAAGCGCGGGCGTGGGGCCTGATCGACCACGCGCCGCGCCTCGCCGCCGTCCAGGCCCAGGGCGCCGCACCGTTCGCGCAGAGCTTCCGTGAAGGATTCGCCCAGCGACACCGGGTGGAGCCGCACACCGTGGCATCGGCCATCAACATCGGCAACCCGGTCTCGTACGAGCGCGCCGTGCGCGCCATCCGTGACACGAACGGGGTCGTCACTACCGTGAGCGATGATGAGATTCTCGAGGCCAAGGCAGTCGTGGACGCCGCGGGGATTGGGTGCGAGCCGGCGAGCGCCGCGGCCCTCGCCGGGACCGAGCGGCTGATCCGCGAGCGCGTGATCCGGCCGAGCGACCGCGTGGTCGCGGTGCTCACGGGACACGTGCTGAAGGATCCGGAGACGGTGACGCGCTATCATCAGGAGCTCGAGCCGCGGCCCGCCCGCGCTAACCGGCCGATAGAGATCGAGGCGCGTCTTGGGGAGGTGGAGCGGGCGATGGGCGGCTGAGGCCGCCCGTCAGTAGGCGGCGAGATACTCCTCGTCCCAGGCGACGTCGAACTCACCCCGACAACGAGTGCACTCGAGGCGGCGCGGACGGCCGTGCAGCGCCGCGCGCTCCCGACAGCTGGGGCACACGCCGTACTGCGGACCCCATTCGGCCGGCAGCTGGCCGGCCCCGGCGGGGCGCGGCACGACAGACCACCGCGTGGGTGGCCGCGAGACGACCTGAACGAGGTAGTGGGGGACCTTGAGGGGCCTGCGGTTAACGTCGAGGATGGCTTCGAGCGAGGCGAGCCGCGCTACGCGGTACCAAGCCCCGCGCCGCAGCGCGCAGTTGACGTCCACCTGGAGACGACCCCATTGCATTCCGGGCACGGCCGAACATACGTCGGGTGGCCTCCCGGCGAGCGTGATCCAGGCTACACCGGTTTCGGCAAGTTGCTTCAGGGATCGTCGTGGTGCCCCATCATCATGTCCGCCATCATCTCCGCGCTGCCGGAGCGGATAGTGGCCGCCAGGTCCTGCTGGTACAGGGAATCCCGCGTATCGACCGCGGGCCACACCGCCCCGTGGTCGGGCACGAACAAGCCGGCCACCGCCCCCATGCCGCCGTCGCGGATGTGCCGCCCGGTCGGGTTCTCATACACGGCGGTCAGCCGGTAGCGGTGCGCCGGGACGACGTGCACCCCGAGCCGGCGCCAGTTGTAGAAGCGGGCCAGCGGGAACGTGATGACGCGCCCGGCGGCGTCGGTGACCGGGGTGCCGCGCCACACCACGGTGCCGGTCGTCATGTCCTTCAGCTCGAGGCTGACGCCGTAATCGTGCATGTGGCCCCCCAGGCCCAGGATGGTACCCGGGATCGCGGGACTGCCTTCCCAGAATCGCTCCGTGTGTCCGGGAGAGAGATCGAACGCCTTGCTCCCCGTGGGCGGGCGACCGAGCGGGTACTGGACGTCGATGGCCCAGGGGTAGGTGTGGTACAGCGGCCAGGGGCGGCCGCCGGGAACGTAGCGCAGCACGAGCCGCACGTGTACGCGGCGATAGGCCACGTCCGAGCGGTTGGCGAGCATCGCGCCGGCGATGAGCCGTTGACCGCGTGCGAGCGGGAGTCCGAACAGCAGGCGCGGGATCGTAATCGTCGGGGTCTCCCGGCTCATCGCGAGCAGGTGCAGACCGATCGGGAGGAAGAGCTCCCGGTGCTCCGGATCGCTGAGGTTGAAATGATGCAGCATCCCGTGGGGCAGGAGGCGCCCCGACCCGTCCACCACCTCCACGCGGGAGCTATGGAGCGACGCATCTACCGGGACGAGGACCTGACACAGCGGCAACCCGACCATGGTTTCGCCGCCCGAGCCCGCGGCCGGTACGTCCACCGGGGGCAGCTGGATCACGAGCTCATGCGCGCCGGAGTCCACCAGGACTGTGGCATCGGGCAGCGTTTCGGGACCGGGGCCGCGGCGCGCGGCGAGCAGCGCGACGAGGAAGAGGACGGCCCGCATGCCGGCTGCTCCAGGAGGTGAAGTGAGGACAACATACCGGCCGGCGTGCGTTTTGGCGACGGCCGGCCGGCTATTGCCAGAGTGTCGGGTCAGCAAAAGCCGTTCAGCGCCGCGGCGCTGGCGCAGAAGGTCCGAGAGGTGCTGGGGTAGAGGCGACGGCGGGTGGCGGCGCCGCGGGGAGTGGCCGCGAGCCCACAATCCTGATCTTCGTTCCTCATAACTGAGCGAAGCAGGGGGCACGGCTCACTCCCCGCGAGCCGACCGGTTCTAACGCAAGGGGAGTGCCACGGTCCGCAGTAGACATCGTGCAGACGGCGTGAGTGACTGAGGTAGGTTCCACACAGCCATGTCGCGGAGGTGCGACACAAATAGGACAAAGCGTGGCGGGAGCGTGTAGGAATCGAACCTACCGAGGTCCAGAAGGACCCCAGCTGGTTTTGAAGACCAGTCGGACCACCAGGCCCGATCCGCCCCCAACGTGACCTCGATCACTTGCCTCCCGGGCTCGTTACACCCATTGTCGACTGCCATGATCGCCGCCCTGGGCACCGTCCTCGTCGTCGACGACGACGCCGTACTGCGAAGCTCACTGGAAAGCGTGCTCGGCGACCTCGGATACCGGGTCTTGAGCACCGGCAGCCCGGATGTGGCCTACCAGCTGTTGGGGACGGAGTCGGCCCTCGCGGTCCTCTTGGACGTTCGCCTGCCCACGATGTCCGGACTCTCCCTCTACCTCGCCATGACCCACCGCTGGCCGCGACTCCGCGGTCGCGTCGCCCTGATGACCGCGGACGCCGACGCACCCAACGTGCGCACCTGGGCGGAACGGAATCCCTGCACCGTTATTCGCAAGCCGTTCAGCTTCCGAGAGATCACGGGCTGGCTGGACGCCGTGGCACGCCCGCTCGACGACGCCGCCACGGCGGGGTAGCCGCTAGCGGGCCTGGACGATCGTCACCGATACCGTTGCGCCGGCGATCGTCAAGTCTGCCTGACCCACGCCCTCCGGTCTGAACGTCACCGCCGCTGCGCCGCCGTCCGATTCAACGCTGACTACCCTCAAAAGTGTCGACTTCAGGTTGAACCGAGTGCGCACGTTCTGGATCAAGCGCGCCAGATTCGCCATCGGCACGGTGTTACCGTACGCGTCCTGCGCGGACACCCGGACCACAAACGTACGCCCGACCGGCACGGTCATGGTGCCGGCGTCGACCCGCGTGCCGTCCCGCTCGAGGATCACCCCGGTGGGCGGCCCCGGCTCTACCGAGAGCGCCGCCTGCCGCTCTAGCGAGTCCACGGTTGCTGTCACGAGGGCCGGGCCGGCCTGGTTGCCGAGGGTCACGTCCACGCGGGCGATCCCGGTTGAGTCGGTGGCGACGCTGTCGCTCTCGACGTCGGCGTTGACCGCCCGGAACGCCACCACTTTCCCGACCAAGGGCCTGCCGAGGTTGGAGCGCACCTGAAACACCAGCGGCTCGCTCAGCCGGGTCCGCGCAATGCCCCGTTGTCCCGTGCCGGAGACGAAGCCCGTAGTCGCGGGCGCCACCATGTCGGTCCGAACCACGTCCACCGATCCGAGCGGCTGGCCTCGAACGCGGATCGTGAGCTTCCCTCCGTGCCGCACCGCGGCCCGCTCGATACCGAACGCGGCCCGCCCGAGCGAGTCGGTGGAGCGGGTGTCGGTCGCCACTCCCATGTCAGGGCCGTCGGGTCGCAACGAGACCGCCTCGCCCGGCACGGCGTTCCCCAAGGAATCCCGTACGGTGACCAGCAGCGAGATGGGCCCGCGCGCGCCGGCCCGCACCTCCACGTGGCCCGGCTGTACCGCGGCGACGACCGGCCCCGCGGGGCCGACCACTACCTCGAGCGGCGGTGTTCCCGGGATCGACGCGCCCGAGCCGGTGACGATCTCGAACGTGTACGTCGCGGGGACTCGACCGACCGGGAAGCGGAACACCGCGGTGCCGCTCGCGTCGGTGACGGCCTGGGCGTCCTGCGGCGGCCCGCCGGGAATGCCGGAGCTGCCACGCAGTATCAGCGGGACGCCCGCCTGCGGGGCATCACCCCGCCTCACCCGCACGCGCGCCACTGCGTCGCTCCCCACGGTGACGACCAGCCGGGCGGGCATCGGCGCGGCGGCGAGGGGGAGCGTGGCCGGGGCCCGGCGCTCCGCGGACGTCGCGCATCCGCCGATACTGTTGAGCACGTCCGAGTCGGCGCCGAAGTCGCGCAGATCCGCCCAATCCCGTGGCGTGGGTCGAAAGGCGACGCAGTTGCGCCGGATCAGATCCGCGACCTCACGCCGGGAGATCAGCGGGTTGGAGAGCAGTCGGATCACATCCGTCTTACGCAGCGGCTGCGACCCCTGCGTCGTCGCCCGACACGGCAGAGCGCTCACGAGGAAGGCGAGCAAAGCGACGGCGCGCGTCACGGTCGGGTGCAGGCCGTGCGTTCGAACCGCCGCTCGACGCCGTCGACATCGGTATAAAGCGCCCGGTCCCGGGCCGTGCGGGCGGAATCGAGCGGCGTCCCGCGTTCCTTCCGCACGCTGTTGTAGGTCGTCCAGCGCTCTTCGACCAGGACGAGCCCGCGCCCCAGCTCGGGGCACTGCATCTGGCGGCTGGCGAACAGTTGCGCACGCAGGTCGAACGCGGCGATCGCCAGGGCGAGCGTGTCTGCGACCCGGTCCAGCCGCTCGAGCGGGGTCGCCGCCGCAGCCGTGAGCGAGCCCGCAGGTGGCACGAGGGACGCGGGACTCGCGGGCGGGTCTACGGCCGAGTAGAGTCGGACCAGCACGGCGACAGCCAGGACGGCCACCGCAGCGTACGCGGCCCCCCGTGCGAGGCGCCCGATCCGCGCGGCGGACGCCCAGCGCCCACTGCCCTCATCGGCGCCATGGAACTGATCGGGCAGAAAGACCCACGGTTGCAACGACGACGACGCGCGTCGGAGCGCCGGGGGGGAACCGGGCGCCGCGGAGACCGCGGGAACGGGAAGGGGGGCGGGCGGCACGAGCGCCGTCTCTTCGGTGCGGTAGTTGTCCCAGCGCAGCCGCGTGGGCTTGCTCCCGTCGGGTCGGAACGAGGCCGGATCGACCAGCTCATAGAACGGCAGGCACTCTTGCGCCCAGCCGCTACTGCCGGAGCGACGCAATACCGCGCCCACGGTCGTGTCGCCCGACCCCACCACCACAGCCAGCTGCCACGGTTGCACGAAAAACGCCCTGTGCGCGTCCGCCTCTGCAGGCGACAGGGCGGCCTCCCCGCCGCCCCCTCGGTACCAGCCGACCAGCAGATCGCCGGATTTCCGTAACACGTCCTGCGCCACTACCCATCCCTGCACCAGCACCGTCTTGGCGTCGTCGTCCGGGCTCGCCGGGAGGCGTATGGTGGACTCGACGACGACATGCGACGCCCCGGTTTCCGGGGAGTCCACCACGTCTCCGATCAACAGTCCGAAGCACGCGGCGGGCGTCGCCGCGCAGTGATCGTGCACGGCGGCCAGCACGCGCTGCGTGATGAAAACAGGGAAGAGCCCGGCGTCCTGCCCTGCCGCGCCCTCGATCGGCTTCCAGAGGATGGAAGCCGCAATCGGCATCGGTCGTTCGTCGGAGGCGGCCTCGACGGGCTCCGCCCCGCCAGGGACGCGGAACCGCGCCACCCTGCCCTGCACTCCGCTCTTCACTCGCTTCCACATGCGGCTACCCGACGACCATTTCTCCGGTGTTGAAATACCCCGCTTCGGTCACCGCGTCAACCGGCCCGATGCGTACACCTGCATCATCCGATACCAAAACTCGAGCGCGTCGTAGAAGCTCTGTACGCCGAGCCGCTCATCGCGGCCGTGCGCCCGCACGTCGTTCTGCTCTTCAAACACCGCCGAGACGCCGTAGGTCGGGATCCCGGCGTTGCGGAGTGCCAGCCCATCGGTCGCGCCCGCTTCCATGACCGGCACGACCGGGACGCCGGGGAACTGTTCGGCGACGAGCTGCTCGATCGGGCCCATGATCGAGGCCGTGAGCGGGGACGGCGGGCTCGGGGTCGGCGTGTTGGTCGCGCGCAGCGTGATGCGGTCGTCGGCGGCGAGGCGCCGCAGCGTCGCTTCGACATCGGAGGCGGGCTCCCCCGGCAGGATGCGGCAGTTGACCGTGAGGCGGGCGGACTGGGGCAGCGCGTTCTCGGCGTGGCCCGCCGCCATCATGGTGGCGACGCAAGTCGTGCGGAGCTTGGAGTTGTAGAATGGAACGGCCGACAGATGCGCGACGGCCGCGCTGTCCGGCGGATCCTTCAGGACGCCGCGCATGTCGTCGGCGAGGGACCCGCTCTCGAGCGCGGCCGAGCGCTCGAAGAACGTCCGGGACACCTCGTTCAGCTTGACTGGGAACTGATACTGCGCGAGGCGCTCGAGCACCGGTGCGAGCCGGTATACGGGATTGTCCGCGGGCCGCGGGAGGGAGCTGTGCCCGCCCTTGTCGGTGGCTTCGAGCACGTAGGTAGCATAGACCTTTTCGCTCGCCTGGACCACGAACATCACGCGGCGCCCGTCGCGCAACACTCCGCCGCCCGCGTCGGTGTTCAGGGCGAACTCCGCGTCGATCAGATCGCGATGTTTCGCCACCACCCACGCGATGCAGCTGCCCGCGGTCTCTTCGTCCCCGTTGAGCATCAGGATCAGGTCGCGCTGCGGCTTGAACCCTGCCTGCTTGAGCCGAATGAAGTCGGCAACGAGCATCGCGGCTCCGGCCTTGTTGTCGGTGGAGCCGCGCCCGTAGAAGTAGCCGTCTTTCTCGAGGAAGGTGAACGGGTCGACGGACCAGTCCGCCCGCCGTGCCGGCACCACATCCAGGTGCGCGAAGACGATGATCGGACGCCCCCCCCCGCCCGCGCCGGTGCCGCGGTAGCGCGCCACGAGGTTGCCGTGCTTCGCATCGGGGCCGAGCAGCACGCGCACGTCGGCCGCCGGGAATCCGGCGGCGAGGAGCCGTTGCGCCATGGCGCGGGCGGCGCGCGGCGTGTTCCCCAGCGAGTCGGTCGTATTGATCTCGATCAGCTCGCGGAAGATGCCGCGCGCCAGCTGGCTGTCGGGGGGCGTGCGCCGCGATTGCGCGGCCGCCGGGCCGGGAACCGCTACCGCCGCCACGAGAAGCGCCCACAGCAGGACCCGCGGTGGATTCATCTGACCCTGGCGATCGCATCGATCTCCACGCGCACCGCCTTCGGCAACGCCGCGGCCTGGATGGTGGAGCGTGCCGGCTTGTGCGTCGCGAAATACTTCGCGTACACCTCGTTCATCGCCGAAAAATCGGCCATGTCCACGAGATACACGGTCGTCTTCACGACCAGGTCGAATCCGGACCCCGCGGCTTTGAGGATCGCCCCGAGGTTCTTGAGCATCTGCTCGGCCTGCTCCGCCGTGGTCTTGCCCACGATGCCGCCGGTTTTGGGATCGAGCGCAATTTGCCCGGCCGTATACACTATTCCCTCGACCACCACCGCCTGGCTGTAGGGGCCAATGGCCGTCGGGGCGCCTTCCGTCACGACGATTCCCAGGGGCTTCGCGGCCATTAGAACAGTCCCTCGATCGTTCCGTCCGGGTGCACGCGGATCCTTTCGGCCGCGGGTGTCTTCGACAACCCCGGCATGGTCATGATGTCACCCGCCAGGGCCACGACGAACCCCGCGCCCGCCGAGGGCAGGATGTCCCGGACCTGAAGCGTGAATCCGCTCGGCGCACCCAGCTTGGTCGGGTCGTCCGAGAACGAGTATTGCGTCTTCGCCATGCACACCGGTGTCTCGCCCAACCCCATCGCGGGCAGCTGCTCGAGCGCTCGCTCCGCGGCGGGGGCAAAGGCCACGGCCCCGGCCCCGTAGATCTCCTTCGCGATCGTCTCGATCTTCTCCCGGATCGGCCGTTTCTCGTCGTACAGAGGCTTGAACTTCGCCGTGTGAGCCTCCAATAGCTTGAGCACCGCTTCGGCCACCGCCACACCGCCCTCTCCGCCCTTCTCCCACACCTCGCACAGCTCGACCCCCACACCCTCCGCGGCGCACTCGACCCGCACCGCGTCGAGCTCGGCGTCGCTGTCCGTGAGGAACCGATTGAGGGCCACGACCACCGGGACGCCGAATTGCTTCACGTTCCGGATGTGGCGGCGCACGTTCGCCGCGCCCCGCTTCACGGCGTCGACGTCGGCCTTGCCGAGCGCATCCTTCTTGACGCCGCCGTGCATCTTGAGCGCCCGCACGGTGGCGACCACGATCGCGGCCTCGGGGACGAGGCCGGCCATGCGGCACTTGATGTCGAAGAACTTTTCGGCGCCCAAGTCGGCGCCGAAGCCCGCCTCGGTGAGGACCACGTCGCACAGCGCGAGGGCGAGCCTGGTCGCCACCACCGAGTTGCAGCCGTGGGCGATGTTCCCGAACGGCCCGCAGTGGATGAACGCCGGTCCGCCTTCGAGCGTTTGCACCAGGTTGGGATTGATCGCGTCCTTGAGCAGCAGCGTCATGGCACCCTGGGCCTTCAGGTCGCTCGCGCGCACCGGCTGCTTGTCGGACGTGAGCCCCACGATGATACGCGCGAGACGCTGCTCCAGGTCCTCGATCCCCGTCGCCAGCGCCATGATGGCCATGATCTCCGAGCCCGGGATGATCACGAACCGCTCCTCGCGGGCGGGGCCGGCGTTCAGCCCTCCGAGCCCCACGATGACGTTGCGCAGGGCGCGATCGTTCATGTCGATCGTGCGGGGCCAAGTGATGCGGCGGGTGTCGAGACCGAGCGCGTTGCCGTGATGCAAATGCGCATCCAACATCGCCGACAGCAGGTTGTGGGCGCTCGCGATCGCGTGGAAGTCGCCCGTGAAGTGCAGGTTGATGTCTTCCATCGGGACGACCTGGGCGTACCCGCCGCCGGCGGCTCCACCCTTCACGCCGAAGACCGGTCCGAGCGACGGCTCGCGGATGCAGAGCGCGGCGTTCTTCCCGATCTTTCGGAGCGCCTGCGTCACCCCCACGGTCACCGTGGACTTGCCCTCGCCCGCGGGCGTGGGGTTGATCCCGGTGACCAGCACCAGCCGTCCTTTGAGCTTGCGGTGCGCCACGGCGGAGAGCCGCACCTTCGCCTTGTACTTGCCGTACAGCTCGATCTCCTCGTCGTCGAGCCCCAGCTCGGCGGCGATGTCGGCGACCGGGCGCAGCTCGGCCGCCTGAGCGATCGCGATGTCGGTGGGTACCTTGGCCGTCGTGGTCACGGATGCTCTCGGCTAGAGGGTCGTCGCGAGCCGCGCTCCGAAGAGCCGGCGCGCGTTGTCCGTGGTGCGTTGGCCGATGGCTGCGACCGACTCTCCCCGGGCGCGCGCGAGCGCCTCGGCCACGGCGCGCACGAAGGCCGGCTCGTTGCGCTTCCCGCGATGGGGCACGGGAGCAAGATACGGGCCGTCTGTCTCGACCAGCAGACGGTCGGGCGGGCAGGCGGTGAGACGGTCGGTCATCGCCCAGTTCTTGAAAGTGATCATGCCGCTGAAGGAAAAGTACGCCGCGATCGCCATCCCCGCCTCGAATACCCCCGGCCCCGAGCTGAACGAGTGCAGCACGACCGGCGTATCCGCCCCCCGGAGCATCGCCGCGACGTCGTCGTCGGCCTCGCGCGCGTGCACGACGACCGGCTTCCGCACCTCGCGGGCGAGGGTGAGCTGGGCCTCGAAGGCGCGACGTTGCGCGTCCCGCGGCGAGTGGTCGTAATGGTAATCGAGCCCGGTTTCCCCGAGCGCCACCACTTCGGGTAGGGCGAGCAGGTCTCTCAGGCGGGCGGCGGCCGCGGCCGACCAGTGCCGCGCCTCATGGGGGTGGATGCCGGCCGTGGCGGAAAGGCCGGCGTGCGCCTGGGCGAGGACTACCGCCCGCTCGCTCTCGGGCAGGGTGGCGCCGATGACCACGACGTGGCCGACGCCGGCCTCCCGTGCGCGCGCGAGGACGGCCTCCCAGTCGGGGTCGAACGCCGCATCGCCCAGATGGCAGTGGGCGTCGACCAGCCCCGTCACACGGCCGCTTTGGAGCGGACCCCGGAACCGCCCCCGCCCCCAGGTGCCGCGGGAGGCGGGTTGAGCGGGACGGATCCTGGGGGCCGGAGCACCCGGGCGCCACGCGCGTCCTCACCCGGCCAGCGCTTCTCGATGTACATCAGGAGCGGAGCCGCGATGTAGATCGACGAGAACGTGCCCGTGAAAATCGCGAAGGTCATCACCAGCGCGAACGGCCGCAGCACCTCGCCCGCGAGCAGCACGAGCGCGATGGTGGTCGCCATGGTGGTTCCGTGCGTCAGCACCGAGCGCGGCAGCGTTTCGTTGATCGAGAGGTTCAGGATCTCGTACAGGTTCTGGCGCCGGAACTTGTGCAGGTTCTCGCGAACGCGGTCGAAGATGATGATCGTGTCGTTGAGCGAGTAGCCGACCATGGTCAGGACCGCGCCCACAACCACGAGACTCACCTCGAGGTCGAGATAGCGGATGAACGCGATCGTGGTGAGGATGTCGTGGAACGTCGCGAGCACGGCGGCGAGCCCGAAGCGCCACTCGAAGCGGAACGCGAGGTAGACCAGGGTGACGATGAACGAGAAAAAGATCGCCAGGAACGCCTTGCCTTGGAGCTCGCGGCCCACCTTCGGCCCGACCGCCTCGGTGCGGACGATGGTGTAGTGCTCGGGCCCGGATCCCAGACCCCGTGCCAGCGCGGAGTCCACTGCGGCGGCCGTCGCCTCTGTCGACCCCTCGGCGACACCTTCTTTGGCGATACGCGCCTGGATCTTGTATTCGGTGGGCCCGCCGAACTGCTGGATCTCCGCGTCGCGAATCCCCGCCGCGTCGAGGGCGCTTCGGATCCGCTCGGTGCCGACTGCTTCCTTCGTCTGCACTTGAATGAGCGTGCCGCCGGTGAACTCGATCGAGTAATTCAGCCCATGCACGAGGAACAGCGCGAATCCGGGGATGATGATCGCCGCGGTGAGCCCGTAGGCCCAGCGGCGCCACCTGATGAAGTCGTAATTGGCGTTGGCGAAGAGTCGGATCATCTCAGACGCTCAGGGTGGCCATGTCCGGCCGGCGGTCGAGCCAGATCATGTAGAAGGTCCGGACCACGAACACGGCGGTGACAAACGACGCGAGGATCCCGATGATCAGCGTGATGGCGAAGCCCTGCACCGGCCCGGTCCCGACGAGCCACAGGATGAACGCGGTCAGGAGGGTGCTCACGTTCGAGTCGATGATGGCGCTCATGGCGTGCTTGAAGCCCTCGTCCACCGCAGTGCGCACCAGCTTCCCGTGCTGCAACTCCTCGCGGATGCGCTCGAAGATCAGCACGTTGGCGTCCACCGCGATGCCGACCGACAGCACCAGGCCGGCGAGTCCGGGCAGGGTGAGCGTGAACCCGAAGCCCGCCAGCCCTCCGAGCGTGAAGACCACGTACAAGACCAGGGCCGCCACGGCCAAGAGACCCGAGACCCGGTAGTAGACCACCATGATCAGCACGACGAGGGCGATCCCGACGATCCCCGCATGGATGCCGTCCCGGATCGAGTCCTGGCCGAGCGACGGTCCGATGGTACGCTCTTCGATGATCGTGAGGGGGGCGGGGAGCGCGCCGGCCTTGAGCACCAGCGCCAGGTCCTGAGCGTCCTGCAGCGGCTTCGCCCCCAGCTCGATCTGGCCGCGCTGGCCGATCTGGCTCTTGATGATGGGGGGCTGGCCCTGCACCCGACCATCGAGGATGATCGCCATGTAGTCGTTGACGTGACGGCCGGTTTCGCGCTCGAAGATCCGCCCGCCGGCACGCGACAGCGTGAAGTTCACCACCGACTGGTTCGTGAGCGGGTCGCGCGTGGCTTTCGCGTCCTGGAGATACTCACCCGTGATGATCGGCCGGTCCTCCCCGGCGTACAACGTCCGGTAGCTCCGGCCGGCGCGCGACAACACTTCCGTGCCCCACCTGAGCTCCAGCCCTCGCGGGATGAGCCGCTGCACGTCGGGCCGCGCCAGCAGACTCTCGGCCACCGGCACCTGCTCTTCCGGCACCAGATACTCACCGGGCAGCTGGCCCTGGAACAGGAGCGACGAAAGGGGGCCCGGAGCGTTCAGGTCGGTCGTGTCCTTCGCCGCCGCCTTGCCTTTCTGCGCCTTGCCCTTCGCCTTCGCGGTGTCCGTCCCGAACAGCTGCGTGACGCTCGCCGCGGCCGCCCTCTGGCCGGGCGCCCGCACCCCGGCCCGCCGCAGCGCCTTGTCGATCTCGGGCAGCGCGTCGCGGAACAGGTTCTTCATGTCGGTGATGCGAAACTCGAGAAAGGCCGTGCGCTGGATGATGCTCTTGGCTCGGGCCGGGTCCTTTTCGCCCGCCAGCTCGACGATGAGGCGACAGCGTCCCTGGATCTGCACGACGGGCTCGGTCGTGCCGAACTCGTCGATCCGCGTGCGTACCACCTTCTCGGCGAGCTGGATGGCGGTGGCACAGTCGGGCACGGGACCCTTCGACTGGTCCACTTCGAGCGCCAGATGAATCCCGCCTTGCAGATCGAGCCCGAGATTGATGGGGACGCGCCGGATCGTGGTGTCCTTCATGCGCCCGGTCGTCGCGTCGCGCACCCGCTGCGTGACGTTGGTGGGAATCAGCTGCCACACCGCGATCGCCAGTAGGATGCCGATGGCGATGAGTCGTGAGCGGATCGTACGCATAGGAGGCTCTACCCCTTGAGGACCGCGCGCGCCGCGATCGCGTCGCGCTCGATCTGGTCCACCAGCGCCTGACGCGACGGGAAGGTCTGGGTATCCCGCAGCCGGCGCGCCCACGCCACCGTCACCGTCGCACCGTACACATCACCGGTGAAATCGAACAGATGAATCTCGAGGCCGCGCGCGTGCACGCCGAACGTGGGCCGCGCGCCCTGGTTCATCATGCCATCGTACCGCTTGCCGTCGATCTCGACCCGCACGGCATATACGCCATCCGGCGGCAGCAGCTTGCGCGGATCGGGCGACGTGAGGTTGATCGTCGGCACCCCGATCGTCCGGCCCCGCCCCGCGCCCCGCTCCACCACGGCCCGCAGGCTGTACGGGCGACCCAGCCCGCGCTCGGCCGACGCCAGGTCGCCGTGCGCCACGGCGGTCCGGATGAGCGACGACGAGATCGCCTGCCCGTCGTCCGTCACGGCCGGGACGACGTCCATGACAAACCCGTCCTCGCGCGCCAACCGCCGCACCATCTCCACGTCGCCCGCGCGCCCGCGCCCGAACCCATGGTCGTACCCCAGAACCAGCTCCTGCATCCTGAAGCGCGCCCGCAGCACGTCGCGCACGAACGCCTCGGGAGCGAGCCGCGCCAGCTCCCGCGTGAACGCCACCACCTCGACCCGCTCGATGCCGAGCGCCGCCGCCAGCACGCGCTTCTCGTCGGACAACGTGAGCAGCCGAGGCGCGGCGCTCGGGTTCACGACCTCGAGCGGGTGCGGGTCGAACGTCACGAGCAGGCTCGTGCGCCGCCCCGCCTGCTCCGTGCGCCGCACGACCTCGCGCAGCACCGCCTGGTGTCCGCGGTGGATCCCGTCGAACGTCCCGACGGTCGCGACCGTGGCGACTCCGCTCCCCGTCATTGCTCGACCACGACGACGCGGGGCTTGAGCACGTCGTCTACGCGCTCGGCCACGGCGACGAGAGCCCCGTTCGCAAACAAGGCTACCCATCCCGCATCCCGCATCTCGCTTCCCGCCGGTACCGGACGTCCGTGCACCACCGCAGCCCGACCGGCATCGTCCAGCTCCCGCGCCGGCAGCTCGCGGACGAGCTCCGCCGGATCGCGCAGCGCGTGCGCCGTCACGGCATCGGGCGCCACGGCATCCGCCAGCCGGAACGGCCCGACCCGCGTCCGCCTGAGGCTCGCGAGATGCGCCCCGCAACCCAGCGCTTCCCCGACGTCGCGAGCCAGGCTGCGCAGGTACGTCCCACCACTCACCGTGGCGCGGAAGCCCACGTCGGGCGGGGCGAAGGTCTCGAGCTCGAGCTCCGTCACTTCGACGCGCCGCGGTCGCAACACCACGCCCTCGCCGCGGCGCGCCCGCCGGTACGCTCGCTCGCCCGCCACCTTCACCGCCGAGTACGCGGGCGGCCGCTGGTCGTACGCCCCGCGGAACCCGGCCAGCGCCTCCTCCACTCGCCCCCGGTCCACGCCACGCCACGCCTCCGAGGTGGCCACCGTGGCGCCGGTCGTGTCGTCGGTGGCGGTGGTCGTGCCCAGCCGGATCATGCCGTCGTACGCCTTGGCCCATCCCACCGCGAACGGCGCCAAGCGGGTGGCGCGACCCAGCACCAGCACGAGCAGCCCCGACGCGAACGGATCGAGCGTCCCCAGGTGCCCTACCCGGTCGGTCCCGACGGCCCGACGCACGGCGTCGACGACGTCGTGCGACGTGGGTCCCTCGGGGCCGCCCGGCTTCGCGACCAGCGCCACGCCGGAGATCAGCCCGTGCCCTCCTTGAGCCCGCGCAGCAAACGGTCGATCTGCTGGGCGTGCTCGAGCCCGCGGTCGAGCTCGAAGCGGAGCTCCGGCGTCACGCGTAACGGCAGTTCCTTGGCGAGCTGGGCACGCAGAAAGCGGGCGGCGCTCGTCAGACCCTCGAGCGATTTCGCTTTGTCCTCGTCGTTCCCCATCACGCTGACACGCACCCGGGCGTACGCCAGGTCGGCGGACACCTCTACTGCGGTGACCGTGACGAACCCGACGCGCGGGTCGCGCACGCTTCCGGTGAGAAACGCCGCCACCGTTTGGCGAATCGCCTCCGCCACGCGCTCGGGGCGGTGGCGGGTCCGTCGCTTCATATCAGAAGAAACTCTTGCTCGTGTCCACGATGCGCGCGCCGTCGGCCGCCTCGATCATGCGGTCCGCCTCCCGTAGCACACTCTCCGCGTGAGTCCGGTCGGTCGACACGACACACACCGTCAGCTCGGCGCGCTGCCACAGGTCGTGATGCGCCGTCTCCGCCGCGGACACGTTGAAGCGGTTGTGGAGGCGGTCCTTGAGGCTCTTCAGCACGTGACGCTTGTCCTTGAGAGAGTGACACGCCGCGAGATGCAGCTCCCACGTCATGACCCCCACGATCACGCGGGTGTCAGCGAGCGCGCGACTTCCTCGATCCGGTATGCCTCGATCAGGTCGCCGACCTTCAAGTCATTGAAGTTCTCGACGCCGATGCCGCATTCAAACCCCTCGCGCACCTCGCGGACGTCGTCCTTGAAGCGCTTGAGCGAGGCCAGGGTGCCGTCATACACCTCGACGCCGTCGCGGACCACCCGCACCCGCGCCGTCCGCGGGATGACGCCCGAGCGGACGAAGCTGCCGGCGATCGTGCCCACCTTCGCGATCTTGAACAGCTGGCGGACTTCCGCCTCGCCCAACACCACTTCCTTCTTTTCGGGAGCGAGCAGGCCCGCCATCGCCGCCTTCACCTCTTCCACCGCCTCGTAGATGATGCGGTAGGTGCGGATCTCGACCTTCTCGCGCTCCGCCGAGGCGCGCGCGTTGGAGTCGGGCCGGACGTGGAAGCCGATGATGATGGCGTTCGAGGCCTTGGCCAGCAGCACGTCCGAGTCGGTGATCGCCCCCACGCCGCGATGCACGACCTCGACCTTGACCTCGGGTGTCGAGAGCTGCGCCAGGGCATCCGCCAGCGCCTCGGCCGGGCCGCCCTGATCCGCCTTGATGATGATCCGGAGCGCCGCCGCGCCGCCTTCCACCCGCTCGGCCATGAAGTCCTCGAGCGTCTTCACGCGACCGGTGCGGCGGTGCTGTGCTTCCCGCTCGAGGCGCTGGCGCTTCTGCGCGATGTCGCGCGCCGCCGCCGCGTCCGTCATGACCTGGAAGGTGTCCCCCGCCTCGGGCACGCCTTCGAACCCCAGCACCTGCACCGGCGTGGACGGACCCGCTCCGTCCACCGTCTGGCCGCGCTCGTCGTACATCGCGCGCACGCGCCCGTAGAACTGTCCGCAGATGAAGTCGTCTCCGCCGCGCAGCGTGCCGTTCTGGACGAGGATCGTGGCGAGCGGGCCCTTGCCGGGGTCGAGCGTCGCCTCGAGCACCGTGCCCTGGGCCCGGCGGTCGGGGTTGGCCTTCAGGTCGAGCAGCTCGGCCTGCAGGAGAATCTGGTCGAGCAGCTCCTGCACGTTCTTGCCCGTCTTGGCGGAGATCGCCGTGGCCAGCGTCGTGCCGCCGAACTCCTCGAGCACCACACCGTGCGCCAGCAGGTCCTGCTTCACTTTCTGCACGTTGGCGGTGGGTAGATCGATCTTGTTGATCGCCACGACCAGTGGGACGCCCGCGTTCTTGGCGTGCGAGATCGCCTCGATCGTCTGGGGCATGATGGCGTCGTCGGCCGCGACCACCAGGACGACGATGTCCGTCACCTGTGCGCCGCGGGCACGCATGGCCGTGAAGGCTTCGTGGCCCGGCGTGTCCAGAAACGTGATCGAGCGCCCGTCTTTCAGCGTGACCTGATACGCCCCGATGTGCTGCGTGATGCCGCCCGCCTCGCCCGCCATGACGTTGGCCTTCCGGACGTAGTCGAGCAGCGAGGTCTTGCCGTGGTCCACGTGGCCCATGACCGTGACCACCGGGGCGCGCGGCTTGAGATCGCCGGCCTCTTCCTTGGGCGGCTCCTCGGACGCCGCGAGGGCATACTCTTCCTCGCGCACCGCCTGGAAGCCGAAGGCCGATGCGATCAGCTCGATCATGTCGAAATCGAGGCGCTGATTGATCGTCACCATCTGCCCGAGCTCCTTGAAGGCGAACCCGACGATCTCCTTGGCGGGCACCTTCAGGATGTTGGCGAGCTCGGAGACCGTGATGAACTCGGTCACGCGCACCAGCGTCTTCTCGCGCTCCTTCTCGTCGCGCCGCTTCTGCTCCTCGACCTCGCGGAAGCTCGGACCTTCCTCGCGGCGGTGCGCGCCCTTCTTCGCCACGGGCCCTTTGATCGACGCCAGGGTGCGTGAGATGTTCTGAGCCACGGCTTCCTGATCCACCAGCGATTTCTTGCCCTTCTTGCGCTTCTTCCCCTTCTCGCGCCGCCGCTCCTCCAGCGGAGTCGCGCCCGGCGCCGCCGAGGCGACGGGTCGGGGAGGAGCGGGCACCGCGCCGCCGGGCGTGGCGCTCGCCACCGGTTTGGGCCGCACGGGAGTCGGGATCACAGGCCGGGCCGCGGCGGGCGGCAAGGGGGACGCGGTGAACGACGTGGCGGCGTGGGCCGCGGCGGGGGCGGCGCTCGCCGACTCCGCCCCGGCCTCCTCGACCACCGGGAGCTCCTTGAACAGCGCCGCGGCGCGCTCCTCGAGCGACGGCTTCTCCTCTTCGTCCACGGCTTTCGCCGCCTCGAGCGCCTCGCGCGCCTTCAACTCGCGCTCCGCCTCGATCGCCGCTTCGGCCTGGGCCTCGGCATCGACCGCGGCCATCTCGGCCGCCGTGCGGCGACGACGCTTGGGCCGCGCCTCGGGCGCCGCGGCGGCGACCACCGGCTCGACCGCCTTGACGGCGCGGCGCCGCTTGGGAGGCGCGGGCGCGTCCTTCTGCTTCCGCTTCTCGCGCTCCCAGCGGGCCCGCATCAGCGCCACCTGCTCGGGCTTGAGCGGCGAAAGGTGGCTGCGCACGAAGATGTCCTGCTCCTTGAGCATGCCCATGAGCTGCTCAGAGGAGATGCCGAATTCTGCCGCCAGATCGTGAATCCGCGTCGTCGTCACTCACTCCTCCAAAGACCCGACTAACCCACGCGCCAGCGCGGCATCCGCCACGCCGACGGCCTGCACCGGCGGCCGCCCCAGTCCCGCCCCCAACCGCTCCGCCACCGGACCCATCAGCACCGGCACCCGTCGTGCCCGCGCCAGGCGCTCGACCTTCTCTCGGGTGCGCGGGCTCGCGTCCGCCGCGAGCACGACGCACGACAGGGCGTCCCGTTGCAGCTGCGCCCGCACGCCGCTCACCCCGATCACCACGCGCCCGCCACCACCGCGGGCGCCCAGGCCCAGCAACCGGACCAGCCGATCGCTCACGCCGCGGGCGCCGGCGCGCCCCCCCCGCCCCCACCGCCCCCACCGCCCCCGCTGCCCGAGTCGCTTCCACCACCCTCTCCACTCCCCTCACTCACACCAGTCGTGTCACCCACCGTGCCGGGCGCTGCCTCGTCGTCACCACCCTCTTCGGTCATTTCGTTGAGGAAGGCCATGAGCTTGTCGGCGATCTCGGGCGTCATGCCGGTGATCTTGTCGACGTCTTCGCGCTCCAAGTCGAGGATATCCTGCAGCGTCTTGTGCCCGGCGCGCTCCAGCACGTCCACCAGCTCGACCGGCAGACCCTTCAGCTCCCGCAGCGAGACCTTGGTCGCCGCCTCGTCCTCCACCGGGGGAAGCGGCGCAAAGAGCGGCCCCTCGCCGCCGCGCTCCAACCACTCGCGACTCGAGTACAGGTCGATCTTCCAGCCGGTGAGCTCGGAAGCGAGCCGGACATTCTGGCCGTTCCGCCCGATGGCGAGCGACAGCTGATCTTCGTCCACGATCGCCTGGATCGTCTTGGTCTCGGGGTCCGAGAACACGCGCGCGACCCGCGCCGGGGCGAGGGCGAGCTTCGCGAACCGCTCGGGATCGGGGGACCAGGGCACGATGTCGATGCGCTCGCCGTTCAGCTCGTTCACCACCGCCTGCACGCGTGAGCCCTTGAGCCCGACGCACGCGCCCACCGGGTCGATCGAATCGTCGCGCGACGAGACGGCGATCTTGGTGCGGCTGCCCGCCTCCCGCGCGGTGGCGCGGATCTCGACGATCTGCTGCTGGATCTCCGGCACCTCGAGCTTGAACAGGGCCTTGACGAACAGCGGGTCGGCACGCGACAGAATGAGCCGCGGACCCTTGGGCGTCTCCTCGATCCGCTTCAGCACGGCGCGGATCGTGTCCCCCTGGTGAAAGTGCTCGCGGTGGTTCTGCTCGCGGTACGGAATGATCGCTTCGGCTTCACGGAACTTCGCGAGCATGACGACGATCTTGCCACGCTCGATTTGCTGTACTTCGCCCGATAGGAGCTCGCCGACCTTGTCGGAGAACTCTTCCCGGATGCGGGCCCGCTCGCCCTCGCGGACGCGCTGGATGATGCGCTGCTTCGCGGCCTGTACCGCCGTGCGGCCGAAGGCCTCGAACGGCACGTCCTCTTCCAGCACATCTCCCACCTGGAAGTCCGAATCCTCGAAGCGCGCTTCCTCGAGCGTCACCTGCGAGCCCGGGTCCTCCACGGCCTCCACCACCGTGCGGAGCACCGCGATCCGGATCGTGCCTTTGAGCTCGTCGATGCCGATCTCGGCCCGCACGTTGGGACCGTAGCGCTTCACGAGGGCGGCGTGCAGTCCGTCCTTGAGCAGGTCGAGCAGCTCCGTCCGCTCGAGCTGCTTGGTGTTCGTCAGCTCACGAATCGCGGAGACTACATCACTGGTATTCGTCGTCATGGGTTCCTCGTCACCAATCCACCGCCAAACGCGCGTCGCGAATTCCGGCCAGCGGCACCGGCCGCGGCGCGCCCCCTTGGGGCTCGAGCACGACCGTCGCCTCGTCGGGAACGGCCACGATGCGCGCCCGCACGCGCCCGAGCCCCGCCACCGTCGCCTGGACCTCGCGGCCCACGAACCGCACCCAATGCCGATGCCAGCGCACGGGTCGTTCGAGCCCCGGGCTCGACACCTCGAGCATGTAGCGGCGTCCCAGCGGACCGTCCGCGTCGAGCCACGCCTCGAGCGCCCGGCTCGCCGTGCCACAATCGTCCACCGTCACACGTCGCGGCGGCTCGCTGGGCGGCCATTCGATGCGCACTTGAACGAGCGGCCGGTGCTGCGTGCCGCCGATGCGGAGGTCGGCCAGTTCGAGGCCCAACGCGTCCAAGCGGGCCCGAAACGAGTCGACGAGGCTGTCGGAGAGCATAAAAAAAAGCGCGGGCCCAACTTCGCCCGCTTCACCGGCCGGAATCTAGCCGCCCGGAGGCGGCTGTCAAGCGAGCGGGAATCCCGCGTAGGCGATCATTCTGCCGTCGCGCCCACCAGAAGCGCGGTGCGAGAAGAAGTGCTCGCGGTCGTGCGCGCTGCACCAGGCGGAGACGGTGATCTCTCCGAGGCCGAGGGCTTGGCCCTGCCGCGCCAACGCGGCCCGGAGGTCCACCTGCCCGGGCCCTGTCTCGGCGCGCCCCGTGAACCGACTGAGCACTTCAGAGCCTACTTCATAACACTCACCACAAACGCCTACTCCACAATGCATTACGATATCGCTCGATCGCACAAACGCCATCCGCTTCACGAGTTCCACGCCGCGCTCCAGGATGCCGGCCGCCGTCCCCCGCCACCCGGAGTGCAGCAGCGCGACTACGTGCTTCTGCGGCACCGCGAGGTAGACCGGGATGCAGTCGGCGACGGTGACCGTAAGCAGAAGCCCCCGGGCTCCGGTCGCGTGCCCGTCCACCCCGTCCACGATCAGCCACCCATCGCTGGCTGCGGGATGCCACTGCACCGTGGTGCCGTGCACCTGATGGGCCAGGACCACGCCGGGAAAGCGCGGACGGACCGCCGCGCCGACGGCGCGCCAGCGCGACATCACCTGGCCGACGTTCTCTTCGCTCCACAAGCCGAGCGAGAACCCGTGCCCGCGGGTGGTGATGCCGGCGACGACCCCGTAGCGGGCGGCCCACTCGGCGAGTTCCATGCGAGGCACAGCGGAATCACCGATAGACACTTCTCGGAGCAGGGGCGGACTGGCGGACGGGCGGTCCGGGGGACGGGACGTCACGTGGGGCTTCACTGACCGCCCGTCCGCCCGGCCACCTGACCGCTGTCGTTTCGCGCGATCTGCGCTCCCACCGCCCGCAGCCGCTCATCGATGCGCTCGTAGCCCCGGTCGATCTGGCCGATGTTGTGGATCACGGAGTCGCCCTGGGCCGCCAGCGCCGCGAGCAGCATCGCCATGCCGGCCCGGATGTCCGGGCTGTCCACCACGCCGCCGTGGAGCGGCGCGGGCCCGGCGATCACCGCCCGGTGCGGATCGCACAGCACAATGCGTGCGCCCATGCCGATCAGCTTGTCCACGAAGAAGAGTCGCGACTCGAACAGCTTCTCGAAGATCAGCAGGATCCCTTCGCACTGCGACGCGACCACGATCGCGATCGACATGAGGTCGGCGGGAAAGGCGGGCCACGGGCCGTCCTCCAGCTTCGGGACGTGCCCGCCCAAGTCGGGACGGATGCGGCGCTCCTGGCCGGCATCCACGATCAGCTGGGTGCCGTCGAGGCGCGGTCGCACGCCCAGCCGCTCGAACCCCAACAGGATACTGCGGAGATCCTCGCTGCGCACGCCGTCGATCGTGATCGCGCCGTTGGTGACGGCGGCGAGCCCGATGAACGAGCCGATCTCGATGTGGTCCGGTCCCACCGTGCAGGCGGCGGCCGTGAGGGCCGATCCGCCTTCGATGGTGAGCGTGTTCGTCCCGACGCCCTGGACCTTCGCGCCCAGATCCGACAGAAAGCGCGCCAGATCCTGAACGTGCGGCTCGCAGGCGGCGTTGCGCAGCGTGGTCGTGCCGCGGGCGGCGACCGCCGCCATCAGGGCGTTTTCGGTCGCCGTGACACTCGTTTCGTCGAGAAAAATATCGGCCCCGGTGAGGGTCTTCGCTTCGAGCTGGTAGGCGGCGCCGATGGTGACTTCCGCCCCGAGCCGCTCGAGGGCGAGGAAATGCGTATCCACGCGCCGGCGCCCGATCACATCGCCACCCGGGGGCGGGAGACTCACGCGGCCGAAGCGCGCCAGCATGGGGCCCGCGAGGAGGATCGAGGCGCGGATGCGGGCGCACAGCGCAGGATCGAGCTCCCGCGGCTCGGCGCGCGCGGTGTTCACCTCCACGCTGTTCGGCCCCAGCCAGCGTACGTCGGCGCCGAGATGCACCAGCAAGGCGAGCATCGTCTCGACGTCGCGGATGTGCGGCACGTTGTCGATCCGGCAGGGCCCGTCGGCGAGCAGCGTCGCCGCGAGGATCGGAAGGGCCGCGTTCTTGTTGCCGGCTGGGCGGATCGTGCCTTTCAAGGCGCGGCCGCCCGTGACCGAAAAGGAGGGAGGCATGGGTCAGCCAAGCTATGCGGCGGCTTGCGCCGGCGTCAAGCGTTCGCGAATGTTCGCGACGTGAACGTGAGTCCGGTTCTCGCGCTCGCGGGCCTGGCCGCGATCGGCTTGCTCGCGACGCGGCTGCCGCCCGTCCGGTGGCGCCACCTGACCAGCCTCGACCCGATCCTCGCCGCCGGCGGCCCCCTCGTATTGTTGGGTGTCGTGCTCGGGCCCGGGATCGACTTCATCAATCGAGCGGTGCTCGGCGCGCTGGCGCCGGTCGCGGCGCTCGCCATCGGCTGGATCGGCGCCGCCCTCGGCGCCCGGTTCGAGTGGCGCTACGTGCGGCGCATCGGACGCGGCACGTGGCTCCTGGCCGCGCTCTCCGCCGCCGCGGCTTTCGCGGTCGTCGCGCTGGGCGCATGGCTGCTCACCCGGGTCGTCCCCTCTCTCTCCGCCGCGTGGACGCCACGCCTGCCGGCCCTGTTGACTCTCGGGGCGGTGGCCGCCGCCTCGGGGCCGGGGGCCGTGACTCTGGTCGCCCGGGCGGTTGGGGTCAGGAAGAGCGTGACGCGGGCGTTTTCAGTGGCCGCGGCACTCGAGACTGCCGGTGGCGCGCTCGCCTTTACGCTGCCGCTCGCGCTGCACCGCGCGCACCCGCTCGGGAGCCACGTCGCGGTGGGTTGGCTCGCGTGGCTGGTCTTCGCGGTGGCGAGCGGCGCGCTGGTCGGGACGGCGTTCCTCGCCCTCACTCGACAGCGGTCGGAGCGGGTCGATGTGGGCTTCGTGCTGCTCGCGACGCTGCTGTTCGGCGCCGGCGTCGGCTACGCGGCGGACCTTTCGCCTTTCCTGGTGTGCGCACTCGCGTCGGCGCTGATCGTCAACGCATCGCCCCGGCGGCAGGCCATACGCCAGGTGCTCACTGATTGGGAGCATCCCATTTACGCGATCTTCCTGCTATTCGCCGGAGCGCTGCTCACGCTCCCCACGCCGTGGGTATTGATCGCGGTACCGCTGCTTGCGGCCGCGCGCGCGGCCGCCAAGTGGGTCGCGGTGCGCTCCGGCAGCGTCGCGCTCCACCTGGCCGGCTTTCCGCCGAATGGTGGCCTCGGCACGGTCGCGCAGGGCGGCGCCGCCATCGCATTGGGTCTCAACTTCTGCATCGCGTACGGAGGCGAGCCCAGCGGTGCAAGCGGTGCGCTGCTGACGACCATCGTGCTCGGGGTTGCGGTGGCGCAGTTCGCCGCCCCGTCGCTCATGGCCCTGGTTCTTCGAACGAGGGTCGCGAGCCCCGTGGCGCCCGTGCCGTTGACACCGGCGGCGGCGGCGGCGCCGGCCGAGGTTAGTGCCAACGCTACTGCGGACTGGCCGCGATGATCCCGACCTGGGTGACGGTGGTGACCGGGATTTCCCTGGCGATTCTGGCGCTCGCGGCCATCGTGATCGCGGCCGCGTCGGTGGTCGCGGCGCTCGGCGTGCGTGGGTTCCTGCGGATGCTGCACGAGCTGGCGGGCCCCGCCGTGGGGGATGTGCGGGCACTCGTGGCGACGATCCGTGCCGAGGCCGAGGGGTTGGCCGGGACGTCGCGCGAGCTGCGACAGCGGATCGTCAGCGCCGCGGATGCGGCCGAGGCCCGGCTCGCCGAGCTGGACGCCGTGTTCGAGGTGGTCCAGGAGGAAGTGGAGGCGACGGTGCTCGACGTGGCGTCCACCATGCGCAGCGTGCGGCGCGGCATCTCGCTCCTCGAGTGGGGCCGCCGCACGCTCAAGCGGCGGAAGAAGCCCTGACGAGGACCCAGCTCCTCGCGGCGGCCGCGGCCGGCCTGGTCGGGGTAGGCCTGTTCCCCGCCGCTGCGTACGCGTGGACGCCCGGCACGCATGTCTACCTGGGCGAGTCGGTCCTCGCGAACCTGCACCAGCTGACGAGTGCCGTAGCCGACCTGCTGCGCGCATTCCCCTACGACTTCCTCTACGGCAACATCGCCGCCGACACCTCGATGGCCAAGAAGTACGCGCCCGTGGGTCGACATTGTCACGCCTGGCACGTGGGCCAGGAGATTTTCGACCTGGCTCATACCGATCCGCTGCGCGCCTTCGGCCTCGGCTATCTGTCCCACCTGGCCGCGGACGCGGTGGCGCACAACTTCTTCGTGCCGCGCCAGCTCCTGCTCACCTCCGGCACGGCGGCGTTGGGCCACAGCTACTGGGAGAGCCGGTTCGAGACCCATCTCGGGCCCGCCTACGCGAGCACGGCGAAAGAGCTCATCCTCCAGGATCATACGCCGAGCGATACCCACCTCGACACGATCATCTCGCCCACGCTCTTCAGTGTGGGCACGAGCCGGCGGCTGTTCCGCGGCATGGTGCATCTCACCGAGAGCGAGAGCTGGCGCTGGGCGTTCCAGATCATCCTCGAGAACACGCGCTGGGACCTGCCCGACGCCGACGTGGAGCGTCACATGGCGGTGGCGTTCGAGTACGTGATGGAGATGTTGGGACAGACGGACGCGGCAGCGCGACGGCTCGATCCGGCCGGCGACCAGGCGCTCAAGCTCGCGAAGCGGATGCGGCGCCAGGCGCTCCACGAGGGCGGTCGCGAGGATCCCGAACGGATGCTCGAAACCGCCGAAGACCACTTTGGACTGCCCACACCCTCGCTCGCCTACTGGAAGCAATCCCAGGCGCAGCGCCCGTGGCGGGACCGCGACAGCGCCTAGGAACGCGCGCCGGCATCCATCGCCTCCATGCGGCGAAGCTCGTCCGCCGCGAACCGGCGCCGCAGCGCGGGCAGAATCACGAGCCCGATGAGGCCCGAGGCGCCACCGATCACGAGCAAGGGGTACCACACGTGCCGTGGCTGGGAGCTCAACGCGGCCGCCACCCCGACCAGTGCCAAGCACGCCCCGACGGTGATCATCCCAACCAACAGGCCGATAACGAGGCTACGCGCCCGGCCCCGACCGCCCAGCACGCCGATGAGCGCTCCAACGACGCCCACGAGGCTGCCCATCATCGCCCCGAGCAGCGTCCCTGTCCGCGCGCTCCACCATCCACCCTGCGCCGCTTCGGCCTGGGCAGTCGCCCGCTGGAGGTGCATCGGCCCGAGCCAAACCGCACCCCGCCCGGGCAACATCAGGTTGATCTCCAAGCGGCTCGCGGCCTGTGACGCGCCGCTGATGTCGAAGGGAAGCTCGAACCGCCGCCAGCTCGACTCGCCGTGGAGCGCGGCCCGCGGGCCCTGTGCGGCAAGCGTGCGGCTGAAAAACCGCTGGCCGTCGGGGAACACTGTCCACATCTCGAGGTAGCCCTGCCCCTCCACATCCTGGTAGCGAACCTCGCCGGAGACGACGTAGCGCGGACCCGCGATCTGCGGGTGATCGATCGTGACGAGATGAAAGGACGTCGGGCCCGTGGCCGTGGCACGGAGCTCGAGCGCCGGCGTGCCACCCGGTCCCCCGCCGGGCCGCACCACACCCGCGGTCACGACCGTCCGCGACCAGTCGATCGTCAGGTCCTGTGCGGCCACCGGACTGGTGGCTACCAGGAGCACTATTCCGGCGCTAGCGAGCACGTGTCTCATGTCGATCCTCCTGCTCCTTGCGATGCGCTTCCAGGAGCGTGTGGAACGTCTCGGCGTTGACCAGCCCGTCCGCGTACGCGGCACGGAGCCGCAGCTCGAACGGACCGGCTTCCGGCGCTGCGTCGACCAGCTTGACCTTCTCGATCAGCCGATCCAGCCGCAGGCGCACCGTGGGGTACGAGATCCCGTACTGGGCGGCGAGGTCCTTCAGCGTCCCCCCGGCCAGCAGGAATCGCTTCAGGAAGCCAAGATCCTCCTCGCTCAGGTGCTCAATCCACGGTTTAGCCACGTGCCCACGCCTTTCAGTATATTTACTTCGATATCAATATTATTTATATAAAAACTAAAGTCAAGTTCACGAAAAAAGAAGACGCCAGGAGTTGCCTGGCGCCTCGGTAATTCGTTCTATCGCAGGGTGTTTAGGGACCCTTAGGACGTCAGTTTCTCCTCCAGCACTCGCTGGGCCAGCTTCGGGTCCGCCTTGCCGCGGGACGCTTTCATCACCTGCCCCACGAAGAACTGCAGCAGTTTCGTCTCGCCCTGCTTGTAGCGCGCCACCTCGGTGGTGTGGGTGCCGAGCACCTCGTTCACCCACGTGGCTAGAACGCCCGCGTCGCCCACCTGCATGACGCCCAGCGCCTCGGCCACATTGCGCGGCTCACCGCCGCGCTCGGCGACCTCGGCGAACACGCGCTTCGCCGCCTGATGGCTGACGGTCCCGCCCCGTACCAGCCCGATCAGATTCGCCAGCGCGCCGGGCGCTACGCGCAAGCCGTCGCCGTGATCCTTCGCGTCCGCGAGCACCTCCGTCATCACCCAGTTGGCCGCGGTCTTGGGTTCCGCTCCCGCGTGGACCACGGCTTCGTAGTAGTCCGCCACCGCGCGATCGGCCGTGAGCACCGCGGCGTCCGTGACACTGAGGGCGTATTTCTCGACGAAGCGCTCGCGCTTCTTCGCCGGCAGCTCCGGCAGGAGCGTCTGCTGCTCGGCGATAAACTCCTCGGTGAGCACCAGCGGCGGCAGGTCGGGGTCCGGGAAATAGCGATAGTCGTGGCTTTCTTCCTTGCTGCGCTGCGGCCGCACGCTGTTGGTCTTGGAGTCGTACAGCATGGTCTGCTGCGCGACCGTGCCCGCGCTCTCGAGCACGGCGATCTGGCGATCCCGCTCTACGGTCAGGGCCTTCTCGACGTAGGCGAAGGAGTTGATGTTCTTCACCTCGGTCTTGGTGCCGAGCGCGGTGTCGCCGGGGCGGCGCACGGAGACGTTCGCGTCCACCCGCAGGCTGCCCTTTTCCATGTCGCAGTCGGAGATCCCGGCGTACTCGAGCACCTGCTTGAGGGTGAGGAGATAGGCGCGGGCCTCGTGGGGCGACCGGAAGTCGGGGCCCGTGACGATTTCGATGAGCGGCACGCCGCAGCGGTTCAGGTCGATCGCCGTCTGTTTCGGGAAGCGGTCGTGCAGCGACTTCCCCGCATCCTCCTCGACGTGCAGGCGCTGGATCGTGGCGGTGGCGATCCCGCGGTCCGGCGACAGATACGACAGCGACCCGTTGGTCGCAAGCGGCTGCTCGAACTGGGAGATCTGGTAGCCCTTCGGCAGATCGGGGTAGAAGTAGTTCTTGCGCGCGAAAACGCTCCGCGGGTGAACGCTGCACCCGACTCCCAGCGCCGCGCGCACCGCGAGCTTCAGCGCCTGCTCGTTCGGCACCGGAAGGGCTCCCGGCAAGCCGAGGCATACCGGGCAGACGTTGGTGTTGGGCGGGGCCCCGAAGGCAGCCGAGCAGCCGCAGAACATCTTGGACAGCGTGCGCAGCTGCACGTGCGTCTCGAGCCCGATCACCGTCTCCCAGGCGCCCGCCATTACGCCTCCTCGCCGGCCGGGACGGCCCGCTCGAGCGCGTAGGCCGCCTCGAGCATCTCGTCCTCGAGGAACGCCTGCCCGATGAGCTGGCCGCCGATCGGCAGGCCCTTGATGCGACCGATCGGCATGGAGATTGCGGGCAGGCCCGCGAGGTTCGCCGTCACCGTGAAGATGTCGGAGAGGTACATCGCCACCGGGTCGTTGAGCTTCTCCCCCGCCTTGAACGCCGGCGTCGGCGTGGTGGGAGTGAACAGCAGATCCACGCCGCGATCGAAGACGTTGCGGAAATCCTGCGCGATCAGCGCGCGCATCTGCTGAGCCTTCCGGTAGTACGCGTCGTAGTAGCCCGACGACAGCACGTACGTTCCGACGAGCACGCGACGCCGCACCTCGGGGCCGAACCCTTCGCCGCGCGTCGTGCGGTACAGGGCGCGCACGTCCTCCGATCCGTTGAAGCGCGGCCCGTACCGGGCGCCGTCGTAGCGCGCCAGGTTGGACGATGCCTCGGCGGGCGCGATGATGTAGTAGGTCGCGACCGCGTACGCCGTGTGGGGCAGCGAGACCTCGCGTACCGCCGCGCCCAGCTCGCGCAGCAGGCGGATCGCGCGGTCCGAGGCGCGGCGCACCGCCGGATCCAGGTCCTGCGGGAAGTATTCCTTCGGCACGCCGATCACGAAGCCTTGAAGCGACTCCGGCACGGTGGGCAGGCGCAGCGAGTCGCGCTCTTCACAGGTCGAGTCTTTGGGATCGCGCCCGCTGATCACCGAGAGGACGCGCGCGGCATCGTGCACGCTCCGGCCCAGGACGCCGATCTGGTCGAGCGAGGAGCCGAACGCCACCAGGCCGGAGCGGCTCACCCGCCCATAGGTGGGCTTGATCCCCACCACACCGCACAGCGACGCCGGCTGACGCACCGAGCCGCCCGTCTCCGAACCGAGCGCGGCGGGCACGGCGCCCGCGGCCACGAGCGCCGCCGAGCCACCCGATGAGCCGCCCGGCACGCGCGTCTTGTCGAACGGGTGGAGCGACCGGCCGTACGCCGAGTGCTCCGTGGACGAGCCCATGCCGAACTCGTCGCAATTCGTCTTCCCGGCGATCAGCGCGCCCGCCGCTTTCAGCTTTGCCACGGCGGTCGCCTCGTACGGCGAGCGGTAGCCCTCGAGGATCTTCGAGCCGCAGCTCGTAGTGAACTCGAGCGTGCAGATGTTGTCCTTCACCGCGACCGGCATCCCGTACAACACGCCCGATGGATGCGCCGCCGACGCCTGTGCCACCAGCGACTTGCGCAGCTCACTGATGGGCGTGAGACAGGCGTTCAGCCGCTTGACTTTGACGATGCGGTCGGCCGCGGCCTTGGCGCTTGCCAGCGCTTCGCTGGGATCGCTCACGCTCCGGCGTCCTCGAACTGCCCGAGCTTGGGCACCAGGAAGAAGCCGTCTCGGAAGGCAGGGGCGAGCTGGGCCGGTCCGAACGCGAGGGGCCAGGGCTTCACTTCGTCGGGGCGGAACCGCACCGCATCCGGGCCCGGCACGAACGGCTTCACCGCCTCACTCGCCGGTACCGCGTTGATCTGGGCGACGTACTCGAGGATCCGGGACATCTGCTCGGCCAGGAGCGGCAGTGCGTCGTCGCTTACGTCGAGCTCCGCGAGCCGCGCGATCCTCCGGACTTCGTCATGCGTGACGCTCATGCGCTCTCCCACTCGCGCTCGAGCCTGGCGTAGGCTACGAGCAGCTGCTTGGTCCCAATCTCCTGATCGTCGAATTCCACGGTGACCTTGAGCTCGCGGCCCGAGCCCGACACCGCGCGCACCACCCCGCCCCCGAACTTGCGGTGTCGCACCCGCTCACCGGTCGCGTAGCGCGGCGCGTCCTGCGACGCCTCGACCTCCCAATCCAGCTCCGCCGGCGCCGGGCGCTGCACCCGACCACCGCGCGCCGCGCCGCGCATGCCGCGCGCGCCGCGGTCCCACAGCGGCGTCGTGCTCCGCTCTTCGAGCGCGCCCGCCGGCAAGGCCTCGAGGAAGCGCGATGGCTCCGACAGCTCGAGGCGCCCGGTGCGGTACCGCGTGCGCGCCCATGAGAGATACAATTTTTCGCGCGCGCGCGTGAGTCCCACGTAGCACAGCCGTCGCTCCTCCTCGAGCCCCCCCGGCTCGCTCGCCGATCGCGCCAATGGGAACAGACCATCCTCGAGCCCGGCGAGCGTCACGACCGGCCATTCGAGCCCCTTCGCCATGTGCACCGTCATCAACGTGACCCCGGTCGGGTCGCCTGTGCTCTGGTCGGCCGACGCCACGAGGGCGGCTTGCGTGAGATAGCGCTCGATGAGGGTCGGGCCCGTCGCCACTCCCCCTTCCCCGGCCTCATCCCCGTCGTCCTCCGCCGTCTCCGCCCACGCCGCCGCCCCCGCGATCAGCTCCTGCACGTTCTCGAGCCGCTCGACGCCCTCGGGGCCCTCGTCCGCCAGGTACTGGGCGTAGCCCACCGCCGCCACCACCTGTTCCAGCGCCGTGGCGGGATCGGCCTGGCCATGCCTGGCCCGCAGATCGTCGATCAGCGCGGCCACGCCGGTGACCGCCGCCCGCACATTGGGGCGCAAGTCGGGGATCCGCTCGGCCGCCCGGGCGGTTTCGAGCAGGGGCTTCCCCCACTGCGTCGCCGCGCGCACGAGCGGCGTGAAGGAC